>Ga0210059_1000200_pt1 | contig 64497 bp, 39 predicted proteins | sample Ectturendosymbi2_FD_188042 | JGI IMG/M metagenome (GOLD analysis project Ga0210059, IMG submission 188042) | Ecteinascidia turbinata endosymbiont from Florida, USA - Sample 2 (SPAdes) (version 2) | ecosystem: Host-associated > Tunicates > Ascidians > Unclassified | place: Key West, Florida... | reverse complement strand
ATTTGAGGACAAACAGTTGCAGATTATAAAATGTTATCTTTTCACCTTTCAATAAATGTAATCATCATTGTGGTATCATTTAAAATCCTGGATTTGTGCCCAATCGCTTTGTTTCAACAATTGTGAAATACCCTGTAATGAATGGAAGTTTCTAGAGCCTACAACTCGTAACTCAACATGACATTGATTCAGAGGGTGACCTGCGCTTGCTTTGTCGCAATAAGATACTCCGACCTGTAGGCAGTGTCGTAGGTAGAGGTTTGGGCCAGGGGGGAAAAACGTAGCTGAAGTGAGTCCATTGGCCACCGTAAGGGACACTAGCCAACACTCAGAAAAAAGTTAAGAAATGGAAGTGAACCCGGATGTCGTGGATGTCTATACTAGGTAATAAAAACGAAAACACCCCGAAAAACGCAAAAGAACAACAACCTAAAGAATTCCAAATATTAAAATGTCAACCAGAGGGGGACCAGTTTTTACATTTAGCTTGCCAGGGTGGACGGCTCGCCCCCTTGCACCCCTGTCAGTTACGCCACTGCCTGTAGGGATTACAGTATAGTCAATGGCACCTGCAATGTGTTCTTATGTCAGTCGTTCCAGTCACTTTTGGACCAATTGGGCCTTGTTTTCAACCGGCCGGTAACAGTATCTTCACTGACTGATACCAGGCCGGGGCCCGGTGTTTGCCGACCCTTGAGTTACACCACTGCTTTTCATACAGTAAAAAAGTACGTGGCTTGTTATAATTCGTCTGTGCAGGCTTGTGAGAATACGTCTCAATTAGAACCATCGCCAGAAAGGCTTGAATTGGGGGGCTTTGCGTTTGTCAAGGCGGGCTTGACATTGAAAAATTGATAAAAACTCAACTTATCTATAGTGTTTCATGTTTCAGTTGGGGGGGCTAAGCCCACCAAAGCAACTCCGTGGGGCGGGACTGGTCTTAATCGTTAAGATTTATTTCTGACTTCTGAGCAAGTACTGAGTGCAAAGCTACATTTGCTGTGGCGACTTTTCATAATTCACTGCTCAATTTTTTTGGAGCCTGCGTGGCATTCTAACTTTAGCAAGTTGTCCGATAGTCCTGTCAACATAGTCTACTTCTCCGGTTTATGCATGATGAGTGTTCTCCGTGAAAAAATCAGCAAAGGCAAGCAAGGTTTCATTGAAAGGGTGATTGATCCGCATTGGACGAGATCCTACACTTTGCAGCTCTTGTTTCTGAGTGACGCTGATAAGCCTTGCTAGACAAAATAAAGTCATAATTTTGTGGTTTCGTTAAAGACCATGACAATGCTTCTGTGGAAAGAAGTACCCTGCATTGAAAATCTGCAAACAGCTTATTGTGAAAATTATCGTAATATACCTGGCTATGGCTGCCAACGAAGCACATTTTTTGCGACTGTTGTCGTAACATGGGGCATATTTTTTGCGGTGTAGTCGTGTAGAAACGGTGAAGCGTTTCGTGAACGTACATTTACATTGCATCGTCAGCAACCTGGCAAGCATTAGCAAAATTTTGTGGTTGCCCTCCCTGGAAAAATTTCTGCGGACGCCCATGACTGTCGCCGCTGGCTAAGCGTCATAATGCAGAGGTTACAATATGTTTAGACACATTTGACTTGTGCAACTTACGACTGAAAAGTTACGTCAACGTGAGCTTGTCGGTGTTTGAATCTACCTGCACACGGCAACAGCGTATGCGTCGCCACAGCAGTCATGGTGAAATGTACATACAAGCAGCAATATTACTTCTACGGCGCAATACGAGAATGGCATGCTCGATAATAAAATGAAGTTAATACATACGAAAAGGTGGGAAAATTTACCATTACATGTTTGTAAGGGAATAAAGTGAATCTTGCCATGGCTTGTAGGTAGTACTTCTTTGCGAATAACCAAAGGAACTTAATAATTGATGTGTACAGGCCTGCCAATCTGAGCTTATCTGCATACACCTGATATCAAAGGCAAACTAAGATTAACGCAACGTAACTCAAACTTTTTTTGACTTCATGCTAAACCACAATGAGTTTGCAGCAAAAACATAATCTGCAATAAGTAATGCAAGGTTTGTCACTGAAGTCAAGGTGTTGTTAGAAAGCTTGTGTGGTTTAGGTAAGCGTGACAAATACAAGTAGTAAAATTCAGATTCTGAACTTAATAGGTCAGTAATAAGGCCTTTTTTACCGTTATCCCTTTTTTATTTTTAGGGGATTAATGTCAGTTTTTCATAATTACCACTGTTAGTCAAAATGTTTCTTTTGTAGTGTTGAGAAAAAACTGGTACTAAATGTTTTCTTTCAGTTCGCCATTTTGACAAAGTTTTTACTACAAATGTCACAATTATGTGTCACAACTAATGGTACAATATTCTAACAAAGTAAAACGTGTTTATGTTCGACTGTGTTACAATCGAATATTAAAGACAAGGAGCCCTTTTCACTTTTACTTCCGTTTCCATTATGCTTCCGGCTCACCACTTAACATCAGTTTCCATTATGATGTCAGCAATGATTCTCTGGGCTTGTCGATGACCACGCACTAACGTTTAAATTGTCAGAAACGCGTTCAGGGAAACGCTTTGCTCAAGGTTAACAGCAGATTTGACCAACCAACAGCATAGAGAAATATTTACGGTCAAGCCTGCACAACTCAAAACAGAAAAAGCTACAACAACCGAAGGTTTTCTGCAGGCTGCATCCAACATTGTCACTTATAAAAATTATTTTTTGAGAGCTCAACTGTTGTGTTTAAACAACGAGCCAACGTGTGAAGTACATTGACACGTGGGGGCCGTTTTTTTAAATATAACAGTTGAGCTAAAAGTTATGAAATTTTCACTTGCATCCTGTTGGCCGATTCTGAAATACTGTTACTTATAGATTTCATGAAAATGACGAAGTCAGTGCAAATTGCTACAAATCACCACGAAGCACAAGTGAAAATAATTAAATCTAATAAGAAACATGAGATCTTTTGCTGGCAACAAGTTCATCAAACTTAAGATCGACGCTGCTTGATATTAAATATCAATATACTAAAATTTTTTTAGTATATTTTCCAATTGTTCGTCAGTAACAGAAGGCTGTTTATTTTTATTAAAGTTCAACGTTGAGAACGTTTGATGATTTAAGTAAGCGCCCCCAAACATACTGAACATTTGTTTTACCAAAAGAAAGAAATTGTGCAGTTTTCTTTTTTCAAAAATTTGTAAAATCGTGCAAACTGCTTTGCCTATGCTTTCTTCTGTGTACAAATTAACACTGCAGATCAATAACCCCCAACTGCACATGTGGTGGTGCTTCTTCCGAATCTATTAAAAATGTATCTCCAATCAAGTTTATTTGCATATTATCCGCAATAAAAAAATTTGTTGCTAAATTCCTCAAGGATAATTTCGATTGCACAGGATATTTATTTCCTACTACCAAACGCTTCTCTTATGGAATATACAGTGAAGACATTGAAAACATAGAATTGTCCCGTAAAAAGTTGATATTTGCAAAGTTTTAACTTTGCCTTGAAACCGTTTGTGGTAGAAAGGAGGTCAAAAATTAATGTTCCTTTACTTTGTAACTTAAAGTTTAAAGTAACGTTTTTGAGCTTTCAGTCCAACAAATGATTGCCTCAGTTATGAGTCGAACAGAAAAGGAAAGAACCTGACCACAGCGTTGGCTTGCCTTATAGGGCAATTGAAGTACCATTCCGACGAATCCACGCATTTAAGCGCCGAGCACATTTTCAACAGTCAAGAAATTTTAAGTGAACGAAGTGCAGACGTTTTGGCATCGAAGTCGCAGTATTTGAGGGCACAAGCCAGTTCTAGCTTATGTACACGCCAAGTCCCAGATGCCGAACCCACCAAGTGGAAGAAGTGTCAGAGATCCCGCACCACTGATACTTCGTTGCATGCACAAACTGTTTCACATTTTTATTTAACTACTGGAAAGGCAAACAGTTAATAGTTTTTTAATTGTGATAACGCAAACATACCTCGCCAGGCATAAGACCGGCGTAAAGCGTGATCAGAAAAGCAAATGCTGAATATGGCTATGTTAGTGAACTGGAAATCAAGAGCTTGGCAAACAAGCACTTATTACACGAAACGCAGGAATGTTCAGCTCGATAATGACCAGTAATGGAGTCCTCGAAGGCAAACATGCGAGGCGGCTGACCGATGACGCGCGAAATTGCGCCTTCAGACTTTCTGATCACGCTCCGGCGAGACTTGACACTCATTCAGTCGTTGCACGCGTAAGAACTTAATTGTATTTTCTACTTAATTAAACGATCTAAGGCGAATTTCATAAAAATGCGTCGCAGACGTTGCCGCATGAAAGCTTTGAGCCACAGTTCCCGGCAGCCAATCGCCTTGTTAGGTGGGGTGCTCAAGTGGAGCAATAAAGTGCATGCGAGTAAGCACTTAAAAGAAAATTTCGAAAAACATTGGCAACCTGCCGATGATGCACGCATGGAAGGCAACTATCAACTTCACGTAAAATCTCTAGGAATGCGACAACTTGAGGGCGCGCAAGAACTTCGCGCTTCCACACATATCAAACTTGGAACAGCGTGCAACATGTTGCAATCAAAAATCGCTTCAACCAAACCAGAAATTATCACAAGCAAAACATTACAACAGCACTAATCCGGTTGTGGGTTGTGCTGTATGTAAATGGACCAACATTAATCTTGATTCATACGCCATTATTTCAACTGCTGGCTCTCCATTTTTTCGACTGTGGATTGCAATTGCCGAAGCATTTGGTATGATATGAATCGCCTTCCCGCGTTCAAAAACTAACCGCTGCGCAAAAAACGGTCGAGCACCGACTCGCAAAAGAAGTGATGCAGGATGCTAACGGCATAGAAGCTACAGCGATTTGTCGAAGGCCTTGCGGTTGACAATGAGTAATGACCAGTGGTTTGTTCTCTGCGAAAGACGGGTTGCGGCAATTGAGAGCAAACAACAGGGATGCAGCGGCTGGTTTCCGTCTTTCTGGCTTGGACGAGAGCATGCCCAGGGAGATCTCGCAAGAGAGTCACTGCCATGGCACAACCACGTGGTCTCGACAGTGGTCGCTATATATGCTGGACTGCATTTGCAAATCAATGCTTTAAAAAACTGTACTGTAGGTCTGGCGTTGCCGTTTTGTCAATGCGCAAGCTGTCGAACAAGCGCCGTGGAATCAAGGTTCAAGAGCGTAGTTATCAAGAAATAAACTGTTTGTTTTTTTCTTTGGTTTATCTGGAATAACAAAGCTAGAAATGGAATTGGCGTAGCATGATCCATTCCTACAAAATCTAATGTATCTAGTCGAATAGACGTTTCTAAAGAAACACGTTGTCATCAGTGATTACCTTGCGATCAACTAAACCAGAGGTCTCCAAACCGGGGTTGCCAGATGAAAGTTTCAATAAAAATCCATACAATGCTGAAAAGAGGCCAGAAAAAGGCCAAACCGACTGTTTAAAGGCCAGAAAAAAGCCAAACATTATTTGCGGTATTGCCATTCCTTCACAAAAAACATCTTAATTACAGGAATATCAAAAAATTTTCTTCGAAATTAAGATTAAATCTTGCTTGGCATTGCACAAATTTCTGAAATTTGGCCTTAAAAAGCCAATGTGGCAACCCTGCTCCAAACTACGGCCCGCGACGCCATTTCATCCGGCCCGCGAAGGCATTTCGTTAGTAATGAAAAAATAATATATTCACGAAAAAAATTGTTGATTTGGCAGAATGTACGATATTCCGACACAATCATATTGCGTAAGCTGTCCGGCCCTCGAAATGTTGCATAATAGCTTATGGGGCCCTCGCACGAAAAAGTTTGGAGACCCCTGAACTAAACATTCGGTCGAACAATGCGGTGAAAGAATCAGCGTTCCTTACCAACCCTCGCATAGTCGCAAAGTAAAAAGCGCGCCATCTTAGGTTAAAGGGTCTATTATTACTAACATAAAAAAAACAAGCAGGAAACGAACACTGCAATTATCGAAGGCACTTTCATCGTGAACAAACAACAATTTTCAAAACCATTGATTTTTTGCAATATGTAGTATTAAGAAATGAAAGCTTTTTACACATATTCACATTTTACGTTATTCACGGGTATAGTGTAAGCATGTTCATGTGGTACAAACCTTTCCTCACCCAACTTATCAGAGACAAAATTATCTGCCCCAAAGCCCATTCACACTTACCGGTTACCGCACTAACCAATATGAACGATGGCTGCATTTGTGCCATTATCGTAGGTACTCACGCGAAGTCCCCGAGCAACAACACCACTGAACTCCACGATATTTCGATTGTTTATCGTCGTGAGCGCAACCATGGCCGACTACAGCACAGGGAGAGCGACCTTCTTTTAACAGCCCAAAAGTCAGCACAAATCGGGCAAATTCGTTAAATTGTTAAAAATATCTTTTCTAACTCCTTTTGTCTTCCACAGGAAAAAAGAGCATCTTATGAATGCTGCAGTTTTCGACAAGAACGTAGTACAGTATTTCATCATATGTGTTAAAAAAATTGAGACTAAATAGAAAAAATTTGGGCAAAAGTTTTTCGCCATCACAAATCATTTTGATCCAACACGGCTATGCCATCACGAAACTAAACGTCTTTCCAGACCACTGAAAACCATCCTGCTATTCGAGTTCATGGCGAAGAAGTTCCCACACGACAAAATTTTCGTTGTTCTAAACCAGCTATGTCTAAACGAAATGTCTTACTGTGAAAAAAATTATGTCGGTAACTTAACCAGGGCCGTGCATTGAATGACTTACAATATTCTCAGCAAACTTAAATTTAGCTTAAGATAACGAAAGCGTTGCTGCGTTGATAACGACTATTTTGCACCTCTAATGACTCTCTTTGATGTCACAAGTTTAGTGTCAGTGAAATTTGGAACAACAGAGTAGAAATCTTAAAACTAGAAATCAGTTTTTCACCAAGGCGCCAATGGACACAGGAAATCTGCCAGGAAGCAATACAGATGTGATAAAGTGACATGAGGACCACTGCATGAAAAATGTCAATTTTGTGATTATATTATCAAAATACGAACAGGTTGTCATTGCATTATACATACACAGCAACGAAAAACTTCACTAGGCCGCACTAAACCTTTGATTACCCCGCAAGCGTCCTGCGAGCAGCGGGTTGGACACAGCGGTCCTAGACTCTCACTCTATGCCGGTGCATTCGTTAATGCAGATTATGTGCATTCGCAGTGAGATAAGTGCACGCATTCCAAGCACTGAAAGCGTATAGCCTATTTTACAAGAGTGCCAGCGTCCACGTTCGCAATTTTACTGATAACGACAGGGGCAAAAAAATGTTTTGATACGGTTCCACATGGAAAGCTTGACGCTCGGATATCGTGTTTCTAAACAGTAGACGCAACAATATCGACGCAAAAACGGACGTGATTTTATCGTCAAAAAGCGAGCAACCTGTTATGTAATCGAATGCCGTTAAAACAAAGCCGCAGCGCTTAACACGCACGTGAACGCCATTTGAGCGTTCGCCGCTTTTTACGAGCTTCTCAGATCTTCACTCAAGCATAAATAGACGCGCAGACAGTTTATTTCAGTGTTGCAAATACAGCCTATCATGTTTCGTCGTGCGTTTGATCCAAAATGTTGCTATACACAAAACAGATGTGTTCATCTAATCTTTTCTACGCTTCTTCAGCGTAAAGGATTTGTAGCATGAAGATTTGTCAACGGGACTTTTGGGCGAAAAGGCGGACGATTCGTCAGAATGACAACTGGACGACAGGTGCTTTTACAGCTCGTTTGACGTTGGCTTGGGGCAGTTGTCAAACTGCCACCAGGCCGAAATTTCATAGTACCAATACCGGTGTCAAGGAAACGCCCCCAAATGGGTTTTCACTGCTGACTATTCAACAACTTCGAGATTATAAAAGGTCGAATTATATTGATCTTTAGCACATAGGCTCTAATGGTGGATGCCCATAAAATCAAACAATAACATTTCCACATAATCAGAATTACCACTGACTGCATAGTGGGCTGTTCTTGGTGTTATTTGAAGCGTTTTTCTGGCCGAAAACGAAGTTGTATCCAAACGAACCATTGCGTAATATATTCAAACAGCGACAAAAGCAACAACAAAATCCCGTGACATTTTGGACAGCTCGCTGAGCTATCTCCCCAACAGACCATTTCATGATTATTTGCATTTGAGAATAGCTCCTACCTAGGGTCTTACGAAACGAAAGCCAAAAACGATAGCGCCTGATGACTGGGCGTCATATTCGCAAAGTCAACATGGGGTATTAGCAGCGATTCAGACCTGATCCCGTCAATGCCGAAACGACCTCGAGTCGCACAGAATTACCGCAACTAAAGACCTACAGGGGTGTGGCTAAAATCAGTTCTGTCTGTGGTGACCGATGCGACCACCCCCTTCAATGAAAACAGTGATGCGGTCCACCGGGACAGATTAAAGGAACAGCGGGCGGCCACCGTGACGAACGACCACCAGAAACAAGGCTTGAAGTGCCGAACACGTTCACACCAACGATTTGCAACCACGGTCATCTCAGCCCAAAACAATGAAAATTCCGACAAATTTTCCAACAGCAGCAAACGGGACAGTACAAAACGAACTTTTACAGGAAGAGGTACATCACTTAGGATATGAAAAAGTCCAAGGGATGAAAAAATCCACTTTTTCGAAAAAAATACGGAAATCGTATATCTCTGCATAAATGTCAGGTGCGAGCAACCTTTTAGGCTTCCCTTACTGGTAGCAACCGTATATGTCAACATAAATACTGAGGAAAGCACCCGTTAAAAAAAAGCTTGATCAAAGTACCTTTAACGAATAAGATAAACTGCTGTAATTGGCAAAATCTGCTTTGTACACCGCTTTTACCCCCGGTACTCTTTCAAAAACTTTTGTAAAATCGCATGCGGCATACACGTTACGGCTTACGCGTCTGACCTTTTCTGGACAGTATAAGCTTTCTCCACACAGTGTTTAAGTACATACTTCACACTTCACAAAAGGTCGTGCGCTGCAAACCAAGGATCAAAAAGAATTGCACACGTTTCACGTCGCGTCACCGGCTAATACCATACGCAGTTCCTAGTTTACTCACGTAAAACGTCGGAGGAGATGCGAAACCACACTCCAGGAAGCAACGATGAAGACAGCGTTCCAAAGGGTGTGCATCAAAAACACGCGTACGAACTCTGCAACTTTTTTTCAATTGTCGGCTGAGATAATCACACTGCTCCAGGCAGAAGGCTATGCCTCTAAATTGCTGACCGTGGGGCGTGCGGTGTAAATTCACGGAACAAAATCCATCAATTCCACTGTTTAAAACAGTGGAATGTATATCGCGGCGGGTTTACCGTCAGCGCTGCTGCTGTTGCTGGAAAGTGTTGGCAAATTCCACACTTACAGGTTCTTCGGAAAAAGATGCTTGGTCAGCATCATTTTCCTCCGCAGTCCAAGCGTCTGCGCACAGATCTTGCTGTTTGGCAACAACCTAAATACGCACTAACTCAACCACGCTCCATCACGCATCACGCCAGATCGAAGACAAAGCAACAGAAGAAAACCACAAGGTTCCAGACGGAGAAGCCGCAACGGGTGCATCTGAATCGTGGGCTGAAGTGCAAGGGTAGTGACGTATTTCACGTACGCATTCCTTCATGCTAAATGTTTGCTAAACCTACGGCGGCGCGGCGCGAACATCTTATTTACGTTTGATCCGGTCGTTGAGCTTTAAAATGCAATAAACCCGAGCGTGAGTCGAAATGAGTGACTGACACAACTCAAAATATCTGGACAAGAAACGGAAAAAAGCGGGTGATGAGTAATTGGTCGTACCTACAAAGTTTTTCACTCGTTTTATTAGCAAGGGAAGAAAAACACTAGTATAGAGACACCATTCGACGTAACATATAGTACTATTCTGTGATTTAACCGATTTTGCTAAAACTCTAGAACTGCCTCGTTCAGGGTTGATTGAACGTTTACAATGTGTCTGCGTGCAATTAAAATTACAATATGCAACTGCAAGAGTATCGTTCACTGAGAGTGAATTGATAACAGCAAAAATCCAGCTTAAGCAAACTTTTCTTCACCAACCTCTACAGCAAGATTCAAGGTCGGCAAACAATATGGAGTGACAGCTCTTTAACAGTTATTCGCCTGTCCTAAATATAACAAACAGCAACGCGATTGCGACTTCAGTTCCAATTGTTGAGAGTTTACACCAAAGCACTCAGTCTCGTTTGGTCTGCCTTGGCACGGGTTTCCTGCCTTCTTCACGACTAGGGTTGGGGAGTCGGGGTCGTAAGGAGTCGGAGGTTTTGGAGCGGAGTCGGATATTTTACCTCCGACTCTGCAACCCTGTTCGCGACTACCTGCAACCTCCATCAATGAAATGACCGCTTCATTTACTCAGTTGCTTTTTTCGATAATGCCAGTGGACATGCTGAAAAAAAGCAGGATGAAACACCAAGGCGTTGATGAACGTCGGGAAGTAGCTTCATCAAAAACTACTTTCTATTCTGTGGAAAATTTCTGTGTTAATTACAATTTTCTCATTAAGAAGTTGGCGTGTCAAATAAATTTTCGTGTCAAGTAAATTTTGCCGTGTCAAATAAAAATTATCATGTTCTACGGTGGAGATTAAGAAGCAGAATTCATTTTGAAACCTCTTAGTATGGTTAGTGATGATTCGACAACATAGCAATTCGAATAAGTGTGAATTGGTGGCAGGTCTTGTGAAAGGTGGAGCGACAATGCGCTGTTACAGAATTCACATGTCGCGAAACTGTCCTGTGTCAAGATGATGGCCAAAAGCCGTCCCAGAACGCGTGAAGACCAATCCCACGTACAAAGCTACGGTATAAAGATTTTTTTCAAAGGTTCCGGGACACAATAGGCTGTAACACGTCAGCGCTCTGTTACGTAATAATATCAGGACAGCATGATCTTGACAAAAGTAAGATCGTTCTGCGCTTAGAAACACAACCATACTTTAGAAAACAAAAAACGAAGAAAATACCATAGATCAGGTTATTTATTCAGCTAGAGTAATTTAGTTGAAGTCTTGTAAATTAACGTGAACACGAGACTTCTCTGGCAATATTGGCACATGCTTTGAGGAAACAGAGCCACAACCAAGCGCTGCGAGCGTTACATGAGAAGTAACTTAACTGTACACAATACATCCGCCTACGTTTCTGATTAAGTTTATCAGCATCAATCTTTTCAGCACGGTCTCAGCTTTGGTCTTACACCAGGGATCTCCAAATTACGGCCCACGGGCCAATTCCGGCCCGCAAAGTTGTTTTGCCAGTGATGAAATATATTTTTGAAAATTTTTTTGATATGGTAGAATGTAACATATCCCGAAACAATCTCATTACGTCATATGTCCGGCCCTCGAACTGTTGTGCAATAGCTCATGTGAGGATATGACAAAAAAATTTGGAGATCCCTGGTCTATACTGTACTACTTTCCTGAGGATGCGGACGATTTTGAAATTGCCGATAAACTTATAACCCACCCAGGCCAAATGATCGGCAATTTTTATATATTAAATAGACAATATACAAATAAGTATCAAGTTCATCTTGTTCTGTGAGAGAACGTAATCATTACATCAACTTTCTTCGTTTGCAGTTTTGTAGTTGCTCACGAAAAACTGACACTTGTTTGTAAAAAATTAATAAATAAAAGTAAACCCATCAAAGGCATGCTCGCAAAATTACGTAAACCTTCCAAGGGCTTCAAACTTGTACAGTTAACTTAAATAGTGCAACTTGGAGTAACTTGCTCAGAAAATTACAGAATACGACATGGAGGACAAAGGAGTATTTGACGTGCCCGGCGTGAGCACAGTTGAATGCGAGCAACAACGAGTAAGTTTTTGCAAATAAACTTTTCATCAACTTGCCAATTTCCTTTGCGGGCCTGCGGCAAAAAATGAGTCATATCACGTTATTGCAAAAAACTTCAGCAAAATTAAACAATTCTTATCCCGACCTATCGCATATCAGCAATGCAGCATCACGCTTGCGTTCAAACCCTTTCGGTTTCGGGATCATGACGTAATCCTAAGTTTGTTGACCGAACAACAAGAAAAAGAGGTAAAGCAAGCGCAAGTGTTTTTGCTTGTGAAACCCTTGCACAAAGTGCAAGATACATCCATCACTTTTTCCAGAAGGGTATTGACTTCTGAAAGCGTAGAGGATATGTTAGGCTTGTGCAGCTTCCTTTGTCATTTGTTTAAGCCTCGCAAAACGCTGAGGTTCAAGGCGTTTGACGTGTTTAGGAGCCAGGGCCGTCGTGTGTTTACTAAAAACTCGTCTGTTTCGTCCGAAGATGAATTTCGGGCGCCGACAGACGCAAGGATCGGCGCACAATCACCAAACCAAACCCGTGGGTCGCGCGCGGTATGTATCACGAGTCAGCCGTGGCCGACCACCCACAATGTCGAGATAATGTGGAGGTATTCTCGATTATTGCAATTCACCAGCTGTTCGGCAAATGTACTGTGATTCTGAACGCGTGTCTTCAATTCGTCTTGAATCACATCAACGAATGAAAAAAAACTGTGATGAGTGAAGTCCGCTGAAGAGTTACTTTGCACCTCGCGACAGTGGTGAAACAAGGTAAAACGAAATGGTTCACTTCTTTCATGCTTGACTAAACAAACGTAGCCACGACGTTCCTCGAAAGCACATGTAGATGTTCTTGGGTCAGCGAAAATACAAGCCAGGGCTTACTATTGACTCTCCGACGAGCATTTCTTGGATTTCAACTAACGAGTGCCAAGGTTGTTGATGCTTTCAAAATACTGCAACGTCGTTTATCGGATTTCTGAAGCATTTACTGCCCTCTTGCGACTGTGTTCAAACACTGAAATACAAGCTCGACCGTAGAAACTGATTTTGACGTCGGAATAAAACCACATACCTTCCGCCGGCATCACTGGATCACTTGATCCACACAAGATTCCGAACGCATATACAGTGCACAAATAATTTTTATTTAACCTATGGTTTTACATCAAAAATGTCTTTGATCAAAAACACTTGCTCACAATAAAAAGAAGTCTATTGTACATCTAGCTATTGTAAATAAACAGGTTTCCATGTCCACTTAGAAAAGTCTTGATCCTTCTGAAAACAAATGCTGAAATGTAACTTACACTCACTCTTAAATGGAAACATGATTTTTCCGGCACAAGACACGGTTCAGCAATCACATATTAGCAAAATTTATTTACGTTCAGCTTTCTCGACCCGCCATCCACAGCGAGCGTGGTTCAGCTTGGGTAATTTTTGACTGAAAGGAGTCTTCCATTATCTACTGCGGTGCATAATTGGATCAGTGCTGCCAAAGGATAATTTATCAAGGGCACTTCTACTTGATCACTCCAGCGGCGCATCTCACGATCAATTAGAAAAAAGTGAGATTGGACAGAGCGTTATATTCGTACAGATGAGAAGACGGGGCGTTGCTTTTAACTATTATACACCTAAACGCACACAAAAAACGCTTCAAACATTGCAGGCATTATTTCCAAATGAAACTTCTACTAACTTTCGCACTTGACAACGTATAGCAAAAAATAATGACAGGTAACAACATGATAAATCCGTTCTGAAAAGTACAAAAAAGCCAATGGAACAAGTTCATCCAGGGACTTTTTTGTGATTATACCGGTAGTTACCTTCGCAACTAAATCATTACAAACAATTTCCACCGCCTAAGATACGTCCCAGAGGAAACAAAAAAATCCTTAAGACACACTTTGTTGCACAATCATGCCTTTGCTTCATTTCCAAGAAGATTAGCTGACTAGGGTGACTTTTGGATTAAACACCCCCTCCACGTTGAACAACGTACTCACTCTAAAACGTTAAGCAGATATTTCGCTGGACTGTTAAAAGATTGAGAACTGTTGAACACTGCATAGTGCTCGTGCATGGTTTGACTTTGGTTTGAGGGATTCTACGCAAAGCACGAAAGGGAGTAGACAACAGGGCAATACTAATCTGGTGTTCACAGCACAGAGGCAAAAATCCTATGATGCGCGATCGCGCTCTGATGCAGCCGACGCCGCAGCAAGCAGAACATGACACGCTGCCGAACATTGCTCAAAGGGCACAGACGAGTGAAATGAACACCGGTGGGAAATGGCCAACCGTGTTGAATAGTAGCTGCTCCAGGATGCAGCAGAGGGGGCGTTTTTAACGCAGGATCCGCTACTCTTACCGTGCAGGCTACAGGGGAAACTCTTCGCTCATCTGGAGCTTGGAAGCTAGTTAACAATCCTATAGCAAAGTTACGAGGCATACTCTCACAAAATTTGCGTTGTTAATATCACAACTTTAAATGGCATTGCTGCGCTGTTATGCACTATGCTTTTTTGTGGTTGTTCTTGCATCCGCGAAGCCGAAAGGCAAGAGCGAAGCTTCCTTAGACCCTCCATCGGTAGATTTTAAGTCTTTCAATCGTTCGTTGGATTGCAGTTTGCCTTAGCGAACGTACCCCAGCCATTCAATCATGTTCAACAATCGAGCTTCGCAAAAATGCATTTGACAGCTAAGGGCCAGAGCTCTAGGAAAGGAATACGCATTGACATGAACGAACTTTCAGCACGAAAATGCGTGGCAAGGCTGAGTACAATGACAAATCTCTTACTACAACCGTATGGAACGAGGCAGAAGGCAAAATCACCTTCAATCATCGCCTCCACGTCGATATCGTGTTCAAGCAACTTTCTGACAACCGTAGCTCAAACAACGCCGCAAGCATCCGGTCAATCGATGATACTTAACAAAGGGAACAACATTGCTGAGCAATATGACGAAGGATACCTTCGTTACCTGGAGTGATGTTCAGTGAAGACTTGTGGAGTGAACGTCGTGCCAGTAGAAGTGCCATGAGCTGAGTTGCCACGCGTGGCCTGTAAACGCCAATCGCTTTTGTACGCTCTGCGACTGAATAATGATTTCCAAAGATTCAAGGCGAATGGGTTGCTGTCAGATTGTAGGCAGTTTAGCGTCTAGACTGCTGGGAGACGAAAATTTCCAACTGTTGGGATGATCGATCCCCGTTAAGGTCATGGAGAAGCATATCTCGAGCGTGTGCTCCGACTAAACTTTCCACCTCACACAACGACATTTTTGACACGCCAGTTGTTGTTTTAAAGGACCTTACCGGCGACGCTACCCAGTCACAGCAAAGCCGATGCCTCACATGGGGACTGTTTTGACAATTTGTTTTGATGGATGGGACGAAAGCAGTCATTTGGCCAGAAAGAAGCGAAACGGATTATTAGGCAAGGTTGGGTTAAGGCCAGTTTCAAGCGAATTTGTTTAGATTGTTTATCAGGCGGTGGCGAGAAGTGTCCTGGCGGAGAAGGTTAGTTGACCGTTGGGGGAAGAAATAGCAGCTCGCAATAATCTTGAAGATTTTTGTCAGCTAGCGCGCGACCTTGTGTGCAATCTGAGCGATGAAGCAATCGCAGCTGGAAAGCAAGAGGAACTGAAGCTTCTTGCGGTGTTACTGGGCGGAACTAACGCATCGCTGACCCCTGATGTGAATATGACCATGTGAATTACAGGTGGCGACGTCATCACGACAACCAATCGACACCAAGAACTGAAAAAACTGGTTTGTTGAAAATCTGTCAAAAATACAGTAACATCACGTCTACGGCTTTGCTTTTCAGCGATTCAAAGACTCACAATTCCTGTGAAAGCAGTGATGGGCAAATTTACTGTATCTACAATTTTGCCAGCCCTTTTCTTCATTGCATTCCCAGGCCAAAAATGCATGACTGCAAACGTTTACGAGCAGTTTGTACAGTAACAGGATGCTTGTGCCTAGTGCACTAATCCGATACAACTGTGGTTCCAAAAAACTATCTTCAATGCACTGTGGAACTATAATTTATACAAGCACGCGTGGAAAATTCTGTGCATTTATTACCATGGGAATGTAACTTCCACCAACTCTATCCATCATCCACGGGAATTAGGCATCGAAACTCATAATGGCGAGGTTATGAAAGTCAGGGTCCACCTGATTCTTGCGAGAGCTGGTTTTGTCACAGTGATACGTCTAGAAAGGCTGATTGCGGCGTTAATTAGAAGAAACTGGCAAATTTAGAGCACAACTTCCTCGTTTAGTAATCCTAACCTCATTTCAAGACAATAACCAACAGAAGCGGTGTTTTGCAGCAACTGAAGTTCTGGCTTATCGGGCTCGGTTAATTTGCAGTTGCTGCCAGCATTCATTTGCAATACATGAACGTGACAAAGGATCTTGTTTCATATAAGTTTTGAAAGTTTACTTTCCCACATGATTCGTGCAACTACGTGCGCATAGTCTGAATCGTTCAAGCATCAAAGCGACTAGCGTTGGCCGCTCTGTGCACGTTTCCCGCCGGTTTTTAACAAGTTAGCTGCTTGCCAATATCCCAGACACATCATTTCCCACGACTTCCCATTTCCAAAACGAAGATCGGTCGTTACACAAGGGAGAGAGCTTTCCCGCGCTCACGCCGTGTGATCCAATTATTCAAATGAGCAGTGTTGGCGAGGCGGCAGGAAAAGTTTGGAAGATCTCTCTGGCACTGGAATGAGAATTGAGTTTGCTGCAAGCTTCAGAGTAATGTTGCTGCCATGCTCTGCTTTCATAACTTTGCGATGATTCGGACGTGCACATATCGACATTCCAAAAATAAGTCTCCACAAAAGAATCAATCGGCAGTGTTTTTTAAGCCGTTTTTACAGGGCCTGATTAACCATTGGGCAAACCGGGCAAATTCCCGGGGCCTCGCGCATATGGGGCCCTCGCGCTTGAATATCAAAACATTCCTTTACTGGTTTTTCATGTTTTTAGGCTGTTCACACGCGTCAAAATTGTAGAACTTTTTCATTAATAAGTTTGGTATAAAGATCAAGGAAACTGACAACTTTGGCATTTGTCGTTATTAAGTGACTTAAAAGAATTTAACCAAACAGCACCATGCTTTATGACCCAAGAATTAGATCGAAATCATTTGTATTCATGGGTGTCCACAGAAAATTTTCCAGCGCAGGGACAACGTCGAAATTTTGCTTATGCTTTTAGGTTGCTGACGATGCAAGGCAAATGGACGTTCACAAACCCCTTTTGCCCTTTCTACCCCATGTAATCTGTGCTGGTTGAACCTCAAATTCTCAATCTTTTGTCTGAAATGTTTTCTACACCTCGGCTATCAGAAATGCTTTTTCTTTACATAAACTGCGCAATATCCATTTTTTCGAGCACTTTCTACAAAGAAGTCATAATTTAAGATAATCTACGACTAGAACAACATGAACGGTGAAAAGACAAGAAAGTTAGACACTCTCGCAAAATTTCTTCAAGCAATGAAAAGTAGAAATATACGTTGACGAGACTATCGGACAAGTTAGTAAAGTTAGAACACCACGCCGGTTTTTAAAAAACTGAACAGATAAATTACGAAAACTCGCCACAGCAAATACAGTTTTGCACTTAGTGCTCACTAAGAAGTCAGAACTAAACCTTAACGATAAAGACGTAGGTCTATTCCCGCAAATCTGCATAGACGTATTCTAACAAGGCACGTATTTTTATACTGTGTGAAAAGAAGCCCGTTTAAGAGTCGTTTGATTAATTAAGCTATTCACTCGGGCACGTTGATCACAGTCTCACATTAACAATGAATTTTTCAAACTTGTGGAAGCACTGCTACAGATTTTCTCATGCTTCTTTTCACACAGTATGAGACTACACGTGGCTCACCGCTATCAGCAAAGTCACTGCCTCGCTGCATCACCTGCCAAGGTGACTGTGTTCAACAGTCACATGCAGGGCTCCCATTCAGCAGTGGTGCACCCCCCCTACCCCCTGAAACAAACTTGCTGAGATTTTTACTGGTGCTTTATATCAATTTTCAACTGTTAGAAAATAAACAGAAGGAACAGTCGGAACTCAAAGACAACGTCAGTGACTGACGACGTCATTGACTTGTCCCTCCCGAGCAAAATTCTTGGCTGCACTACTGACATTCTGTGATTAGCCCAGATTGCACACCAAAAACCCATATTCGTACAAAAAAAACAGAAAGCTTGTGTTACGAACAAAAGCATATGAGTGTGTTGAGCTTATTTGAATTGAAACGATAAGCGAATACTGATTTAATTATATAGATCCTCTTCCAAATTTTCTTCTGCAGCGCTAACATTCACATTTGGACGATCTTTTTGTTGCTAAGATGTTTTTCATACCGCTGGTAACATACTCCGTTGATGGTATCTATCACTAATTGTAGGAGAACCTTTGTTATTAATATTATTTGTGCAATCTTGAACTGCAGGGGATCTAAAATTCCACAAAAAATACAATCCCAATGCCTTCTTCCTCTAATGGAAATTGTTTTTTAATTTGTAGGTGCAGAGAAACATCGAAATTTAAACAATCAATCCTAATTCTTGTTTCACCAGGTTCAGTTGTGCTACGCGTTTAGTGGGCCTCGCGGTCACGGCTTTGCCAGGGGGCTCGCGTTCATTTAATCCGGCCATGCGTTTTGGGTGTCATAAGGACGCCCATCAAAAAGACACCCTAAAATTTTGCAATGCCACCCTAAATTCTGAAAGCCTAGATATGGTTTTGCCTTGTATTGAAGTAAAACGATTGGAAGAAATCATGCTTTCCTGCACGTGGCTAGTGCAACAGACGGCAACAATTTTATATAGGCCGACACATTTTTCTGGCTTAGAAGCTGGAAGCGAAAATTGTAAGTTTGGTATCTGTGCATAGTCATGCGCAACGCCTCGCTTGGGCCTCTTACTATACTGGCGCAGATTTGTACAGTATGGTGTACGGAGTCGTGAAAGCACATTGATGTAATTATGGAAGTGTTTTACTGTTTCACCGTTGCGATTGGCTTGCCTGGCGATGCATCATGCATGCAAAACAAGGTGGTGGTTGACTGAGGCAACAGTGAGAGCCAGGGGTGAGATTTCGGCGATTTGGGCCAAACGGCAGCAGCTGTCAGAAAATACAAATAAAGCAATTTCAACAAAAAATTTCAATGGTGCTTTCCTTTTGGTCAACATTGGCACTTTACTTGACAGAACTGAGCAGAGTTTTTCAGGCGGGATGTTTTGACTTTGCACAGATGAAAGCTGCCCTAGAACTGTGCATCAACAAGCTCTGATGCCGCTGCGTCCGAGCTTAAAGCTAATTGCGAGAAGTTTGATGGTGAATTAGAGGAACTTAGAACGCTGTATGAGTGTATGGTTTGGCTGACTCGTGTGTGTCAAGTGGCATGGCGTTTTGGAAGGGTGCCGAAATATTAGCAAAATTAATCGTCCTCACACACAACCATGGACACAGGAGTGAATGAGCCAACTACCGCGGCATCTCTTTGCTAAGCCTCCCAGGAAGAATGTATGCCAAGATGCCGCGAAAATAATTGAACCAAAGCTGGATGATACTCAGTGCGGCGTTTTCGTCGCGGTCTTCGCAGCACAGAACAAATTTCCACACTTCGTGACAAAGACCACAGGTCTGAAACCCGTGAAGCCCGGCATGACAAGCAACTTCTCCGAATCGAGAGATCCCAGCTATGTTTGTTCGGCCATGTGTCCAAAATGTCTCAGGAAAGAACGGCAAACTAAGTCCTTCAGGCTACAGTCTACACGACACTCACAGGAAAGCGGCCCAAAGTTCGCCCAAGGACCAGGTGGAGTGATCACATCTCTGACCTTGTTTGGTCCCGTCTTGGTGTGGAGTCAGCAGAACTACCTGAAACTGGTGTTAATCGTGAGGTATTGCGAGTCCTCCTAGGGCTGCTGCCCCTGCGACTCTCCCCAAAGAAAAAGCGGGCACGAAAATGAGTAAATGAATGAGTATGTACGCCCACATATTCGAACCCTGCTATTTATGAAATTGTTTTTAGTTTGTTTGCCAAAAGTGAATGTCGTATTCAAATAATTAAGCATAGTTGGACGGAAACTTGCGTTTTTGTGAAAATGAGTTAAAAGTATAAGATATAGAAGGGAAAATGGTATTGGCACCATAATGCTCCACCACGACACCCTTTTTGAAAACCTTAAAAAACACTGCAATCACCAAATTGTTTTGACTGGAAATGGATTTCAAGTATTTTACGCATCTTCAGTCATGAAAATCGCAAGCGAAAGCTGTATTTGGTACAAATACATCTTAGTATGGTGAATAACTATTGGAAAGATGGAGAGAAAGCATGCGAATGATTATCTAACACGGGTATGCTATTACAGCGTTTGAAGTTGTGAATATGGAGGCAGTATGTGAGTATTTAATGCAGCTCCACGACACAATATCTGTGAGCAGCATTTACGCGGAGCGTTGTGTTTCTATTGAAGAGATGAGAAACTATCCATGCCATAAAGCGTCAGTATCACAAGACATGACTGAAATGTATCGAGACAGGACTGTCGTTTATCCACCCCAAAATCACCACAATCGGAAATCTATTATTATCTTACCAAAGTGCTTTCAATATGACGGCATTCACCAAACCTATACAAAAACCTCATGGAGCTGATAGCGCGGTTCCGACCGTACGTATTTACGATCCCTACATTTATACTTTTTCACTGTGTTGAAACATCTTGATGAGAAAAAAAAAATATAAGTGGAGAAGACCCAGCGACAAAAAAAGACCTTGCTCATTTGCTACAAATACATCTTTTCCCGAACAAGAAACATAAAACAAATCCACGATAACGTAAACGTTACACAGGGGCGTAATGAGGGGGGAAAGGGGGGCACAATTTCCCCGGGCGCCGAAAGGTCCCGACAGTGTCACAAGTAATTTCTTAAATACAGTACATTTGTTTCTGAAAGACCACAGGTTCGAACATGGGGGCGCCAATCTTGCTTCTTGCCCCGGGCGCCATCTAACCTCGTTACGCCCCCAACGTTACAGATTGAGGGAAAGCATTGGTGAGATGATACGTGGTTATCAGTGCCAATCATGATGGACATACATTTTTGGACCAGTGCCAATTGTTACAAACTATCCGCGCTTACAGTTGCAATTGCAACTGACACCTTTGAAACACAGGTGAAGCTCCCCGATATCGATGGGCCTGAACATTGCTTTCATACACATTAGATCAGTGGCTGAAACCCCAGTGCATTTACATTTGACATTTTTCTTTTTACGTGACCAACGAAAACTAAGAAAGTACTTTTCAAACTTTTCCGATAGGAACCTCGCTCGATCACTGCACTCTGTCAAACGACAGTCAAATCTTAAATCCACATGCGAGATCTTTGGCAGACTACATACCTGGATATGCATACCGCTCAGTAGCCCACAATTAGAAAAATATTACTTTCAGACCCAAAAAAGCGCGTAAACCTCTTGAAGATTAGTCAGCTCGACTCTGAGACGTTTTGCTGTGGGGCATCAGGTGCTATCAAGCGAAAATCACCAATCAAAATTTACGCACCAGTTACGAATAAGCCAATAAGCGACTTCGTTCTGCTTGTTGAATTGGTGGTCCCGCTTTTTCGCGATTATAACAGACTTAGTGGAGTTTGCGGGATAATTGTATGATTTGCGATATCACCGTGAAAAATGACGTGAACACGATTTCAAACAGCTTTGCCAGATATTAACACATTCCGCATCGAAATCGAACTTATCGCGTATTTCAGGGTGAAAACTGTCGTTGGCGCTTGATAAATAGTACAGTATTTACAAAAAGTAACTTAACTGGCTTGGTCAAACTTGTCGCTGTAGATTGTTGAACACTTATTAGCAGAGCTTCTTGCACGTGTTTATCAGAACCAGAGTATTGAGCATCTTCTGCAGACTGGTGCCTGATAAGCGCGTTTGCACGTGAAACCCAGATCTTGCCACAAAATTAATCCCCGGTTCTGATAAAGTGTATAAGTACTGTATTTCAAAGTGATTTTGCAAATCGAAGCAACTAGAAGTAGACTATACTTTAGATGAGGTTGTTGCACCGCAACCGTCAACGGCATTCTTTTTCGTGCCGAACATAAAATTTATTTTCAAAAGCTGATGTTGGATCTATATTCTGTAGAGAGCTCTTTCCACAATACGGTGGGGAATGAATCAACACCAATCATATTGACTTGGGAAAGTGAAAAGAAATAACAAAATACGTTTGCGAGCCAATGCCATTCAGTCACTGACTCATTGACTGTGTTCATCCCTTTCATTACCATCCATTCAATCAATCAAGGAACACCTCACACAATATTCAATGTTTTATTGCCAACAGATCACGTTATTGTGACGACAGATATAGACACCGCTTTGTTGAGGGAGAATTCTCAGAATAGCTTCAAATTTTCAGTGCGTTTCAGTTTTGTGAGTGCACGAATACAATTCATTGCATTTTTTACAAAGTTTTGCTATTTATCTGGTTGGACTACTGTTCACATGTGTGACTTCAACATGTGTGGGCAATGTGAATGGACGCGTTTGTGTTGCGTTATCAAGATCAGTCTCTTCCGCTGTGATAGGCTCCGAGTTTCAAATCTGAAAGCGTTTTAGATTGAAAAAACTGACGACTTTTCAACGACTAATTGCAACTAACAACGCTGTAAACTGAGTTTTTCCAGGCAGCATTTTAGGTGGCTGGTGCCAGTTATAAAATCGCTATTGCGTGGCACAAACATAAGGGTTAAAGCAACAAGCGAAAACAAAAGAGAAAATTTTGGGAAGACCAGAGAATAAAAGAACACGTCGTGACAGCACCAGGACTGCACATTTCTTAGTGACCAAACCAGAAGTCGTGTTTATGGGATTATGGAGGTGGAAAAAACCTGGATTGCATCGATTGAGCAGACAGCATGTTGATACAGTCTGGTTTGTGTTAACCGTTGGTGCGGTAAATCTAGCAGTTAACAAGACAGCAATCCACACCATAACACCACGGTCATCTGCCGACTTGAACGGAAATCGCACAGTCTCGCATACAATGAAACAAAGGGTTGTCGTACATCGAAACGAAGTTGATCATGATAAATCGACGGTTATTGAGGCAATTCCCAAACGTTAACCTTTATGCACTTCCGTTTTGTGCTTTGTGAAAACGACAAGCTTCACGTGATCTAAACCAACAGATCAATAAACCAGCACAGGAATGCAGGTCACGCTTGGGAAGACTGACTGATTGATTGATTGTCTTTTTTCTTTTGTTTCAGAAGACGAAAATATAGCTAGAAGTGTCTACAACATGACGACTGTTTTGGCAACGTTTTTTACAAGTCCTTCGTATAATCCTACCACTGACAAGAAGTAAGGTGGTTAGCGCATCGGATCGTATATTGTGGAAACTTTAGCCATGGTGTGAGTACGGTGAGTACGCAGTGTAAGTGTGCAGCACATTACAGATCGCTGTTTCCGTCTTACTTTATGTGTTCTTTAAGCTTTTGTTAATAAACGTTAACAACGCAAGAATCGCTCAATGCAGAAGCGTGGCACGGCAAAATTGCAGAGTGCTCTTGTTGTCCCACTCAATGAATCTCGACAGAGGCGTTTTGTTCCACGTGCAAAAAGCTTCGATTACACGGTCGAGTGAGTTAGTGTGGCGGACCACCGCGCAGAGATTTTACAGATGACAAGCCATATATCAGAAATCTTGCGTTCCTAACTTCGTCATTGCGGAAGCGAAGACTTTTGATATGAAACGGTACATGACGGTCACGCGCGGCGCTTTGTCGAGACATCACCTCACAGGCAAATCAAGAAAACGATAGAAAAGCTTGTTTGCCCTTCGACTTACAAGACGCGCCCATGAAGAGCGACGCTTCGTTGAATGAATAAATCAGTCACGTGTTACAAGGTCGCTTGCCGAGTTCAAGACGTTTCAAACGTGAACAATTGCATAAAACCAATGTTTCTTTGCATGCCTTACGGCGACTGCTATAAAGTTTCGAGGAAGGCATCTGCGCAACATTCCGGCAAAGATGAAAACCTCTGATGGCTACCTGCAACTGGCCATGGTTAAAAACATCTTTGAAAACAAAGCATGTCCAGGTTAATTCAAAATCCAAAATAATCTCCATTTGAGGAAGCCGATTCCGTCGACAAGTTGCATTTCTACTTCACGCAAATAAGCTTTGCACGTTTCTTGTAGTTGAACTGTTCGTGATAGCATCTTATTTAAAGGCTGGCACACCACCTTCGCAACGCGCTAAACTAATTGATGACAACTGCGACTAACTTTGGGAGTTACCACTACTGTTTTTTCTTGTGATAAAACTTCCGAAACGCTTCCACCAGCAAGGCATGACCGCTATGCGGCCAGTCAACGGTTTGTGACGTGGCAGTGATTCACAAGTAGTGTCAGGTTACCCTCCTAAGATCATCGTGCTTTACCAGGTCTCCAAAGCGTCAAGGGTAATGGAAATTTAAGAAGCCTGTTCCAGTTTAAAGCGGAAGGTCGATTAGACCAGTGCTTATCAACCTTTTTCAGCGTGCGACCCACTACCTGACAATTGTTTGTGGGTCCCACTGTGAGATATTGCAATAAAACAACAAAGAAAAAAATAAGAGATTTGAAAACGAAACAAAGCATTAACAATACATGCAATTTACTGTTTATTGGATACTTTTAGCTTGCATATTAGATATAAAATCAAATCAATTGAAATTTGGCTAAATTTTAAATGCTTTAGTTAAATGCCGGAAAACTATAACATTTTCAAATGCTTTGCGACCCTCCTGAAAGAACTTGGCGCCCCACCAGAGGGCCATGGCCCACTGGCGGGTAAGCACTTGATAAGACCACTCGAATCCAACGCCTGGCTGGTTGTAAACGCAACGCCACATCCTCAACAGCACTTGCATGTACGAAAAACAAACAGCGTAGAAAAATTCACACCACCAAATCAAATACTTACGAAAGTTACTGGAATGTACGGCAAAGCACGAGTGTACTACTTTTCAAATCGCGCAATTGAGTTATTATCTTCAGTCTACTGCAAAAAGATGCAACAAGCGGTACTTTGTAATTCACTGCCATATCGTGCCCTGTCCCAGAAAAATTCACGGCTGGCAAACAATTGGGTCCAGGGCGCGGGTTGCACTCAGCGATATATAAACTGGAGAAAACGAAGTTGACAGGGAAGCAAATGAAAGAACTGCGAGCGAGCCCCAAAACAGGTATTAGTCAGCTTGAGGGTAAGAGACCAGCGGTATTAGTTTGTTGACAACGGTGCACTGGACCATGTACAGACCACGCTCAGGAGCGTCCGATCAGTCGTCAGGTGCGCGTGTCCTCCTCGCTTGCTCAGCGATTACCGTCTAAACCCACTCCCCTCATTCTGCGAAGAAAGTGATGGGTGTGCTGTTGATGGACGCCGCTCACCGCGAACAGCGAAGAAGTTCTCGACGAATGCCCTCATGGAGCGAGACGAACGGTTTCCAAGCGCAAGCCATCAGCACTCTGCAGACACGCTCATTCACCGTCGGCCCGTCACAGTGATGACTGTTCAAATCAACTCCGCGCGGAACGCGACAGAATTCAATTCTGTCCGTACACGAAATATGCATTAATTTATTTGCGCTTGCGCAGCTGGCTTTCAAGACCGATTCATCAAGTAAGCATTTTGGCACCGTGCGCAATCGCGTTTGCTATTCATGATGCATTTGGCAAATCGGTTTTGACTGAAGACTTTCGCAGCATAATCGCGCCGCGTTGAAGGAAAGTTTCCTCATTAAAAGGGGTTTGTGTGGGCAATCAACGCATGGAGAAAGTGACCGGAAACAACAAAATCCAATTGTGGTCCAAGCGAAATTACGGACGTTTTATAAGTAGGCCTACAAGATCAGCATAAAAAATTTATGGGAGCGGTAACTACTATGCAGTGGTCGACCAATGTACAGACGTACGACAACGTAATGTAGCGTGGATTCAAAGATAAAAATATACGCTTTTTGAACTGTTAGGAGAAACAGCCCGAAACCAAACCGTCCGTAAGTACACAGACCTTTCAAATCTGGTCCTTAGCCATGAAGCTATGTTTTCAAAAGACCACCGAAGAAGGTGGAAGTGCCCAGTTTTGAAATGGCATTACATTGAAAGTCCCTCACGACTCGCACGTTTCACAAAAGCTGTGCGCTCGTTCTTGGAATCTTCCAAAAATACTGGGAAGTGTTAACTTGTGAAACTGATACACCACGAGAGTACGCGGTCACCGCACAGCGTCCCTTGCACATCACCCTTGCAAACGTGAATGTGCGCCGTCGTGCAACCGTCCCTGTGCCCTCGCGCAGTTTCGCTCGATTGCACGCGAAAATAGACCGCGCGCGCTTAAAACAACTTTTTTCCGGCGTCCCGGCGAAAGTTTGGACGGCGCGATTCGTCGAAGAGAACATGCGGGAGGAGCGGTAGCGACTGCACTGCAGTCTGTTGATCGTGGGCAGATGAACCTCAGTGATTAGGAACTGCGCGTAGGCCAGCTCCCGCGTACAGTGTAGGCTTCAGGCAAGCGCAAAGCGTGTTTACAGCCAGGTGCAGCGAATTGTTTTCCGAACGCATGTTGAGGTGTGTAATGTTTTTTCTCGGATGAGAAGGGAATTCCTTGGCTGCTGTTTCAGAAAGGTTTCTGCATGCATTGATGCAATAATTAAGCGTTTGTCGATGAAAGCGCAGGACAGGTCGAATCGGAAGTGAACTGAAGAAAAACGTTAAGACCGGCTCTTTCTGCACGAATGTGCACAACAATTCGCAAGGACGAAACTTCAGAATCGCTCTCTACTTTCATTATAAAAACAACACAAAAAAGCAATCGTAAAACCAATGATTTACAGAAAATCAACTGGAATTCTTGAAGTCAACCATTTTGATTGTCAGCAGGATTCAGTGAATGAACTGTAGAATTTTATTCTATAAAACACGCGGGCAATACGGTGTATTGGTGTAAAACGTTGCATTGTTCAATTCGTTCAAATCATTGTTTTGTGTTGTTGCTTCTAATACTAGTGTACCTGGCTTCTCAGGTTTACTACGATCGTTATTTGCTTTCCTCGGAGTTCTTTAATGGCAGAGCAGCCTTGTTCCCACTGATAAGAATAACGAAGCAACGTTGGGTGGCCAGGCACGATATAAACGAAAACGCACTTCCGAAAATTACCAATTTCATAATTTCATGCAGACAATGAGCAGGGTTACAAATCGGTTTCTGCTTAACTGCGTAGAAAGTTATTGGCCATCTGCGCAGAAACGAACTGAAGGTTCTAAAATAGAATTCACCTAATCTCGTCTCAAACTTTATCTTCTTTTTGCCTGTGACATGTACGTGCATGTCACTAGTGTTTCGTTGGTGCTATGCTAGTGGAAGTGCCACTACTCACCAGACGGTTTCAACATTAGTATAACGAAACGTTTTAGCTAACAGAAGCGATTGAGTCGCACTGCCTGTGTTTGCTTCTGTATAGCTTATCAAGGATGCAGGGTATAATTGCACGGCACAAAGCTGACGTTGGGGTATACTGAGTTCAGACTACAACCAATTAACAGCGTCCGCACAATGAAAACAATGACCGCAAACTTAACAGCATACTCCCGATGACGTCAGTACTGGCGAAACAAGCGATGATGTGAAGTTAGTTTCAATGTTCGAGGTAAACATCGCACTTTCCTACTTTGAAGCCCACACGATGATCAAAGCCTGCAGGGCGGCGCAATATCACGAGAAAAAGACTTCAATTGGGAACGTGAAAACATCACAAGTTTGTGTCATGAAAGTGCGAAACTTTGCGAAAAAAATCATGCGAAAGATACGCCAAACTGTTCTGTAGGTTTGGGTACTTACAGAATCTTTGAGATCAATAGCTTCATCTTTGCTAGTGTTCTGCCCGCCGCTTTTGTTCTCACGAGTAACACATCAGTGACACATGATAAGAATGCGATAGCCACTGGAGCAAATATTCCTTAAAAAACATGCGCATGCCCACATAAGCAGTAAGCTTTATAGTGGCAGTGCACACGCAGCGTAAAGTCGCTAAATAAACTGCTACTCTAGTTTTCTGATACCATTCTTCTTTAAGCTTAGCTGATTAAGAAGCTGTCTTTATTTTAAACGGGTCATGTGTCTTGCGCAATGGCATGTTTAGGCATTTCAACCAGTATTACTATGGCCAATTTTCACGAATACGAGTGAATTTATTTACTGAAACAGTTGACCCACTTATTTGAAATATTTTGGAGGCATCTCATATCCTGCACCAGCATTTTTCAAACTAGAACCAACTTGTAGATAATGAGTTCGATTTACTTTCGTTTTATGCAAACCGGAGCTTAACTGAAAAATACCTACGAATGCTCCGACAAGATAAGACACCCCCTCCCTCCTCGCTCGAATGTCACGAGGTTCTTGGTTCCACGAAAATGTCGAACAGATTTGAAAATCTTATTTGGCATGCACTAATAAATTTTGGAAGAAAGTTTGAACACTTCACGCACGTGCAATAAAATGCACATGTAGGATGTGGGCGGCCCTTGCTAGAGGGGTCTTCCCGGGAGGAGGACGTTTTGGTGAGATCTTGAACATGTCGTTGGTGTCATCATCACCTAATCTCATTCATTCAAAGTCATTCATCACAGAGGTTCGACAAATACCAAATCTAGAAAACTTCAAATAAAATTCCTTCAATATCAACCTGTTCCAGGCAACGCACCCTGTTGAGAAATGTAATTCAAGTGATGCGACCACAGGCCCGGCCGTGTTTGCGAAGGTGACACCCATGTAAAGAAAATTTGTAAACTAAGATCGAATGGAACCAGTATATATTCCAATCACTGACGGCGGCACGCACTGTCATTGATCCATGGTTCATATACGACTTTATACAAACAAATTTAGTTTGCTTAGGACAGCCGTCAGGTCTCAACGTAAAAATCTCCAAAGATTTTATCCCGCGGCGTATGATTGGCGACGATGGTATCAAGGTTCTTTATTGCGCACAAAAACTTTAATCACGCTCTCGACGGACAAGTTTAGACGACGCGACTTCGTTAGAGCAAACAGGAATGCCTGCGCAAGTGAGTTCATCGGGATGAATCTCAATACGTTCACATAACACAACTCCACGCAGCAGTTCGCGATTGTAGTCCAGTACACCCAGAAGATCAGTTGCTATTGGCATTTTCAATCGTGTACAGCTACGTAAAGCGGATTTGTTATGCGGCGAATGAACCCTGTCGTTTTGCTGATAAATGCCCAGAGTGCAAAGAAACGTTACCACCCACCCGGCCAGGCCAGTGTTGCCATGTCATTTTATGAGAAAGCAGCCTAAACAAGAACAAAAACCGCCTAAAACGAACCCAAGTCATGAGCTGTTGCGTTATCATTTAAAGCATCAATCACACTTCTTCCGCACTGCGCTAATCCAATGAACCTCCCTCATAGTTAAGTCCAATAGCACACTTGATTAAAGTAAACCACTTACTTAGATAGGGCAATCTTTTATCAAACACACCCTGCGCAGTTTCCACAATACAAAAATCAATTTACACCCATACCAATTGCACGCTAAACTGCATGTAGTGCGCATATGTTTTGAGGAGATCGTTAGTCATTGCTACAAATATCAGATAAAACAAGCGTTTGCTTGCTTTAACTGGTCATGAAGCGAGAAGGAAACTTACGAGGACAGTAACAGAACCAAAGTCGTAACTTTTACATTAAAGAAAATTTGCTTAATTTCAGATTTGAAAGTTTTTTCAGAGTAAACTTTTCAGGAAGTGTGATTTTTAGTCTCTAAACCAGCTGGCAAACGCCACCAAAAATAAACAACTCAACTTCGAAGCAGCCCAACTGGACAGGAAAACCGCCACTGCGGCAAACCCGTGTCCGACTCTGTTAAGCAAAATATCGGCGCTATGGACGGATTTCAATCAAAACGGGAAAGCTTGTGCCTTGAGCTTCCTTGGCTGTTTGTGAGTCAAGCACAAGGCAGGTGTGCACTCCGAATCGTTGTTCCTTTGCGTTGCAATACTTAGGCGCATACCAGTTACTCAGACTTGATCCAGATGTGCTGGTCTAGTAGAAACGAGAGTTAACGAGCAAGAAAATCAATCACCAGGTACGTTCAATCGCACAGGTGCGATGACTCAGCTGCCATGCCAAAAAACGTTAGTGTTTCACGCCGTGTTTTCTGACCACGTGATCGTATCGCGGTCTTTTTAGCATTGCACCCGCTTGGGGTGCGACCCACTTTTGTATTACCGTCATACTTGTTTACGTACAATGTATGTCGGAGGTTATGTGTGTGTAACTTCCTCGTACGCTGGAGTCGGGATTATGTGTATTTTGTGCACAATAAAGCGCTGACGCCGGAAGGAGTAATGAGCGCAAGAGACTAAATGAAATCAACCCGGCCAGGTGCTCTGATCATACGTTCACAATACACAACTCGACCACCATCACATAAAGCTATTTGCAGAGGGCCTCTCAAAATTAAAAGTCTGTTCATGCGTTATCTCACATCAACGAGCGTTTCGCTGGAGAGCACGCACGTTCATGCCAGAAACAGCTAGACTTGATTCGTGCAAACTGAAGATAAGGCGTAAAACAGACGCAGATCGGTGGCCTTAGGTTTGTGCGTTGTACAAACACCTGGTTCGCTTCAGCAGATTTTGGGCGTTGGCGAAGTATTTTATTAATTAATCGACAATTTCACCAAATATGGCAGAGTTTCTTTGCACTGGTCGCGAGTTGCGACTTCTGGAGCACGTAGCAGCTTAGAAATGTCTCACAAGACGGAAAACGCATTTCCATTGGAAAGTTCCGTTGCAAGTAAAGTCATGGCCACGTGAACACGCAACAGACAACGCTGCGAACACGCACCAGATAGAAAAGTAACAAGCCTTTTAAAAACTGAAGAATTTCAACAAAACCGTAGTTGTCAACTGCTGTAGTAGCACTTATTGGGCAGAAAAGTGGGATGTAAAATGTGCCAGCCTGGTGCAAGTGACATCCATATTACAGGTTACCTCTGATCCGACTCCTGCGTCCCAGTAACACCGCATATTGCGGGTAGAAATACTGACGTTGCTGGTTCCAGGTATGTCTGTTATCCCTTGTTTGGCAGCCGAGCAGTTTTGCCACAGACGCAGTTCCCCAAATAATGCAGATTTATTTTTCAGTGTAAAAGTTGCATTTCGTTTTCACTGAGTGCCAAGTGGGTCGCGTCAGTAGAGGAAAAGGCATCTCTTACCACAGAAATGAAAAAAAATCGTGGTGTTAACGTGGAGCGCTCTTTAGATAAAATGCATTGAAATAACGCAAAAATATCTATTCGAATTTCAAACAAGACAAAAACACAATTAGTAACCTTCAATGGAAAGCAACTCTTTGACCCAGGTATGGCGCGCAAACAATGCGTCCTTGTGTGATACCACGTCGAGGGCAACGCTGTGAGTTAGCGATAAAACGCAAAACATTTTTAGGCGTATTTAAGGGACGTAAAAGTTGAACGGTGTGGCGCCCGTCTCAAGGGCCGAGCGTCTGTTACTTGGAGACACAACATAGAACTTCCTTCTCCTGATTAACTGACCTGTGCAGCTCAGATGAGTATCTAAGTCAGGTGCAGCGAAACAGTCCAATATAATTAAAACAAACTTAGCAGGAAGCAAGTCCAGCGAGCTAACGCCGTTTCGCGCCAGTAAATCGGACGATGCTTCCTAAGTTGTCCATAGAAAAAATTCACGTTTGTTTTCATACATATTTAAGCGAAAAACGTTTCGATCGCCAAGTATTCTATTGCAAATTAGAACGTGCGTGACAAACGAGTGGTAGGCTGACTTCTTAAGACATCCGATCAGCATCTCTTATGACATGCAAGAAAATGCTGAGCGAAGCGAGACAACGAAAGAAAACTTACATTTGGTTTAAAATTAAGCCTAAATCAATACCGTGATCCAGTCCCTGCATGATCGAAACACTGAAAAAGGTATCTGTCAACGGTTTATGTAGAAACGTTCATGCGCTGTGCTTCTACCATCCGGAATAACCCCCCATTTCGGAATAACAACAGATCGATTTTTCAGGCACACTTGCTTTCAGATTGATGTTACGTCAGTCAGTTAACGTGCCTCAACGAGTTTTCAAACTTTGTAGGGATCTCTGTGGAATCATAATCTACCGAAGACCCTCTGCATGCGGTTCCCAACATACGGTACTCTACGCAAGGTTGCAAGTGTTTCAGACAGGTCGTTGACGGACACATTTTCAAACCTTCAATTTGAGTAATTTCGCTTAAGTAATGCACCTGCCAATCTGTTGAGCCAGTAAATTTTATAAAGGGTGTAGACAGTAGATGGCGGATATCACTGGAAGATAGCTTATGTTTTCCGGTCCATTGTTCACTTGCTTTCACTTTGAGGAATGACGGCAGCATATGCGGCTGATGTGTTGGAGAAAAGCAGTAGAAAGGATACTCAGCGCCGGATACCGCCTGAAAGAAATCATCGACGGCGGAGCCGACAAAGACACAGGTAGCATCGAGCCTTCAGTCAAAAAACTTTTTGTTTATTTTTGTGAAGCGAAGAAGTTTGGAACGAGTGTCTTTCTTAGGGGCGAGAACGTTATTAAGTTTGGGTCAATACGCGTTGCAACACATCGTCGGGATGGCCGGTCGTTCGGTGGCTTCTAAAATAAGGCGTTTGATTTTACAAGGCTCGACAGGATACACGGTAGAACGTTCTTCTTTCGTTCAAAGGCACGCTTGATTTCCAGAGTAAAGCGCTGGGGCAGAGCGGGACTTCTCGCGCGAATGACATTGTGTATGCAGCCGCTGGGCGAAATCAAAACAAAAAATGAAGGTGTCTTGCTCGCGACTGTTTCTTTGTCGTCAGAAAGAGAATAAGGAATGCGTGGCGGCAGAATGAAAAAGTTGTTATTATCGAAAACAGTCGAATTCAAAATAAACCAGTTGGCCGCAAAATTGGCCAAATAAGGCAATAATTCAGGGCGCGCATTGTGATGTTTCTGTTGGTATGTGCGATCAATCAAGTGATTATCGTTCATTTTTAACAAAACCCAAGCAGTTCTTTCGTCCACTGTGCTGTTCCTCTGCCGTTTTGGTTGACGCGGTTTCCCCAATAAACCCTCGCCGTACATCACAACGCAGGAAGTTCGGGGGACGAAACGTGAGCGAAAGAGGGAAAGTAGTCATTGATCGGCATCGTCACTTTTAATTTAAGAAGAGAGAAAAACTTGCGATGATCGTTCGTTAAAAACAGCTGCGATGCAAATGCGCACGACTGATAAACAGCCCATTCATCAGATTGTAACAAAAGCAGGATTGAACGTCAAGATGCGTCGCTGTTGTACGGTTAGCTCAAACAGTGCGAGTCTTCTAAGGCGCTTGCGTTAGAATCGTCCAGCTTTGCACACGGTAAACTAACAGAATATATGCGAAGGGAATGACAAACGACGTGGCCTTGAACCGGCACAAGAGTAATCCTGTGTGCGTCTTAAACAGCGGACACAAGGGTGTACAATGCGGCAGCCGTTATCGCTACTTGATCCCTTTGTTTATTGTTTACGATTCGTTTGGATCCGTAAGTATTACGGAGAAGGCAACGACAAGTTACGGCGGTTGCACTAAGGCGATTTCTGTCACCCGCTTTGGGCAAGTGAACGACAAGTGCTGCTGCAGCTTCATCTCAAAATTACTCTGCGGTTCGCCACAATCTTAATACCTATCCGCAAAGAAGATATTCAGGCTGCACGCTACAGTCATATATGCCTTTTGCAACACTGCAAGCAGTGCTTGCTTGTTTGTGCGACTTGTGTTGGAATGGCATGCGTACGTGGTTTGTAGCAATCTGTACAAGCATGAACACGAGGACAAAATTCAGCAATGGCGAAGTGTTACACGGGTTTGGCAGATTAACGTGCCAAGATTATCTGCGGCGCTTAATGCATCTTATTCGTCTCGACTGCACCAGGGATTTACCGCTGACGAAGAACCGTGAATGTTCTTCACCAAACATGGTTTACGAAAAACTGAACATCACGTGCAGATTCTCCCAGAGCTTTGTGGGTAAAAACGTAGGTAGTAGCATCGCATACTTTTTTTTAAACTTATTTTTATCAGTCGTTATCAACGTATAGCAAAATTAACTTTGCGAAACTTCTTTTTGTCAAATTTTGTTGTAGAACAAGTTAAATTGGCTACACAGTTCAAAAGCTGAATAAAACTGTTACAGTTTCCCAAAATCCCCTTCGATACAAGACAAACCTTTCTACCCCATTCACGTCCCCACTTATTGTACTCCACTCTGTGAAGTGCTCGTAACAATTAAATTTCCATGTGCTTTGACCGCAACAAGGTAGAGCAGTACCACGCCTCGCCCACTGTAATGGGCTCATGATCCTTCGCTGCTCTGAACAAGCGCGCCATAACACTTGAAGTAATAACAACATGTTTCACGTCGCTCGGCAGCTTATTACGACGCTGTCGCGGCGCTTCAGTACCGCGGCCGATGGATAATTCGCCGAACAATTTAGTTGCAGAGAGCGAAGCCGTGAGTCATTCCCCATTGCTGTGCGACTGAAAGCAAAAGCGTTTAAAACATGTTGCAAAGGTTGGAAACTCATAAGCAGTCCGCGTTGCCCCAAGACATTTATGAACTTGACCGTGGGCAAGTAGGTTTCACGGCTTTTGCGCAAGCTTTCGTGATACCAAAGCAGCCCACCTGCCACTGCAAATGCAAACCTATCATGGTGGATTGTGCCTTACTCGCAGCGCAATTTTCGACGGGATGTTTTGTGATTGCAGCCAAACTTTTCCGGAATCTTGCGACGATGAAGCCAGTCTTACAGTACGCTAGGGCAGACAGACAGGTTCTTTGATTCAGATGATGGGAGGACAGCTCATTAACTTACCTACGAAACATCCCGGCCCGAGCAAATCGTGACGCATCTTTGTTGAGTTTGAAGTGTAAGCCAAAAAAATGTGAGTATCAGCACAAAAAACTAACCAGAAATTCAAGCGAACAGCGATTAAATCTTGCTTAAACCTTGTTGAGCTTAGCCAGGATTCGACATCGTGGCACTAGCTCAGTTGTGCTGGTGATTGACAAGTTTTGCTGGCCCAAAAGTTTCAGCTTAGTAACGAGAAAGTGACTGCAGCGCAAAAAATGTAAAGACTACTAGAAAATCAAGAAAGACCTAGTGCGACTGCACCAATATGGCTGGAAAAATAAAGCTTTAGGTCAGCGATGTTTGCGGTCACAAGCATTCGCCGACTCCATCCGATGGTGACAAATATTATTCTGTGTGTGTTAGGCCGCACCCAGCATCTGCGGCACGCGTCGGTCTTGTGGCCATACACACGCTGCGTTGAGGCATGCCGAAGCATGCACCTGATATTTCAAGTATCAAGCTGATAGAGATCTACCGCTTCGTGCCCGCGGTTCGCAGCGAATTTGATGTAGACCGGGCCATACCTCTTCAGCGCATGCACCGCACCACAGCATGACCGTCAATCCCGAACCTCGCAAGAGCGAACTACTGACGACACAGCCGCCGGCAGTGCATCGTTTACTAAACAAGAAGAACGAGGTTGTGCGAAGGTATCGCCGGACGCAATACGACGGCAGCGTTTTCTCGGTGTATGTCGGCTGAAACTAGGATTCTAACTTGTATTCTTTGCACGCGTTGCTTTCAACAAGATCATTCAAAACACTGCACTGTCGCACAGTAACGTTTACAGTAAGTGGCAGTTGCTGCAACTTGAGATAAATAAATCGCTGCCAAGAAAAAAACACAAGGACAGGGTTGAAAAGTAGTCGCTGTCCGATCAAAGAATTGACGACCATGCGCGAAACAAACAGCCACGAGTTTTCTGTTTCATCTCGGCCTGCGCGGTCCGGGTTATTGCACCGAAAAAAGGTGAGATTTCAAGTGCGCATGTGCAGAAAAGTTTACTGTCATTCTGCTGACCCTTGCAAATAAATGCAACTGTTTCTTAAATTCGAAGTGTTCATCGGAATTATTTTTGCAGCGAAAAGTCAGTAAATTATAGAACTCGGGACCAAATATAGCGACCTTATTTCTAATTCGTATCAGTTAACTCGGTTAAATCTTCTTTGATTTCTTGTCATCGCTGCGGCGTAACTGCAGGAACTATCTTGCACTCGTGCAAAGCTTGCTCCACCGAGAAACCTGGCATACACTTGACAACATAAGTCAACTCCCGACAGGAAAATTTTTAATGGTAGCCCTAGGTAATTCGCCCTGTTCTCGATATGGAATACGTTAAAAAACGTAGTTAGTGAATGTCCTTTATTCTCAGCAATCATTAGCCACAGAAAAGTAACTAAGGGTTATCACCTTTGACAATGTTGCAGGTGTTTGGCCGTAATATTGCTGTGAATGAATTCATTTTTGTGTCATTGTTCTACTACGCCAAAAATGATCATGCATTTGCTAGATAAGCGATGTTGCTCATGAAGAAGGCACAGGCCTGAATTGCTTGCTAAGCGAATATGAAACACCAATCGTTGTACGTATAGAACAAGAAGTGTCCTGGGAAGAACGATACGGCTCAGTGGCAGATGAGGGATATGGAGAAAAAGTTCAGAGAGAAAATGAGAGCTGTTTACAACAGCGAAGTCCGTAGTAATGTCGTTTAGACCACGTGCATTTCGGTCAATCTCTTGAGGACAGGACAACCAACGACTTCACAATGGTGGAAATAATTGGCAACAAGGCAAAAGCCACTTTGGGGAGGCTGCCTCTATCCGCGGGCGACTCGCAGCTCGTTCTGCAAACTTTGTCATCGACCTGACGCATCCATTCCTCCAAGCGGGATTTCCAGGGCGTTGGTGCCAGAGTGCGCTCATCATTTGAAGTCGGTTTAGTAAACATCGCAAGCGAGGTCACAGCCGGTTCTGCCACAGGTGTACACTAATTAATGACTACTTGGTTTCTTTGAACATGCAAAATTAATTACTATATTGACATAACCAATTTCATTTAAAAACGCGTCAGATGTTCTGACTGCGCAAAAGCCGACTCAATTTGAGACTGAAACAGGCCGCTAAAAAAACAACACAATTGTATTCGCGTAGAACACATAGCGTTTCGGCAACGCAAACAGCAACTAGTCTTTGCCCGGGGAAGGAACTTAACAATTTGACAGGTAAAGCCAAAGTTGTTCGTTGCTGCATGCACAGCAGCCTTTCCAGGTTTACAAAATCAGTCGCCCTCTGCAATTAACTTTTGTAGCACTAACAGTTGCACACAGCTGAGTAACAGTATTCATGCGAAGAGCCAAGAACAGTCTGCATCAGGTTTATTATAACCTAATTAACATGCATGTGTGTTCACGTTATTACGGTAGAAAGATACATAGTTGCTTGAGCTTTTTTTAACAGTTTCTTTAACTTTGGGAAAAAGTGTATGGCTCACACATAAAGATCAACAACGTACCGTCAAATAACGTATTTTTTGCGGAGACCAATACCCAACATGCTTAATTTTGATTCCATCGGGATTCGCGGACTCGATTCGAGGACAGAACACATAAGATTTTGGCGCTACCTGCTTGAGTTTAAATACAACATTGTTCAAGCCAATCATGTTTCGTTCATCGATAGCTTAACAAACTTTCCGTGAAATGCATTCTTGATAAACTTCAACGGAAGGTTTGATGTTGCTGGCCAGGCGTAAACGTCGTGTTGGTGACAGTGGTTTCACGAGCAGACGCTACGTTTTGTTTATGTCAACGATAAACCGAGACGTGATGTTTGCGACTCGAATGAAATCAGCGGTGTAATGGGCCATAAATGATGAACAAGTGCAGCCCGATTGTTTTCGCATGGAAATCGCGAATTTAACAATGCAATCAGCTGTTCACTATTGACAGTTCACGCGCTTGTGATAAAGCTGTGCTGTTTCCAAAGAACCAGAAAGGGAAATCCCGCAGGTGGCTTTCGTGCTGGTGGTCGCCATGATGACCAAGAACGTCGACGCGGCAGGCGACCCGCCGAACCTTATGATTGCTGTAAATGAAGGATTAAGAAATGGGTGGTTATGTGGCGTTCAGATGTTGGTCGCCCTGTGGTGTTCAGATTGTGGTGACCTTGTGCGGGCTTATATTAGCACATCAAAACCACTTGCAAGAAATGCAACTGTAAGACAGAGAGGAGATGAAGAAATGTTCCTTCGAATCCAGCACAACTCCGCGTAAGGGAAACTTGAGCACGGGTAGTAACCGCTGTCCTTTCCAATGAGAATATGAGCACAACTGTTAAATCTATTCTAAAGTAAGCCGACACCGCCGTTTCGTTTTAGTAGTAGTGGCAACGGCATGAACGTGTGAAAGATCAGATTGAAAATCGCAGTGTGGTGGGGAGGGGTGCGGTAAAACCATGCAGGCAGATCAGCGCTGCGCTTCAGTCCTTTTTCCGGAGTGCGGTGAAACAAACCCGCCAGAAATGCGATCCGCACCACCTTATCATAATTGTGCTTTCACCACAAAGACCGATGAACAAGAAATCGAAGCTCGAATATGAAATATTTTGATATTCCGTAAACTGATTTCTGAGTTCGTTTCCGGTCGGGGATGAGAAAAAAGCATACCGCACCGCAATAAAACGATATTGCGGTTGATTTCTTAAATGATGTCGCGAGAAGGCCGAGGAATTATCGAGCGCGAATGCAGCCAATTACTCGCTAACATCCGCCATAACGATATAACGATAGGTTATCAGTGACGAAATCAGTGTTAGGTCGAATGATGCGATCGTTGCTCTGAAGCAGGCTTGCGCTGCGGACGCGCTTACATATAAGTGCTTTGCTGCACAAATCGCTTTAAGTACTTCCCGATTATCCGAAGCGTTCAACATAAGCCGTTACCAGGGTCAGTGGTCTTGAGCTGATCGCATGTCCGCTCGAATCGGTGAAATGCAGGAGTCAAAAAAGCAAAAACGATGATTTTGCTGTAAGCTGCGAATATTGTTTTCTGTGCTGATCTCCATGTAAGCATAAAAAATAAGTTTTTGGACTGATCAGTGCAATAAATGATTTCGCGTTGAATTTCATTAATTCTCACTGATCGAATAAAACTTAGCAACCTGGTCTGTGATCAGGTACAACCACTGATCAGGTACAACCACAACCACTGGCCAAAAGCACAGCGAAATAAACTCACAGCTTTGCAAGCTCCCTTGATAATTGAGCAAAACATCAGTTTAAGGACCTAGAGCGCTGAGTGTTCGAGGATCAGTGGCTGATGCTAACCACTATTGATCTGACACGACCTCAAGTACCTAGGCCAACATGGTTAAGCTCCATTGTAACGTCACGGAGAACCATTTGTTTTACAGCGCTCAAGTTTGTTCGTTCAAAATGAAGTTGGTCAAACATCTTCGGCTCGCCCTGTTGCTATAGTTCGACTAAAACCTGTCAAGAGCGTGCGAAGGGTGGCAAAAAGGCTGATGCATCGGATCGTCCACCCCCCTTTAAGAGAACACTTAAACGGTGTTAATAGCTCACGAGTTTACTGCTGCACGGAGACAGGCGCTCTTTTGATGGCAAGTGTCCAACCGGACACAAGTCGCCTTCCGAGTGAGTCGCGCAGAAACAATCGCAATCATAGCGGACGAGGTATGCTAGACGTGAGGAGTCAGAGGCAAGTAAATAATGCTCGTAAGACAGGAAGAAACTCGTGCAAGTGTAAATAACCGTAAGTCAGGTAATGGTGCCGTTTGCGGGTGAAGCGGACCTTTGTAACTGCGCGGAATTGACGCAAGAATGACGAATGTCAAGAGAGCATAGACGCGCCAGCAAACGAATGAGGATTGTGATGGTTTGTAACGAACGGCCTGGAATGAGAAAACGTGGCAAGCAAGCAAATATCGATCAATATCCCAAGCTAGCGCACAAAATATGCCGTGTGCAAAATAAAATCTTCACTGGAAAAGTATTTGGAAGGAATATTGCACCTTCTAGACATTCGTTGCAATACTTTTAGATCAGGAACAAGAACAACAGCGATTCTTTTTGGTTCTCTCAGCTGCTGGCTGCTGAACCCTGGCTGAACAGATTAGAGACGTCGCGGCTGTATTTGTCGAGCGCGCTTTAGTTTATCCACTGTTGAGTCCTGACTGATGACGCAGTAACGTTAATTTGGGTAAACTTTGAAGCACAGTGATAGAACTGCTGAACTAAATAATATAGACGAGGACGTTTGCGATCGAGAGGGTGTTTCACATCACGTCAGGCGTGGTGGGCACGCGAAAACAACAAAAAGACTTCGATTTGTTGAGAAGCGATATAATGGAGAAGAACGAGCTGGGCCGACTGTATCGATCAGTACACGAAAAGTGTGGCGTTCAAAAACACTTGACACAAGGATAGCCCCGCCTCGAGTGTTTCTGGTGACAGCGAAGCTATTGCCGCACACGACGTAGTTAATGAACTGGTTCGCGCTTAACCAGCCTACTTTGAAGAAAATAGTCCCGTTTCAGTCGTGAGGAATAACCCATGTGGAAATAAGCACTGGAGCGGTCGTTATTAGTCGGAACCACTGAAGCAGCATATTTCGTCAAAACACTTAAAATCGAAGCGTGTGCCGCATCACCGCAGCTGAAGAAATGAAAGGCAACTGCTTCTAAGTGGACAAAAATGTGGGCGAGTGACTTGTAAATGAACCCACAAAAACAATGCATCAAAATCGATCGATAGACTTAGAAGTTTATGCAATGGCTAAGACGAGCAAATCGTTTCTTACGGGCGAGAGACAGGAGTTAGAACAACCGTAATTGAAAGGTAAGCAGAAATTACCCACTATGACAGTTTAATCAATCATGTTTCTGCAACCTCAGAATATAAGATCAAACGTGTGCCAGGTCAACCGAAGGTTTTAAGGCTGCCAGGATTAATAACGAATACCAGGCACCAGTCGGGCACGTGCATACCATCCATAGTTCTTCAGCTTGACCTGCGCAGAGCTGGGATAGAAGCCAGCAACGTTGTAAGTACAGGCAACAGGACTCTCAGAAGAGCCGCGATTAGCAGACAAAACCGATGACGGGCGGTGAAGCTAAGCAGGTCTTTTAGACGCTCGCCGAGACGCGCCACAACAATAATCTACCACTTACATGAGGGAGTAGCAGCGTCTGACCAAATAAACACTTGGCGCGTACGCAAGGATCCGCATGCCGGTCTTTGACCTGGGCAAAACCGCACAGACGAACAATGGCACGATAAAGCTTGCCGTGGAACTGCCTTCGCCAGAACTTGGTTGCTGTGCTTGATTTGCTTTCGCGAAAAGTATTTACGTTTATGATCAAAAAATAGCCTAGCGCTTCAACAGACCACGCGTGCTGTAGCGTAAATATTGTTAAAAGACTTCAAAAAAAAAGAACGACCCCGGCCAATTCGTGAGTCAGAGGGCGATCGGTTAGCCATGAAGCGCTTATTACAACGGGGTAAACTGAGCGGCCTCAGCAGCAAATCCCGCCCAAAACCCCGTTGGAAGGCAGTGATTCATGACAGGACGCAATCTTCTGCTTTCCTCAAGCGTAAAAACAAACTCGAGTTCGCGGCGCGCGCCCTCGTTTCTTTTAGAGCGCGGAACAGTCGCGAAAGAACGGAGCCAACTGCAGCACCGGTAGCGACAACGAAAGTTAGCAGGCAGGAAGCGAGCACTTTCTTTTGCGACCATTTGGAGCCAGTCGATCGGCGACTACCACAGAGGTAGCCGGCGTCCCACTTAGTTGAGCTGTTTGTGAAATGAAGCAGTAGGCCTTGAGGTCTATTCCAGCTAGAGATGACGTAAACAAATGGGAAAACTACGTGTGTCTAAAAAGCTAGATTTAGCCATGAAAACTGCGATTAAATACTTGCGTCCGCTATGAGCTATGATACATTGTCTTCGTAACTTTTGGGACTCTTGAAAGTTAGATAAGTTTAAAAAAACAATATTACGTCAATGAAAGCTTCGAAAGTGTAATTTATGTTATACTGAAATGAAACAGCACGTTACAAAGTAGGTTTAGCGGTGAATTGGAGCAGTATAGGAAAATTTCCAAAAGTCGTATGACGTTTGGTGCAGTAACGTTGCTCGCCCAAGCTACTGCGTACGATATGACAGGAGTTAACGACACGAAGGCAGCTGTCAAAGAAAACCCAGGACGGTTAGGTGTTGCTACAGCACTTTGTAACTGTGTCAACTGTCAGTCGATGGTAAGCTGACACTGAGTGGGTGCTGTCATGAGGAGGTTGGCTCAGGGCAGTTCCAGTGACCCACGTCAGCCACCGACAAAGAACGCGTACGAAAAAACAACCTGGGTCAGCGGCAAAACTATTTCGGCGGGTAAGATGGGTTGTCGCTGACGACCCGAATTACAAATCGCTCGCAAAGAACAGCAATCAGGTTTTACGACACTTCTGCCGCATCCTTGGTTGCTGAATACAGGAAGCGAAAGGAAGGAGTTCACATGACCTGCTGGCCTAGCATGTACATTTATTTCTCTCGGCCACAAGGCGATAAAATACAGCAGTGTTGCTCGTACAGCTTAGACAAAGTTTTTGTAAAGATGTCAGTGGAACCCTCCAAAAGGGCTTAGTTTCGTGTCACAAAATATTGAAGCAATCGTAACTACAAATATTTTTAACGTTTAACGTCATACTTAATCCATCGCCAGGAGAATTAGCTTTAACATTTAATCTTGATGATGGAAGTCAGTAACTCTGAAAAAATGCTTGTAAGATTGATAAGTTCAAAAAAAGCTATAGTAGGTATAAGTTTATTAATGAGCATGAAGTAAATGGGCACAGGCTAATGTTTACAAGCATAGACGACACCCAACAGCAACAACAATATTCATTTTATTTTTTTCAGGCACGAAATGAAGCAGTAACTTAGAAATTACAAATAAGCTCGGAAAAGTCGCATTTCCTGCCTGAACGCTTGGTGTTTACGAGCGCCCGAGCGCGAATCCGGAGTAAGAAAGACTGCAGCCGTCGCGAATCAAAAAGACCGAAAAAACAAACAAAATGGAATTAAATGGATCTCGACGCGTCGCGTCGCTGTGCGCACGGACGAGTTGGCGAAAGACGCGCGTGCCTGTGCTCGCACTCGAGGCTCTACTCATACTGATGTTCTCCGCTGGTGCAACGTCAAGCGGCGAACCGTGTCCTAAGCATTGTTCTTGCTCACAACGGCAGGTGTGGTGCAATAGCCAGGGGTTCAACGCAGTACCCGCCAACTTACCCAGAAACACGAAGAAGCTGTATCTATTTGACAACAACATCACAGTAATACCGCCGGGTTCTCTATCAAGGCTCAAGGTGAGTTGTGATATAGAATTTTGCGAATGAACTCAGTTTGAAGCCGTGCTTCTGCCCCAGCAGCACACTGTACGAGCCCTCTTTTCCGAAAGCCAAAGGATGTTTAATTTTCCTAGCTGTACGAATTTTGATTACGACTCGTAAAGCTTTATCATCTTCAAGTACTTCTTCAAACGATAATAATACACTGTCGGGTAAAAACATCAGTTCGAACGAGTAAAAATTTATATTATTTTTTTGGTAAAAGAAACAATAAATTTAATTTTTTAGTGAAGGCCATCGTATCGAGGTTTTTTAATTTTTTTTCACCAGGAAAAGGTGTGCTATATATTTTTTTGAACAAAATTTTAATGAAAGGCGATTCACGCAACATGACTGATCAGTGGACAGGGTTGTGTGGTTGCACGCTCTTACATGATTCATTTCGTACGATTGCAAATGCTTTCTGATGCGCAGCATTTGGAAGTCTTGGTCATGTCTAACAACAAACTGACGAGCGGTGCACTGCGATCGCAAGAGATTTCTTCACTAAACAATCTACAAGAACTCGTACTAACGGACAACAAATTAACAACCATTCCTGGTGATCTGTTTTCAGGTGAGGGTGTGCACCAACGATCGGTTAAATTTCCTTCCTTTGCACTCTGCTAACATGACATTTAACCAATGTGAACTTTGCAGGTATGGGAACTATACTGCGCTTGTACCTAGGCAGAAACCACATACACACAATCGATCAAAATGCCTTTCGCAACATGAGCAATCTGGTGGAACTAAAGTTGACCAATAACAAGTTGACGACGTTTCCGAAAATCATCGGTTGCCCCAAGCTGCAACGAATTTGCCTCGAGAACAATCGCTTGAGGCGTCTTAGATACGACAGCTTCACCCAACTCAATCTCGAGGAATTGATGGTAAGCACCCAGTATGTGAAAGTAACACACAGCAAGCACGCCGACAATAATGACCAACGTGAACGGCGATGAGAATCACTAGAACACGCCAAACACACTTTTCACCACGTTTCCGCTTTCAAATTGCTCTTGTTAGTGCTGCCGCAATCTTGAGAGGGACATCTTGTAAACTGAATCGGCTTCGTGTCTTCGACGCCGTGAAGCTTGTTCCGATAGCACGCGCCGTGTAAACAGCGTTGGTATGCCACAGTATGCTGGTACTCCAGCATGAGCCACGAAACGGTACAGGCAAAAAATGTGTCCTGACTTTCGCTTCTCCCGAACAGCTACCCTTTTCACGGGCGTGTTCGTAAAACTTGTGTTTCTGTGAGAAGGGTGACGTAATTTTCTACACACGTTGATGTTGATGGTGCAAATTTTACAGCTTTCGGGAAATCAACTGAGCAGTCTGCCATCTTCGGTGTTTCGTTCGACAAGCAGCCTGCGAGAGCTGGATATCAGTGACAACCAGTTTCGCAAAGTGCCCAAAATAATCAGGTATGAAATACTTTGCTAAGCAGTTAAGACTTTTCATGATCCTTAAAACTTTTTATTACCAGTTAGACTTGGTTATCCTGATCGTTTTATTTCTCATTTCAAACTTTCAATTTCAAACTTAAAACGTCGTAATTGTCAAGTCAAAAAATTTTGACGACTTCCTAACGTAACACCACTAATCGTAGTGTGTTAAGCTCAAGAATCCGTTAGCACGTGAATCATGCAAGAACGAGTCGATCGTAAATAGAGCAGACGATCTCCGACATTTTGGTTGTTCCCCAAAGAGTTTCGTAGCTATCCAAGAATAATGGACGATGTGTCGACTGCATGCAGTGCATAGGTTATCGAGCACAATAGGTGTTCCTATGATTGAAAAAGGTTTGCAGAAGATTGGCGACCGAATGAAAAACTGCAAACGTGACAACTGCAGAAAAATCAAGAGTCCTTGCGTTGTACCGTTAGCGAGGGCGAATCATGTTGATGGTGTATCGTGCTGTTGCAAGGTCATGGAGCATAGACCGAGTGAACAGGAAACGTTAAATGTTAAAATCGCTTTAACCCATATGTTAAGGTGCACTAGCAAACACGACGGTAATTCAGCACACGACTTCATGCGTGTCTTTCGGATTCGTCACACACCATAGACAAGGCTGGCTAAACGATAAACGCTGACTGACAGCAGCATTTAGCTTTTTTTGCAATCCGTCGCGACAGTGTGAACTTGTCGCCTGGCATAACAAAATCAACTTCCCACTTTAGCAGCACGATGTTTTCAAATTTGCGTAGACAATTTTGATTGGTAAATCTAGCCAAAAAACTTCCGCAAAAATGTGCGCTGGATATCTGACCTCGGCTTGATCAAAAACCGGACTTGGTCGCAAGAGTGAGTTGACAGAAAGCAAATGATTTTTTGCACCTTTGTCAGTGGCCTCGGTTGAGAAGCAGCACTCACTCCATTGGGCAGTTCATATCACTGCCACGATTTCTACGGCGGTAATTGCCGAATCAAGCGCATCATTTCTGTTTGAGGCCGTGACACTTGAGGTAGAAAACCAAGCTATCGTCAGACGGTTCTTCACCGCGGTAATTGCTCACCTTCATTGGACCGTAATGATCACCCACGGTCTTCCAACCATCTCGGCAAGCCGCGATCTCGCTAAAATACACATCGACGAAAGCAAAAAACGACAAGCGGTTAGACGTGCCAGACATAAAAGCGCCTGACGTCAGGTCAAAACACCCGCGGAAAACTTCAAGCACTTTTCGCCGCGACAGCATTACGTTTTAGGGGTAATCGATTTCGCCCTACGTAAAATATTAGCAATGAAGCACTTAAGAGCGGATGAAATTGCCTCGATTGAACATTAATTGCGAGTAATCGTCACGCGCCCGGATTTTTTAAACTTCACCGACTTTTCTGCGGATGTCGTGACGTGAAGGAAAGTCTACGGTGGCGTCACGACAAGACGTGAAACGTTGATGTCTCCCCACCTCACTCCGCCGAGAAAAAAAAACTCATTTTCTGCGACAACTTTCTCGTAGAAATATGACATCGCTTCGTGCACTGAACCTATCGTCAAATTCGATCGCAACCCTGCCCGACGACCTCCTGCAAGGCATGGCGAGACTCAAAATTCTCGACATCCACGACATGGAGCTCACACGACTTCCAGAAACTTTCATTCCGAAGGGAGTGTTCCTGAACTTTGCGGATTTCTCCAACAACCTGTGGATATGCGACTGCGACATCGTGTGGCTGCCTAAGCTGATGAGGTGGGTGGCCAGCTGGTGTTGGTTGTGCTTCGTCAGTGCTGTGCGAAGATCGCTGAAGACGACAGGAGAGCAGAATGACTCCCGTGCAGCATGAATGCACTTAATTAAAAGTAGCATTAATTCAAGAAGAAAATAACGTTTACTTTGTGCTTAGCAATAAGCAACGTATTCGTCTTGTTTCACAGATTTTTGGAAGGAGCATTCGTCAAACTTAGTATGGTGAAGTGCAATGAACCACAAAATCTACGTGATAGGCAGCTTGTCACCATAAACGACGAAGATCTGAACAACTGCGCGAGGTAAGTAATTTGTAGCAAGATACCTTTAATTTGACTGATGTAATGAATAGGCGAGGTCTTTCGTGCCCTTCAAAAAACAATGTGTCATTTTGGAGTTAAATCACGACCAGCGCCAGCAGCAGACACGAGTTAGTTAAGGAAAACACAAACTACTAAAACATCAAAAAGATTCAGTATAGAAATAAAGACGAAATGTAAACTTGTTTGAAGCAATGCCGACTAACCGAACTTTCGGCGCAAACAACTAAACATACAACTTGTTCAGCACTTTCGACTCCGGAACTGGAAACACACGCGGCGAAGCCAACCAGCCTCCCAAGCAACATCAACCTCCTCCGAGGAAACCAACCGTCGACTTGTGTGACGGCCTAGCTTGCGCTAACGGAGCTATTTGCCGTATCAACCAAAGCAACTACATGCCTGCATGCAGGTATTGTTGTCTTTTCACAATTCTTTGTGACCGAATTCTCAAAATGGGGATTTTAGTTTTCTGTTGATTTTTACTGTATATGTGTTGCATTGCAGCACTGATCTTCATAATGTCAACAGAATGGATGCGTCCACGTTTTCAGGCGCAAAAGTTTGAAAATTCCACAACGCGTTTCGTGTCCATCACGTTGCTGCACAAATACAACAGAAATGCCTTTGTTGCAGGTGCACAGCGGGCTGGACTGGAGTGCTATGCGACAAACCAGCAATTGTGCAACGGCCACCGACCACAACGACAGCGAAAGTATCTCCGGTGCCTAACCCAGGTTCATCGTCACAACCGCAGCTAGTAATACAGAAAAATAAGCTGACTCCGACATCAGTGATGATCATCCTGCCTCGCATTGACCGCCAGTTGACAGTCACTCTGTTCAAAATAAAGGACATGGCGCCCGGAAACCAAGTGCTCCTCGACACCTACACGATTGTGCCTACCCAGCACCCTTACACAGTAGACAACTTGCTAGCAGGCACGAGGTACAACATCTGCATCACGGCCACCGACTTCGTGCCCAACGGTCGCGAGATAAAAGATAAGCTGTGTGGCGTCGTGCGTACGCCTCCAGCCGCAAGCGTCACTGTTCGTCCAGATCCTAAAACCGAAAATCCTGAGACGGGGCCATCGCCGAGCCCTGACGACGGCGCCGCAGTGGACGATAGCAGTAGCGACGGTGGAGGTCACACGGGAGGCAAAAGCTCCGAAAGAGATAGCGTGCCTGACGACGATTTCAAACTGTTATATCCAGCGATCGGTGCGGGAATAGGTGCCCTCGTCATACTGATCGCCATAATTATCTTTTGCGTCTGCTACCGCAAGAAAAAGAAGCTGAAACGTGCAACCAGCACCGACTCGGGACGACCAGTTACGCCAAAAGATTACGCGGATCGAACCACGAGCACTCCTGCCACGGACATCGAAGCAGTACCGATAATGGCCCAACAGGGACGAGTGCAGTACATTCCACAACCTGCAATAACGACCGCGCTGATGCAGCAACCGTCAGATTTGTACCAGCCGCAAACGCCGCAACACGGCTTCCAGTCGGTCTGCGCATCCCCTCAACGAGTGGGAACGCCCAACAGGACCGGGTCACTGGGCAGGAGCAGCACGTCGGGAGGAAGCGTAGCTGGGTCACAGGCACCGTATGCCTTGGATCAGCAGCGCCCTTGTCCAAGTGACTCCGGATATGAGACGATCCGCTCCATTCCAGGCCCTGCCATCGTGGACGATGTTGGATCTCACACGGGTTACCACGTGAACGGTGGCATGTATGCTGGACACGCGCCTTACACGGCTTCTCAAGTTCCTTGTACAACGGCGTACGTGCCAGTTCTGACCAATCGTAATCAGGAGTACCTGTACATGTCGAACGGTCACGCTGGACAACACGCGGTTTACGCAGACCCTCGTTTCGTCGAACACTCGGTTCAACCGGTCGTCGTGCCGGTGAGGTCGACGAGCACGACCGTGAACCAATACCACCAGGGCGTGATTTCGGCGACGACTGTCAGTCCCGAAAGTCTGTACACCCCTTCGGCGGTCAGCAACGGATACACTTCCGTACCAGCGATGCCAACTCACTATTCGTCCCATAACCAGATGGCGCCACGGTACTCTGCGTCAAGGACACCGCGCGATGCGTACGGGCCGATCATCACGTCCGCAGCTTTTAAAGACACCCTCGTCATGTGACGCAAAACGAGATTAGTTCCCCTTCATTCCATTTTGTCGTCGTCTCGTTCGCGGGCATACTGTACTCTCGAGCCCAGCTCAATTGAACTTGTTCTTGAAAAAATACGCTTTAGTACAATTTGTTATCGTTATAAACGTGAACTGATGGCATCTTGCGCGTTAAAATCTTGACAACCCATCGGCGATCACGGTTCCGTTTTTCCTGCAGCTGCTCAACTACAACACGTCAATTTTTTGCGTTTACAAAGACAGGGATATTGCGATACATATAACTGCTTTCTTCACCTACCCGCTTGCGCAATGCATTGCTAAGCGCCCATAATTTGTGCGCCACAGCTGCACACGTACGTAAGGGTCTTTTCATCTCGCCAGTTTCGTTTGTCTCAGTGTTGCTATCTACGCGCAATGGTTGAAGGTATGATTATGCGAAATCCTTTCAAAAAGAATTACGCGAATGAAACAAAATTTGGAAATGACGAGGGTATTACCGTATGTAAAAAATGCAGGGAGGAATGAGCTGGCATTACCCATATTTCTCTCTTTAGTCAATACGCTCTCTCGATGAAAGCCAACGACGTTGTATTTGTCATGAAATCTCAAAGCTGTGCCGAAGACGGAATATAACTTTGTTTTTCCTGTTCAGCCGCTCGTACGTTTGCGAAAACTCTGCGGTTGTGTTCTTAAATTATTTTTCGATAAGTTTCTGCTGTGCCAACACTTTATTGAAGCTTTTGTAAAAGCTTTTTTATACATTCTTGTAATACTGCTATACGTTCTACTCTTTACTGCTTCTTTGGAAATAAACCTCGCGTTCTAGCGAGACTAAACTGAAAAGTTAGCAGTTTTTCTGTCAAAAAGTTAATGCAGAATTGCGAAGTGAGGCAAATGTTGCAAGCTGTCACAGCTTGCCAGAGCTACCAACTCGACAAAAAACACATTATCCAACAATGAAATCTGACGTATTCAACAACTTCTCGCATGTTGCGAAGCTCAACATGTCCGTTCATGACCTGGAGGCGGGATTTACTGGAATGCTCCATCGGTGAACAATTTTGTCCACTGAATGTGCAACAGATAGAAAAGACATTGGATGGGATAAAAACAATGAGCTCGTGACAGGGGGAGGGATTTTGACTTACCTGGCACAGAATTGTATCTATACAACCACTGGTCACGGAACCTATCACTGCACGTTGTGCGTGGAAGCCCAACCCCAAAACAAATGCGGTTGCAGTAAGCAGCAGAAAAGCACGCAGACCGTTCCCGTTGTGTGCAGAAAGCGAAAACAAAACAAAAAACGAAACCTTTCACCGCTAGAGCTTCTATCTTCAGTAAGCTGACATTGGCCAAGCGGTAGAAAGGAGTAAAATCGCGAATCACAATTCAGTAAAAGAATTACTTGGGCAGTTGTTTGGCAACCCAGGTCATAGAATAACAGCTCGGACTGATCAACATCAATTTATCTACAAAATAAAAAATGGCACTGAACGATAACAAGGGCGTATCAACCGCAACAAAAACTACCCAAACGGCACTAATCACATTTAAATAACTTCACTTCGGGCGATTACAAATCGCCGTCCCGCCCAGGCACATCACATAGAGACAAAACAAAAGTTACGGCAAATGAGCAGCGACACTTCAAGTGCCAGTCATAATTTTGGCGTTGCGAATTGTTCTCATTAACGAACAGAAAGATTGGGGAAATGAAGTTGACTAAGATTATGAAAAAACATAAACTACACGCAATGTAGCGAACTAACTTGAGCCGTTAGATGTAGCTGTCAATTATGAATAGACGCTAACAAACCAAGTTCAAAACTTCAGACGGACTGCACGACCGACATTAGCACGACGTAACAACGGTATATTCCTTCCTATTGTTCAGCTAGTGTCTGAACTACGCTTAATGAGACAGAGAACCATCAGCTGCTAAGTCAATTTTTTTTTCTTGAGTTGAACCAGTGAATGACCAGGAACTTCTGCAACACAACTGCGGAAACGGCCATTTTGAGAGAAACCCGACGCCTGTATTCTGTAAACTACGGCACTATTGGCTGAAAACATAACAGCGTTCTAGCGCCCTCTCGTGGCCACATTGCTTACCAAGCACAGAGAAGAGCTCCAGCAACATCAGCATCAGATAACATTCTTTGCGCTGCTGGGAGTACGCCCTTGCGAAAAGTAATTGTTTTCTTTATTATCCTGACAGGTGGTGTCGCAAGTCTAGCGATTTTTTTGAAGGAAACAATCCAGTAAACACCAGAAATCCGTTTTCAACGAGAATTGCGTTTATGCGCTTCCCTCGGCGTAAAATGAACAGGTGGAAATTGCTACGCTTAACGCACTGCAGTCACGCATGCACGTTTACGAGTGAAGGCACGGTATTTTGCTGAAATGCTTTGCTTCTGATTACGTAGCACGTTCACAATTACGTTAGAGAAATTGCCAAGGAGCAGAATTTTTTCAATTCCTCAAAAGTACGCATTTTAGAAAATGCTACATTTGTTTTCAGCCAGTGAGCAACGCGACAGTTTTGTTGGTGACTCTCACATGGCTTGATGGTATGTGGTCCTCAGAATTGTCTCGAGTTGACAAGTGCATTGTCAAGAGTAGGCGGTATCGAGGGGCGTACCGAGGGTACGAGGGATCACAATGCCCCGGGAGCTAAATCACTGGGGGGGAGCCGAAAAGTCCTAACCATGTCGCAGGTACTTTCTTCAATACTATACATTTGCTTCCGAAAGACTTTAGGCTCGAATATGGGGGCGCCAAATTTGATTCTTGCCCCGGGCGCCATCTAACCTCCGTACGCCTCTGGCGGTACCTGACCGAATATCCTCCTATCAGTCCGTGCAACTTCGTTGGGTTCGACCAACAAGCGACAGAAAACAGTGAAACATGTTACTTATTTCTTTTTAAGTATGTTGTGTTGAAACATCTTGGTTACCTGCTGTTTCAACAAAAACGCGTGAAAAAGAAGCTTTGCCTCTAGCCAGCTATGTCCAACCTTCGTTTTCGCTGCAGTATAGTTACAAATGGACAACCTGTCCTTAGTTTGATAATCTCAGATTTGACATTTTTGATGCAGCGGTCCTCATGCCACTTGATCATGTCTGTACTACCCCAGCGCCTTAGAGCGACATGTCGGATTTTGGCGCTTTATAAATGCATGAATTATTATTATAATTATTACCTAGCGGCAGATTTCCACGTGCCCACTGACACCTTGGTGCAAAATTATTTCTAGTTCTCTGATTTCTACCCTTATTCCATTGACATTTTCTACCTGTTGCTTTGGCACTAAGCTTGCCTATGACATCACAGTTACGGAGTGTTTAAAGGTGCCAAACAGTCGTTACCAATGCAGTTACGATTCGAACGCTTTCAGTACAGCAGCTTAAACAAAATTTTAGTTTGCTAAGATCAAAGTGCAGTAAGTCATTCAATGTGCGGCCCTCATTAAGATGATGAGATAATTTTTGACTCAGTAAAGAAGTTCGGTTGGACATAGCTGCTATAAGCACTCCCCAACAACATTACAAACTGACAATGGTAAGAAAATCCTCGACTGTCATTCAAAAAGACGAAAGACCAAAGCGACGCCACGCACCGCCGTGGTTTCTCGACTTTGCCAAGAAAGCTTTTAGCAGCACTCAAGCATCAGCAGGTGAAGATCGTCGATGAAGAAATAGCTGCGTAGTGTGTAGCACGTACACATTAACAATAGGCAAGTACAAAAAAGGATTGACAGAACACGCTCCGTGCCTGGAAATGAAACAAACCATACCCAGACGACGTTCCCATTTCAACCATCTGCAGGCAAGACGACAATTTTCGTTCGTCCCAGGCTCTCAACTCGCGCATTCTTGACTGAAATAAAAAAACGTTTATATTACATGTATTTATTAAATTTGTTTTTTGCGGACCCCAGAATACTCTAAATTCTCAGCGCGGTCCATGTGGACTACCGGTGGTCCACTTGGAATTTCTAGGGGTTCACAGAGAGTTCCATACATCCTTAATAAATCGTTCACTGACCTATGTGCAACACAGTTTCGACTAGTTGTATGAGGTGTCACCATATAGCAAAGTGGTCCATGGGATATTTTTTTAAGATGATGCATGGGCCAAAAAACGTTCATTCCACTGCTCCAAACAATAGACGGCCTACACATGAACGAAATGTACAAGTGTTTTATTCACGTTAATGCACGCGCAAAGTTTTAGCAGAAAATTCCGTGGGCAGTGTGGACTATTACATCGTCAAGGTAGCACAGTACCCTCGCATCAAGGCAAGTTGGCGTTGAGCGGCTCATCCACTTCGCGCATAGCAAGGTCAGACTTGCGGGCGTCTATGAAAGACATGTTGGAAGCAAAGAAAGTTTGTTGATGGGTCTAACGACCTGGTTTGAAAGTGTGCCCAATTTTACAAAAATTAGGATACAAGGTAATATATTACAATAGCACACAATTTGAACTGCTGTGGCTGACTGATTAAAAAAAGAACACAAAATCAAATGAGACAAACGACAATGATTATCAGAAGCTAAACACTCCCTAGTTTTGAAGTGGTCTACTTACCGAAGAAATACATATATAACTTTTTGTGAGGTCATAGTACCAAGAAAACATAAAAATTATACATGCCTTATAAACCCTCGTCCAATTCTATAAAAATGTGATAAGCTGCTTGCTGCTGGTTATCCTTAAAACAGGTGACCTCAAGGTTTTGTGATCTTATGAGTGTTAGCAATCTTAGTAGATGCCTTCATGATTTTATGGAGCACTTTGGAAATACATGAACTTGGCCATCACTGCAAGTGCAAATCTAGCCATTCCTTAACAATTCCACCACCAAATCTCTGCAGTTACTAATTCTTGACAAGGTTACAGATAAACCGCAGAGTGATACTGTGTCGATAACACTAGTGAAATTACAAACCGAATCGGAAACGGTATTGTTCTTTTTTTTGCATACATCTCATCGTAAATTATCGTGTCATTTCACTTTCGTTTTCGGCACATTTTAACTGCTTCTTCGCGTTTTCTGCGAGCAGCATTCAAATTCATATTTATCTAGAATTGACTCATTCCAACATTTGTGTAGAACTAGGCTATCTTCTGAGTCTCTAAGCTCAAGAAAAACAATGTTGAAATCTTATGAGATTTGCAAGCTGTTTCCACTAGCTGTTGTGTATGTCAAAAGTAATAGAGCGTGCAGGTTGTTCCCTTTTGCTGTATCTGTCAGAGGTATTCCCATAGGACGTTTTACTTGATTGTAAGTAACTTTGGTCCAAGCTTTCAAACCGCAATGCTTGACAATTAGCAGGTAAATTACTGTAATTTCAGTGCAAACTTACGTGCATCTTATACAGTTTGTATAAACCGCAAGTACTGCTCTTATGTATGGCACGGGTGACATACTAAAATTTATGCTATACTGCTATACCATATTGTGTACGTTGTTTCAGACTGTTCATATATTCATCGTAAATTAAAGCTAAAAATTACACATTTTAATTCACACCTACACTAGATTTAAGTATTCATCAACGTGCTTCTGGCAGCACTTTAGAATTGCAGGTTTACAACTTCTAAGTTTGGAAAGATGTAATCGATTTCAGCAATCTTTGCTGAAAAAAAAGCTGTTTTACAGAGTAGTAACTTTTAAAAAGCACCCGGGGTCGGAGTTTGAAGATTTTTAGCCGCTTGCATACAGACTCGGAGTCAAAAAATTTAAGTTTGATTCCGGAGTTCTATAAAAAATATCCGACTCCGAAACCGTGGTTACAACCACTATATTCTGTTAACAATATTTCTACTTGCTGAAACGTGTCAAATGGTTGCTCTAGCGATAGAAATCATATTGTAATATGCTGTATTGGTTTACCGCAGACAGCTGGATTCGAATCAATAAAAGCAATTGCTCTCTGATCATACAAAACTATTATAATTACTCACGTTTGTCTTCTGAAATTTTCGCTGCATACATCTAAGGCAGCTATGTCCAACCCGCGGCCCAGTTTAGGTTTTCGCTGTGATGAAAATATCCTACATCCTGACAACCTGTCCTTATTTTGATAATCTTGAACTTGACATTTTTAATGCAGGTGGTCCTCAGTGCCACTTGATCACGTCTGTTACTATTGCAGTTAGGATTCGAACGCTTTCAGTGCATTAGTTTAAGCTAAATTTCGTTTGCTAAGATCAAAGTAAGCCATTCAATGTGCAGCCCTCATTAATATGCCATTCAATGTGCGGCCCTAGTCATGACAGTGACATAACTTTTGGTTGGACAAGGCTGATCGAAGGTCTTGGTTTTGTTACTATAAATCACTTTGCCAAGATGCTAGTAAACCATTGTTAAGCTGGTTGCAAGTTCAATAATTTTTTGTGGGAAGACTTGGACTGGCACGATCGCACAGATGTGAAGAGCACTCACCGACGAATAGGCAGCAGTGGCAATTTTTCCGGTGTCGCCAAGCCACAGAACTCGAGAATCCTTGTGATTCGAATGTGCACTGCCCTCTTGAACGACGCTCTCTTTTCTGGGGTCGACAAGGACTAGCTTTTTGTTCTTCAAAAGCGTAAGAGACATTTTAGAACGAAGTGCTGAGACTTGCCAATAAAAATTCAACCATTGCCACGTAATGAAAACTTCTCACTGAGCGCTTGTCAAAACATGGTGTTTTACTTAGAACTTAAATATCATTTTAGTAACTTCCAACATGTGACAAGCATTTTAACTTATGAAGTGTGTTTTGCAAAAGGAAATTGCCCTTTTTTCATCGATTAATCCACTAGCAAAATGAATTATAGGCTAGGAGTTTATACCCATCAGCATCTAGGTTTCTGTCGCGAGATCAACAGCACTCCAATGTCTACCAGCAACTAGCCTGGAAGTTACTACCTTCGTTGTACAGGCAATGACGCGTCCATCTTGGGCCCAAGACATAGACTGAACTACATCTCCTCCAGTTTCACAACCTGTAATCAACAAGAACAGTGAAACAACACTATCTCACCAAATACAAACGAAAAATTATCTCATAAATGTGGACAGGTTAAGGCAAAAGCTTGCGCTTTCATACATTGTGTTGGGCTGCAGCAGTGGCGGCTCATATCTTTGACGTGTAAAAAGCCTTTTGGAATGAAAACTGTCAAGAGCTGAAGAAATTTATGTCGCTTAAACCTTATAAATACGCTTTTCAAATTGTCCCAAGAAGATTGTCGCGTTTCTCTCGTTATCACAAATGTACAAACCGCGTGCACAGCATTCAGAAGCTAGATCCCACATTTGGACAGACGAGCCAGCAGCGACGGAGAGGATTCTTTCTGCCACTGGGTGGTGCTGAACCAGTTCAGGCCTCTTTTTAAAACCAGTGAAAGAACTTACTGGGTTCAGTGATACCTCTGCACCACTCGGCGGTATCTTCCAGATTTTAACCTGAACAATGAAAAATACAAAAACACGGTAGCTTAACATACATTCTCTAGGTAGGAATAATCGTATAATACAAAACCCAGAAACGAAACTGTTTGTTCGAAAACAAAAATTTTGCCTGCGTACCTTTCGCAGCAAACTGTTTTTATCGGTCACAATATGCTGTTTACGTCGGTAAAGTAAATTCAAGCATGCTTTGTTCTGACGGCAATAATTACGTTTCACACAGCGGCACGAATGGCTTTGGGAATGAGTGCATGACTTCATCTGTTTATCAGGCGTATTTTATAGAACAAAACGAAAAAGTCTAGTCTGTCGGTGTTCGTACGTCTTAGCATTGACATTAAACCGATTTTATAGGAGCATTTTGAAAAACAGTGGAGACGTCATTTAGCTTCATACCACTTTCTTTGTCACAACTTCAAATTAAACTACAATTCAGCCATAAGCTTCAAACCTTCAACTGTGCAACTTCACTAGCAGTAGCTTTTATTTGCTGTCACGGCATCAGGACTTTAGATTCACTCAAAAAAATTCGCGTTTGCACCAATAAAAGAAATCCTCTCTTGCGTCTCCCAACATCAAAAGGAGCGCTGAGTCGCGTGGAAATGAATGATTGAACGAAATGCGCAGTTTAGTAGGAGTTCGCACTCACCAAAGAGTCTTCAGATGCTGTTGCAAGAAGGCTGTGATGAAATGGCGAGAATCCAAAATCAGTCACGAAATCTGCATGAGCAGATAGCAAGGCAGCTTGTCCTTTGCGTCCTGTCTCATCAACTCCAAATACTCCCAACTTTCCGCTTCCTAGTAAAACACTTCTGTCAGACAATACATCTTTGCGAAACACTTGTATTGATTACTATTGCGCTTCAAAGACTAAAGAGGATTGAGGAGCAAAATTATTTCACAGTGGCTAGCAGCAGAAACAGTTCTGTTGCAAAATAAAATGTAACAACTTGCCATTATAACCTTTTGATGACGTGCAGTCCTCAGCAAGAGCAATGAGCATTTTCCAGTTTTATAATAAAGCAAAGACAGAACAAAGCTGGATGCACACGGCATGCGTTTTTTGAGCGCATGCGTCTGATTTCGTAACGTCACCTCCTTTTCTGATGCGTCTGGTATGGTCTGCATTCGAGTAGAAACCTGTTTCTATGTTGACGCATCAGACTCACTGCTCTGACTCACTTTTACTCGAACGCAGACCATACCAGACGCATCAGAAAAGGACGCGACGTCACGAAATCAGACGCATGCGCCAAAAAAAACGCACAGGACGCATGCCGTGGGCATCAAGCTTAAATCGGAAACGCTTACTTGCTTTATTGCAAAGCGAAGTAACGTTGTCTGTCATCAGAGATGACGTTTAACTACTGTATCAGAAACATCTGATGTTAAATATTTGCAAATGTTTAGCATGTTTCTATAATATTTCTTCACGTTACATTAACTATAGGTCAATCGTTTTGTGATCTGTTCAACCACATTCGGAACTAGCAGTCAGGCCAACGTGTGGCGACCGAAAACAGTAAAAACCTTCCCATTTGAATCACCGAAACACATTCCTGAGTGACAGGAAGTTTGGACATGTTGATTGTTAGGTGTTGCTACTAACATGTACGTTTCGCACCAGTATTTCTGATCTGTACAAACCAGTATGACATTAATTTGTTTAACATGAAAAATCCCAAATTGCACTTAGTTCTTTTGCATATAGCCAGATAGTCATGAACCACCTTACCTTGTTTGCAAGCCAAGCGTTCTATAGTAACAGCGTTAACACCTACGTGAGGATGTGCGCACATCAACCTGCCATGTTTAATTGTAGTCAGTTAATGCAACCAATTCTTATTTTTACCTCAATAAATTAATGCAGACCGGCTTACTGTTACAGTTGGTTGAGCACGGCTCAAGTCGTACAGTTGGTTTGAGCACCTAAAGCATGTAGCCCGGATTCGATTATCGAGCGGGTCATGCAGAAGACTCGCAAAGCGGTACTAGCGGCCTGTCCAGTCTCGTACTCGGTGTTGATGGTTGAGTGCAAGGGAACAGTTCACGCACGGTGCTACCAATGACTCGCCACCAATGCAGCATTCACTGCGAAGCAAGCGCAGATGGGCGCCCAGTCACCCACAGACAACTTGTGACACTCCGAAAGGACCACAGACACCGAGTATAAATGTTTAGCATATTTCTATTAAATTGAGCTGAAATAAGAAAGAAATTGAACTGAAATAAGGACAATATTATGAAAAAAAGACTGTAAGTAGCTTTGTTACTTTCTTCGGTCAAAGTGACTCTTGTCATAACACGAAAGTTATCTCTTACTTGCTGTGCCCTGGTTGCATGCAATCCACTTGGCACTACAGCTGACATGGTTGCTATGAGAAAGAGGTGTCTCCACAGAAATGTCTGTAATGCATTGCTGAAAAATAAAGCACAAAAGAATTATTTATGTATTGAAAAACGTTGTTACAGCGAAATTACCTGAAACGGTAAAATATCACTGTAATTACCATTAACGTTTTCAGAGTATTAGCCATAAGATGAACAACAGGCTTCAATTTCACTATTAAGCCACTTTTATGACCACCGTAACTTGAAAACAAAACACAGATAGACTCAAAATTTAGAAATATACATAAACATCGAAACCAAACATGTCAAGTGCTATGAAGACAAAATTCGCAACAGTAACTCTAATCATTTTAACACTACAGTTTGATATAACTTTTTGAGATTTACTGCCACACTTTCAAGTTTCAAAGGTGTGAAAGCAGTTTACTGCAATAGGCAACCCTTTAGACCAGTGGTGGGGAAAATGCGGCCCACGTGAACATTTGATATGGCCCGCTTCAGAATTTCATTACCCATGTTAGCACACAACATTGCGTCAGAACGTAGCTCCATGATAAGCAGATACTTAGATTGTAATTCAAGGGAAGCCACTCTTCCTCATAGTCAGATGAAGATTGAGTTTTACGATAAAATTAATTGATTTTGCGGCCCGCCAGCGATAATGGTCAATTCATCCGGCCTGTGATAGTAAATAGGTTCCCCACCCCTGCTGTAGACAATCATGCATCTTAAAGTTTCTACAAAAAATGTTGCAGAGCAAGCAGCAAACACAGTGAATCTAGTGTGCCACACTTCCTACAACTTGAACTATTTTTTTAGTTTAACTAATAGATAGTTGCATCTTATACAAGGTCACATCTTACTAACGTCAGAAAACAAAAATTAGACAACATCATTTTATTGTACTTCAAGTTATATGAGATAACTCAATCAATGTCAAAGACATTGCTCCTTCAACAAGTCTTGATTAAAATAATTATTTCATATTCATCGCTTGCTTGATGTTTTGTAACTCCAGAAATACTCCATTCAGAACAACTTAAATCATTGTCTGTTGCTTGCTGCCGTATGTTCAAGAACTTTTGTGAAAAGCAAAATGGAGGTTAACTGATGTTAAAAACGTGCAGGAAATTATCAAGCTGTATGCACCACTCTGCTAAAACTGTCATGAGTTACATGTTGTGAGGTTAATGCCTCCACCACAGCACACTGACTATTTATCTTGCTTCGTAAATAAGTTGGAAATACATAAAAACTCTGAAATAACTACCAAAGTTGAATCATTTAATTTCTGAGAAAACATTAACAAAGTGGCCTAAACCTCGGTTAATCCGGATTCGGTTTGACCGACGATTTTTTCCGGTTTTGGGCGAAGATCTGGATTATCCGAAGATGGTTGTTTTTAGCGTGATGTCATCTAAGTACTGAGATATCGGGGAAAATCACCTAAATTGAACACATTTACGACCAAACAGCAGACTTTCAAAAAAGCAAAACGAATTTATTGATGCATTTAGAATGGTACATCAAACTAGTAACCGCCATATCCAGGCAGCTATGATCTTATGTTCATGATTTTCGATTACTTAGCTGCGAACAAATATGGGATTTTGGACTGACGCAAAGATTTGTGCGACTGGTCCAGATGCAGTCCCTCTGTTTGGAAGGTAATGTCCTAGATGACGGTAGGGTTGCCAGATGCGTTTTGTAAAAATACGGCCATTTTGATTTGTCAACAGTGCCAGATCTAAGCTGTGTCGTATTTCGCAAGCGGCACAGTGAAAACAGAGAGACAATCAGTATTGTTAAGCCACAATTAATCATTCGCCAGTATATTTGCTGGCTCGTTGCATTTCGGTGCGTGTGTGACGTGACAATCGCACCAGGGATTGCGTCAACAGCAGCAAATAAACTTTGCTGAAAGAACTGTCCTGACAAGATTCACTACTAGAATCAATATAATTTGAGAAATTATGCGTTAGTTCTTTTTGAAGTTACGGCAAATTATTTATTTCCAAAATACCGGCTTCGGGTAATGATTTTCAAAATACCGGCCTTTTACCGCCCTCTGCTACATTAGCCGTAAAATACCAGCCAGGCCGGTGAAATACCGGCCATCTGGCAACCCTAGATGACGGGCGTAGTCCTCCATGCCCGTGTGTGACGTAATTCCAAAGTTCGTTGATGATCGTGAACACGCTTGTGTTGCGTCTGAAAGCTGGCGAATCTTCCCTAGAGGCCACTTAAGAACATAAAAGCGTGGAAGTACAGAAAATCAGGATTATGTGATGCGAAAAAAGCAGATTTTATCCGAAATTGGCGAAGATCCGGATTAAAAAAACAGATACACCGAAGATTTTTATAAAGACAAACGTTAGAAATCATTCGTACCACCAATTTTATCCGGTTTTGGCGAAGATCCGGATAAACCGAGGTTTGCTATAACCATTTAAGTGAAGCAGGTCTAAAATTGTTGAAAAAATATTGCATCAAACTGCATGCGTGATCACACTATGACACCCTATGCTCGTCTTTCTATTTGCATCAAACGTCTGAGGAAGAAATATTGCATTTAATACAGAACCTTTCAAAAGGTAAAGCTCTAAAATTTAGAGTCTAAATGAAAACGATGTACCAACTGAGGTTGTTGTAATCATGAAGTCAATTCTAGCACCGATTCTTGTAGGTACTTTCAATAGGTGCATTCTTGAAGGTCATCCTGAATTATTTAAAGACAGGTCAGGTTATACCCATCTATGAAGCTGGAGATCAAAGCAATTACACTTATAGACAATTACATCCACTATATTACAGTTCAACAAAATCCTTGAAAAAATTATGCATACTAGAATGTATTACCATTTACAAGGATAAAAAATTTGTTTCTAAATATCAATGTGGGTTTTGCCTAAATCTTCAACTGCCTATGCAGTTGAGAGCATTTATTCCAACCTATTGAGTAATGCTGATAATGGACTATGTTCTTGTTCTATATTTCTTTATCCCTAAATCAACACTTATGCTTACAAAATCAGTGAATAATAGCAATAAATTGTCTGTAACGTCTTCATTTCGAATAAAATTAAATGACTTATACCTTCAGAAAACGACTTACGCAAAATATCTTGCTTTTTTTATCAATTCATTAAATTAAAAAATAAAAGTTGGTTACATTAGCTGACTACATTTAAACCTTGCTGGTTGATGTGCGCACATCCACACGTAGGTGTCACATTCCCATATTATAGGATGCTTGGCTTGCAAACAAGGTAAGGTGGTTCATGTCTATCTGGTTACATGCAAAAAAACTAAGTGCAATTTGGGAAATTTCATCACGAAAGTAAATTACTCTCAAACGAGTTTGCACAGATCAGCAATATTGGTGCGGCAAAATATCTGCTATGACTCGAGCTGGGCCAAGGTCAGCAAGTTAGAATGGTCTCCTCATGAGCAATCAGTAAAATCAAACCTAGTTAGAGCATCTGACGTGTTTTATAATATTCGAAATTTTGCATCATTTGATGTTTCAAAAATGATGACTTCAATCTTGTCCACTGTCATTTGAAATTGTTTCATGGGGTACAGCTAGTAATGTAGTTCCTTGATCATCAGAGGTGTTGCACAATAACATAATAAGAAATCTAACATTTCATAATTTTCGATGTCATACCATGCTTTTGTAAATCTCTTCGCTTTCTGAAACATTGTGATCTATATTAACTTGAATAAGCTAAGCTGATGCATAAATTTCACCTTGGAATGTTACCTAACTCAGGGGTCCGTAAACAGTGGGTCGCGAAATAATTTAAATTTACCATAAATACTGTACAAGCATCGCGTCTGTTATGCACTAGCTAGACAAAACACATGCAACCACTTACTGTTTTATTTGCTGAGCTTCACAGAAAATTACTACTGTCAGTAGTAGTCTTAAAATTGATATTGATTATAAAACATTTTCCACAAAATATTTTACTCACGAAATGTTTGGGTCGCGTGAATTTAAAACTAGTTTTTAAGGTAATCACGGACCCCTGACCTAATTCATTTCAAGGCCTGTTTCAAAAATACGTATTATGTTCTTCGTTATTCAAGAAGATATGTAACAAATCAAAACTGTTTCATAAAAAAGTTGTCAACAAATGCTAGTGAAAGGACCTTTTCCCGTAGAAGAGTTACGTTTTGGGCTGATGTAGAACAATGCTACAAAAATCCGTCTCTAATGTTTTTGTCAAACAATACCAAGCATTTTGATGCAATATTTAAAATAAAAGACCGACGAGTTTTCTGTCTAATGCTGTGCATCCTGTCACATTTTGTCAAAATATACAATGTCAATATTAGTCTTATATTCCATTGCGATACATTCTTATTATGTATTTGTGTGGTTTATTGAGTTATGCTTATTATATGTGTGTGTTTGGTCTATAGGCCTATTGATCTATCTAGGTTATAACGTATACATGTGTGTCATTTCGTCATTGTGGGACCAAACTAGGCTTTGTCCAAAATGTGATTCATGGACATTGCAATCTATAAAATTGAGCTTAACAAATCATTTTCTTGCATTGAAATAAATATTGTTACAAAAATGGTGAGAGATTCCTAAATTAATTAACTGTCTTTAGTTGTTTCGTCCTTATTTCAGAGTAGGGTTGGATTGGCCGGGTAACGGTTAACCGAGAGTATTTTTGCTTTTATCTGGATATAATTCTGGCGGTGAACCAGATAGAAAAGCAACATTACTAATGCATTTTGCACTTTTTCAGTAGGATTGGATATTCTTTGTTTCCAGCTATGGGCGAACTAAGTTCTAGAAAAATCCTCTGTAATTATTGTTTTCATAGGTCTTGTTTACGAATCTACAATCGATGTGTTGCACTTGATTCGAAATACGTTGCAGAACTAGCTAATGTTAAAAAATGCATGATTTTCTCCATACATGCTCATAGAGTGCATGTGTGTATGCTTGCAATAAAACTGTCATGATTTTTTATCAATTCATCACACAAATCTTGTGAAATCAATTGTCTAACAAACAGCGGTTATTATCTGGTTAGTCGGTTAGCTAAACTACAAATATATGGATGTATCTGTTATCTGTATAGTAAAACTTATTGATATCCAAAATAACCATATTTCAATGGTCTAATTCACTGCTTTGTGTATCGGAGCAGGACTTTTCGGTCTGGCCGATTCGGTCTGGTTGTTTCGGACTAGGGTTTCTCGTTTTCCCGGATTTTTGTGAAACCGGGAAACGGGAGAAATCAAACTCGATCCCGGGATCCCGGGAAAAAACGGGAATATTATATACACGTACGTCCTAGGCTAGGACTCCTATCAAAGTCAGTGATTAAAGTCAACAAAGCCAAAATACAGAGAAAACGAAATCAAACACTTTATATTACAAAGTCCAATTTTTCATGTAATAAGAGCGAAGACAACTCAGTGCATTTACAGATTTGTCACTTAACCGTGAACGAAGTTTTGTCACGAATAATCCTGCAGCAGAAAAAGCTCTCTCTGCCTCAACTGATGTTGGCGGAATGGTCAGTAAAGCATTGTAAAGGTGCTCCAGTTGGCTTGGTCGTTTTCCAGTAGCTTCTAG
>Ga0210059_1000199_pt1 | contig 64529 bp, 43 predicted proteins | sample Ectturendosymbi2_FD_188042 | JGI IMG/M metagenome (GOLD analysis project Ga0210059, IMG submission 188042) | Ecteinascidia turbinata endosymbiont from Florida, USA - Sample 2 (SPAdes) (version 2) | ecosystem: Host-associated > Tunicates > Ascidians > Unclassified | place: Key West, Florida... | reverse complement strand
TTATTATATCTTCTACCCCATAATGCGCAATATCAGCATAAAAGTTCACAACAAATACAAAACACTACAAAACCCAATTTAACATGAAATGGTTATTGCCAATCTTTGTCATTTTGATTGAAAATTCGAGCAATTATTTCTCTGCTTGTCAAAGTGTCAGGGGAGTATTTTTCCTTCCAAACATTATTGTTTTTCATGTGTTAACATGTTGGGGTTATTTTTAACCACAACAATGCCGACGGGTAGAAGATATTTAACGTCATATCCTGTTGTAATTGACCAAACGATCTTTGTGCAAAAAAGCTGAAGTTTGAAATCTGACGACGTCAGTGACTGGCCCCCTCCAGAACAAAATTCTTGGCTGCGCCCCTGTTCTGCACATATGTGCGTGACAGTCAGATTTTCACAGCCACGGACTTAAACGCGTCTCACACCAGATTCTGATTAATACCTTCATGCCAGAAATGCAGCATTACGGATTGACTTATCCTTTCTTATAGCGTGAGAAGGACGAGGTCTCGTAACTTGGGCATACGAGCGTTCTTGTTCTGTCACAACGTCTGACCATCATGTTATGTCACAATACTACAATTTTGTCATAATGTTTGGTGGCGCTAGCGCAACACGCCCGACTTCATGCATTACCCAAGGGCGTTGTGTTGATGAAGCTTGGCAGTTTATGATCGTATGGGGCGTATAATAGAGGTTCAAGACACTGTAAACTTATTTTGGATTTTGCCAAACAATTTTTGCACCCCCGTCAAAGTGGCGCACATGGCATGTGCCATGCCCTAGATCAGTGCTCAACCTTTTTTGTTATGGTACACCCTATTTACTTAACTCATTGCACCCTATTTACTGACACGTCCCCCACCTAATTGCGCCCATGTCAGTACCCTGGCCTAACCAAGCAGGTACCCTAACTCAGCAACTCAGCTACATAATTCAATTGATAATGGCTCGTTGTCTGTTGCTTATGAATCACAAATAAAATCGACTAATTACAACAATTAGCTTGACATGGTCTGATGATTACGCACCACACTTTAGTGCAAAGGCAAGGTTATATCCTGAGTCATTGGCTGGTTAATGGTTCATTTCTGCTGACAGAAAGTTTTTGTAAAAAGTATCTGTGTAGTGCGACAAGTTTGTGATGCACCCTTGTGAACCCTTTCGTAGTGGTGCACCCCACGCATATTTTGATGCACCCTAGGGTGCACCGTGAACACCGGTTGAAGAGTGCTGCCCTAGTGTTTCCCAAGCTGTGTGCCGCTGAAGAGGCTGAAGTGCACCGCGAAAGTTTTTATGTTCCAACAAAGCCTTATGCTGCAAATCTTTTTGGTCCGCGTTGCATTGCTTTGGGTTTTAACTTTTCATCTTAACTTAGGCTATTTGTTTCAAAGTATGTGTGCCGCAGCCATTTTCAGAATGTGTTAGTGTGCCGTAACATAAAAAAGGTTTGAAAAGCGCTGCCCCAGATACCCGCTGCGCGGCAGTCACTGTCTCGCTGCATTACCTACTAAGATGTCTACGTTCAACAGCCACATGCGACGAAACGTCTACTACCGTACTCTGAAGTAAACCACCCTGCTCTGGCGTCTTTTGACAGTATGCGTAATTCAGTCAACAGAATGTTTAAAAGACACTTAAGTTGATTTCCTCCGTAGCTTATTTTTTCTAAGAGTTCTGTCGAGCAATCCTATTGAAATATGCGTAAGTTTTGTGTTATTTGAATAAGGGGGGGGGGGGTTACTGCCAACATGGCAGTGCATGCCTGACGTTTAAAAAGTATGTACGTGTGTGGTCTCCAATGCCATTTTTGCATAAACAAATTTGACATTTTGATGGACATGCAAGCTTCTAGTTGCGTCCCATGCGGGAATTTGCTGATTTAGCTATTGGTAACCTTTTGGGCATCAGCAGCACTAATACCGGTACTCAAATGAAACACATGTTCATGTCTCAACCTAATATACTTGTTCTGCATGTAGAAAGGCAAGCTTTGAGTAGAAAACAATTTTCGTGTTCAATCGAACGCCAAAAAGAAAATCTCCCATATGGAGCCGCAACAATTGGAATTTCTGCATTTATCCTGCCTTTTTGGTCTTGTTTATGCGTACCTCCCGCATTTTTGGAGGAAAATTTTGTTTGTTTTTTTAAATCGCAAAATAGAACAAGTTTGTTTTTTCGAGTCAAATGAGCTTGAAAATGATAGCTGAGTTGTTGAAAAACCGCACCTGTGCTCCGAAAACGTTTGGAATAATATTTAATTTTGGCAAATAATACCAATATATTCAGGTTTTTCTAATTACCAGAGCTGGAGATTCGTTGCCATATTATTGTTACGCAATAAACACCGTAGAACAGTCCCTTCGCAAATTTCGCAACCTGTCCCAGCAGGTAAAGGGACGGACATGAGTGAACTGCAAGCTCATTACCGTACTACACCAGAACAGTGGGTGAATATGGATTCTGTGCAGTGTTAGTGTCTTACGGGCAAATAAACTGTCATTGCAAGAATTAAATCCATTAATTGGAATCAAGGTGCTGACTTCAGGTTTTCTGGAAGTTTTTGGTTCCTTGACCCAATTTCCACGGGAGAAATAAATAGCCGTTTTGCTCCGCCTGCGGACGTCCATGGCAACTTGATGTGGGCCAACACTTACTATCATTGGGGTGTAATGCAAAATACAATTTGCGCTGTTGTAAACACAGGTCCGTCGCCAGGATGTAGCAGCAGGGGGGGGCAAAAACGAGAAGGGGGTCACATTTTTAAAATACAGTATTGAATGTATGCAGCAACTGGTGGGCCAAACGTGAAGTGGGGGGGCCGGGCACCACTGGCCCTCCGCTGGCGACGGCCCTGTGTAGGCAACACATTCATTTTCATGCCGGATTTTAGTCTGGGAAGGACAGGAGCAGCAGCCTCAGAAGGACTCGAAATACTAGACGGTTTTCAACAATCCGAGATAGTTCTCCTGGCTTCACACCAAGACGGAACCAAACAAGATCGGAGATGTAATAATTCCACCTGGTCCTTGCAAGGGCAGATCCAGGTGGACAAAAAATCCGACTCAGCAACTCTGCTTGTACTTGAGATAGCATTCTTTCAAGACCCATAATAATCAAAGCTGAGGATCGGAACATAAATCAAAGCTGAGGATCGGAGCTGCGGTGTTTGAAAGATACTGTTTTGTCACCACGGAGCGATAAAGCTCAGAGAACTGCGTTGCTTTGTACCAAATTCCTTGTTCCACTTTCCGTTGCTCGCGAATACCACCTCTGTTCTTGAACAGTTGAACTTCACCTAAAATCCGTTCATAACTGGTCTGTTATGAACAGGTCTGTTTTGAACGGACACCTTGACAAAAACTAAATGCGAAATGACAGACCGAATCTGATACGCGTTTTCGCACTGGGTATGCGGCCGTCCTAACAAATTCTTGATATGCGTGAGTGGTCAAGGTGACAAATGTTTTTTTCAATTCGTTCCTTCAACTCCATCGGCACGGACCGCGCAGCAAAGTCTTGGCAAAACGCACTTCTAGTACCGCACAAGCGGAAAATAACGCCAGTTCCGTAACGCATCCTGCACCCGTTCTTTGCAGTCTACAACAAACGTGTTCAACGTGCACAGCTTGCGTAACATACCTTGATATGCTGATTGTTAAGCACCTCGTGCAAGTTGGCTGCAATGCACGGATGTTTAATTGGCACCACACACATGACGATCGCATTGTGCCGAAACGGCTCAGCCAGACAAGCTCGATAATAATCTTGAACTTTAACAATATCGATAACTTTACCTGCTTTGAAAGATCGCGGCGCAGCTGAGATGAAGATGTGAAGCTTTCGCGAAGTGTTGCACCAGAAATTTAACAACTCACCAAGCCTTGTTTAAGACATGCAATGTACCATTGGCCGGGCAGCACAACGAAACAAGCTGCGGTGAGCAAGGCGTCCGACATACAAGGAACTGTTTGCTGTTTAAATCAGTACGATGTTTATTTGCAGGTAGTGCACAGTTGATGATAAAAAAAAAAACGTTCAAAACGGTCTTCTTCAACTTGCCTTCCGTCCACTGGAATCGCATTTTGAGCACATTTACGCCCATTCATCCAACTCAAACAAACATACACAGCTGGAGTCGCTCCACTGTAGCCGCGGTTATAGTTGACGAAAACTATAATTTGGATTTCTCGTTGGATTTTATCGAAAAGATGTATTTACCGCAACACTCAGAAGTTGTCACGTGACAACATACGCAGAAAAGTAAACAAAAACAAATCACGGTCAACGTCACGGAAACTTTAAACGTATCGTTCGCGAATGAAGAAGACCTGCATCGATTCCCATTTTGGCTAAAAACATAACGGCAGAAAGATGCCGAATATTGCTTGAAAATCCTCAAAAGCACTCGAATATTGCTTGAAAATCCTTAAAAAACAGAAACGTACGGACATGGATAAAACATCTGCTATTTAGAGTTCGATCGCAAGTGCCGATTTACCGAATCGAAGAAATGCTTTTATAAAAGAAGTGATGCGTGCATTGACTTTGAAGCAACATTCTCGCCAACCAGTAAAAGCCTAAAGTGAGTGGCTTGAAATGCAGTAGTGTTACAGGCAGGATTGCGAAGTCGAATTCGTAAGGAGTCGAAGGTTTTTGGGTGGAGTCGGATTCCTAACAACACTGGGAGTCGGATGTTTTTGTCCGACTCCGGATGTCCAATTGTATCATTTTTTACATCACACTCCTAAATTGGGAATCCTGTTGAAATGGTACAATTTCTGTTCAAATTTGTTGAAACAGATTTCTTGCAGTGCACCACGATTTCCATTGATTTAACAGCCAAATTTCATTCCCTTTATGTTAAGGAGTCGGAAATTTTGGAAAGGTCGGAGTCACAGTTGGTGTCGGATATTTTACCGCCGACTTCGCAACGCTGGTTGCACGGTCCTTTTCACCAAAGTTCATTATCAAAAAAACATAGTGAACAACGACCACACGAAAAAACTACGATAACATTAGGTCGAAAGGCAAAGTAGCAGACATGGTCGTCAGAAAGGGGTGACAAGAAGCACCAAAGCTCACCTGAATTTTGAAGTTTGATGTTTTCCTATTAACTTTTTCGTAAAAACTGTTTCACGCTTGGTTTCGAGTTAGTAAAATGAAATTGCACTACTGCTGCCCCCCCCCCTGGAAAAAAATCCTTCCCACGCCGATGCTAGCAGGTAGCGTCAAAGAGAAAAAACGAGGTAAATCATTGATTCGGTTTCAGCGAAGCAACCAGAAGATTCCACGTGACACGTCAGTAGAGACTGACCAACGTACAAACACTCTGTCGCGAGCGAAGTAACTCAACTGCACTTCCAAAGTCGATAGTGAAAACGAAATAAATAGTTGCTTGGTGGATCTTGCCATCGAGAAAATCCACTGACTTCGTAGATGTTCGTCGTTGAACTAGTTCGATCAATTTACGGTTCTTCAGGCGGAGTCAAGACCGCCATCGATCTTCATTTTACGACAACTGCTGCTTTGTAGCCAAGAAGAGGTGTCGACGAAGTGTCCAAGTTAAAAAACAAGACTTCTAATTCGCGTCTGAACAAACACCATATCTGGCAAGCGCTGGCGGAACGAAACAGACATTGCAAGTCGTGAGAGTACAGTCTTCTCACCATTTCACTTGAGTTTGCTTCCTGCCTGAGTGCAGCCACATGTACAGGCAGAAAATAGACTTAAGATTCTCAAAAACCCGGAGAGGACTTGTGATACGAGATTTCTAAAGCTCCAGACTTTGCCTTTGAAATCTAAACCTTCAAATCACAGAGCGATTTTATCATTGTATAGCTGGATCACCTTGGCATGGAGGAAACGTTCGAGCGAAGGCAGTGACTTACTGAAAAACACAATTTAAAAAAATTATAAGTCATGGGAAATCAAAACCCGTTACTTAAGCTGAACTCACATAAACCCACTATATTTTCTTTCCTTTGGTCACGGGGAAGCACCACTCGTCACCCGGGTATTTCAATGATGTCATCATCGCCGTCATGGCCAGACTCTTCTTCCTCCTCCTCATCACTATCAGCCACATCATCTTCCTGGCAAAATGTTTAAAAAAGAACTCATCGCTCTGCAGTACAAAACGCCGTTTAGGTATAATGAACTTGAATAATGTGAGCAATTATTCAGTTCTAACATATACTACTAATTCATGGAAAAAATGTAATATGAGGAAACATTTGTAGAACGCAGATGCGATAATAGAACATTTATTCTACAAGCAATATGCAAATGAATGGCGCAGCGAGATGTCTGTGACTAAACAACGCTTCGATAGGAACGTTGCACGGTTCTTTAGGTATTTGAAATTCAAACCTGCTTTGTAGCACGCTTGTGGATTTCGCTTGAGCCAAACCGCTCCTGTTGTTGAAAATACGTATTGCCAGTAAATTATGTCACGTTACTGATATGTAACCAACCAGCGTCACGTCTTGCGAAGGAATTTACAAATTTTGACTTCAAAAAATGAGTCTCACGTCCTTCGCTGAAAGTGGATTCACGCAAGCTGCATCCAAAAGGAAAAGCTTAAACAACAGCTCATGAACTGCACGCTATGCCGTGCTTTGTAGTGCAGGAAGGGAATGCGACCTACGCAGAAAATCTACCTTGATCTCCTGACTAAATCAATAATTTGATTTCATCATTTGGGTTACTTGACCGGAGATTCGGAAAGGGGTTCCGTGTCTTGGGGGGTATGACGAATGCTTATGTCACCCAGTTGGAGACACGACGCAAATAAAACGACATCAAGATGAATCGTGCAAACGGAAAAACGTCTTTCAGGTAGACATCAAACCCATCGGTAGACGAAAAAACATTTGACGCGTTGACACTTGTGAACTAGTGGTCTGCCATGGCGCTAGCGACATATGTGAACTCGACTAAACGCGCAACTTTAAAGCCGAAGCTTTTTTTAAATAAAACAAAAGCGGATATTCCAAACAAATCGTTCGCCACAACTCTGCGCCGAGACCAAAAGCACGAGAATATTGTGACGACACGACTGCAATTGCACAAGTACTCCTCCACAGGCTTACACTGGGAGGATCTGCATCCACATCGATCTCACTGTCTGAGACGCCACCGTTGTCATCTGCATCATTTCGGTTGGACGAGTGCGCGGACTGCTCAACGTCTTGCAGATCCTCGAATTTCTGGAACACCTCGTCCATAGCTTTTTTGGCAGACTCACTGCAACGATAAACCGCATCCACGGTAAACATAACCTTGAGCCGGACTGGTTTGCATCACAGAATCGCGATTAGAAGGCTGGTGTGGTGAACAAAGGTCTACACCACGGGTGTGCACTGTGCAACCATGCAGAACTGCCGAACCAAATGTACATAACCAGATTGGTCCACGGGCCACAGCTGTAAGTGTCAAGCTCTGCGGGTTAGACAACTCGCTGGCCATTCGCGGAAGATTGGCAACAGCCTTTCAAAATCTGGACCTTTCCGCGGGCCACAAAAGTTCAGCTTCCGAGCCATGGGTTGTACACTCCTGGTCTACATTAGTTAAAAGTACGCATGGCAGCCAATGCTGCGAACGTGGAACAACGAATCCATCTTTGAAATAAACCCAAGAAAATAAATCAAAAGAGAACCTGTTTCTTTGCAGCTTCGTTTTTAATTCTACGTCGATCCTTGCAGGGTCCGGATGCTCACCATCAGTCAAATAGCACCCCCAGTTATGAAGAAAGTCGCGCTGACGTCGATCCTTTGTAAACAATAGCCAGATTGTGGTCACAAGAGAATTTAACTAATTGGTTTATCGAAGCTCTTTCGAGACGTATCGACCAGAGCCAGAAGCCGGAGGCGCAGACTCCGGTAAGCGGTGTCCGCAGGTGTTTCAATCAGAGGTGGAGTCTTACAAACATTTTGTGGAGACAGAGCTTCATTTGCTAGCCACTCAACATGCGTACACGCTTCTGTAGTTTTCAGAGCTCTCGTAGTCCAAGCAAAGTCAGAGTCGAAAAAATAAAATTCTGTCCACCCCTAGAATCGACCGCTGTAAATCTAGAACTTTGCATCACCTCTTAAATTTAACCTGTTTTTGCCACCATTTGGCACTTTTCGCACAAACGTGACGCCATTCACGTTCCACCCCGTGCGGTTTAAGCAAACTGCAGAATAACGTTCACAGTCTTTGGCTGAAAACCTACATCCCGGTCTACGTTCAAGATTGCCAGGGAAAACAACCAAACCCGTTGCTTAAACTACGCCTTCGCAAAGCAGTAACACAACTTACCAACTCTAAGCAGCCCGTGCGCAAACATTTATTAATGTACAACCTACAGCAATTTCTTTAAACCTAAAAACAAAGTTTTTTTGAAACTTTGTAATAACCTGAAGTTCTGCGTAAAGCCCGCCACACATGTTCTCTGCTCAGGTGCGTGTAATTCATAAGTCCTCAAGGGTCCAACGTAAAACTAAGATCCTAATATTAACATTTCAAGTTGACGATTAATATTTTATTCAGTTTTTTTTTTAAGGAAAATGTTAGGTACCCGGTATGGATTTGTAGGGACCCGATTTCCCTGATTCTAGGGACCCGATTTTCTCTGATTTTAGGGACCCGATGATGTTCTCTGATTCTAGGGACCCGATTTGAAATTCTAGAGACCCGAATCGGGTCCCTAAAACGCCTTTAAAAAACCTGTTTTATTTCAGACGAAGATTTTTTTTTATTAATTCGAGTGGAAGCAAAACAAAAACATTATCATAGCATTGGCAACGAAACTTTCTGGTCAAAGCGCTTGCCGGTTGTGCTTCGTTTCAGAAATCCACAACTCAACATGCATGCGTTCGAAATTTGAAACCAAACCGTCTTCACCTGAAGCTTTTTACCCGCGTCCTCAAAGCACCTCCTAGCAATTCGTTCTACTTCGGTATGGTTCAAACGTAGGTTGTGCTGCTTGTTTGCCTGCTTCACCAGGAAGTGGACTGCGAAAAAGTCAGGAAAACCGGCCCTGCGGAAGAGCGAACGTTTTGGTGTCAACTGTATACGACAAGCAATCGGTAAATCATCGAAACTTAGAAATCGAGTTTAGTAAGAGTTTGGATAAACGCGTGCTTGCAACATTTGTTGAGCAGCGTCGCAAGGAAAGTGTTCTTTGGAAAGTTGAACTCTACTTACGACCGCAAACCAATGCACAAGCGACAAACATTCCCAGAAATCCATATGTTTTAACTATGCTTAGTGCTTTTCAGCTTTATCCAGCATATTTGTAGCAGAAACAAAACACCCTGGGTCTTCAAACTAATTGATTTTTCCACAGTCAAATTGGTCAGTGGCATCGTTATCTACAAACTGTTTTCAGTTTTGATTTTACACAGCAGACTCAACCCAGCTCAAGCGTTTTGGTAGCGGTCACCACCCAAAGGGGCATTATGACATCCGGGAAGTTATACCTCGGCCCTAAGTGTTTTTTCTCCAAGCTGAAGAGGTAGTTCAGATTACTGCTTCATGTTACGTACTTGGTTCTTGTCAATTCAGCTGATAGAACCAGTTCGCATTTTCGCTGTAGTAGAAGTATCCTACATACTTTACTTACAACCTGTCCTTATTTTGATAATGTTTAACTTGACATTTTTGATGCATGTGGTCTTCAGTGGCATTTTATCACGTCTGTTGCCACTGTAGTTATGATTCGAACGCTTTCAGTACATTAGCTTAAAATAAATTTAGTTTGCTAAGTATAAAGTAAGCCATTCAGTGTACGGCTCTCATTAATATGTCATACGGTCCTGGTTAAGATAGTGACACAATTTTTGGCTCAGTGAGCGATGTGGGTTGGACATGGCTGGTATAAAACATTATTGGTGGTGAAAGATGTCAACACTCAACATACTGCGCAAAAAATAAACTCCAGCAAAACGACGCGATCGCGTTATCATACAAACACCACCCTTACTTGTTTACATATAGCTGAATTTTTTTGTTAATTTCGGGAAAACGCGACGATTTTAGCTGAATTTTGCTCTCAATCACGCGTCCGTTACTGGGAGGAACTTTCTTCAACTTGCAAAGATTTTCGAAGATCTAGTAAATGAATCAAAAACATGTCAACTTATTTAATCATCAACCAAATCAAGACTTTCCAAAGAATGTTTAGTTTGGAATAAAAACACGAAGCAAAACTTTTGATCCAAAGAGCGGCACGCGTATTAGCAATAAATATGAGTAGACCTCACGTTATTTGTCAATAACCTTCAAGATGCAATACAATGATAATTGCACTTCAATTTCACAAGTCTGTCGGTCTCTCTATAGTGTAAGTCATGGATCAGCAAACTTTTTTCAGAGGTTTAAGAACACACACAAGGAGGGAAGAAACAAGGAGTCTAAGGAATAGCCATGAGTTGCTTCTGCTCTTTGGTCATGGTAATTGGGTTAGTTGGCCAATACTTAACGCTGTTAATCTAACCATGAAAGAAAAGAAAATACAAAATTGAAAAACTAGTGTATTAATAAAATAGTTACGGCGGTAAATCTTTTGCCTAGACAGCTGTCGAAATGCGGTATTATTCGCATTATCAGCTTCATCGTGACTGTTTCTTAGTGGCTCGCATTCTATGAAGACAGAATGGAACAGGATACATGAGTGGCGCGTAATCATCCAAGCGAGAGACTTAAGCTCACGCAGTGTTGCGATAACCTACCCAAACTCCGAAAACTATCAGCAATTTTAATGCATATTAATGAATACAAAGCATTATTCATACTAAATGTGCCACAAGGTCCACAACGACACCGTCATTGTCCTAAGGCACATTTCCCATAAGAGCAGCCGGGGCTAACGTCCTAGATTCTGAGGGACCTCAGCTGGTTCAACACAATCTGTAACCGAGCCAGCCACACGCTTTGTAACTTCAGGCAGCCCTTCCGCTGATGTTCTCAAAATACCTTCATGCATTTCCTCTTCAGACCCTCGCATTGTATGTAACAGGAATCTTCGTCATTCATTTCCTCCAAAGTTAATTCGTGAGCTTGAAGTCGTTTAATTTCGTCAGAACACTAAAACAACATAAAAACGTGGAATGATGTCCACAGAAACATCCTCCATCAATATCGATTGCACCGTTTTCCATGCGCTTGTGGTCAGTATAGCTGAGCTTACTGCCACTTACGGTTTGCACATGACACGCAATATAGACCAGCATAATAGAGCCGGGTCGAACAAACCAGGAATAAATGATAGGTTGTCACATAAGCCTGAAATGCGATGAAGTCATGCGCACTTTTTTGTCTACATCAGAAAGCGCGATTCTCTCAATCTCGTTTTTATGAGCACATATTTGCGTGGCATGAAACAATTCTCAATGTGACTGACGATAGACTTGTGCGACCTGAGTCAAACGGGCAAAATCTTTGTTAGTATAACGAACTTTTCAACAAATCACCGCGCATATTATAACCAAATTATAAGTGGGAAAAGAACTTAATTGTTCGGGACAAAAACTGCGTGATTGAAAGAAATACACGAAGCTAAAAACTTTGTTTCGCGATGTTGTTTGTGTATTTAACACTGAAAATGCCAATGAGGCCAGGGCCTGAAATTATCATTGGCTAATTTCGACGAAGTTGGGTTATAATGTTGTAGCTAAACTGGAGCACATAACACACTAATGACCAAAAGCAATATGCACATGTACATGCAAAAAAGTAACCAACAACTAGAGTCGTGAATATCCATCGAGAAAAGTGATTTTTATACAAAAACGATTAATTCTGCTTGAACATAATCACAGATGGGTTCCTGTGTAAATATGGATGCCTTAATACCCTGTATTTTGCGGACTACAGGGCGCACCGGATTATAAGGCGCATTAATTTTCCACAAATCCGTTAAATTCTTCATCTTTTCAGAGTCTGAGTTTAACAGTTGTGTGATTTCGACATCAAGCATGCTCGGATTCCTCTCGTCATTGTCCGAGTCAGTCTCGTTGCTGTTACTTAGCTCTTCGACGATGATTTCGACCTTCGTGAAAGCTCGGACGACACTTTAGACCAGGGTTTCTCAAACTGTAGTGGGCCACGGAAGAATTTATAAAGGGTCACAGCCCGATATTATTGAAATTGATAGGTTTTTCAAGTTAAATGTATTAATTGAAAACGTAGGTAGCCCTTCACCTACAAACGTCATATTACGCTGTATCGTAATTATGTGTTAGAAATTACAGCAACATGGACATTTCTACGTTGCTTACCACGTTGTGTACAACATGCAGTTACTGAAGGCATTTTGGAGTAGGTAGGCATTTCTTGTTGCTATGAAAACGAAATCTAGAAGCAGGATTAATGAGGAAGATTTGATCAGTGCATTATCATGTATTGAGCTTCAATATTCATTTTTTCATTCATTTGCATGCCCGCTTTTCCTCTGGGGAGGGTCGCAAGGGCAGCAACCCCAGGTCTCGAGATACCTCACGGTCAACAGCAATTTCAGATAATTCTGCTGACTCCACACCAAGACGGGATCAAGAAAGGTCGGAGATATAATCACTCCACCTGATCCTTGGGCGAACTCTTATCCGCTTTTCCGTGGTGGAGCCAGCAGGACTCGCCTCGCCAATCTTTCCAGGGCGTTCTGGACAGGCATGGCCAAGCCACCGTAGCTGGGATATCTCGATTTGGACAAGAAATGGTTGACATTCAGGGCTTTGCGAATTTCACAGCTGCGCACTTTTTCACTTAGTGTCACAACGTGAACTCTTCAGGGACGCAAAAGAGCGGGTGTATGACGGGGGCATTGCCATTGGAGTAAACATGGGTTGGCAAAGCATTTTTTGTCGTTTTGTGTTTAGAGAGGCGGTCTCCCACAACAAATATTGCTGCTCGCTTAAAAGTAAAAATATCTGGCGCCTCGCAAAATTTTGTGCTAGCTACCCTGCTGGGCATTGTCTCCCTGACCCTTCACAAGAGTGGCAACGGGGGCGGAGGTACTTTTTGCTAACAGATCACAGGTAATTTTGCGGTTTATCAAGATCAACTTTGAAAAAATTTATTGCAGCTATCCGCCACACAGAAATATCATAATGTTTTTCAAAAATTTCTGTTATTATTTTGAGGTCAACACTGCTGCTGAACAGAAACAAGCATCATTGGTAACGATCTTTTGTTTTTTAAAAGTTTTAATTGCCCTCAGCCCTTTACTTCCACCCCTCCCCTACCACTGTTCCAGCGTCGGAACTCTTCGCAAAATGTCTATGCTTCTAACTATGGAAAATATATATGCCTCTGCTGCAATCCCCTATGACCCTCAAACATGTATGCTTCTAACAACAAACAGACTAAACTTTTGCGTTTGATTGCAGGCCACGTTGTGTTATTAAAAAGCGTTTTTAGTTGTTTTTACTTCTGTTCTGTGCAAACTGTTATTGCATTGGAGAAGTTGAACAGGTGGGCCATGGATCCTCTCTTTGTTTATCAATTAGGCCACTTGGATTGGACTGGATAATGACGTTTTTTGGGGATTTGGATTTGATCTGGACTTTGAATCGTTTCAAACATTTTTGATCAGAACTTGATTTGGACAGACTTAATGGAAAAGAATTGCGACATTTTTGTTGTGAAAAACTTGTTTTTGTTAATATTTGGGACTTGGGTTTGGGATTTTTTTAATTTTTTGAACTATGGTTGGACTTGGACTGAGTTTTTAAATTCAGGACTGGATCTGGATCGTAAAATATGACAGTCCGCTCATCTCTGGTTGAGAACCCCTGCTTAAGACTGATACTTTGGCCCAGGCATCTACGATCCATTGGCAGATGTGCAGCTTCGTCAATACATAAGGCGCACCGTCAATTTTTGAGAAAATTAAAGAACTTTAAATGCGCCTTATAGTCCGAGAAATATGTAGTACATTTTTACTAGATCTTCGAAACTTAAAAACTCAAACAGTGAACACGAGATGCCACCTTCATCTAACTAAAAGAATCTTTTGGATCGTTGATAATAAATTTGATGTAAGGTTTAGATCAACTACGTCCACCCGAAATTTCTTACTGAGACAAAAACTATGTCGCTGCCTTAACCAGGGCCGCACACTGAATGACATATTACTGAGGACCGCACATTAAATGACTACTTTGATCTTAACAAATAATTTATTGTAGCCTACTTGAAGCGTGCATTGGTAACAACTGTTTGGCACCTTTAACCACTCTGTAAAAGTGATTTCACAGTCAAGTTTAGTGCCATGGAACAAGGGTAGAAATCACAAAACTAGTAAGAAGTTTTGTACCAAGGTGTCAGTGGACATATGAAATCTCCCAGTACGCAGTACAGACGTGATAAAGTGGCAATGAGGACCACCTGCATCAAAAATATCAAATTTAAGATTATTAAAATAAGTTAAAGATCATCAAGATAACGACAGGTTGTTAGTATGTAGGCTACTTATACTGCATTGAAAATCTAAACTGGACCGCACAAAACCTTCGACTGGGCCGAGGGTTGGAAATAGCTGGTGTAGGTTCAAGGGCTAGCTCAAAAAAATAGACGATGTTCGGTTTAACAGCACGAGATTGACAGAATCAATTGTGGTGGCCATCGATTATCAGTTTATTGTGGCTCAATAGAAGCATTGACAAGATATCAGTTGAGGAAGGATTATAGCAGTGTAAATTCCAGACTTTACGAGCTCGTTTAGGAGCAAGTTAGATAACTTAGCTTGAAGGATAATTGACGAATGCTGAAAGTAAAAAAACGCTGTGGGCAGTGAATGTCGAAGTTTGCAGGCTTCCCGGAAAAATTCCATGACTTCTAAAGTCAAATTTAAAAAATTTTTAATGAGTTGTCTGCATTGTTTTCAAAATGTTTACCTAAGTCAGTAAATATTATACGGTAGGGCACTTTTCCACTGATAAAAAAATGCTTTTGAACTTTCAAAAAACTAAAGTCGCCATCAGAAATCGGTGACAAGAAATACTGTTATTGGTTCTCTACTCACTACAAAAGTTACATACACCAGAGAACTACACTTTTTCTTCCACAATGCTTCTAGGATCTTTTGTCTTGCAACAAAACTCCAGTACTCAATTAAAAACCTTTTTCCGTAACTTTGTCAGGACTTTTACATTTTTTCAGGATTTTAAAGATTTTTCCTAACGGAGGAACCCTCAAGTTGGAACCTTTGTTAAATAAATCAATTGTGAAGAGACTGGTTTTGCATGGAGGAAGAGTAGCATTAGGTGTAGTTTTAGACTTACATAAATGCGTCTACGCAGACTTCAAACAGCAGTTTTATCCAATGTTAAATAGCGACAGAACTGAAAGCCTTTGCCAAAAGCTAATGACCACAGGCAGCAAGTTAGTTTGTTTTTACGAGTAGCAATAGTTCCTTTGAAGTTTGCAACTGCGCAAATACGTCGTACCACCAGACCATTTGCGCTATGAAACCTCTCCTGCGCACTTGCAACAATCCAAATTTAAACGTCAAAAAGCATTAACGAATCAGTTAGCTACCAATACTAAGCAATGAACCTGGACAATGTCTGTATAAACATTTGGAATGCACGAAAACAATAAGCTTTTTGAATAAAAGTGTACATTGTTCGTATTACAAGATTTTATACTTACTATAAATTGAAAAAGTTTGTAAATCATTTAGAACTCTGCTAACTCAGCCTTAACATATTCATACTCACTACAGCAAAAATTTGCTGTGCCAAGTTTTCTTAGAGGGAACACTGGCGAGTTGTGAGCTGCACCATACCGCTGCTGAGAAACAAGAAATATCAGATTTTGCTCTGACATTCGCGACATGGTTCCGCAAAAACAACCGATGTCTTTGTGTGCATGTATAACTTGAAAGAGGTATTAGTTGGAACAGCATTTGAATGATGCCAAATCTTGACTTGCAGATAAAGTTTCCAACGCAAGGAGATTATTCAGGCAGGAAAACGTTGGAGTAATGTAAAAAGCTGTGGAATTCATTCATATTCTAACAAAAAAATACGTCTCCGATTTAGACGAAGCGTCTGTTCGATAGTCGCTTTCAGCCGCACTGTGACAGCCTTGTTGGTTACCGAGATATGAAAAGTTTTACTAGCATTTTTTACTTTGCACAAGATAAGGGGTTGTCGTGTGCCAATTTGTTGAGCAAGTCACAATGAAAACGCAGGAGAGTTTTGCAAATGGGATGGACTCAGCACCGTACATCGTACATGAGACTTAGTTGGGCTGTTTATAATTTTTGCACGCCTTAAAATATCAACTACACGCTGAAATTGTTTCAACTTCATGATAAGAAATCAGCGCAATGATTTAGAAATGAGTGAGAGATTATGTTTTGCCACGATAAGGTAGCAGCGCATAGGTTTTAGAAGTGCGAGTTAAAAGAAATCACACTGTTGATTAGATGTACGTTTTGCGTTATACTGCAGGATTGAAATGTTGAACACCAAGCTCATGCTTATTTTCAAATGTGTCAAAATGATTCTGGTCCGACTTGTAAAAGCTGAATAACGCTAACCGTTTTGCACAATCGGACCGGTTGGAAAAAACTGCATGGAAAAATTGCAAGTCGTAACTTACGCAAAATTTTAGTGTCGTGTTTTGCTTTTACCAATGTGGATTTTCTGTTATGCAACACCATTTGCGAGATTGGAAATGATTCGCACGCGTTGGATCTACGAGGAAGTTCATGTTACCCCGAAAAGTTTTGCAAACAAAGAACCAGTCTTTTTGAATCGCGTTTTCGATCAATTTCACGATGTAAGTTGAAGAACTTGGCATACTCGTAACTGTAAAACTGCATCAGGCCAACACTTGCACGATGTTAGCTCCCAATTACTTGCCGTGCGGCACCTGAAAATAGGTCAGTGCGACAGTGGCAGTTAATCTTTTGTTTGCTTTCCTTAAATTCGACAACGGCAACTTTCAGGCAACAAGATTTTTCCACTCGTTTTAAAGTGAGCGTTTCTTAACATGAAACGCTGCAAGCACAAGAACCTCAGGGAAGAAGTAGACTATTAATTTACGAGCAAATACGTAACATTGTTGACACAGCAAGAGAAGACCCACGTAATCATAAGTATCCATGAATAGGTTCACGCAGATAATAACGTTTCCTTTCTCAGTCAATACTATTATTACTGCAAGCAGTGTTGCCAGTTGGGCGGTTTTCCGGCACAATTGGGCTGGTTTTTTCGTTGCGTTGCAGGAAATTTTTCGCTGTTGCGGGTTGCGCTTTTTTGGGCCAGTTTTATCAGAGTTTTTTTGCTAAATATTTTTCTATCAAAGTGAACAGTTTTAGTCGATTTTGCTGAGGTAGTGAGATTTTTTTTGACTTGAAGTAATGTGATCGCCGTTTTTTGTAGTTTGTTTCTGTTCTCTTGAAATAAGAACCAATAGATCAAGCCTCGAGATCACGTGATTGTTTGTGTGTGATCGTATCGCGTGGGCAACGGTGTTGATCTCATTCTGACTTAAGTTTGTGGAAAAGGACGTGGTTTGCCGTGGTCACATCATACAGTCCATAACTGTGGTTGGTAATCGATACTACTAGTGACGCTTATACGCATGCAAGACGTAGTCACAAGAGTCAACTGCCACAGAAAAAATAGACACAGCACAACTCGCTATGTTCGTTTGTGCGGAGAGAGTGACGGTATTACATAGCCTATGCTTTTGCTGCAGTAACACCGTTAATTTAAACAGCAGTGTGCACAAGTATCAGAGTGTGATGAAGGAATTGATGTAAAGCAGTGGTTCTTAACCTTTTTTCTGCCACGCCTCCCTTAAGTAATTGTTCTTTGTTTCAATTCAAGCCCCTGACTTTAAACAGGCTCTAAAAACTAATGTATTTATTGGTAAATTTATTGACCAAACTTCCCATATTGTAGGGCGCGTAGGGGGAGCGCAAACCAGTTGAGGATCACTGACATAAAGCTTTTTTGGGTAAATGGGCCCATTAAGCAAGCGATACGCCCAGGCTATTGCGAAAATGAGAAAAGGATCTCAAGTTGAACGGTTGGATACAAAAATCACTTACAGATAAAAAAAAAACGTATTTTAAATACTGCTGATGTGAAAGAGCACATTACATTAACATAAATTTTAAGAATCATTTTACAACTGCTAAACGCATTAAAAATGCGACTCCATTTTTATCTTTGCGTAGTGTTTGATGCTGCCTAGCCTATGCCAGGGTCGTGATAGCCTACGTGACAATGCTAAATATTCGGATTTATCCTACAAATCGCCGCGCATACTGCTTGCCATTCTGATATAAATGATGCAAGCCTACAGTACATTACCTAAAAGAATTACTAGGCAGTACATCAGATCAAGCATATTCAATCTTAGTTTGACGAATCGAAATTGTATTTTCAAATTGCAAAAGATAAAGAAAACAGGAAGCTTTCTCTTTATTCCCTGAAGCACATGCTTGATATACTGTAGTATGCACCTGGGATTGCCGTTGGCATTTTATTTCGACTGCAATGTTTGGTGTTATTAATGACAGTTTGATTGTCGTTACGATCTTACTAGCTGTTGTTACTTCGTATCTTTGAGGTTGCTTTGTACGAAATATCAGTAGTGTGTTGCACAAAGATTGCAACTGGATTAAGATAATGGTGATTACTTTCACTGCAAACTGCTTTCTGCCGGTTTTATCGAAAATTTTGGGCTGTAATTTGGGCTAGTTTGGAGTAATTTGGGCTGGTTTTGGGCTTGTTTTTTGAGGACATTGGGCTGTTTTTTAACCAACATCTGGCAACACTGACTACAAGTAACACTAGCTGGAGTCAGGCCTAGTTTAATGCGACCTTGCAATCAGTTCACCAAACGTTAGCAAACACAGAAAACAACCGATTAAGTCGACATATAGCAACGCGACGCTTGTCGCCAAGGCTACTACGTATGATACAGTAGTACAACACTCGTTGTCAAACTACCAACACCTTACAAGACCGCGCCTTCGAACGGCAGAACTGAATCGCATTAGTCGGTTAAACCAAAAGTATACACTGACTTCCCTCGAAGTCACTCAATCACTTCAACAGACAGCCAGAGCACAAACCAAGCGCTGTGTGCCCAGGGCTGAAACAGGGTTGAAACGTCACTGCGCGGAAAGAGCGATTGAAACGTCATTGTGGTTGAAACGTCATTGCGCGGAAAGAGCGAAATACTTCGAAAGTAACAGGAAAACCTGTCGTCAACACCTATTGTTGTTCCTTTCCACAGAAGGCAAGCACCAGAAATTTGGTCGTTGGTTTAGTACTGCAGATTTTACCGAAATCGCGTGACGTGGGATAAATCATTAAAACTATTTTACCGATTAATTTTTAATTTGGCTTTACAAATTATGTGACAGACCAACCCAAAACAGCTGAACTATGTAACGAAATTTTTCTAGATACAAAACTCAAAGCAACAGGGTAACCGGTTTATTCGCATTGCTGGACGAAAAGTTCCGTGTCACTCTTTTAACCAGGGCCGCGCATTGAATGACTTGCGTTGTTCTCAGCAAACAAAAATTTAACTTACGCTGCTGATAGCGTTAATATCTAACTTTTTGGCACCTCTAATCACTCCATAACTGTTTAGGCGAGTTTCAAGTGCCAGTGGAACCACACAATAGAACTCAGTTTAGTGCAACTGGAGCAAAAGGGGTAGAAATGAGTTTTGCACATCAGTGGACACATGAAAATCTGCCTGTACGCAACGCAGACGTGATAGGTGGCACTGGGGAGCACTGCATCAAAAACATCAACTTTAAATTTATAAAAATAAGGACAGGTTTTCATTATATTGTACATACACAACAACGGAACCTTCGATTGGGTTGCATGCGGCTCGCGGGGTTGGACATAGCCGTTCCAGGCCCAAGAACAGTGTTTCCCAATCTTTTTTTGGCTAGCGCCCCCTTTTCTGGCAAACAAATTTTTATCCCCCCCCCCACCATGCCTAGCACACATATCAACATAATTTTTTCGTATTCTACATTTGGAATGTTTGAAAATGATTAAAACAAGAATGAGTGCAAAGATGCATTTCAAACTTATTTAGCAGTTGTAAACTGTTAGAGTTAATGACTTGGAAACTGTTAGAGTTCGTTAAGGACTCGATTTCGTTTGAACAGCAGCAAACTTGGACAAGAAGGCGAAGATTGCTGATTTGGCTTTAATGAGGTTACCACCATTCCCCTGCAGTTGCAAATTAACTTCATTGAACTTCGTGATATCTGTGAACTGTGACAGCCAAGATACTGTATCTATGACACCCTTTGGCAGTCACCTTCTGTGTGCAGCAACAGGCGTACAAACTCTCTTCACCATTATCCGAGTGCACCACATTGCCTAAACTTAGCAGAACACTTCTAAACACTTTGGTGTCCTTTGATCAACCAATCCATTAATACTCTGCCACATTTTTAGTAAATTTTGCGTTCGTAGCAGTGCAGGATTGAATTTAATCTGCATATTTTAAAGTTTTTGAACTCAGCCGTGACACTTGCAGTCATCCACTGGCCCTACCATCTCTCTCCCCCTGGATTTCCTTGGCGTTACTCAAACTGAAGTGCGTTCTGAAACACACTTCTTTTTTCTGGAATCTTTTTGATTCCCTTCAGGTAACTTATTCTTGTTGGCACCTAACACTATCTGTAAAAAAATATAAATTGCCTTTCTACTTTCGAATTGAATTCGCACAAGGTTATTATTATATTCGTGATCATTAAACCACTGCATTGAAAAAATTCGCTCACACTTTTGGTACAAGCTGAGTCTGAGTGCAAGCGTGCATTCTCAAACCTGACCGGTGATAGTCACTGTAACGAAACGGGCATTGTTAAGTAGCAGTTTACCCGTGCCAAGAAGTACAGCTGACGAAAATTCCAATTATAATCATTTAATTATAGAGGAGGACAGTTTTACTGTGCAGCTTACCTTTAGTGATGGAAACTGCAGTTCATCAATTTATCTCCTAGGATTTCACTCTCTGTTTTGTTTCCAAAACGCGTAAGTTTTTGCTTACAAATTAAATGCACACATGTTTGTTGACCATACTGTTTTTTATGACATTTGGTCACTCAAAGTTAGTAAGACAACAGAAATGTAATTATTAACTGGGCCTCCTATCGCCCCCCAACCGACCATTTCTGCTTCACCGCCCCCAATCGCCCATTTCTGCTTCATCGCCCCCCTAGAGTTTCTCACCGCCCACTTTGGGAACCACTGCCCTAGAATATTAAATTTTTTCACCCGACAGGACACCTATAATAAGGGTTCCAATGTTCATAATTAACATACAAATTAACATAATTAACATAACTCGACGTCTTTATGGCAAGAACTATCTTCAATGGTGTAACTGATATAAAGTTCAAATCATGTTAATGATTACTATGATTTGGTTCTTCTCAAAAATCAATTTGAAGGAGTTCTTGTTTCCAATACTAAGCCTGAGGGAACTTTTGTCTTTTAAAATGACGTAAAACAGCGAACTTGCTTTTTAACAAAAGCGATGCATTTCTTGTTGAACTTACCCTTTTTAACAAATGTTCTAACCGGATTATTCGTTCATCGGTGACAGAAGACGTTGATTCAGCCACGGGTGGATGCTGCTGTTCAGGGGACGTCGACGTTTGACCTTCGTCCGCAGGCTGCTGTGTTTGTAAGTCCTTTGATGGTGAAGACTGACGGTCACTCGCTGAGGCAAAGAACAGCATGCGATTATGAACAAGGCTGAAAACGTGTCAAGCGCGACTATGCTCACTGGTATTATTTTCATTCATAGATGTCAACGTTGCCATTGCTACTACATTAGGCAAATTATTGTTGGAGGCTGTGAAAGCTCACACATTTGGCAGTTAATTAAAATTATCATGCGTAGGTGCACTGACATATGAAGTCCTGCGCGTCGTTAGCGGGTAGCGGCAGATCTCGAAAATCAACACGTACAGTATATTAATATATGGATCTTACTTGTTAGCAAAACGCTTCTAACACTAGTAACCAGACACTGAGTTCCCAATTGAGGCTGCTGGTAATGCAGCAAAATGTTTTGTTCCAGCAAAATGTTTTGTTTTGTTTTTTGTTAACAGTCGTTTTGCGTTAAATGGCAGCCTTTTGTTAAACAAGCTTTTGAAAATCGGATAATTGGTTCTGTTTTGATTCAGATTTGCTTGAAAGACATTCGACTTCTGCCTTAATTCGAGAGGAAAACGGTTATTCATATTGTCCAGCCTCATGCAACGAAGCGCATGTAGGCAGTATGAACGACATTTACCAACTTCAAATGTAAATTCTGATTTCTGAACTTAAGATTAAGCACAAAATATAAAACTATTTTTTTAAACTAAGCATATCATAAACGCCATTTCTTGATTACGAAAATTAGCAATCAGTGGCGATGCCACGTCATCAGCAAGATATAATGCATTCGGCAAACTACTAATAGGTGAAGCTAGCGGCGCAATCAGCTCTTCATTTCGAGGGGGGGGCAATTTTCATGAAATTTTATTCGATGACGTCATCGTGCTGATTAAACCGTGGTAGAACTTTTTTCGCAAACGGTCACAGATAAAGTTCTCTTCCCAACATTTTCGAAAATGAGAACTTTCCGTTTAAATCAAGATGGAGACCGAACGATCATGACAGAGTAAAAATGAGTAGCTCACTACAAACATCTAGTTCCATACTCAACTAGTGCAGTCATGGCTTTAGTGCAGCAGGTGTACAGGCTACTTGTAAATCTGCCGAACTTTTCTTCCTGTTTTAGCAAATTTTATCAAATCCATTACCGAGGTTTTTGAAACTTCAGTTAAATATATTTGCTGTGAGATAATTTCTGCAGACGATTCTATGGGTGGTGAAGTTGTCAGATACAGGAGACTGGCATGAATGTTAGAATTTATTTAATCACTGGTGTTATTGTTTTAATTGTATATACGAGACTTCGTCTGCCAATTGAAACACTGTTGAAAGGAATGCAGCCGGCATGCAGCAATGCAACTTGAACTTTATTACGAATGGTTGGGATAGGCTCGTCACCAGATGCGGGTGGGCCTTGCCACTTTTGCAAGGACTACCTAAACAGCACCTAACAACTTTGATGCCCTTGTGAAATTCGAATCGCGATAGCTTGGCGGTGAAACCCGGCAACGGTTAAGTATTGAACAGTAGCCTACAGTAACCCCAGGCAAACGCAAAGCTAACACAATGTGAACAGAGCATGCTATTTCTGTCACCAAGCATAGTCTACTGGCTACAAACTTTGCTCCATTGGTGTGATAACAATACAGTATTTATTGTTGATATTTTTGAGAGTCTATGCAAACTCTCTCTTCTTCATAAGATAGGCAAGAAACAAAATGAAAGCGTATACACGCACTGCAATGCAGTGTCTTACTGCAAAGAAAAAAATTGTTAAGGATATAATTAATGAGTATGACAAAGAAAAAATCAAATAAGATTTTTCTTAAACATGATTAGAATATAAAATTTCATCTTCATTCTTTGAAAGTTTCTGTAAATATTAAAATTGCTATGCAATGTTCCGAAATTTTCGGGGGGAATTCCCCCCCCCGGTTGCGTGTCTAGGTGGAGGTCAGGGTCTGGAATTGAACGGGGTTCAGAGGTGTGCAGCCAGTCAAGCTGGGGTTTCCCCTGGAAGTATGCAGTCAAGCTGGGGTTTCCCATGGAAGTATGCAGTCAAGCTGACGTCACCCTCCTATGCATATTTTCATATCTTTAATGTTTTTTCATGTTTGATAATTTGTGTTTTTCGATGTTTTTGATTACTTTCATATTTTCGCGATATGGATTATATTTTCAACATTATTCTTATTTTTGCGTCATGATAATATCTTCGTATTTTTGATCAATTTCATATTTTAGAGATAACTTTTCTAAGATTTGATTGCCATCGCTGTAACCTGTAACTGATTGCGTCGTGAAAAGGCATAACGATTACAACGAGTTTTAATCCGATAAACAAATATTCACATAACTGGCCACGATCTCATCAATAGAACATCATTTGATGACCGTGTGGAGGCTGGTATCAAAGCAAAACTCATTGACGACCCGCTAACTTATTGTTCTTTTGCGCACCATACTTCTCTAACGTTTATCGAATCTCTTAACGCAAGGCGGGAGTTCAGCTGGTCTTGAAGCGCATTGCATCACAACACTCAGCGAAGTTGGAGTTAATCAAGATAGTGGTACGCACTGTTGCTGCGTTTGCGGTCTTCCCGTGAATATGCCAGTTACATATGCGTTGTAGGTTGGTGAGAAAATTACTGGTTTTATCAAGGATCGAGATTCACTACACAGAGTTTCTGTGTTGGCAGATAGAATCAATCACAGAAATCGACTTTGGCCTCTTGGTCACAGACGCCTGTGGATGTGGCTTTAATGACACCTGGTGGTAAAATCTTCGTGTGCCGTCAGGGTTATACACACGGTTTAAAGGTACTATTTATTTTCCAAAATAACGGAATGTTTCAGAATACTCGTTTTTGTGTTTGCAAAACTACCTGGCACATTATTAGAGAAAACTTTAATTTACATCAATAGGATGTAAACCTAGTTCGAAGCAATACAGTGAAATAGTGAAATGTCATTGTTTAGGTACGAAACTAGTTTGATGTGTACGCACGTTGTGCTTTAAACATTGCGTTAGAGGTTTAGCGTTTTGACGCCCAAGATTTCAGATAAAGTTCGGTATCCTGCCGATGAATGCCCTTTTTTCTGTGAAAATTGTCGCACCGTGATTAAAATACTCATATTGCGAGAACTCGAATTATCGAGTAACATTGATCTTTAACGCTTCGAGTACTACGACATGTTTCCTTATATTGCTCGCTGTTGTGGTCCGGAGAGCAGTGCAGTTTATTTTTGAATTGCTCGCCTCCACGCATTTTTTCTGCGTCCGGCAGTGGTGACTTGCGTTGAATAAAAGCCGTCATTGTGCATTTGTGTGCAAGGCGTTTTACACGATGGCGCCGGCAAAAAAGTAGCTTGAAATGAAAAAATTGGATTGTGGATAAGAGTCCTATGGCAGTTTATGCATCAGATCTCAAACGTTAATCTTTCTCTCCAGAAGGACTACAACTTCAAAGGTGCGAATCATTACGGTGCTGGGAAATTACTCATTTCTAATAGGAGTTCGCGGAAAATCAACTTTGGATTCCTAGGAAATTTGCATTTTTTTGGGACTGATTCACGGCAAATATGCTTCCTACTCCAACCGTTCGTGATACCTGAAGATAATTAATTAATCCAATTAGGGGATCTCCCAGTTGTGACGGCATAACCAATTACAAGATGCCGGTTGTGACGTCACACCAAAAAGGTTCAAACCCAAAAGTGCCCGGATTTTTCAAACGAAGCTAGGAGACTTTATGCTTCTTTAGAGGCTTTGAACAACTCTCTAGTTCTATCGGTCGGCAAGTTATGACCGACGAGGACCGAGCCACAACTGTGGCTTTGCGGTCCTTAAACGGATAAGGGAGGTTCAAGTAAGTAAATTGACCTAAACAGTTTGATAGTTAACCACCCAATATTCTTAGCTGTAAGTTTAACATCTAAGAGTAAATAAATTTGGTTCGAAGACAAATAGATTAAAGTCGACCTAACATGTAAAAGATCTTAAATTTAACTAAGCATGGGATGTCAAATCTAACACTCCAAATTACTTACATTCACAATTATGATCACGCTGGGAAGCACGATCCTTGTTGTCTTGCTCCACCAAAACAGATTCCAGAGTACAACGTTTTGAAACAGTGGTCTTGCCTTGGTCGCACGAAGATTTACGTTTCCTAAAAAACGTTGCATGGAAAATATGTATACAAAAGATTTATTTATAACATACATAGACACCTTATTTGGTACGTAATAAAACTAAATATTATGTGCAGTGAAAATTGTAAATACTCTATTTTTTTACAAAATGAACAATGAAACGACATTTACACTAACTACGAAATTGCACAAGCCAAGTTTGAAAACCAACATTGGACATATTTGTGGCTACGGATCTTTCAGAATCAGTCAGAAGACCCCATACTGTGAAGTCACAGCAAAGAACAAGAAAAAACATGATTTCAAGGAACAAGTCACTAAGAGTCTCAAAACACACAGCTGGTTCCTTTGTTTCAACTATCTGGAAATCATACCAGAAGGATAACAAAACCAAACCAATAAATATATTAAATTTACGATCTGAATTTTTCAATAAAACAGATGACTCTCTGCAAAAGTTTTATGGCCAGTGTCTACTTTTCAGCACAACACAAATTTAAAAAATGCTATATATGAACACTTACTGGTAACTTGTAAATAGTTACCAAAACTCACATTTCGAAGTAACAAATCTTCTGCTACAATTCTAATCCTTTTATAAGATTAGGAACAGCAATTTCGGAACGAAGGTAAATCATCATCTATCTAGAAGCTGAAACTCAAGATTACACACAGCTAAATTTTTCTTGAAAAAAAATATTTTTAAATACAAAACTTACTTAATAATTTTGTTTTGCATCAGCACAGTCACTATATCATCTATGAAAACATAAACAGAGTGTTTCTCTCGTTCCAACTTTCTTGTAGAACTGAAAAACAGTTTTACCAATGTTTTTGTTTTTTTATGAAATGACTAAACATTAATTCATCATGACAGGTGCCTACAGCTACAAATAAACACAGGTGTTCAAACATTTACTCACAAATAACATACAACAAAGACAATGAAACAAGCCATTTAGATTCTTTAAAAAATGACACATACGAACAGTCTGGTTATGGGGAAATTTTATCACACATTGCAAGATATTAGCTAGTAAAGGGTAAAAAGCAAACAAATTGTCACAAATGTTTGCAACTGAAAAAGAATCAGATCACAGAAACTTCATAGCCCATCTAGAAAACATGATGGACCACAGTCCACAACATACTGTACAGGAGTTTTCAAACTTTTTACTCCTGCACCCCTACAAAATACTTGTTCTAACCTCGCACCCCTACACTTTACAATCAAGCACTATCTGCATTTGGAAACGAATTTAAATTTGTTATTTTTTGTTACTATGCAAAGAAAATCAAACCTATGGACAAGAACTGATGACACAGCTTAACATTTCAATGTACTCTACAAAAAATAATCACTTGCTTCAAATATGCACAAAATAATGAAAAGGATGAATGCCATAAGTTTGCTAATGTATTTCAGTTCAATTACTCCTTCATTTTTGTTTCTTGCTTATGACCTTTTCAAAACGTGGAAAATGTTGCTGATAGCCACATGCTTGTTTCCCTGTGCATTCAAGTGATTTCTAGATTTCGTCCTAATTGACAAGAGTGATAAATCCTGACTCACATCAGGCATGTTGTCGCAAATGGAATGAGCACAGCTCGTGCAGTTTCACAAAGTCTTGGAAACGTAAAGGTAACCATACACAAGCATCAGGGATGTGCATTGTGGAACATGTAGATGTTCTGGAATATTCCAGAATCTTTATTTCAAATCCAAAATATCGAATCCTATTCTGGAATAACTTGTTACATATGAATATCAGAATATCAACAACTTTTCATTTATGAATACTTTATGTTTTTAGAAATGAACAACACCAGTAAAAAACAGAAAAACATATTTACAGCAACTTCTTATTGCAATGCAATAAGATAAATTCTTATTTTGAGGTGCTTTTGCAAATTTCCTGTGCTATGATGATAACTAAATTCCAAATGGCAATGGCGGCATACAACCTGACATCTATAATGGGTTGGAAGAAATGTTAACCGAGAATGAATTTTTAGTCCTTGGCATAGCCTACTAGTTTCTATCTACTCAGTTTCTTAGCAATATGATGCCAAGCTCACTAGTTACACTGACACATGAACAGTAAATCACCAAACTCAGTAGCTCACCACATGCGTGAGCAGTACCGATTCTGCAACCTGAGAAAAAGAAAAGAAACAGAAGCAGAATCAGCTGATTGCACAGAGCTTTAGAATGCCAATAAGCGACCACATGACCTGTTAATTAACTTGTTTTGTCACTGGGCAGTACTGTAAGTTCGTTGAGTGTTTCTTTCTCTCTCTTACTCAGGAGTGCAAGGAGTACCACTGCAAAATTTATTAAAACCACTTGTTTTGCTGACTTGGCAATTTTTAACTTCCATTTAATCCAAATTTATTTCCGATCTAAATATTCGAAAAACTCTGATTTTAGATTCAAATACTGAAGCATTCGAATCCGTAAGATTTGATATTCCATTTTATGCATCCCTAACAAGCACAATACTCTTCCAAAGTTTTGCTCTAAAATTGCATTTCAAGAGCATGATTAGAAAGAAGTTCTATATAATTTGTTTTGCCGACTTTGCAATTGTTCACGTTTGTATATCTTCTTTCAGTCTCTATCAACCAACATTTTATCCAAATTGAAGTGCCCAATCCATACATAATCCTATCTTCAGAAGTTTCCACCTTCCCTGTTGTCAAAATATATATCAAATGACATCTGTAGCACTTCCAAACGAGATACAATTTCATCACAAACGCTAAGAATCAACAACTCGAAGATTCATTGCCATCAACTATTTCTTCAAGTGATGGAAAATTTGAATAATTCCCTCTTTTCACTCACTAACACCACAGAGACAACTTTATCTCTCAATACATTTAGCTTTCCATTGCAACCAAATATGCTTATATTTTTGCCTTACAGTGATAAATTCAGATCATTCATACAAGTGAATATGTCACTCAGTACAGTAAGATTTGGTTGAATTCTTAATATTCCAACTCTTCAAGTAGATCACAGTTATATTCCTCTGGCAGGACTTTGATTTGTTCTTGCAGTACAAAGGAGCAGGTTAAAACTCTCTCAAGTGAGAGCCATTGTGTGGAAAAGTAAAAGTATGCTGTTCTTTTTACTACTCATGTTGTTTCATAGCGTTTGCCACCAGGTTTCAAATCAAACAAACAGATGAATAAGCTCTTCTAGTGATTATATTTTATTATCAGCCAACGTTTGTTCAGTTCCAAGATTTTCACATTGAAGTGGCTTAAAGCAGCTGGTGATTTAGAGCACAACCCCTAATCCAGTTGATGGTCTTTACAGGAATATCAAGTACTTTCTTCAATTTCAAAAGCAAGGTTCTTGATGCGAAAGCATTTCAATAAAGAAAACAATGAGACCTTTCAAGTGTAGAATCTTCGTTTCATCAATTCAGAAAAACCAGCCCCATTTCCCAGCATAGCAGGAGCACCATCAGTGCACACAGAGCCTGTACTTTAAATATCCAATTCATGTTTTGCAAAATCTTTCATCAACTGAAACATATCTTTTGCTTCAGTGGTTGTTTTCAGTTTTTCTAGAAAAAGAAGTTCTCCTTCATGGTACCATCTTGGACATAGCTCACCAGTGCAATAAGTTTACTAAAATTCAAAACATCAGTAGTCTCGTTTGACTGGAGTGAGATTTTCAAGGGACTAGCCTTTATAAGAGATAATTGTTCCAAAATCTCTAAACTCAAATCAGCAATTCAGCTCTGAATAACATGATTTGATAGCAGTACAAATTCGAGCTTTTTTCTTTCTTGCTTCATATTTGACAAAAGTTGTAGTCATTTCTAAGACACATGCATTAGTAAGCACTTCTACAACAGTATGAGGTTTAAACAATCAGATGAATAAGCTCTTCTGGTGATTATATTTTATTATCACCCAACGTTTCGCCCACCTATTCAAGTGGGCTTCTTCAGGGCAATGTTTTCAACCACAAAACATGTAGCATACCAATAACAAGAAACAATGAGTAGTATGACATACAAAGACAAAAAACGCAAAGCTGGCCAACTCGTTATAAGAATGGTGACAGCGTATCACAGAAAATACATGTAAGTGTGAAATGAAAAAATGTTGGAAAATGATTAAGCGCAATAACACAACAAAACAGGGCAAAGCCTATATTGGAATGTATAATAAACCGGTTAAATAGTGTGAAGGTATATGGTAAAATAAAGAACAAGTGTAAAATATCGAACCAATAATGTGTAAAACTGTGTGGTGAGAGTTGGCAAATCTATAGGCACAAAGGCGGTCAATAACGGATAAGCTTCACTCAGGGAATTTTTTTTTCACGGTGTTAAAAATGCGTTGAGAGATGAAGTATAACAAATAAAACAGGTCAACACCTACATAGGAAAGTGAAAAAAACTGGTTAAATATCATAACCCATGGCATAAAATAGAGAACAAAATGTGTGAAAAATAGCGAACAAATGTGTAAAACTGTGTGTGAGAGTTCGTGAATCTACAGGCACAAAGGCAATCAATAGGAAGACAAACTCAAAGTCAGGTATATAATGGATAAGCTTCACTCATGTTTTAAAACGTTGTAATAAATAGCCGAGAAATTTGCACTTTTATCATTCACAGTGTTAGTTTTTAAATTAATATACAAAGATTCTAAAAAGATGCGTTTATGGTAATTATTTACACGATGTAGAACATGAGCATAATCCCAATTGAAAGCATGGCCACATTGGGCTGCATGTTTTGTTAGAGCTGTTTTCTCTGGGTTTTTGAGAATATTTCTTGGTAAAGCGTCCCTGTGGTGCTCTTTCAGTCTAGTGCTCAGGCTTCGTTTTGTTTCAACAATGTATCTGTGTTCACAGCTCCCACAAGGAATTTCATAAACGATGCCTCGACATTTGCTAGCAGGAACTGTATCTTTTCCTGAAGCTAAAATTGTACTTATTCTAATTATAGGCTTGAAAAAGGTTTGTATACGATGTCTCTCCAGAATCAGTTTCTAAGTCTCTCCCAAGTCTACTGAGTAGGGCAAAACGATTTTCGATCTAAACTCAGGCGATCTGTTGTGTTGCTTCTTTCTATTTTTAATTATTCATTTCGGATAATTATTCAACAAGAGAGTTCGTTTCACATATTTCAGTTCGCTGTTCAGGTCTTGGGCTGTGGAGGAAAGTTTTTTGGCTTGTTGGAAAAGAGTGTTAACGACTGACTGTTTATGCTGTATAGGGTGTTCTGATCTAAAGTTGAGGTATCTATCTGAACGGGTTGGCTTACGACATGCTGCTGAGAACAAGTGGCCACTTGGCGAACGCTTAACCAGGAGGTCCAAAAACGGAAGACATCATTCTTTTTCTTTTTCCATTGTGAATTGGATGGAGTTTTTTATTTTGTTCAGATGTGTCAAGAATTCAGACAACTTTGATCTCTTCATGATCACAAAAGTGTTATCTACATATCTTTTCCACAAACGCAGAGGGTCTGTAAAGGTTTCTAGAGCCCGTGTTTCAATGCCTTCCATGACTAAGTTTGCCACTACTGATGAGACGGGGGAACCCATTGCTGTTCCAAAAACTTGTTTTTAATGTTTTCCACGAAACGTAAAATTAGTTGAATTCAACCAAATTTCAAGTCCTTTGATAAGGTCACTGGTTGACAAACCTGTGCATTGACTCAGGTCAGGATCAGATTGAAGATGTTGTTTAGCTATGTTTAATGCCAATTGAATTGGGACTTCTGTAAATAAGGATACCACATCAAATGAGACCAGTTTGGAGTATTTGATAAGTAATTGAAGATGCGAAGTCTGAAGAGTTTCTTACGGGGTATTTTGATTTTCCGATAAGAGGTTTCAGTAGAAAGGATAATTCCTTAACTAGGCCGTAGGTAGGTGAGTCTGTGAAGGATACTATGGGCCGTAGATGGATGTTTTCTTTGTGTAATTTTGGTAGTCCATACAGTCGGGGTGTTGTGGCATCTGTGATTTTCAGTCTAAAGCTTGCTTCTTTTATGATCTTATTGGATTCGAGTAAGTTATTTATGAATTTATTGACTTCTTTAGTTGTAGATGCAGTTGGGCTGGTTTTGAGTCGTTTGTAGGTTTCTTTATCATCCAAAATTTGGTTGATCTTGTTATCGTACCATTCTTTATCTAAGACTGTGGTGATGTTTCCTTTGTCAGCCTTGGTGATGATTATACTTGGATCTTTCTTTAACTGTTGCAAAGCTAGGTGTTCTTTTCTCGTCAAGGCTGATCTACTTCGTATTTTGTTTTGTATCGTAGAAACGACTTTTCCACAGATGAAGTTGGCCTCACTGGGAGGAATGCCCCGCAGTCCGTCTTCAACTGAGGCCAGGATGACTTTTATTGGTACCTCTTTAGGGGCAATGGCAAAGTTCAAACTGAGGCCTTACACTTGAACTTGGTCTTCAGTTAAGTTTTTTTGAGATAGATTAACGATCCATTTGTTAGAAGGGTTTGAATTATTTTTCTGTTGTGGCGAGTTTGTGTTCTCTAAGGATGACAACATCGTTTCATGTTTTAACAACTTCTTAGCACGTATACTCTCTCCTTGGGCTTTTTCGTAATCACGAATTGTGTTACGATCATCTTTGGAAAGCGAACAACTCAGACTTTTCAACAAATTCTCTTTTTGTAAGGAGCAATCCTTGATCCGTTTATGCGAATAGTGAATTTTCAGTTTTATAAAGTTGAAGCCAGTGCGCAGGGCTGGTTCTTTACCTTCATATGAAGGTACAGGACTTTTTATCCGTAAGCTTTTGGGAAGAATCTTTCTTTCTAGGCAACGATGAAGAAAGTTTAAATGACACTTGTGGTTAGAGATGCATTCCCCTGCTTTCAAGTACTTACGTGTACATGTAAGTAATTCGGATCCATGCAGATCCTTTATTCTTCGAAAAATGCTGTTCTTTTTGCTACTCATTTTTGCTAAGAAGCCCACTTGAATAAGTGGGCGAAACGTTGGCTGATAATAAAATATAATCACCAGAAGAGCTTATTCATCTGTGTGTTTGATTTGAAACCTGGTGGCAAATGCTACAAAACAACATGAGTAGCAAAAACAAAAGCAGTACGAGGTTTCTTAGACTTTACCAAAATTTAAACGCCACTTGGTATGAAGCCATCAACAATGGATTGTCAATAGATACAAAACCTTATTTTGGAAGGGTTGCTCGAGAATCAGAATGGGCTCTTTCAGCTTGCTTTTAGATCAGTGGTTCCCAATGTTTTGATGTATTCCTCCCTTTGCTCACGTTGGAACTTTTCATTCCTCCCCTATTACACAATTTCAGCAGGGTGGCTAAAAGGGTTAAAACATCATTTTTGTATGACTCAGATCGCACGTTGTGGGTTGAACCATAATCCTAGTGGCATTGTTGCGTCCTTTCAATAAACCACTAAATGCGATAATTAGCTCTGCTTGGTGGCTTCAAACAAGCAGGAAGTTTAACTGGGAAAAAGTCAAAGAACCACTCAGAAAACTTGGAATGCACTTCAACACCTAACGAAGCAGGTATCAATAATGATATAATAATTCAATAGAAAGTGCCACCATTAATTTCCTGACAGGAAGATACAAATGAAACAAACGTCCAATGAAAATAACATAAAATACACCAGTAATCAAGAAGTTTCAAACATAAATTTTAGTTTAACTTTCAACTCGATCAATGCGAATTTGTTCTTGTTTTCATCAGTGAGTTGTTGAATATGCGGTAAGGTTTGTGACAGTGCGCAACGCAGATCATCCTCAACATCAATGCTGTTTCTTGTTTGCTCTTAACACGTTGAGAGCCGGCCTACGGTATATTCGTACTTGGATTTCGGCCTAAAAAACAGCAGTTTTTCGGTTGCCTTACCAACGCCCTAGCTCCTCCGCCGATTTGCGTTAGAGAACTGTTCAAAGGCTCAAATGGATCGGCCAGTCTAGTAGATTGCGCTTGAAAAAAAATTTTTTGGTTGGGGGATGCGAATTTTTTGTGACTGACGTCATAAGTGAAGTAGTTTTAGGGTCTTTTTGGCTCATGTTACCTGGCCTAGGGCTCAACCGCTAGGCCAAAGTGTTTCGCTGAAGTTTTTATTGGAAACTAGGCTCGAGTCCGAGTCTTTTGAGCCTTTGATCGACTTTCTAGCGTTTCTGGTTCAAAACTTATGATTTAAAATAAACAAATTAATTAATTATCTAATTAGCTAATCAGTCAAATATTTTTACTAACTTACATCATAACTTTTGAACCCGAAACCCCAGCAGGTCATCCAAAGTATCAAAAGACTCAGATTTGAGCCTAGTTTCCAGTAAAAACTTCAGCAAAATACTATTACCTAACGGTTGGCACCCAGGGCCGGGCAAAGTGGGCCAAGGTGGCCAAAAAGTCTTCCACTTATGACGTCACTCACAAAAAAACCGCACCCCCCAAGCAAAAAAATTTTTTTCGAGTGCAATCTACTAGACTGGCTGATCCGTTTGAACCGCTGAACAGCTCTCTAGCGCAATGGGCGGAGGAGCTAGGGCGTTGGTAAGGCAACCAAAAACTGCTGTTTTTTTGCAAAAATTGCCAAAACCAGGCAGCTCTAAAAGTGTTAATTTGGATTAGACTCGAAAATCTTGACTCGCACAAATAAGTAGACACAAAAGGGATGAGAATGCATAGAGCTGCTTCTGTTATTTCAGGATAAGAGTTTTTCATTCCAATCCAGAATTGCGGAAGAAGCTTTTCTTCATATTCTTGCCTTGCTGAAAAAGCATCAATTTAGCTCTAAAAATTCATCCTGACATTAATCTGGACGCTTTTCAACAGGAAATTTAAATGGATTTCTCACAAAATCCAAGTCTTCATCACTTGTCTCTGGAAACTACCTCTCGAATTCGTTTTGAAGTGCTGACAAATGTTTTGAAATATCTTTCTTGATTTTCTCTGACATTTTGTTCCCTCGGCTGTCAAAAAGCATGTCCAGTTTATCAAACATTGCACAATTTCCTATTTTGATTTTTCTCTTCCAACTTAGCTTTGAAAGCCTTCAGTGCATCAACAAATTTTATGACATTGCTATTTCTGCTTTGCATCTGCAGGTTGAGTTTGTTAAGTTGTTCAAATATGTCACATAAATTGGCCAGATAAATCGTCCATTGTTCATCATCTAACCAAGAGTAATACTCCATCTTGTTTTGGAGTTCACAAAAAGCCTTTAATTCTTCTTTAACACTTTGGCGTCCGCTAGGATTCTGGGATTTTCGGAAAAAAACGCCTAAACGCACGTGGCTTTGCGTGGGAATTTCTCCGGGCTGGTATGCTCTACAGACCTGGTAAAAGTCTCAAAAGACGCAGCAAGTCTTTTAGTCTGCACTCGAAAAAAAAATTTTTTGCTTGGGAGGGGCGAGTTTTTTGTGAGTGACGTCATAAGTGGCTACCTTGACCCACTTTGCCTGGCCCTGGGTGCCAACTGTTAGGTGGAAGTATATCGCTAAAGTTTTTACTGGAAACTAGGCTACAATCCGAGTCTTTTGATACTGTGGATGACCTGCTGGGGTTTCGGGTTCAAAAGTTGTGATGTAAGTTAGTAAAAATATTTGACTAATTAGCAAATTAGATAATTAATTAATGTTTATTTTAGATCATAACTTTTGAACCAGAAACGCTAGAAAGTCGATCAAAGGCTCAGAACACTCGGACCCGAGCCTAGTTTCCAATGAAAACTTCAGCGAGACACTTTGGCCTAGCGGTTGGGCCCTAGGCCAGGCAACATGAGAATACAAGGAAGTCTGAAGTAGTCTCTGAATTGCAATCAAAAGAATATAACCTTCTCTTTCATGGTCTACCTTTAGAATATTCCGAGGAGACCCCAGAGCAAATCGAACATGTGGTACGCTCATTTCTTACCAATTCCTTGAGATGTTCTGAATCTGACCTTGCAAAAATATCGTTAGCCAATGTTCACCGACTTCCAAAACACAAATCGGCATTACAACCCTCCAGCTCACCTTTACAGGCTCCAGCTATAGTAGTGAAGTTCGTCAAAATTAAAGACGAAACTATGATTTTAAAACTGGCATCAAGAGCAAGACAGTTTAAAAAGAATATTACAAGACATCTGCCACGGTCCATGCAGGAACAGCGCAAAGCCCTTCTAAAGAAGGCTTCCAAACTATTTACTTCAGGGAAAAGGATAAGTTGGAAAATTGAAGGTGCGGATTATTGCCTTTACGCGACGGTGAGAGGGTATTGCCAGATTAGTTTGATGAGTAATGACGTTAAATTCAACTATTTTCTCAGTTCTTCATGCTAACACGAGAAGCGTACTTGCTCATAACAACACTACGAAGTTAGATGAAATCGAACTCCTAGCCGCAGAATACAACTTTGCTGTGGTCTGCTAACTAAAACGTGGTTAGATAATTCGATCGATAACGTTACTGTTCAACTTAATGGCTATGCTGATCCTTTTCGTCTGGATTGAAATCGACATGGCAGCGGCGTCTTAGTCTATGTTAAAAACGATATGTTTTTGTGTTTGCCGTTTCGATTATAAATCAGATGATGTTGAAATACTGTGGCTTTAACTTCAAATTTTCATTGTCTTCATATTGCAGTGTGCTACCTTCCACCAAATTCTAACTCTCTTCTCAAGCAAAAGTTTACCGATTCCCTATCTACTGTATTAGCGTCACTTCTAGTTGACCCTGATTGCTGTGTTCTGATTATTGGTGACTTCAATGATCATTCTGTATTCAAACCGATTCAGCTTCAGTCAAACCTTTTTCGTACTTTGTCAGCATTCGGCTTTCACCAATTTATCGACACTGCTACACGAGACCGTGTGATTCTTGACTGGGCTTTAACAAATGTACCATCGGCAGTCCTACCTCACCGAGTCCTAGACCCTATCAACATTTTAGATCACAATCCGATTTTTATTGAACTGAATTTTTAACTTAAACATCAAGTTGTTTCTAAACCATTTTTTGTGTGGGACTATAATAATGGGGACTTTTTAGGTTTGAACAATGCACTGCATGTTACCCCTTGGGAATTCATTATCATGAATTCTCCCAATGTTAATACAGCTCATTCAAATATTACAAACGTCATAAACCAAACGCTTCAAGCTTTATTCCCACAAAAATAGTTTATACATCTAACAAAAGCAAGCCTTGGTTTACCCGAGAGCTCCGACTTCTAATTCGAAAAAGATCTCGCTATTACAAACACTGGCTTAAAACCAAAAATATAAACCACAAACATCTATATAATAAAACCAGAAACCTAATTCAACGCAAAATAAAACTGGTGAGACAAAAATATAACGCGCAGTACATGAGCAAACTAAATGTTGTCAATACCTCTCATCTCAATTATTGGAAGCTTTTAAGTCATAAATGGAAGCCGAGTAGAAAACATAGTTACCCATTAAATGTGAATGGAAGACCTATACATGATAATCGTATTAAATGCAATCTTTTCAATGAATACTTCACTTCCATTTCAAATTCTCCAAGAAATGATTTCCAAACTTTACCACCTTTGGAATATCTTACAGATCAACAACTACTATCTCCTGTTATTGAACCTTTCGAAGTTTTTCAGGTCTTACATAGACTGAATCCTAATAAATGCAAGGGATTTGATAACCTGCCTAATCGGATTCTTAAAATTTGTAGTCAGTCACTCGCTACTCCCTTCAGCCTTCTCTTTAATTTTATTCTCTCCTCTGATGAATATCCCAGTTTGGATGACTGCGACTGTAATACCCTTCTTAAAACAGGTTCTCAAACTGAAGTCCAAAATTATTGTCCGATTGCTTTATTACCTTCTCTCTCAAAAGTTTTTGAGAAACTTTTACACAAACATATTTACAACTACCTAGAACACCATAAATCATTGATTCCAAACAACTCTGGATTTCGGAAAAAACACTCAACTCTTAATTCTTTGCTTGCAATAGTTTGTACCAAACTTTTGATTCAAATCTCTCCTCTAGAATAGTATTTCTTGATATATCCAAAGCTTTTGATCATGTTGATCATACATGTTTGCTCTTTAAAATTCAACAACTTGGTATAGATGGTCCTTTGTTAAATCTTTTATCCTCTTATCTCTCTCAGCGTTCTCAAGTCGTTCTCATCAACAGGACACTCTCAGACCTCACACTAGTTGTGGTGTTCCTCAAGGATCCGTTTTAGGCCCTCTGTTATTTCTGATCTATGTCAACGACATTGCTAAAAATATTAATGCATCTATTTCTCTTTTCGCAGATGACACCACTCTACATTATTCAGCCAAATTTCCTCTTCACTTGCACAGGGTACTTTCTCCAGATCTTTCCACATTATACAACTGGTCAAAAGTTTGGAATATTAACTTCAATCCTTCTAAAACTGCTGTTATGACAATATCTAACCAGAGGAATATCCATCCCCCTTTATTTTTCAATAATATTCACTTTTTAGAAACCGATACACATAAATATTTGGGTTTAATCTTTCATCACAGTCTCTCTTGACATACTCACATTCTCCACCTTCATCAGAAAGTAATGACCAAAATAAATCGTCTTGGCTCATTCTCAAATTCATTACCTTGCCACTCTCTCCTTACTATCTACAAAACAAACATATTACCGATTTTTGACTATGGAAGCATTATTTATGACAACTGCTCCGATAGCGACAAACATCTGCTGGATAAGGCCCAACTCTCCGCTGCTAAAATCATATGAGGCTGTTTAAAAACTACATCCTCTTCAGATGTTCTACTTGATCTAAACCTCAATCCTTGATCCATCACAGATAAATATCTAAAGTAGCACCTGGTGGTCAGAATCCATATCTGCACAGAACATCTTAAACAGCCTGGAATTTAAAGCACCTCCTTTGATAAAATTACTTATTTGAATTATCTGATCCAGAACTTTTTAAGCGCCTCAGGTAATGTTTTGGAAGCAAGGGCTTGCCTATGCAACATGCAGTGAATATCTTCACTTTTTGGTGCTTGCCTCTTTACTGAAGCTTGAAAGCCCGAATTGCACCCCAACATTGCTGGCGCACCATCAGTGCAAGATTCTTCCATTCCAAGTTCTCACATGCAAAAAACGTTGAAACTTTCTGCAGAACATCTGTTTCAAGAGAAAAGCAAAAGAGAAACTCTTCCTTAAATGTACCATTGTAAATATATTTTGCAAACACCATCAACTGTGAACACGAAGATATGTCTGTTGATTCATCCAGCTGGATTGCAAAAAATACAAATGGAGCAGTTTCGATTTGCTCCACTACCTGACTTTTGATATCACAAGACAAATCCTTGATTCGCCTTTGAATCGTGTTATTGGAGAGAGAAACTGTGGCAAGCTCATTTTCTGCATCTCTTCCCAGCACTACGTCAGCTATTTTCAGAACGCAAGGCTTCATTGAAGCTTCCCCAATACTCCAATCGTATGCGGATTTTTCTGTTTTGCTATTTCAAATGCCACTAAATAAGACGCTTGCAGCAGTTTGTTGTTTTTTTGACAAAATTAACCAGAAGAATCCAGTCTCATCTCTTTCAGTGCTTTATTATGCCGTTCGAAAAAGCTTCTGTCCTTATTTTTGGTTTGCGGGTGCACATTTTCTAAGTGTTGCTGGAGCTTCACTGGTCTCATTAAGTCGTTGGAGAGTACTTTACTACAAACACACACTGTGGCTTTTCTTCACCGCTTAGTATGATTGATGTAAAACCAAATTGCATATATGACTCATCATATTTTCATTTTCTGGAACTTACGTTACCAAATGCTGCTAGTTGGTTAAACGTTAAGGCTGAAATCTGCACAAAACAATGAATAACTAAAAAGTTCATTTTATCATGCGAATCTGCGCATTGACAACTATTCACTGTTCAGTTTTTAAGCAACCAGCCCTAATTCTCTAAGAACTGAACCTATGGTATCCTGCACAGAATGAGCTGCTCGACCTACTGAACTGACTTCAAGACTATGCTTTGATAAGAAGGCATATCTACAATTACTTTAAGGCAGGCTACTGTATTCTGTCAACTTTTTCATATGTTGCAGGCCTCAAGCTTCTCTTTTTTGATAATCAGTTATGACCGGTAGCCTAACTACTAAAAGCAGGAAAGGGTCTGCAGCAATATGTGGTCTACAAATATGTTCCTTTTCACCTGCTTTTTACCTGTCACGGTGTAGCTTAATCTTCGGGTTGGTAGCCTAGTATTAACTACAATTGGAACAATGGTTTTTAATGACAACAATACCTTGATTAATGAAAGTAACACCAAACTATTTGTTGTCAATAATGGCACTAAAGTTTGTCAAGAAAAACATGTGCCAGTCCACTAAACAACTTACAAATAGTCCACTTATAAATTTACAAATATAAATTGATCTAACTAATTGAAAGAGCCAATGTCAACTCAAAAAAGTACAACACTTACAATGAATGCAAACTTAAATTTGAAGTGGAAATTCCTCCCCTGAACTCATGAAATTCCTCCCTGGGGAGGAATTCCCCCCAGTTGGGAACCCTGTTTTAGATTTTTCATTATGGCCGACAACATTGGACTGCCATGTCGATTGTTGAAGTGTTCTTGCAACTAAAATGGCTTCAAATTTGTATTGGAGAAAACAGTTTCACTGACCATGCACTGAGGCTTTTGCAAACCCTTACTTTTTCCTTTGGAAGTGAATCCAAAACAAATGTAGTCATTGTTTCCTTTCCTTCAACATGATTAAGGGTTATGGTGATTAATCAGAAATCAGAGAAGCTTCTAATGATTAGCTCCTCTTGCATACGTAGTGCAGACCTTCACATTTCTCCAAGTTTTAAAGAAACTTCCACAAGAACAACAATTCACACCAATATTAAAGGCAGTGCACACGACTCCTACATTACGATTGATTCACCTCATAACTATTTACTACGAATGATAAAATGTAGAATCCACTCATGTATATACTATGCTCAGACTATCCTTGAAGACAATTGTTCAGAAAAGCAATATTGCATTACAAAGAACAATGTCAATATCTAGTACATTTGAGCCAAAACTATTACAAGCTCATAAATATGAATAGATTCCCCAGTTAATGTTTAAGCAAATAATTAATATTGTGACACAAGTTCAAACGAACCTCACATTTTTGTCTATAATTCATTGCAAAAGGAAGCAAAAAACACACAGGAGAATGATAAATAAATAAATTTAGTGTCATTAAAACGAATGCATCTCGCACACCATGTAATGATGTCTCACACCCCTGGGTGGTTCGAGCAACCACTGCACTATAAGATAAAAGTGGATTAATAAGATAGTGTATAAATTACTTATTTTGCACTTTTTAGGTCATAAATTTTGAACCCAAAACCCCAGAAAGTCATCCAAAGTCTCAGATTTTAGCCTAGTTTGCAATAAAAACTTGAGGCGATTTTTTTTCATTACTGACTTGAAGACTTGCCTAGTCTTTTGAGGGTTTGAACAGCTCTCTAGCACAATTGCCTGATGAGTTATGCAATTGGTAAGACAACTGAAAACAGCTTGAAATGGGCCAACAGGCCAGCAGCAAAGGTGTTAACAGCAGCAAAGGTGTTAACAGCAGCATCCACAATTTTATCAATGATTCATTTGCAACCAAAACATGAGATGCATTTGTGGAAAAATGTCAAATTTGAGTTGATCTGAATCAAGTTTGGAAAGCTCACTGGAAACATACAATTTAAAATAATTGCAATTTGATATAATTTTTATTTTCACTATGAGGGTTTACATGATTCATGTAAACCTGTCAATACAAGGCTATCTATGTATGCGTTGGGAAAATAGGTTGGCAATATAAAAGTGTGTTAAATAACAATGAGCAAACCTCTTCAATATACTACGAAAAGCATCGGAATTTCTGTAGTCCTGCGAGGCTCGATTGTGACTGTGGCGCAAAAATGAAATCACTTCCTCACGTTTTTCATCTTCATTCATCAGTGGAATACAAGTAGATATAAACTGCAGAAGCAAAAATTTATAAAAGCATTGTTATGCAGAAAATCACATTACTGCCAGATTCAACATTATGCTTTTTCCATTCTAAACCAATCTTCGCAAAATTTTCTGGACCTAGCTTCTAATTTTGTGGGTGCTACATAGGGTTTCATATATCTACACTCATCAGGCATAAGCATCTGCAAAATGTAAACAAAACTATTCATTTAACAACCATGACTCAACATCAACAACATTCATAATTACACAGAAAGGTCTAAATGTCTCACTGCTCAGTTTGCTGTGATGGCTAATGTTGTCTGTTAACAGCACACATGTACAGGTGTGGTTCACATATATGCAACCTGTGTTTTGGAAAAGAAAAAACAGTTAATTAGCTGAACCATGCAAAACTATTCACACAAAAAAATGAAAGCATGTCATCTTGGAGGCACAGCACTAAATTTAGTTGTCACCAATATTTAACAAAGTTCCAATATTTAACAAACAAAGTTGTGATCAAAGTCAGATGTTCAGTTGTTTTAGATTTGTGAAGAAGGTATTTTTCCACTACACCCTAATATGTGGAGGCCAAGATTTCTGGTTCATCAAAAATGACAACATGTTTAGGGACTTCATGGTGTGGACAGTTGAAATTGTTATGTTTTTTCCAATCAGCTAATCTTGTCATTGATCTTTCATGCATACGTCAAACTATAGATGGTGTGTTGCCTTGCTCAGATATTGTGGTTGATGATTACGTGTCAACTGGTCAGCTGCCTAATCAGCACACATCTTATGTTTGGTTTTCAAGAATACTGGTGGAAGCTCAGATATTGTTTGCAAAAAAATGTACAAGTGCAGGCATCAAGAAGCACTGTGCAAAACCGTTGTTTAACAAACTATGTTTAATTTTTTTTATTTTTAACACTTTGACGTCCGGGTTAATTCAAGCAGTTCGCAAAAATACAGCTGATTCGCATGTGGCTTTGCGCGGGAATATCTCTGCTCCTGTATGGGTTACGGACCTGGTCAAAGCATCAAAAGACGTGGCAAGTCTTGTAGTTTGCATTCGAAAAAATATTTTTTGCCTGGGGGGTGCGGGTTTATTGTCAGTGACGTCATAAGTGGAGGACTTTTAGGCAACCTTAGCCCACTTTGCCTGGCCCTGGGCGCCAACCGTTAGGTGGTAGTATTTCGCTTAAGTTTTTATTGGATTCAAGGCTACAATCTGAGTCTTTTGATACTTTGGATGACCTGCTGGAGTTTCAGGTTAAAAGTTATGATCTAAGTTAGTAAAAATTTTTGACAAATTAGCTAATTAGATAATTAATTAATTTGTTTATTTAGGATCATGACTTTTGAACCAGAAACACTAGAAAGTTGATCAAAGGCTCAAAAGACCCGGATTTAAGCCTAGTTTCCAATGAAAACTTCAGCGAAATACTTTGGCCTAGCAGTTGGGCCCTAGGCCATGCAACATGAGCCAAAATGGCCCAAAAACTACTTCACTTATAACGTCACTCACAAAAATCCGCAACTCCCAACCAAAAAATTTTTTTCCAAGTGCAATCCAGAACACTGTCCGATTCGTTTGAACCCTTGAACATCTCTCTAGCGCAATCGGCAGATGAGTTAGGGCGTTGGTAAAGCAATTGACAACTGCTGGTTTTAGGCAGAAATTGAAGTACGAATAGATCGTACCCTGGCTCTCAAAGTGTTAAGCATTATTTGATGAAAGCTTGCTATTACCTATGTGATACAAAAGACAAAATTGAAGAAATTTCTACTGCTTTATAGTGCTAGGAACAAAGCTACATCATTTACTATGGAAACTAGTGTGTGTGAATGAGTTTATGGTAGGTGTGCATTGTAACGTCCCCCATTTTTGTGATAGAATTGTGAAAAGCAATGCAAATTGCAAATGCTACTTTCCAAGTATTAGCAAAACACATGCTTTATGTATGTTGTTCTTGTGAACAAAAAGCATATCAACAGTGGTGCATTTAAGTGAAATCGAACATGCATTGTCCACATAATGTAAGAGTACATCTGGTTTGCATTCAGGTGAGACATATTTAAAAGTTTAATTAATATTATACTTGAAAAACATCAGCCACCATTGGTGACATGGGTGAAACATCAACCAATGTTTGTGATATGGTTCGTGCCATTATGACACGACCTATCTGATCATGAAACTCGCTGCTAAATTTAGAATTTGCACATTTCATCCACGACTAGACAAATCATTATTCAGGCTATTGAAACCATTAAGCACTTCTTGACTGGAGTCTGTTAAGGCACTAAACAAATTAATACCACTTGAGAAATCTGAAATAAGATCAATGGTAATTGTGTGCAGTGGTGCAACTAGAAATAATCAAAGGGGCTTGGCAAAAAAACTACGAGATGCTAGTTTTGAATGGCAAGACTGAACATGGTTAGGCTAGTTTAGCTCAAGGTAAAGCAACGAACGACAATCTTATTGAATCAATGAGACTTTGCTGTAACAGAAGTGCTAAATTTTCAGAAGCAGCTAGGCTGGGTGATGCAAACAAAAAACAATACCGCTGGTTTAGAAAATAAACCGCCGGTTAAGAACATAGACAATCAGCAAAAATACAAAAACAACCCACTAAATTCTTGCAGCAAAACACCTGGCACCAAAAATGCTAACAGGCTAACACATCATGTACAAGTTAACACTTTGGCGTCCAGCTGCTTTAGGAGATTTTCAGAAAAAAAACGCCTAAACGCACGTGGCTTTGCGCAGGAATATCTCCGCTCCTGTTTGGGTTACGGACCTGGTTGAAGCGTCAAAAGACGTGGCAAGTCTTCTAGTCTGCACTCGAAAAAACATTTTTTGCTTGGGGGGTGCGGTTTTTTTTATGAGTGACGTCATAAGTGAAGGCCTTTTAGGCCACCTTGGCCCACTTTGCCTAGCCCTGGGCGCCAACTGTTATGTGTTAGTATTTCGCTAAACAAGCCAATTGACCTTTGGCGCTATGTAGATGATATATTTGTTGCTTTCAATGACATGAATGCGCTGGACATTTTCTTTAATACCCTCAACAGTGTACATAATAACATCACTTTTACCACAGAATTGGAGTGCGGTGACTCTCTTGCTTTCTTGGATGTTCTAATAGAAAAAACTTAGTCCGGAATACAAACAACAACGTATCAGAAACCTACTCATTCTGGCCTCTACACACATTGTACAAGTTTCATTCCTCACCACCAAAAGAGAAATCTTGTGTTTGGATTACTTGACCGGGCTTATAAAATCGCCAGAACATATAATGCCATACACAGTGAATTCATGAACATTAAAAGCATGCTGATCAGAAATGGATATCCCAAAGCATACATTGATCGCTGCATCATGAAATATCTCAACAAAAAACATGAAACCTCCGTTAATTCGTTCACGATAACACCGCCAATGACAACCACCATCAACATGCGTCTCCCCTACCTCGGGGAAATTTCCTATGAAATCCGCCGAGAAATGCAAAGACTTGTACACCGCTATGCCATCATACCCTTTCAGTTTCGTTTCATAGATGAAACTAATAAATTGAAAAAATCCTTTACATATAAAGACAAACAGAATCATCTTCGTAGCTCAAGTGTAGTCTACAAACTAACATGCACATGTGGGTCAAATTACATTGGACAGACTCGCCGAAATTTAATAACCCGAATCAACGAGCACAAATTTGATCAACGTTCTCAAGTTTGCAAACATCTCTTGGCCAATCCCACGCACTGTTTTAACTTCAAGCAACTGGAAGCATCGTCGGTCAGAAGGAACTTCACCTACTCAAGTCTCTTCTGATACGGCAATACCAGCCAGATCTCAACGTCAATGGTTCATCCATTCCACTGCTGCTTTTTAACACATAATGGTCTATATGACGCAACACAGTACAAATGCCCTAAATTGCATCCTTATTGTTTCCTTTAACAGTCGCATTTTGTTTATTCCTGATGATGGCTTACGCACAAGCCGAAACGTCGAATAAAACAATGTTTTCGATTATTGTGGCTATCTGCTCTACAGCAACTCCGTGCATATTTTACCAAAGTTAGTAAAAATATTTGACTAATTAGCTAATTAATTATTTTTGTTTATTTTAGATCATAACTTTTGAACCAGAAACGCTAGAAAGTCAATCAAAAGCTCAAAAGACTGGGACTCGAGCCTAGTTTCCAATGAAAACTTCAGCAAAACACTTTGGCCTAGCGGTTGAACCGTAGGCCAGGAAACATGAGCCATAATGACCCCAAACCTACTTAACTTATGACGTCAGTCATAAAAAAAACCGCAACCCCCAACCAAAACAATTTTTTTGAGTGCAATTTACTAGACTGGCCGATCCGTTTGAGCCCTTGAACAGCTCTCTAGCGTAATCGGCGGTGGAGCTAGGGCGTTGGTAAGGCAACCGAAAACTGTTGTTTTTTAGGCCGAAATTGAAGTACGAATATATCGTACCTGGATTTTGGCCTATAACCAGCAGTTTTCAGTTGCCTTATCAACACCATAGCTCCTCTGCCTATTGTGTTAAAGAGCTGTTCAAGAGCTCAAACGGATCAAGCTATTCAAGAGCTCAATCCAAAAATTTTTTTCAAGTGCAGACTAGAAGACTTGTTGTGTCTTTTGAGCCTTTGAACAGCTCTCTACCACTTTTGGCGTCTGAGTTGCGCGCGCAAAGCCACGTGGGATCCAGTTGTTTTGGCGCGAGAATCCCCGAATCCCGCCAGACGTCAAAGTGTTAGCCATTTTTTAAATCACAAAAATTCTAAGATTCACATGCACAAATTGTTGTGTTTTTCCCTGACATAGTTTCGAAACTCAGAGCACCTTGTACAAAATACACTGTACTTTATTCGGAGAAGACAACGGCAAACAAGGCAGACAGTTCCGCTTATGGCTTTCGTACAGAAATGTATAGCTGCAGAGCGCGTATCGAATAGAATGAGTTACCAGCAAAGGCGACAGTATTTAGCGACTGACCACAAGGTACAGAGCGAGCGAAACAAATCAACTCGCGACGTGGAATAAATCATTTGCCAGCAGAAACAATCAGCACCGCATCCGTCTCCAGAAACAATCAGCACCGCATCCGTCTCTCGGAACCACACACACGTTGACATTGCGGGTCCCAAAAAGTTTGACAACAATGGCAGGCACCCATCTAGGATTGCGATCGCGTCGTGGTCCAAAGTATAGGGAATAGCATGGATCGCCGACCTTGTACGTAACGGCTACTTGAGGAGCTGATGCTCAGACTGTTGAGACTTGGTAGCTTCTTTGGCTTGTTTGCCCTGTGCAGTGTGAGCAGGTGAAGGCAATAGGGTGTCAATTTTAGTGTGGATTTGACGTCCATTAAGCAAGTCACTGGGCTAGTAACCGGTTGATAACAGAGTGCGCCGGTAATTTCGCAGTAAGTCTTGCAATGCATCTTTTGGGGCTTTGTCCGACTTCTTCAACGCTTGTTTGAAAGTTTGCACCAAACGTTCAGCGGCACCGTTGGTGGCAGGATGGTACGGAGCTCCAGTCAGATGGACAATTCCATTCTCTTTGCAGAACTCCTGGAACTCGTCAGATTTGAAGGTAGCTGCGCAGTCAGTTACGATTGTATGGCGAAAACCGAAATGAGCGAAATCCTCTTGCAAGAGTTTGATCATTGACTTCGCTGATACTGACTGCGTTGCATGGATGCAGGGATACTTAGTATAAGCGTCAGTAACCACAAGTCAGTTGAAACCCAGAAAGTTGATGGCATGATCGATATGTAGGCGGCTCCACAACTTCTCAGGTAACATCCACGGATGGACGGCAGCTTTCGACGGTTCGGGCTGATGCCCGGCGCAAGTCGAACATTGCCGGCATAGATCGAGAATGTCGGAATCGATGTTTGGCCAATAAACGGCTGCCCTAGCCAACTGCTTCATCCGTTGGATGCCGAAATGGCATTCGTGCAAAAGATCGAGCACTTGCCGATGTAGTTTGGTCAGAATCACCAACCGGGCTCCATACAGCAAACCGCCATGACAAACACTAAGTGAGTCGGGGATTTTGCAGAATTTCTCTGCTGGGTCATCGCCGTCTTTTTTCTCTGGCCAACCTTCTCTCGTGAATCGCATGATCTTTGTCAAAGTTGGATCTCAAGAAGACTCTTTCCGCAACGTACCTGAGTCGGTTGGTTCCACTGGCAAACTCAGTGTTTCAATGGTACAAACGGTGTCCACGTCATTGGTGCTTTCATCTCTGTCGAAAACGGGATGTGCTTCCGCTGTTGCACCACACATCAAGTTCTGGACCACCATGCAATGTCGACCCGGGGAGTCTATTCAAGAGCTGGCTGCACGCATACGTCAAGCAGCGGCCACGTGTGATTTTGCTTCCATTGCCGACCGCTTGGACAAAGCATTACGTGCGCGCTTCATTTTCTTGGTGAACAATAAAGCTGTTCTTAAGGCACTTTTTAAGATGAAGGCGGACGAGCTTGACTTTACCACTGCTATCCAGGTTGCCATCCAAATGGAAGACACCGCCAAAGTTGCGAAGGAGATGGTCTACGGCCCGAAATCTGTTCCGGCGTTGGTGATTGTACAGAAACCGCCTGGACAACAGCCAGTGCTTCAGCACCCTCCCAAGAAGGAAGTGTCAGTTGGACAGCAATGATGCTACTGTTGTGGCAATTCAGGCCATATCGCAACTTCATGCAAGTTCAAGGATGCCAAGTGCAATTTCTGCGAAGTAACCGGACACTTGGAGGCTGTGTGTCAAAAGAAAGTGCGTTCGAAGGCTCAAGGTGTCAAATGGATGGATGTCCTGGAAATGGTCAAAGCAGCACCGTGTCACAATTTTGAGATCCAAAATCTTCAAGTGCCTATCCACATCAGCAGGAAAGCGTTTACCCTGCAACTGGACACTGCTGCCAGTGGAAATTTCATTTCTACTCACGTCTGGACAGAGTTGGGTAAGCCGAAACTTCAACAGGCTCAGTGGCGTTACCATTAAGCAAATAAGCATCCATTGCCAATCATTGGAGCTTTTACCGCCGAGGCCAAGTAAGGTGATGTCAGCAAGTGATACCCAGTTTCGTTTCTTGTGTCCGAAATTCCTGATTTGAATCTGCTTGGTCGGGATGCTATTAAAACCATGTGGATTTCCCTGGATGACCTGCGGTTTTCCAAAGCTACGTTTGACAAGACGGATCACCGGCTGCTTGCTATTCCTCGATCTGATCGCGTGGATCGACACTTACAACAGGCATGTCGTGAATTGTGTACCGAGTTCAGCGAGCTTTTCAAGCCCGAGTTGGGGTGTCTCCGTGGTGTGCAACTCGAGGTTGAATTTAAACCAGACGTAAGGCCCACCTTCTGCAAACCACGCTCGGTTCCATTTGCCATGCAGGAAGAATTAGCGCAAGCCTATGATGTTGGAATCGCTAGAGGCATCTGGACGCCTACTATGTCATTCAATGATTGGGGGACTCCCGTCGTTCCAGTGAGAAAAGCGGTGCAGACTTCCAACAGGCCCGCTTTGCGCGTTTGCGGTGACTACTCTGCAACCGTCAACCCGTAGCTGGAAACACATCGACACCCATTGGCACTTACTGAAGAATTAATGCGAAGATTGGGTGGTGGTTATGGTTTCACCAAGATTGACCTGGCAGATGCCTACAACCAGGTCAGGTTAGGTCCGAAAAATCATGAAAGGCTCGCGCTGAGCATCCATCGGGGAGTTCTACTTCAGAACGTACTTCCTGTCGGAATCAGTTCCGCCCCTGGTTATTTCCAGCAAGTAATGGACGAAATCACCAGTGATCTGCCCGGTGTAGCCATTTACCTGGACGACATTCTCTGACACGCCACAATCTGCTCCATCGTAAGATCGTTGATTTCCTTCGGCGACATTTCTTGTGCAGCAAGGTTTGAAAGTAACTTATACACCGTCAACGACTGGTTGGTGAGAAAAACCTGAGCCTTTCGGTCATCTGGAACAGCATGAGCTCCCGTAAAGGTGAGAAACCGCGACCAATAATCTTTCCACAACTCCGAAGGAGAATCAAAGGGCGCAAAAGTTGGAGTGGCTGAAGTGGTCACTGGCTGTAAGACCTGCCCCGATTGAGCGGGCTTCGCAAGGAGTTCAAGCATAGCCTGCATGTCTTCTCGTTGTTGCTGCATTTCTTCCCGTTGTTGCTGAAGTTGCAACTGTATCATTTCGACAAGCTTTTCCATGGTTCAGAGGGACTGCGGTTGACGATCGCCCATCTGCGTTCAGTCCAGAAGAAAAGAGGGAGAATCCTCATCGCCAGTAAAACTCTGTTGTATTTCTCCCTGACAGAGTTTTGAAACTCAGAGCACCTTGCACAAAATGCACTGTACTTTATTCGGAGAAGACTATGGCAAACAAGGCAGACAGTTCCGCTTACGGCTTTCGTACAGAAATGTATAGCTGCAGAGCACGTATCGAATAGAATGAGTTACCAGCAAAGGCGACAGTATTTAACGACCGACCACGAGGTACAGAGCGCGCAAAACAAATCAATGCGCGGCGTAAAATAAATCATTTGCCAGTAGAAACAATCAGCGCCGTGGCATTTGCGCCAAACGTGCACAAGGAAAGTTTGAGAAATCACAACTCTAACACATACCAACACCAAGAAATATCTTGAACATGTTGTCATATTATGGTTATCTAAAAGTGATGGAAAACTGAGCAAAGTGTTTGATGCAATGATTTGCAAAGTAAACACAATAGTTGGATCTACTTTATCATTCTGTAATCCATAGTAATAAAGCTGCAGTTATCCAAACATTGCGAAACTTCAAGTTGCTAAATCAGTATTTGTTGTGATGCTCCCCTATGGTTGTGAACCTAAGGTATTGTCCTAAGGAGAGCTATTTCAAACTTGTTTGAAATTTATGTTTCCAATTTCAAACCAAGAATAATCCCAGCAACAGTGGTTAGCTAATAAGCTATGTGACCAAAATGCCACAGGAAAGACTGATGAAGGAATTCTTGCTAGCTACACCCATAGCAAACCAGATATCAATGAAGGACTAGGTGGCTCTTGTGATTAAAGATCGACCGATATGACTTTCTGGGGGCCGATACTGATATATCGGCCATTCATGGACCAATAGCCGATATTGATAACCGATATTTCCAAAATTTTTACATCTTGTTTTCTGCTTCATCATCGAAAATATAATGTATTCTATGCCTTACCTTTTTTCGAAAAACTTCAAAAACCAGGATTTATGAGCTAAACGTTTCAAATAGCAGCAATGTCAATATTTTTCTATGATTTTAATTGATCTGATAAATGATGATGCTTTTGTTTTGGCTGCGCCAGCTGATGCGTGCTTCATGGTTCATCTTGTCTGCTTGTTTATGAAAACACACCTGCTAGCGTTGCAGCAAGATAACTGTCTTGACTTGGTTTGTTATGCTTTCTTGCGCAAGTTGTCTGGATGCATGAGGAATATCATAGCGTTTTGTTAACACCTACTGAGACCGATAAAATTGGCCATTTTGACTGATACCGATATATTGGTAAAAACAAATATCAGCCCGATATATCAGTCAGGCCGATATATTGGTTGATCTGTACTTGTGATACTGTCAAGAAAAGCATACGTGAAAAGTAGATAACTAAAGCATAGTGAATTCTCTTGCTGATTTGCTTTTCACCAACAATTAAAATTATTTTCGACCTGCTTTTCTATACTCACATTTCATGATGAAAAATATAATTATTCAAAATTACTAATAGCATATATATAAATAAATATCATTTTGATAAATTATTGGAATTTATGTTTCTTATGTCAATGGTTGCTAGTGAATCTGCTGCTCTATAATTTTTTATATATTCTGATGTCACATTCTATATACTTATATTAGTACAATATATTTATTGCAGAATCTTTCAAATTATTAGGAAATACACATGACACTTTTTCAACATTCAATTTTAATGAAGAGATAGTTTATGGAAGATTTTGGGAAACTCGAATAAATGAGCATTTTTGATAAGGTGTGCTCAAAAATCTTTATAAAACACAATTACCTATTAAGCAACAGCATTTACTGCTATCCACACATAATTATCTAACTCACTTGTTGAAGAAGAACTTCAGTAGAATCACCACAAATATGCTTGTTTTTTACATCTTCTCTGTTGTTTATTGAACCATGCTTGCGTAATTCACTAGTAAAACCAGAGGTCTCTTTTGCATTTGTAACAGCAGTACTAGACATATCACTTCTTTTATGAAAGAGCTCTTCTTCGGGTTGATGATCAACTTTCATATTCGAAGGACTCTTTTCCTTCAAATTAAGATCAGAATTTGGTTCCTTTGATGTGCTGGTAATATTTTCATCATCATCACTGTCTGATGATATTACTATGAAGTCAGCCATATTCATCCACACAATATTTTAACTATAAACACAACATCCAGATTTTTATCAGTGTTGTTGTTAGAAATAGGTATGTAAACAATATACCTCCTGCATTATCAAAGAAAAATGGATCAGGTCTTATTTTTTGTGCTCTTGTGTCTATGATCACGTCTGCATGAACCATGAGTCTGCAATAAACTAATATTATATATCATTATTATTATGCAGCAACATATCAAAAGTACCTGGCCTATCAGCCAGGGGTGCAAAATATTCTGTGGATTTTAGTAGTGCACACATGTAAGCCTTGCCAGACATTAGATTTGAAATCCAATCTGATGGACAGTTCCGAATCAAGAATAATTTCAAACAAACAATAAAATTGGGCTATAAATGAGCCTGGTACGTAGAAGACCTACTGGCATTATCATTGGTCTGTGAGATGCATTATGCCAGTGGTTCCCAAACTTGTTCGAACCGTTACTTAAACAGCAATTCTGTCTTGTTGTTTTAAATGTTTTACGTATTTCAGACTTTGAAAATTTATTCGGCAATGATCACTCATTAATACCAAGCAACATTGTGATTTTGGTTCCGCATTACCCAGCAAAGAATCGCATATTACCTCCAGGGGATAATTTATCCCCTGTTTTGGAACCACTCCACTACGCCACAGGTGTAAAAGCAGGCCAATTTTTGGGGGCGCAAAAGAATTTTGACCAAATTTCCCTAAACTTGCCTGAAAAAACTTTTGAGGCCGCATTATGTGTGAACATCTTTTCAAGCAGACCTTTTGGAATGACCTCCAAAAAAATTTACTGTAATGATTCTGCAAACATATCAAAGCACGTTGGGTGCAATTTTCCCCAGATTTTCAAAGATTTTGCCCATATTTCCACTTATTTTGCATGGATTTTTACCGAATCAGAAGTTTTGGGGATGCGCTTGCACCAGGGGCGCAACCAGCTCTTCATTTCGGGGGAGGCAATTTTCATGAACTTTCATTTGCTGACATCATCATTTTTATTCAACCATGGCACAACTTTTTCGCTAATGGTCACAGATATGTTCTTTTCGCAACGTTTCTGAAAATGAGAACTTATTGGTCTTAATCAGGGCCCATAATTGGGGGGCAAAACCCTCACTAAAATTTTTTTCGTTGCCTTGGAACAATGTGTTGGACATAGTTTAAAAATTTGGGCCTTTTCCAGAAAACTCTTCGCCCCTTCTGGTGTCCCAAGCTGGTTACGGGCCTGGTTTTAATCAAGATGCAGACCGAATTAGACAGAGTAAAAATCAGTAGCCTAATACAAACACCTGGTTCCACATTCAACCAGTGCAGTCATTGCTTTATTGTGTCAGATGTATAGGCTACTAGTAAACCTGCCTAACTTTTTGTCTTGTTTTAGAAATTTCATCAAATTGTTTATCAAGATTTTTGAAATTTCAATTGAATATATTTGCTGTGGGATAATTTCTGCAGATGATACTGCAAGTGGTAAAGCTGTCAGATGAAAGTGACTATTGTCAGGATATATTTAATCAATGATGCTATTGCTTTAATTGTAGATACGAGACTTCATCTGTCAACTGAAATACACTTGAAAAGATTGCAGCAGGACCAAGGCCCTTGAGAGGTATAAAACGTGCTGGTGCAAGGGCTGATTTGGTCCCCTTATACATTATAACTAATTAAGAGCTTCATTAGCTTTTCAATACTATGACTAGAAAATTATATGCTTTATTTGGTAGTTTACATCATAAACATTTACCAATGCTATTACTAAATTCGAAAAGGTCTCAGGCTGATCTCAAATAACGCACATAACAAACAGTTGCTTTGTGAATTTCACAATTATACATCAAATTTAACATTAATAGTAGCCTATAGTAGTTCTCAGTAGCAAAGCAAATTTGATATTTCTTTAAACCTAATGCAGTAATAAAAGGACACGAAGAATATCAGTGCTCGCTTTGTCATGGATTCTAACAGTTCTTGAAAATTTTACTTGATTTACTGCCACGATGCCAATTCAGGGTTGCGGAGTGCCAAGGAATTGCAGGCTTTTTGGTGGAGTGGGATTCCTAACAACACTAAGGGTTGGAGTAAGATATTTTGTCTGACTCTGACTTCGGAAGTCCAATTGGATCACTTTTACATCACACCCCTAAGTTGGGAATTCCTGTTGAATCGCTACAATTTCTTATGAAACTTTTGTTTCCACTGAGTGTTAGTTGCCACAAAATTCTTGGGTGCCAAACTTCATTCACTTTATATTAAGGAGTTGGAGTCAGAAATTTTGGAAAGGTCGGAGTTGGAGTGGAAATTTTAGAGAGATCGGAGTTGGAGTCAGACATTTTACAACCGACTCCGCAACCCTGGATGCCATACTTGAATGATGGCCTCTATTAGCTTGGTCATAGCAGTGCAATTGAATTTTTGTAACCAGGATTTTCTCAAATATCACAAATTCTCAATGGGGTTAAGATCTGGCTACACGCCAATCTATAACATCTATATTTACTTCCTAAAAATCGTCTTTACTTTTTCAGATGAAAGAGATGGGACAATATCCTAAATTGGAATTTTCCTCCACCATCAGGAAATGCCTTTCTCATATCTGTAATGGCTTTTTTCTCAATTACATCAATGTATTTGTATAAATTCATCAAACCTCAATTGACATAAGTGAAACTACTACTGAAAAATTGAAACTTCCCCAGAACATCTTTTTTGGTTCCTTTACTAGCTCACTGCAATGGGCAGGACTTAATTGCTCATGATTCCTGATCCTAATAAATCTGCTGTTTCCCTGGAACAAAAAATAGGACTTTCATCTGAAAACAGCACTTTTTCCGTTTTTTTACTGCCCAATATTTTGGCTATTATTTGCACATTCTTAGTTTTTCTACCAGCCTCCAGTGGGTGGCGTCACACTGTACTTGAACTTCTATGAACTCACCTTGCACCAAATCTTTCTGTAAATCAAAACTCGTCTTTTTAGCATAGCCTACCTATTGCAATGGCTGTTTGGGTATAATTTCAGTGTTATGAAAACGTAACAATGCAACTCTTCTTCCTAGGTGTGACATCTGTCATTAAAAATCACAGAAATACCAACATGTACAACTCTCAACTAGGGGTGGATATTAGACTTTAGGGCCCGAGTCCAAATCGCAGAAAGCTGCACCAAAACATTCTACAATTTGTGATATGTCATTTGCACAATATATGGTTTTGAAAAAAGGCCCCTTGCCCCAATGGCGTAGCTAGCCCAAAGATTTTAAAGGGGCCAATACATTTGATTGTAGGCAAATAGCACTATTTTGCTTAGAAAAACGCCTCTCAAAACACAAAATGACAATATTTTCTAATAATTTGGAGGGGCATGACCCCTTTGGCCACCCCTGGCTACGCCTATGCCTTGCCCCTATGTTTGTTCACGTTACATCAAAAAAGGTCCCCTACATTTTACACATGCTACGCAAAAATTTTGCTTGCTGAAAGCAATTTAAATTTTTCATTTTGTCTGAAAATTTGCTTCTGCGTGAAAGGACATTTCACATTGTAAATTGTTTGAAGGTATTTGATTTTACACTGTTCTTTGTCTACACATTGAAGTTGTTAAAGGGCCCCTTTGGCACAATATTTGCTTTATTTTGAAAAACATATAACTTGTTCCAGAGCTTGCAGCTCCAGAGTGGTTCATCAGCTATTAAGCAAAACAATGCAAAAACTAAGTGCAAAAGTCTCAAAGAAGGACCCCACAACATCTTTGATAAAAGGAGGTCCGAGACAACCGCCTCATTCGCCTCCCTTAATATCCACCCCTGTTCTCGACTACATACAAAAGAAAGAACTGGCTTCATTCTGTAAGTATAACAATATGGCAGTGTCTATTTTGCCACCAAAATGCCAACGGCAACGGCTTGGCTGGAGCTATTATGCCGCCAGTCCGAAGCTTGGCAGAAACGAAGTAAAAACAAAAGATAAACCCTTAAGCTAAGCCCTAACCCTAACCCAAACACTAATCCCTAACCGTAACCCTAATCCCAAATGGTAATGCTAACCCCCAATGCTAATCCCTAACACCAACCCCTAACCATAATGCTAACCCTTAACCGTAATGCTAGCCCCTAATCCTAACACAAACCCCTAACCTTAATGGTAACCCTTATTGCTAACCCCTAACCCTAACCCAAATGCTAACCCCTAATGCTAAAAATGGAAAAGTTTTCAAAAAAGCACAAAAAAAAGAAGTCACTGAAGTAAGATTATAACCGAAAACCGATGGCATACTACACATGAAGCATAACCACTACAAAATGAGCAGCACACTGTTTGTATGACAAACTGACCTTTTCATTTGAATTGTGTCAGACTGGCGGCACAATAGCTCCAGCGGATCTGTTGCCGCCAGAAAATCGGCGGTAAAATAGACACTACCTAACAATATTGAGAGCTGATGAAAGTCCTATATAACGTCACAAAAATATTTTTCAATCATTCCGTCATGTTGGGCATTACATAGTGCTTTGGGCTAACAATGAAACAGCAGCAATTGAGATAATCCCAACCACACATCAAACGAAATGGCGATGCATTGCACATCAACTAAAACAACAACTTTATTTTAGCCAATTAATTTGCACAGGATTGTATAATGTTATAAAAATAAAAACTTTTTGCATAATACCCTTTTCCATTTTTAACATTGAGGTTCATGGGCCCCTTAAACTTTTGTGGGCCCCGGAGCGGCGCATCGGCTACACCTCCCTGTCGAGGGGTCTGAGCAAGAATGTAACTTTAACTTTATTATAGTACGAACGGTTAGGCCAGGCTCGCCACCAGACGTGACCTAGGTATTATTGAGCCCGACTTTTCCAGCAGAGGTGATCGGAGTCATTTTTTTTTACTCCTGCTCCTGTTCCTAAAAAAGTGACTCTAGCTCCTGCTCTTCCTCCGGAGCTCATTGGAAATTTACACTCCGACTCCTGTTTGCACTCCGAAAGCTTTAAAGCAGAGTCTATTTTGATGTAAATTAACTGCTTGAACTATTTTGCCTTTGACCAATATGGATGAGTATTGTCATGCTTTTAGTGATGGCAAGCAGGTAGTGGTTTCTTGTATGTGTTGGTCAACTGCAGGCTTTCCCTAACTTTAAACCCTTACTCATTTTGTATTTGTGTATCACATACTGTACATCTCTTAACTTGAAACCAAGATTATCTTGGTCTTGAAGATCTTAAAGATATAGAATCATAAGTTGTTCTCATGTGAACCAAATCTCATTTGACTCTTTCAGCTCTGACCTGAACTAAGTCATCTGACAATCATGTATAACTTTTTGATTTAACTCTTTGTGATTTAAGCACAAGCAGTGAAGCACAGTGAAACAAGAACAAGACAACTACTGCTATCTTTTCACTTTTTTTAGCCTCTGAAATGAAGCCACGTACTGACGTAGGCTACATTGAAAACACTTCATTACCACTTTATTCATACAATTAATTTATTTCTTTTATTGAATTTGAACTTGCAAGTGTTGCGGCCATTGGCCCAACTACATGGACAAGTACGTACGGACTGGAACCAGTGCTTTGTAATAGATTGCTCTTTGAGCCACCCGGTTGGGCACAAACCGTTCACATGTTCACACAGCATTTTACGTAACACGTGACTCAATATTCACACCGTTCATTGAATGCGTTTTTCTGCTCGCCTTTCTGTGCATGTATTTATGATCTCGCGGAACCGTACTTGGGTTCTCTTTTCGTCAGTAGTGCTGTGAGCGAGTTATCGTCTGCCTGATCCATTAACTGTTTTCTGCAATATGTTTCCTGCTGTATAATCGTAAAAGACAAGTCGCCGTCTGTTTTAATGGTCGATAGATATTGCCGTTTTGCGTCATAAAAAACAGTGCAGAACTCGAGGCAATAAAGTCTACAGTGTCACCTCTTAACTCCCCTGCCTGTTTCATGTCTTTAACAGCCACGAACCTGAGTAACGCCTTCATCATCGCATAAGACAGCATGAATCAAATTCACAGCTCGTGCTTGTGTGTTACAAAGTGAGAGACATGTCAACACAAGAAAGATGATAATCATTATCAATGGCATGATGATGTTTAGGAGTAGCCTGAACTACATTTCTGCTAGCTTGACTGAAACTACACTGCTTCTTGACGTTGCTGCATTGTAAAGATACATATTACATGCATTGTTGTCTTCTACATTTCACTGAAACTAACAAATTGTAAATACAGCTCAAAACACAACCCAGAAAAGAGGTAGGCTAAAACTTCCAGTAACTGACGCCCAGTCCTGTCATGCACCAGTTGAGTATGAGCAGCCAGGGTTGCCAACCGAACCTGTCTTCAACAAAAAAAGCCAGATCTTGTCCCAAAAAAAGCCAGATAGCAGTTTGAAGGCATTGACACACAAAATATGCATAACCAAACATAAAACAGACGTTAAAACTCGTTAGAAACATGATAACAGCAATACAATTCCACGCAATAGGCTACAACTCAACTCATTAGAAGTATTCACTTTCTTCGTAATTACACTCACTGTCGTATATTTGTTTCTTAACAATAAACTCGATCATTTTCAGGGCAACAGTAAAATCCTTTCAATATTTTGTGCATCCTACATGGTTACAGACTCTTTTCAGAGGAGATTTGTAGCCTAATGAATGAATATCGAATATATTGAATATGCAGCTCCGACAACGTTTTTCCAGGTCCAAGCCTTTCCGACTGAAAAAAAGCCAGATTTTGTTCGGCTTTTTTTGATTTCCAAAAAAAGCCAAAGGTGTTCAAAAAAGGCCAGAATTTCAAAATCTGGCTTCAAAAAAACCAAATTGGCAACCTGAGTATGAGCTATGCACCCATCAGATCTGAACACAGACCGCCAGTCTGCCACCCTCAACAGCCTGAACTAATGACCGACTAATTTATCCAAAAGAATAGAGCGAAACATTAGGGCTTTTTACATGGTGCTTCAAGTGAGCTCATCAGCTCACTTTCCTGGCCTTGTGACACGATTACTGCTGAATCATAATCACCAACTGCTTGAGTGATCGAATGCGCTCTCGGGAAAGTGAGCGCAGCACGCTCGTAGTTGCTTGATTCGTAAGTGAGCTCCCAGGTAAAAGTGTGTTCGCGAAGCAGCCGCCTGAGGTTTGGGAGTCGTTATAACGCCTGCGTTGGTTGGATGATGCGTGGTTGAATTTAAATCACATCTGCAGTTTTGAAATGGTACATGTTGGTTTTAACTTAGTTTTGCAATACATATTGCAGTAAAAACGACATCAAACCGCTGTGTGACTGTGGATTGTAGTGAAATCCTGTAGGCTACGTAACATGGCCTGGTTGTACAGTTTGTAGCACGCTAGACTGCTGTTTCACTGCACTTTTTGGATGTCAGTACTGTCCACAGAAAAATGCTGTTGCAATTTACATACAAAATTAACGGCCTGGTAGCCTATAGTAAATAGGCTAACTAGTAACTGCTGATGGTGCTTTGCTTCCAAAAAGTACTGTTGGACACCACGTTTGCTGGAATGCAACCACCTAATCGTATTTCAGCTGCAGAAAATTGGGTGTTATTGTAGGTATCTGTACGATTGTGGTAATCCTTTTGTGTTGTCCCACGCATGCTGAAACGTTGCAGAAACCTGTGCAAAGAAATGATTTGTATTTGTAATCCTCGTATGTTTTTGCCTTTCATCAACCTAGCAAGCTGGGTTTTGTGAAAAGTAATGACTACTGTGCCTCTCAAGTGCTGTCGCAGAAGACTGAATCTCCGTTTGTAATTTGTAACTGGAAAACCTACAGCTCCACAACGACCAAAATAATTAGTTTACTCGTGAAGCTGGCGCCGCTAGCCTTTAAAAGTCAGCAGCACAGAACACCCAACCCAGTCGTTCTGAAGCGCACGTAAACACACAGCTGCAACGTTCTCGTTTTGGTTCAATTGCACTGAGCGCTTTTGACGTCAAAACTCCCTTCGACCGCACTTGCTAGCACGACCATGTAAATAGGCCTATTGACCTAACAATTAGCCGTTCAGAGAAAATTTAAAGTTAATAAAATTAATTATCCGACTCCTGTAAAACTAAAATTCTCACTCCTGCTCAGGGTGCGGATTTCATTCAAAAATCTGACTCCGGTTCCTGCTCCGGCTTTGGCAAAAATCGCAGACTCCTTCCGAATTCCACTCCAGTACTAAGGCTTCGTGATCACCAGAGATGAGCGGACATTCATATTTTGCGATCCTGGTCCAGTCCTGAATTTTTGTAACTCAATCCAAGTAAAACAATAATCCAAAAGGTTTAAAACATTTGAAATCGAAGTCCAAAAAAAGTCCAAAAAATGAACAAAATAAGGCTTTTCAACCACAAAAATCACGCAATTCTTTTCCATTGACTCAGTCCAAATCAGGTCCCAATCCTAAATTTTGAGGCAATTTCAAGTACGGATCCAATCCAAATTCCGCAAAATTGGTTATTAGTCCGGATCCAGTCCAACCCAAGTGCAGTCCAATGCTCATCTTTGGTGATCACCTCTGTTTTCCAGCCGCACTTTTTCAGTGGATGCGAGGTTCGGGCGTTAAGATGAAAAGCCTCAAAAACCCTTCAAATGAGGTGATACGGCAAAATCAACACACGCAAACAAAAGAACAAGTTCTGAACATAACATCTGCAAGAAAAAAACTTGCAAATATATTGTACCAAGCCCATAAAAATTGTTCAAACCAAACCACTTTTTGAAAAGTAGTGATAATTCAACGAAGAATTAGAATACTTTCCGAGACGGTTATGGTAACATATTTTATATCAAAATCTTTGGAATTCATCGAACTATTCATCTGTGAAAAAATCGCTGGGGACATTTGTGTTCAAACGAAATGAGAAGAAAAATCGTAACGCCACCCTAACACCGAGGTGCTCTACATTTTGGACTGGCGAATTTCGTCATTTAAAAGCTATCCCAATTTATTACTTTTCATGATTCTGCTTTTTACCAGTTTGTAGATGGTATGTTTGGATGAAAACGACAACTACGTTGAAATTGTATTGATTTCTTGCATGGCTTGCACAGACTTTGATTGCCGTAAGCATGACACAGGAAATCCTCGTACAAATGCATGCATATGTTCAGAGAGAAAAAGGAGCGAGGATGACATGATGAAAGATGATTGCCAGTGACGGAGGCTCGAGACTTGGTCTCGGTCTCGAGACGTGTCTCGAGACCCGTTTTCTGGAGTCTCGGTCTCAGTCTCGAAGGTCTCAGGTTTCGTCTTGGTCTCGAAGAATTTCGGTCTCGGTCTCGAGCTCTTCGTCCCGAGACTTTGCTTAGGTTATTTTTATAAAATTTTGCAGAAAGGAGTTCCTTAAAAAACGGTTTCAAAAATGATTGTTCAAAATTTAACCGTTGAAATAGGTCAATGACCAAGCTGTTTTGCTTTATTGTTATGTTATCTGCGAGATTGAGAAAATAATTTGCCCTCTACCCAGTTTAAAATTTATACTGAATTCAATAAAAAATGTGCATGTACCATGAAACTGCAGCGCGTTATCTCTGCAACGACTGGTTGGGAGTACTTTGCTAAGGACTATCCTTGAACTGTTTTTCAGAAGTTTTGTTATGAAACCCATAGGTCTACTTAAAAGAGGGGGGAGAGTGCCATAAAGTTTCATTTTGAGAAACCAAATATAAAACCATGTTATTTTTCGAAGTGCTTTTCAAAGCACTCTGTTAAAACATGCTGAAGTTTTTGTTGTTTTTTTTGTTCTGCTTAAAGCAGATTTTTTTAAGTTCAAACATGCCTCGGAATTCTCTTAAGGTAAAGTTTTGATCATAAGAGTTTTACACAGAGAGCAAATAATGCGTCATGGCTGATCAGTTACCTTGACGTACTGCTATAGGCTTTACGGCCTTTCTGCGTTTTCTAACCGACAAACGGTGTCACGAAAACTTTGAGCATGGGAGCAAAAACGGAAATTTGCAACAGTTGGGAATATCAGTTTAACGAAAAAATATGGAAATTATGAAAAACTTGAAAATATGAAAACTTGACAATAAAAGATACCAATCTAGGCATGATACCTTGAGCCATAAAATCAACGGGAAGACTATTTCACTGCTATAGTCAACTACCCCAGTAACACCGAACTTCGCTCATCTGCTGCAACATGCTGCATCCCAACAATGCCTGTTGAAAACATCTAATACTTTCTTTTTATCAGAGAAAGAAAAAGTCTTCAAAAGGCGGCCAGATGATGGCGCCACATGTAAATAAATGGCGACCGCTTGATGGTGCCCATGAGTAACAAGTCACTGTGATAGTCACCACAAGCGAATTATCGTAATTCTCTTATCCCTATATAATGATAGTGCAACCTAGTAGTAGAGTGAACTCAGTGAGGGAGCTCTATTGCCGCTGGTTGCTTTCCTGTTAGTTAATGCCCCGAATTGCCATCTTTCCCTTTTGCTTGCCTCAGCAGTTCAAGGCGATGCAGTCAACTGCAACACTATGAAGTCAGTAGTTACCTGCAAAAGATCTGCTGCAGTTGTAAAAAAAACTGACAAGTAAGACAAAAAAGCAAAACAAAGTTGCTTCAGGGCTTCATTAGCCCTGTGCACTTTGTTGTTGCCATGGAAAACACATTGAATCCACGGTGCCAACTAATTCACAAGTAATGACAAAAAGACAAAAATATAACTTTCTCGCCGCACATCCTAGCATGTGTCAGCTATGCAATTTAGTTAGCCCGGCTATGTCCAACCCAAGCGGTTTACTGAGCAAAAAATTATGTCACTATCTTGACCAGGGCCGCACATTGAATGACTTATTATTGAGGGCCATACATGGAATGGCTTTCTTTGATCTTAGAAGACTGGATTTAGCTCAAAGCTAATATACTGAAAGTGTTAGAATGCTTAACTACAATGGTAACAGACATGATAAAGTGGCACTGAGGACCACCTGCATCAAATATGTCAAATTCAAGATTATCAAAACAAGGACAGGTTGTCAGTATGTAGGCTACTTTTACTGCAGCAAAAACCCAAACTGGGCCGCCCAAAACCTTCCACTGGGCAGCATGCGGCCCGCGGGCCGCAGTTGGACATAGCTGATTTAGTCACACATACATGCATTTGTAAAGAAGGCAGAAAAAATAGGAAAAGTAATGACCAAAACGGTGGCTAACAAGCAGAGAAAGCAAGGTCCATAATCGAGAATTAAAAACAAGACCCCTTTCAGTTTGTGAGTATTTGATTGTGATGTTCAATAAGATTTATTATCCCCTTGTTGTTATAATAAGCATGATACATGACCTTCTCTCGTTTTATATTGTTTTAAGCAAATGTGAGGAGTGGAAAGTGGAAGCATTTTTATGGTCAGCCCCGGGCGAGAGTCAACATTGCTACGCCACTGCAATGGAGCATGCAGTGGGATATTACCTCGCTGGTTCAAAGTGTAAACCTAATTTGTGCCAAAAAATCTGTTACTCTAATAGGCTTAGTTATAGTCCAAAAAGATGGCTGCAAGTAAATCAGTCACAGTTTATTGACGGGGAAACTAGTTTCGCACTTTCCAACGCATCATCAGTCCTGTAAATGTGAGACCAATCTTACAGGTGAAATGTTGGAACTTGAAAACAAGTAAAGAAAAACACACGAACTGTGGCTAGTTACAACGGCATTACTAAAAATTTTCGAAGCTAAAAGGCTGACCTTCCCAGAGCCTCATAAAACAGTCACTGCTGAGAAAATCAGCGTTTGGTAGCGGTCTAACAAAGACACGTTTCCTCTGAAGATAACACACATGTGCCATGACGAGAGCCAGAGAGAATAACCATGCGATTAAGCAGAGCGTAACAGTTCACGAAAAATCAAGAAAGGCCGAGCTTTTCAACCAAAACTAGAAAGTTTGTTCAAGTGGTTAAATTCAATCAAATAGAACAATTAGCTAAACTGAAAAAAAAATTTTGGTACAAACAAATAATACACTGGAAGTGTGCAATGAAGCCAAATTGTAGTTATTCCTTGTTCCAAACACAACTCTTTTGTTGGTGGGACAGTTTGTCAGTTCTCCCTTTTCCTGTCTCATAGTTCTTGCAGTAAATGTCAACATTTCCGGAATACAGCCAGTGCCGTGGCAAGGGTAAGTGAGGCCCCCCCCGAAATTTCACGTGGGGCCCCCCATACGCTATTGGCCTATTATTATGAATTGCAGTAAAAAGTCGTAACCTCTCTG
>Ga0210059_1000198_pt1 | contig 64608 bp, 42 predicted proteins | sample Ectturendosymbi2_FD_188042 | JGI IMG/M metagenome (GOLD analysis project Ga0210059, IMG submission 188042) | Ecteinascidia turbinata endosymbiont from Florida, USA - Sample 2 (SPAdes) (version 2) | ecosystem: Host-associated > Tunicates > Ascidians > Unclassified | place: Key West, Florida... | reverse complement strand
TTGGTCCCTATCTGTTATGGGCGCTGGAAATTTGAGAAGCGCTGTTCCTAGTACGAGAGGACCGGAATGGACATATCAATGATGCACCAGTTGTCTTGCCAAAGGCATGGCTGGGTAGTTATATATGGAAGTGATAATTGCTGAAAGCATCTAAGCAAGAAACATCCTTCAAGATAAAATTTCCTTTTTTTAAGCAATTAAAAATGAAGAATCCTTTTAGAGAAAGAGGTTGATAGGTTAAAAGTGTAAGTGCAGTAATGCATTAAGCTGATTAATACTAATTATTCAAAGACTTTAAATGGTTTTTTAAATTAAAAGTAAACAAATTTATAAATATTTAGTTTTGAGAGAATAATAATTTAATATAAATTATTAAACTCTTTTGATATGCATGGTGAAGATAGCATAATGGAAACACTTGTATCCATACCGAACACAAAAGTTAAGCATTATAGCGGCGAAGATAGTTAGCGCAAAAATAGCACATTGCCATGCATTAAAAAATTAAAAAACAAAATTTTATTTTGTTTTTTTTTATGTCAAAATTAATTTTAATTTAGTTTTAAGATAAAAAAAAATAATAAGTTTAAAATAAATGATTATTGCAATTGGTGGAATAAGTAAAGCAAAAAAAACAAAACTTGGATTGTTTTTAAAACAAAATCTAAATTGTTTTGTGATTAATTTAGATTTAATTGCTAAACAAATTTTAAAAAATGAATTATGAGTATCAAAAATTCAAGTTAAAAACTTTCAAAAATTTTTCAAAAATAATTTTAGTTACTATTTATTTAATTGTTTTAGTTTTAATTGTTTATTTAATTTTAATTTTTGTAAAATTTTAAATTCAATAATTAAAAAAATATATTTTATATTTCCTTTTAAATATTTAATAATTGAAGGAGTTTTAGCTTTGCAATTAAATTTGAATCAAAAAATTTATAAAATTTATTTAAATCAAAAAAATAAAACAACTTTGCAATTTTTACAAAAAACAACAATTTTTGCTTCGAATTTAGATTTAAAAATTAAATATAACTTTATTAATAAATATTTTATTTTAAAAAAAATTAAAAATGAATCTTCGAATTGATAAATTACTAGTTGTTAAAAAAATGGTTGCATCAAGAACACATGCTCAATATTTAATCGCCCAAAAAAAAGTTCTTGTTAATAAAAGATTTGTTTTTAAAGCTAGCGAAATTGTTAATTCAAATGCCAATATTTCAATTTTAAAAAATCATTTTTTTTCGCGAGGTGCAATCAAATTTCAATTTGCATTAAAATATTTTAAAATTGAAGTAAAAAACAAAATCGGATTAGATGTTGGGGCATCAACCGGTGGTTTTACAAAAGTGTTATTAGATCATAAAATAAAAAAAGTATACGCAATTGATGTGGGGTTTAATCAAATCGCATATCAATTACGAATTGATCCAAAAATTGTTGTTTTTGAAAAATATAATTTTAAATACGCTAAAAAAGAAGATTTTGAAGATGAAATTGATTTTATATGTGTTGATGTTTCATTTATTTCAATTGTTAAATTATTAACACCAATTTATAAAATTTTAAAATTGAACAGTTATGCGATTTTATTAATTAAACCCCAATTTGAAATTTCAAAAGATGTTGAATTTAAAGGAAAGGTTAAAAAATATCAACAAGTTTTTAATGTTTTAAAAAAAATAATTGCAGCTTGCCAACAAAATTATTTTAATGTTTTAGATTTAATTTATAGCCCGATTTTAGGACATAAAAAAAATAATTTAGAATTTTTTATTTTGCTTCAAAAGAATCAAAAAAGTAATAAAATATTAAATCAAGTAAACGAAGAAAAAATAAATAAAATAATTCAAAACGCTTTAATTTTTTTAAAAACAAAATTAATTTAAAATGGAAAATGATAATTTTAACAATCCTTTAAAAGATCATTTTGGTTTTTACATGCGAAGAGTAAATAGCTCAAAAGTAATGCCAAGAAAAGATATTAATCACAATTTAAATTTTCGCTCTGAAAATAAAGATAAGAATTCAACAATTGAAAATGTTATTTCATATTTAAATTTCATTACAACAAAAATAAATGATTTAGATTTTAAATTAAATTTGCTTAAAAAAGAACTAAATCAATTTGTTGAAAATTCTAAAATAAAAAATGATGATTCTAAACAATTAATTAATAATACAATTGAAAATATAAAAAAAATTAAAAATAAACCAATTAATAATAACGAGGAAGATAATTTAAAAGAAAGTGTTGCTAATTCCAAAGAAGATTTAGCTTCATTTTTGAAAAAATATTTTTAATTAAAATTTTAATGAATCAAAAAAAACATAATCATAATTTAAAAGAATCAAAAAATGATGTTTTTGAATTTTCGCAATTATCATTAAATCAATTACAACTAAAATTAAAAAATAATTATTTAAGTTTAAAGCAAAAAAAAGCTCAAAAATATAATCATTATTACGGATTAAATAAACTTGAAGAACACTCAAAATTAAATTGAATTAAAAAAATGCTTAGTTCAATTTTTAGCTTTTTTAATATTTTATTAATGGCTATTATTGCAATTCAAATTATTAATTATTTTTTTTTAGCAGATGGAACTGAAAAGAAAACAATTTTAATCATTATTGTTTTTGTAAGTGCCATGATTTTTTTATCAAGTTTTACTGAATTTATTAATTATTTTAAATATTTTAAAATAAATTCTCGACTTACAAAAACAATTGATAATAAAATTTATTGTCTTCGAAATGTCGATTTTAAAAAACTAAATTTAAATAATCAAGATGAAATTTTAAAACATGCAAAATTAATTAATTTTGATGATATTGCACTTTATGATTTAATTTATTTTACTCGCGGAAGTGTTTTACCAGGAGATATTAAAATTTGTTTTAGTAACCAATTAAAAGTTAATCAAGCAAATATTTCCGGAGAATTTAAACCGATTATAAAAAATCATTATCTTAATAAAACTGGCAGACAAAAAAATTTAATGAGCATTAATAATATTATTTTTGCTAATTCAATTGTTAGTAATGGTTATGGTCTAGGAATTGTAATTAATCGATTTAAAACTTCAATTATTGGTGATATTAATCAAAAAATTATTAAGATTGAAAAAAAATCTTTTTTTGATCATCAATTTCAAAAAATTGTTAAATTTTTATTCTATGGGGTTTTATTTTTTTCAGCAATTGTTTTTACAATTTTAAGTCTTATTAAGATTGATTCTTATAAAAATAATGTCATTGAAATTTTAATTTTCGCATTTGCGGTTGGATTAAGTTTAATTCCAGAATCATTGCCAATGATTATTTCAGCTAATATGGCAATTGGTTCAAAACAGTTAGCTAAAAAAGGAATGATTTTAAAAAACTCAAAAGCAATTCAATCTTTAGGTTGTGTTAAAACATTATTTGTTGATAAAACCGGAACATTAACAAAAAACAAAATGATTTTTAAAAAATGTGTTGATTGTAATTTAAATAATCAAGATGAAATTTTAAAACTAGGATATTTAAATTCAAAGTTTCAGGTTGGTTTAGAATTAAATAATAGTGTTGATTTAGAAATTATTACTCAATTTCAAAAAAATAATTCTGTTAATATTACAAATTTTAAAAAACTTGATGAAATTCCTTTTAATTTTAAAACAAGACTAATTTCAATTTTATATCAAGATAGAAATACTAAAAAAAACTTCGTTAGTATAAAAGGATCTTTTTTAGAAGTTTTTAATTTGTGTAAATTTGTTGAAATTAATTCAAAAAAAATTTTATTAACGCCTGAAATTAAAAATAAAGTTTTTCAAAATTATCAAAAAATTCAATTACAAGCAAATAAAATTATTGCGCTTTGTTATCAAGATAATGTTAAATATAATTTATTTGAATCTAATTTTTTAAAATCAAAAAATAATTTGTTAGTTTTTAAAGGTTTTATTTTATTTAACGATGAAATTCAACCAAATGTTGCACACGTTTTAAAAAAATTAAAAAATAATTTTAATGTTGAAACAAAAATTTTAAGTGGAGATGATTACAAAATTATTGCTTCAATTGCGCAAAAAATTGATTTTAAAATTAAAGGTGCAATTTCTGGGCAAGAATTAAGAAATTTAAAAAACATTAATGATATAAATGTTTTTTATAAAATTGATCCGTTTCAAAAACAAGAAATTATTAAAATTCAGCAAAAACAAAATAATTCAATTGGGTTTTTAGGTGATGGTATTAATGATGCTCTTGCATTAAAAGAAAGTGATTCTTCAATTTCTGTTGAGAGTGGAAGTGAAATTGCTAAAAAAAGCTCTGATATTATTTTAACTAAAAAAGATTTAAATATTATTGTTGATGGTTTTAAACAAGGAAGGAAGGTTAATTTAAATATTATTAAATATTTAAAATTAACAATTTCAAATAAATTTTCTTTAGCTGGAATATATTTTCTTTCCATTTTAATACTGGAACTATTTAAAATAGATACAACAATTTTATCACCGGTTCAAATTTTATTTTTAGATTTTATGTTTGATTTAACTCAATCAGTTGTTATTTTTGATAATGTTGAAAAAAATTCCCTTAAATTCATTCAAAAAATTAAATTAAGAAATATTTTTTCTTTTGTTGTTTTTAATAGTTCAATTATGATTTTAGCTTTTTTGTTAAACTTTATTTTAACAATTGTTATCGCACCACTTTTACAGACAGGAATTGATATTAAATCTAATAGCTTTAAAGATATTTTACACACAACAGCATTTTTAGAAATTGGAATTGTTTTTCTTTTAAGTTTATTTATTTTACGAACAAAACATTTTGTGTTAAAAAAAGAAACTTTTCCTCCTTTAATTATGGTTTTAGGAATATTAGGTGTTTTAGCCTTAGTTCTTTTAGCACCACTTTTAAGTTTAAGTGGATCAAAAAGTATTAATTTTTTAAATCTTGTTTTATTTCCTGGTTACATTAAATTTTGTTATTTGTTTATTTTATTAAGTGTTATTTTTTATTGAGGTTTTGAAGAAATAATTAAAAAATTATATTTATTGCGCTATAAAAAATGATTTTAATTTAATGAATAATAAATTTGAAAATGTTGCATATTATGGCGGATTTTTTAATCCAATTCATAAAGATCATATTAGAATTATTAAAAAATTATTTTATAAATATAAGTTTAAAAAAATTTTTGTTGTTTTAAGTAAAAATAATCATTTAAAACAACAAAAATTTAACATTTCCGATTATACAAGATTGAAAATGCTTAAAATAGCACTTAAAAAATTTAAGTTTGTTAAAATTATTACACTAGAAATTGAAAATAAAAAAGAATTTTCTTTTACCTTTGAAACATTAAATCAGTTAACAAAACAATATTATTTTTATAAATTTCATATTGTTGTTGGTCAAGATCATATTTTAAATTTAGAGAAGTGAAAAAATTTTAATTATTTAAGTAAATTTAAATTTTTAATTATTAAAAGAAATAATGTTGATAATATTAATTTTAAATCAATAAATTCAAATCTAAAATATAAATTACTTGATTTAAAATTAAAAAATTTTAATTCTTCGCAAATAAGAAATGGTCAAAATATTTTAGGTTTACCAAAAAAAATTTTAAATTTTATTAACAAAAATAATTTATATTTAAAAAATCGGTTAAATTTTTATTTACAAAACGATTCAATAAGAATTCTTCATTGCTATTTAGTTGCAAATCAAGCTTTAAAAATTGCTTTTAAATATCATTTAAATAATTTAAAAACACAACAATTATATCTAGCAGCAATATTACACGATATAACAAAAAATTTAAGTTATCAAAATCACATTAACTTAATTTTAGGATATAAACCAAAAATGAAAAATGAACCAAAAAAAACATTGCATGCATATTCAGGAGCAGCATTAACAAAAAAATTAAAATATCCTCAAAGTGTCATTAATGCTATTTATAAACACACTTGTGGAGCTAAAAAAATGAATTTTTTTGAAAAAATTATTTTTGTTGCTGATAAAACCTCAAGTGATCGCAATTATGAAAACATTTCTTATTTTCGAAACTTAAGTTTTCAAGATTTAAATTTAGCTTTTAAAGAACTTTTAATTAGACAATATAAATTTGCACAGGCTAAAAATAAGGATATTGGTTTTCAAATTAAAAAAAGTTATCAATATTGAATAAAAAAATAAATTAACATTAAAAAAATAAAATGGAAAAAAAAGCAATTGAATTAAAAAACGCAACTAAAAAATTAAAAAAACGTTTTATTTTAAATAACTTTAATTTAACAATTATGGAAAATGAAAAAATTGCTTTTGTTGGATTAAATGGATCAGGAAAAACAACTTTAGCTGAAATTCTTTTAAAGTTAAGAAAACTTGATCAAGGAAAATTAATTTATCATCGTCAACTTAAAAAAAATGCCGTATTTCAAGAAAGCTCATTTAATAGCATTTTAAATTTACAAGAACTTGTATTTTTTTATTATTCGCTTCATAAAATTAAAGTCAATAAACAACAAGTTAATTTATTATTTAAACAATATAATTTAGAAGAAAAAAATAAAGCTAAATTTAAAGATTTATCTGGTGGTGAAAAACAAAAGTTTAAATTATTAATTGCTTTAATTAATAATCCAGAATTTTTACTTTTAGATGAAATCACTAATAATTTAGATATTAGATGACAAAACTCAATTATTAATTTTTTAAAAAATAAAGTTTTAAACAAACCAACAACATTAATTTTAATTTCTCATAATCTTGAGGAAATCAAAAATTTAACAACAAAAATTTTATTCTTTGAAAAAGATAAAAACCCAAGATTTATATCTTATTCAGAATTTTTAACATTTTTTAACAAAATGGTCGAATTTGGAAATTAAATTCAATTGAAATATTTTGTTGTTAGCACAAAAAATACAATTAAATAAACATTCATAAATATGAAAGCTAAGTAATTAAAATTAGCATTTGCAACAACATTGTTAAAAAAATAACAAATTGAAGAAATTGGTAATACTTCTAAAATAGTTTTTAAATAATTATTATTTCCTAAACGAAAATAAATAAGAACACAAATTAAGATAAAAACAATAAATGAAATTGAAGATAATGATTTAATGTTTTTAGCATATGAGGTTATTAAAAAAGCAATTGAACCAATAAATATAAATGAAACAATACTAGCTAAAAAACAATAAAAAAACGCTATTAAAGTTAACCAACCCAAAATTATAAAAACGATACTAACAATTACAAATACGATAAAAAACAAAAAATAATAAAGTGAAATAATTGCAATAATATATTTAGGAATTGAAATATTACATAAAGAAATATTTTTTAATTCATTATTTTGCTTTCGCATATAATGATGATGACATAAGCCATTTAAACATAATGATGTAATATAAAATATTTCAAAAGAAATCATTAAAGTTGCAAAATTTAAATTATTTTTTATTTTAAAAACAATCATAATAATTAAAGCAATAATTGCGGGAACAAAACAAAAAAATAAAGCAATTGGCGTTTTAATAAATTCTTTTAAAGTAGATTTAAAAATTGTTTTCATTTTAAATTAAATTCAAGAATAATATTTTATTGTTAAGTATAAAAAAACAATTAAATATATGATTGTAAAAATAAATGCTAATACATCAAAATGAGGTTGATTAGTATTAAAAAAAGTGTTATAAAAAAACATTAATATTGAACTACCAGGAAATATACGAACAAAAATTAGTGCAATTATATTGTTTGAATATTGTGGGACTAATAAAAGAGCAATAATTACTCAAAAACTAATTAAAGTAATTGCAACAATTGTTTTTGATTCCTTAATTGTTGAAGAAATAAAAAAAGAAATACATGAAAACATAAAAAAGGTTATAACACCAATTAAAAAATATGTTATTAATGTTGTAATTGCAATTAATTTAAAAGCAATTAAAGTAATATTTATTGCTAAAAAAGGAATTAAATATAATAAATAATATGAAAATGATACAGCAAAAATATATTTTTGAAACGAAGTTGTAGCTAGAGCAATATTTTTTAATTCTTTATTTATTTTTTTATTAAACAAATGCATACACATTCCAGATAATGTAATACTAGCAATATACATAATTAAAAAAATTAACATCGAACGATTATAAAATCAAGAAAAAGCTTGGTTTGGTCCATTTAAATGTGTTGAATTAATTATTGTAATAACAATAAAAAATATTGGTGGAATTATTGTGAAAAGTAAAAAAGATGATGTTTTTAAAAACTCTTTAATCGTATATTTAACAATTGTTTTCATTGTTAATTTAAAATCCTTTATAAATTTAAATTAAATAAAAAAATTTATTTAATTAATTATTTTATTATAAAAACTAAATTAAAAATTTATTATAAATAAAATTTCATGGAATTAAATCGAACAATTATAGCACCAGCAACCCCACTTAATAAAGGAGCTATTGCAATTTTAAGAATTTCAGGACCGAAAACTTATTTAATTTTAAATCAAATTTTTTCGAAAAAAATTGTTAAATTAAAAAATCAAAAATACCAATTAATTTTTGGATATATAAAAAATGATTCAAAAATTATTGATCAAGTAATGCTTGGTGCTTATTTTAAACCTTGTTCATTTTCTGGCGAAGATATGGTTGAAATTTTTTGTCATGGCAGTGTTTTAATTGTGCAAGAAATCTTAAATTTAGCTCTTAAAAAAGGTGCTCATTTAGCAAAAAGAGGCGAATTTAGCAAACAAGCTTTTTTTAATTCAAAAATAAGTTTACTAAAAGCAAATTCATTAAATGATTTAATTAATGCTAATAATAAAATTTCAAAAAATATTGCATTAAATAATTTGCTTAATAATTATGAATCAATTATTATTAAAATTCGCGAAAAAATTTTTAAAATTATTGCCAATATTGAAATTAATATTGATTATCCTGAATATTTAGATTTTAAAGAAATATTTAGTAAAGATTTAATACCGCAATTTTTAAAATTTAAAAAACAATTTCAAAAAATTGTTGAATTTAGCTTAATTCATCAAGAAATAAAAAATGGATTAAAAGTTGCTATTATTGGAAAACCAAATGTTGGTAAATCATTACTTTTAAATACATTAGCTAAAGAATCAAAAGCAATTGTAACATCAATTCCTGGAACAACAACCGATGTAATTAATGCTCAAATTAATTTAGGTCAAATCAGTTTAAATATTTCTGATACTGCTGGAATTAGAAAAACAATTAATAAAATTGAACAAATTGGGGTTTTAAAATCAAAAACAGAATTAAAAAAAGCAAGCGTTGTTTTTTTAATGTTTGATGATTCAACAAAACTAAACGATATTGATTTAGAATTAATTCAAATCGCTCAAAAACAACCAAAAAAATTTTTAATTTTAATTAATAAAATTGATTTAAATAAAAAATATTTTCAAAATTATTTTAGGAATCATAAATTTAAAAATAAAATTTTTTGTATTAGTGTTTTAAAAAATGAATTTTCGAATTTAATTTCTTATTTAAATAAAAAATATTATTTGTTAAATTTAGTTGAAAATAAAAGTTTAATTTTATCAAATTTTAGTGAAATTAACCAATTAAAAAATATCATTTTTAAAATTGAACAATTAATTAAAGAAGCTAAAAATGAAGTTAGTGTTGATATTATGGCAATTTTATTAAAAGAAATTTATACAAATTTAGCAAAATTAATTGGAATTGATTATGAAAAACCAATTATTGAACAATTATTTGCAAAATTTTGTTTAGGTAAATAAAAAAATTTTAATATTATAATAAAGTATTTTAAAAAAACTTGAAAAGGAAAACTAATATGGCAAAAATTATTGATACTCATTGTCATTTATCATCGCGAGATTTTGATGAAGAAGATGTGTTAAAAATAACAAAACAAGCAAATGAACTAGGAATTAAATATCTTTTTGATGTTGGTTATAATATTGCTAATATTAAAAGATTATTAATAACAATCATGCAAAATCCAAATGTTTATGGTTTAATTGGAATTCATCCTCAAGATGCTAATGAAATAAATGCAACTAGCTTAGCATTTATTAAAGAACAAGTGGAATTAAATTCTAAAATTATTGGTATTGGTGAAATTGGTTTAGATTATTATAATTCAAATGTTAATCGCCAAATTCAAATAAACGCATTTAGAGCTCAAGTTGCAATAGCTAAAGAATTGAATGTTCCAATTAGTGTTCATCTTCGTGATCAAAAAAACAAAAATGATGCCTATGAAGATTGTTATAATATTTTAAAAGAACAAAAAACCACAAAAGCAATTATGCATTGTTTTTGTGGTTCATTTGAATATGCGCTTAAATTTATAAAATTAGGTTTTTATATTTCAATTTCAGGAATTGTTACTTTTAAGAACGGCGAAAATATTGTTGAATTAGTAAATAAAATTGATTTAGAAAATCTTGTTATTGAAACTGACAGTCCTTTTTTAGCCCCAAATCCATATCGAGGTAAGAAAAATACCCCATTGTTAATTAAATATGTTATTAAAAAAATTGCATTAATTAAAAAGTTAAATGAAAACGAAGTAATTAACCAAACATTTTATAATGTTATGAAATTATTTCCAGAATTAAAATCTAAAAAAAATTAGAATTTTTGACCATCGCGGTTGTTTTCTTTATAAACACCTTTTGAAATTAATTTACGAACAACTTTTTCATATTCTTTAGTTCCTTCAATAACACACATTAAAGGATTTTTAGCTATTTTAGTATTGATGTTAAAAATTGCTTTAAAGTAAGAATCAATTTTTCGAATTAATGCTCCTCCACCAGCAATCATAATTCCATTAGAAACAATATCACCTGTTAATTGCGGTGGTGTTGATTCTAAAACTTCAATTATAATATCAACAATTCTTGAAAATGAATTAAGAATAATATTTCTTATTTCTGATGCTTTAATTGTTATTGAACGAGGTAAACCAGTAACAACATCACGACCATAAACAGTTAATGATCCTTCACCATTATAAGGTTGAAGTGAACCTAATTTCATTTTAAGTTCTTCAGCTGTTCTTATCCCAACAGCAGCATTATATTCACCACGAATATATTTGTAAATTTCATTATCAATTTGTTGACCAGCGATTTTAATTGATCTTGAAACAATTGTTTCTCCTGATCCAACAATTGAAGCATCAGTTGTTCCACCACCAATATCAATAATTAAATGTCCTCTTGGTGTATCAATATTAATTCCAGCACCAATTGCGGCCATTTTTGTTTCTTCTTCAACAACAACAATGCTAGCTCCCATATCAAAAGCAATGTTTTTAATTGCGATTCGTTCAATTCTTGTTATTCCAGAAGGAACTGCAAGTAAAACAATTGATTTGCTTCACAGATTTGATAATTTTAATTTTTTAAAAACATACATTAATAAATCAATAACAGCATCCATATCAGCAACAACACCTTCTAATAAAGGTCTTATAATTCTAATATTTCTTGGTTGTTTTCCGCTCATTTCATAAGCTTTACGTCCAACCGCAACAATTTGGTTTGTGTTATTATCGTAAGCAATCATTGAAGGTTCATTAAAAACAATTCCTTGATCAGAAATATATGCAATAATATTAGCTGTTCCTAAATCTAATGAAATAAAAGTACGTTCCTTTTTTTTAGATAAATACATTTATGTTACTCCTTGTAATATATTTTTTATTAGTTTAAGTGTTTTATTATATCTTTTCGCTTCTTTTCTTTCATAATTCTTGTTGCAATTTCGGTTTCGTATTTTTTTGTTCCGTTAATAACTGCTAATAAAGGTTCTTCTCCAATTCGAACTGGTAAACTTAAAGTATCACTAAAATATTGAGCAATTCCTTGGATTAAACCACCACCACCACAAATGGTAATTCCGTTTTTATAAATATCTCCAGATAATTCATTTGGAGTTGTTTCTAAAACTTGAACGATTAAATCAATAACCTTAGCAATCGGAGTTTTAATTATTTCTAATATTTCTTCAGATGAAATTTCTTCACTTCTTGGTAAACCTGAAACAACATCGCGGCCATATACGGTTTCAACAATTTTATCTTTTGGTTTAATTAAATTTCCAATATCAACTTTTAGTTTTTCTGCTGATTTAACTCCAATTCCTAATCCATAATGGGAGCGAACATATTTTTTAATTTCATTATTTAAAAATACACCAGCAATTTTAATTGATTTTGATAATACAATATCTCCAGATGCAATTACAGCGATATCACTAGTTCCACCACCAATATCAACAATTAAATTTCCAGTTGGGGCGTTAATGTTAATTCCCCCACCAATTGCAGCCATTTTTACTTCTTCTTCAATAAAAACATGAGATGCTCCTAAATCAAATGCAATTTTTTTAAGTACTTGTTTTTCAAGTTTTGTAATTTGACTAGGACAAGCTAATAAAACAATTGAGTTTTTTAATGAAGAAAATAAATTTTTTCGTGAAAAAATAAATTTTAATTGAGCTTCAGTTGCTCTAATATCAGTTATTACACCACTTACCATTGGCGCAATTACTTTTATTTTTTTATTTCCTTTTCCAACCATTTTATAAGCTTCTTCTCCAACAGCAACGATAACATTATCGTTAATATCATATGCCACAACAGAAGGTTCGTTGTAAATAATTCCTTGTCCTGAAACATAAACTAAAGTATTTGTTGTTCCAAGATCCATGCTAATAAAATTAAAATTACCTTTTTTAAATTTAAATTTTTTTGCTTTTTTTGCCATTAATTTGCTCCTTTAAAGCAACTTTTAATAATAAATTTTGTTATTTCATTAATTAATAAATTATATTATTTATTTTATTAGAAATAATAATTAACAAATAAAAAAAAATAAAACAATTTCTTGTTTTATTTAAAAAAAGTCATTTCAAAAGTTTTATTTTTATCTTTTCGATATTTTTTTTGATATTCTTTTTGTTTTTGATGAGATAAATACACTAAAAGCGCTGCTTTAAATTTGGGGTTTTTAAACTTTAAATTTCTTGTATATTCAATTTTTCGTTTTAATTTTTCAATATCTTTAAAAGGAGAATTGTTTTTTAATCAAAAATATTTTGAATTACCATAACTATATTTATATGTTAGTTCCTTTTGAGAAAGAAATTGGATTTGATTAATTTTAAATTTTACATTTTTTAATTGCTTATCATTTTGAATTGAAGTTCAATTATTTATTTTTAAATGATAATTTAAATAAAAGTTTGCTTTGTTTTGATTTGAATAAATTGGAACAACAATATATTTAATTGTTTTATTTTTAAAAACTATTTTATCTAAAATAAGAACTGGTCTTTTTTTATAATTAGTTCCTAGTGATTTATTATACCCATCCTCAAATTTTACATTTGCTAAATAAAAATTGTTAATTTTAATTCGATTGACAAGATAATTTTGTGATTTTTTTGTCATTTAAGCCTTATAAAAAAATAAACAGAGAAATTTAATTCTCTGTCACCGAAATATAATAATATATTCGCTATAATCACGCTTTAAAAGCTATTATAATCTTAGGGAGACTAAGCATTCGGTTTAATTAGGATTCCGAGTTCCTGATAGTTAATATAACACATTTTTAAAATAAAGCTTAAAAAAATGAATATTTTTATTAATTGTGATTTTAATAAAAATTCAATATCTAAAGATTATGATTTTTTTGTTGGTGTTGATCAAGGATGTAATTTTTTTTATCGCCAAAATAAAAAATTTGATTTGGCAATTGGTGATTTTGATTCTTTTGATAGTTTAAAAATTAAAAAATTAGCGCAAAAAATTATTTATTTAAAACAAGAGAAAGATTTTTTAGATCTTGAATATTGCTTAAATTATTTATATTTAAAATTTACAAACCAAATATTAAAAATTGATCTTTTTGTTCCTAAAAATCGAATTGAATTTGATTTTAACTTAATTTTGCTTTTAAAAAATTTTCCTAATATTTATGTTTATGGTGATAATTTTTTAATGTTTAAGCTAAAAAAAAATAATAACTTTTGTTATCTTAAATATCAAGAATATTGTTACTTTTCAATTGTTTGTTTAAAAAAAGGAAAAGTAAAAATTAAAAATTTTAAATATAGCGGTTGTTTTAAAATGAATTTTTTAAATTCAAAATTTTTTTCAAATAAAATGATTAAAAATAAAAACGGCACAATTCAAGTCGTAAAAGGTTGTGCATTAATTGTTTTAACAAAAAAAAATTAAAGCACTTGTAATTAAATTTCAAACATTATATAATATAATTAATATAAATATTTATTTAGAATAAATTTTTTTATTTTAATTTTATTGATATAAAATTATGATTTTTTTACAAATATAATTGAATAATATAAATAATTTTTATTTATTTTATGAAAATTTTAATTTCATTTTTTAGTATTTTAACATTATCTTCTAATACATTTGGAAGTTATTTTTTTACTAAAAATAATTCAAACAACACTATTAATGATAATAGTGGAGTTGACAAAAAATTAAATTTAAATTTTTTAACAAAAAAAGATTTTTCAAATCTTTTATTAACTGATGGTAGTGATATTGATCAACCTACAATTGAAAAAAATTTACGAACAATTTTTGTTAATGATTTAAGTAATTATTATGATCGTAATGTTAGCTTTGATGATACAAGGTTTTCAACTTCAAATGATTCAAATTTTAATTTAAATATTAAACTTGCAAATTCTATTGTTTCAAGCGCAAATCAATTAAATACTTATTTTTTTGATATAAACGCAACAAATACAAGTAAAAAACTTTATGGATCAGTAAGTTTTTATGTTACTCCTTCACAAATTTCATTAAGTTCTTTTCCAATTTCAAATTTAAATTATCAAATCTATGATACGCCAATTAAAATAAAAAATTATGCTTTAAGTTTGTTATTAAATTTTTATAATTCAAAAACAATAAAGCATAAAATAACAATTAAAGATTTAGAAAATGATAATAATATTCAATTTGTTTTATTACAACAAAATATAGATGAAACATTTCAAAGTGTTGATTTAAATTCAAATCAAAAACTACTTTTTTTTAAACAATATAAATTAATTGCTAATATTGCTCAAAATGATTCTTATTTTGTAAATACAATTGGTCAAAAAATATTGGGTCTTTCTTCAGAATATGGTTATCAATTAAATAATTTAAATGCTAAGCAATTTAATGCTAGCGTTATGTTTGTTAATAATGGTAAAGATTTTTATGATCAAGTTTATAAATTTATTTATTTAAATTTCAAATATTATTTGCAAAAAAATAATCTTGGATCAACAATTAAATTTTTTAATTCATATCAAGGTTTGAAAAAATATGCACCAAATTTAGTAAAAATTTCATATTTAAAAAATAAAAAAACAATTCAATTACAAAACACTACTAGTTCAAAAATTAATTTAAATTTAAATTATCAAGTTTTAATTAATAATTCAAAAAATAACATTTATTTTCAAAAATCCTCTGTTAGTTTTAATTATTGCTTGAACGCAATTGATCTTGCAAATGTTAAAAATATTCAATCATATTTTCAAGAGCACATTGATAAGTTGTATTTTTTTAAAACAGCTGAAGATATTATTGATTATGGGTATGAAAAATTAGTATCAATTTATAATCAAACAACTAAATTAAACACTTGTAGTTTATCAAAATTACTTCAAGATAATTCAATTAAATTTGCAGTTTTAAATCAAAATAATAAAAAATTAAATCCTTCTAGCTTAATTGATGTTCATCAAAGTTATCAATTAAATTTAACAATTAAAAAATTAGCTTTTGTTAATCAAAAACAATATTGATTTTTCCCTGGTTATTTTCATTTAGCAAATTATATAATTAATATCAATTTACATTTAAATTTTTTAACAAGCAATTATTTAAATCAAAATGTTGCAAATTATAACCTTGATTCTAATTCTAAATTAATTGATTTTTTATATACAACATTAGTTAATTCTTATAATTATTACACGATGCGCCATAGCAAAGGAAGCATAGATGTTTTCGATCTTAAAAATGATTCTAATATTAAATTTAGTATTTTATATAATGCTAACAGTATTCAAAATGGTGGATTTGCATTTGGGGAAACTTATTATTTACATGTTTTAATTTCACAAAATGATAATTATTTTTTTCCAACTAATAAAAAAATTGCTTTTGTTTATTTAAAACAAGATTTAAAAAATAAAAAGCTTAATTTTTTTGCTAACGCTCCTAAAAAAGGATTTAACAAATATAAAACAAGTATTGATTTAATAAATGCTGCTTATTTAAAACTTGTTCAATATTATAACAACAATGTTTATGAATCAAAATATGATGTTAGTTTAGAAATGTTAAAAACTGATTCAAATTTAAATTTAAATGTAGTTGATTTAGATTTAAATTCAACAATTGAGCAAAATTCAACACTTTCTGCTTTTGATACATATCAAGTTGTTTTAAATGCTCAAAATGATTCTTATTTTAAAAACATTTTAAATAAAAATGTTGGTGAAATTATTTTAAATAATGTTGTTAATTTAAGTTCAATTACTAATACAACAAATTTACATATAAATGCTAATAATGGGGCAAGTTTTTTTACTCAAATATATTTTCAATTAGCTTCATATTATAATTCATTTCAAGATAAGCAAGATTATATATCAGCTAGTGATATTAAAAATGATAAAAATATTTTAGTGCAAGGATATTTTATTGATAGCACAAAAAAGAAAATAGCTATTAGCAATACTTATAGTTTTAAAATTCCGCAATGAAGTAAAATAACAATTTCAATTCAAATAATGAATGGAATTAATAATAAATATTTTAAAACAAATAAAAGTTCTTGAACAATATCTTATTCATATAACTTTAATAGCATTGCATTAACTTCAATTGTTCCTGATCCTAGTAAAGCGATTGCAAAAACTTTAAATTTTCAACTTTATAATACTATTTCCGCTTCATATAATGATGTTATTAATTGAATTGTAAGTCTTTATAATAACAAATATCCTAAACATAAAACAAATTCTATTATCATTAATAATTTTTTGAAAACAAATCAATTATCAATTTATTACACAATTAAAAATGGTCCGGTTTTAAGTGAATCAACTCCATTTAATAGTAAAAACAATTATTATGTTTATATTTCAGTAAATAATATAAATAATGATTTATTTAATATTATTTCTAATTTTAATATGTTTATAATTTCAAATACAAGTTCATAAAACAATGAAAACATTTTTAAAACTTTTTAGTATTTTTTCAATTGTTGCTTTTACTTCAACAACTTTAAGTAGTTGTTCAAATAAAATAAATCCAGTAAACCCAGTTATAAAATCAAAAAAATTAAATTTAAATTATTTTAATGATTCAAATAATATTTTTAAATCTATTAGTGGAGTTGAAGATAATTCTCTTGCTAATTTAAAATTAGCAATTGATAATGGTGTTGAAAAAACTTATGAACAATTAGAAAAAATTAAATTAAATTCAAATCAAATTAAAGAATTTGATAATGATTTACAAATTGATGTTTCTTGAAACCAAAAACCAAAACAAAATATTTTTTTTACTAACTTCAATTTAAAATATTACCAAAAATATTACATAAGTTTAAGATCAAAAGTTGAAAATAATTATTTTTTTAATTCAAATGATTCTGAAAAAGATTATGTTTTTTTAACTAAGGTTGATTTTATTAAACAAATAAAATTTAGTAAAGAAGAATTAAGATTTACAGCTTCAAATCCGCAAAATGAAATTTTAAAAATTTTAAAATTAATTCAACAAAAATATAATTCAATTACAAATCAACATCTTAATACTATTGAAAGCGATCCTAATATTAAAATTACATTAAATAACAATAACACAAATTTTCAAATTTCAATTTCTAAAAATGATTCTTATTTTTTTGAAATTTCAAAACCTTATGTTAATCCAATTAATATTGTAATAAAAAATTTTGATTTACAAAATTTAAATTTAAGCGCATTGCAAGGAGCTAAAAACGCGAGCGATTTTTATAATCAAATTTACAATCAAATAAATATTCAATTTGCAAATTCTAGTTTTAATTATTGAAACGATTCAAATTTAAATGTTGAAATTTTAAATAGCAATGGTGTTGTTTTGAATAAAAATGATGATTCAACATTAAATGAACAATATAATTTTAATGTTAAATTTCAAGTTAACACTCAAGATAAATATTTTCTACCATGTTTGTTTTATCAAAAAATAACATTATCAAAATTTGATATTACAAATTTAAATGTTACAAATTTTATTGATCCTAGTCTTAATACAATTCAAGATTTAGCAAAAAATATTGTTAATAATTTAAAACAAAATTATATTAAATATGTAAATTATGGTGGTATTAGTGAAGATATTTTAAGTGCATCATATTTTAATTGAAAAATTAAGGATCTTACAAATAATGTTTCATATAATCAAAAAAATTGAACTAAAAAAATTGATTTAACACATCAATACCAAGTTTATTTAAGCGTTAATGATAATTCAAAATATTTTTTAGAATGTAATTCTTATTTAATTGGAAATTATAAAAATAATAAAGTTACAATTTCTCAAGATATTACTTTTTTAACACCAAATAATTTAATAACTTATTGAGGATTTTATAATTTAGTTTATCAAAAATTAGTTAATATTTATAATTCAAATCATATTTCTAAAATTGTTAATATTAATGTTTTAAAAATTGATTCAAATTTAAAAGTTACTATTTTTGATCAAGCTTTAGGTCGTGTTGAAATAAATCGAAATGATAATAAAAGTTTTTTAAAAATTAAAAATGATTATTTAATTTCAATTCAAGTTTTAACAAATGATATTTATTTTAATGTTTTTGAAAAAAGTTTTCACATTACAATTCCAAAAATAAATAAATTTGATTCTAATTATTTTTTATATTCTAAAAATTTTTATAAAACATATAAAAATGTTGGTGATTTGCTAGAGCCAACCATTAACAATATTGCTAATTATTATAATTTGTTTGTATCAAAAGGAAATAAAATAACAAGTGCTGATATTTCTAATGATAAAAATTTAAAAATTTATTATACATATAAATATAAAAGCAAAAAATTAGATCCAACAAGTTTAATTAAACTTGGAAACACTTTACAAATTCATATTCAAACTAATGAAAATGATATTTATTTTAGTAAACAAGATATTGTAATAAAAAGTTTAAGTTTTGTTCAACCTTTAGATATTTCGAATTTACAAAATTATTTACAATCAAATATTTTTTATGCTATAAATGGGCAATTATCACAAGCTTTAGTAATTGCTAAAATTGTTCAATTTGTAAATGATTCAAAAAAATTTCAAAAACCATTAACTTGAAATAAAATCGCTGGTGGTACTTTAAAATTAAATGTTAATAAAGTATATAATCCTCAAAATAATATTAAAATATATGATGTTAGTATTACAACTAAAAACAACATTTATTTTACAAATGGTTCATTTGATTGTTATATTTATTTAAGTGCATATAATAGCAATAATTTAAAAAATACAATCATTTCTCAATCATTACAAAATTTAATTTCCCAATATAAATTAAGTGATTTGAATGTTTTAGAATTAAAAAATAAAGTTGTTGATACTTTTTTAACAAAAATGTATAATAACTATTTTAAAACAGATATTACAAACCAAAATTTAATCAATGATTTAAATTTAAATTTTGAAGTTATTGATTTAACTAATCAAACAATTTTAAGCGATGATGCAAAATTAAGCAAAAATATTAACTTACAAATTAGATTAACAATTGCAAATCCTGATCAATATTTTACTCAAATCCAAAATTGTAATATTTTTGAATTTAAAATTTTTTAATTTTAATTTCCGTAATTTCGTAATATTATAAAGCACTAAACATATTCTTTCTAAAAAAATTGCGTTTTATTATATAATTAATATAATAAAAAATATTAATTTTTAATGTTTTTTTAACAATACATATATTCTTTTTTTTGTATTAATTTATAAAAAAATCTATATTAAATAATTTAAAAATTTTAAAAGAAAATAATTTACAAAAATCGCATTTTTTCTAACGTGTTTTTAAAATAAAAATAACAAAAAAAATGTTAATTTAATATTTTAAAAATTTATATATATATTGTTTTTTTTAATAACTAAATATAAAAAAATAATTTAATAATTTTAAAAAAAATAATGAAAAAATTTTTAAGCGTTTTAACAATATCTTGTGTTTTGTCTTTTTCAGCATCACAAGTTTTAGCTTGCGGAACTAAACCAGCACCATCGCCATCACCAACACCAGTTGTTAATTCTAAAAGTGCTTTAAGTGGTGCATCATATTTTGAATCTTCAACTCAAGATTTTACTTCTCAAGCAATTCATTCAATAAATAAATTAGATTTACCAACATTAAAGAATGCTGTTTATAATTTTGTTTTAAATAAATATAACGCTCAACCTTCAAAAAAAGGAAAACAAATTACAATTGAAGATGTTAAAAATGATATTAGTGTAAATGTTTATGTTCAAACAAATAACAAATGAGTAATTGCAACAAATAATATTTCTGATTTTACAAATTATGAAATTTCTTTAATTGCTAATGAAAATGCTAAATATTTTGCCGGTTCAAATAACAAAGATAATTTCCTTGTTGATTTAACACAACTAGATTTAAAAAATTTTAAATTAAATCAAAAAGTATTTCAAAATAAATCTCAAAGTGAAATTAAAAACAGGATTGAACAAAATATTGTTAATTGATATGTGAGTCAAGAAAAAGACAAACAAGGTCATAATAAAAGTGGTTATGTTCCTTTTGATTTAAACAAATTAAACAAAGATAAAAATATCAATATTTCATTTCCTAAAAATTTAGGTTCATCTCAAATGCTTAGTTTAAATTATGCTGTTAATAAAAACGATGAATTTTTTGCTCAAACATCAGGAGCAATTAACAATATAAATGCTGAATATGGTCAAGATTTATCAAATTTGAATTTAAGTACAATTTATAGCGCTAATGATTCAAATGATTTAATAAATCAAGTTTATAGCGCAATTGCTAAAGTTGCATCTACAAAATCAAAAACTGTAACTACACAACAAATCGCTGATGATCCAAATTTAAGTGTTAAAATTTTAAATTCTCAAGGTGAAATTACTTCAAAAACACAAATTAGATATCAAGATGAATTAACATTAAGTGTTAATGCTAATTTGAATGATTTATATTTTTTACCAATTAAAAAAGATTTTAAATTTAAATTATCTAAGATAAATATCAACAAATTAAATTATTCAGCTACCAATTTTAATTACACAAATGGGGGAACTTTTAAACTTGTTCAACAAAATAGTGCACAATTATTAGCAAACTCATATAACGCAATGTTTAAAACAAAAATTAGCGCCACTGATATTATTAATGATTTACATTTAACATGATCCTTTTATGATCAAGATACAAAAGTAACTCATAATATTTCTGATGTTTTAAATTATGATGATAATTATCAAGTTTTACTTAAGGTTACTGATACTGATAAATATTTTAATAATAATTCAAAACAAACTAATTTTACAATTGCTAGCTTTTGTTTAAATCCAAATAACATTGCAAATAAATTTGATCTTTCAAATATTACAAATTTATCAAGTCCTAAAAATTTATATGATCAAGTTTATACAAATTTAGTTAATGAATATAACAGTTTTTATCAAGGAAAAAGAAATCCGATTACAATTTCAACTTTAGAATCTGATTCAAAATTGCAATTAAATATTGTTAACCAAACAACATTAAACACACTTTCAAAAACTGATACATCAAATGATTTAACAATTAAAACAAATTATCAAGTAAAGTTAAATGTTGAATTCAATGATAAATATTTTCAAATGTTTAATATCGATAAACAAGTTGAAATGGGTAAAATAAATAATTTAGATTCTAATTATTTTAACCTTATTAAAAAAGACGCACTTAAATATAATTACAAAACAATTAGTTCACTTCGAGCTGAAATTTATCAAGAATTACTAAATTATTATAATTCAAAATTAGATCCTAATTTTGCGCCAATTAAATTATCTGATTTAATAAATGATAAAAATTTAACAATAAGAATTGCAAATCCACAATCTTCTCTTCCGAACGCGCCAATTAATTATAATCAAAATCTTAAGGTTTATGTAAATGCAACAGCATCTGATTTATATTTTAAACCATTAAATAACTTTTTATTATATACATTTGTATTTAAAAAAATAAATTTAGCTTCAACTAATTCAATAAATTGATTTTTGAATGGTTATCATTCAACAAAAGATAATAAACACATTACAATGTCAGATGCTAAAAATTGACTTGTTAATTATGTAAATTCAGCAAAATTATCTTCAAAACAATTATCTTGAGCTGATATTGCACCATTTGCTAATTCAATTGGTGTTAAAAATACAATCTGAGTTTTTGGAAAACCAACTCCTAAATCAAGTTTTGTTCAATTTGATGTTACAAATTCTCCTTATTTAAAAAGTGGAACATATAAACTTTATATGGATCATATTGTTTGTAATCCGCTTGCTTTAACTCCAATTACTGGTCCAAATGAAAATTGATCATATACTAATTTACAAAGTTATACTAAATATCAACCAACTGTTTGAGATGGAAGTTTAGTTATTGGTTGTTTTAAATTAGCACAACAATATAATAGTGATTTTACAACTCATTCACACACAACACAACCTCCAAGAATAGGAATGGATCAAATTTCGCCATTACTATTAGGTGGCAATCTTGAATTCATTTGATATGCTAATGGGAAATGAGTTCCAGATGGTCAAGTTTTACAAAAAACAATCAATGATAAACCAATTCAATATACAATATATGCTAAGGTTACTTCATATTCAAACTCTACAGCAAATTATTTTACACTAACAAATTCAACTACATTTGAAGTTGTAAGTTTTCATTTTAGCTATTAGTTAAATAATTTTTTTACAAAAATTAAAATCCTTTTATTTTTTTTAAAACCAATTAACAAAAATAATTTAAAAAATTAAAAATAATGAAAAAATTTTTAAACATTTTAACAACATCTTGTCTTCTTTTATTTTCATCCTTTCAAGTTTTAGCTTGTAATTCTTCAATAAAACCAAATCCTATTACAAACTCTAAAAGTGATTTAGGAAACGGATTATATAATGAAAATTCAAAGAATGATAAATCTTCTTTTGCAATTCATGGTTTAAAAGCAATTAATATAACAAATTTAAAAGAACAAATTTATAATTTTATATTAACAAAATATAATTCAAAAAATACTCCAATTTCACTTGATGATGTTAAAAATGAAATTAATATCGATATTTTTCAAGATTCACAAAAAATAACTACTAATATTAAAGAATTTACAAAATATAATGTTTTGTTAACAGCTAAAAAAGATGCAAAACATTTTAATGGAAAAAATAAAAAAGATAATTTTGTTATTGATTTAACAGAACTAAATTTAGCAAATTTAAAATTAAAAAATAACAATTTTATAAACAAAACTAATGATCAAATAAAAAATGATCTTTATTCTCAAATTGCAAATTGATATTCAAATCAAGAACAATTTGGCAATGATAAAATTAAAATTAGTGCTGATATCTTAAAAAAAGATTCAAAAATTACAAATTTTAAGTTTGATTCAAAATCAAATCAATTAAATAAATTAAATTTAAAATACACAATTGCCAGTAATGATTTATATTTTAATTCAGGCGGAGGTTCAATTTCTAATCTAAATTCATTTAGTGGTAAAAATTTAAAAAATTTAAATTTAACAAATATTTTTTCTGCTGATAATGGATCTATTTTATATTCAAAAATTTATAATGCAATTGCAAAAATAGCAAGTAGCAAAACAAAAACTGTTAGTTGAAAAGATATTGCAAATGATAAAAATTTAATTCTTACAATTTTAGATAATGGTAAAGTTTTAGCAAATAAAACAACAACTATTCTTAACTATACTCATACTTTTACAATTAAAATCAGTGTTTTAAATAATGATATTTATTTTTTACCAACTTCAAAACATTGTAAATTAACTTTATCTAAAATTAATATTGCAAATTTAAAATATTCAACTACTAATTTTAATTATGAAAATGCATCAACATTTAAAAAAATTTGACTTTTAAGTGCTTCTTATTTAGCTAATTCATATAATAAAATGTTTTCTCAAAATATTAGCGCATCAACAATTATAAATGATTCAAATTTAAAAATACAATTTTATGATTTAACAACAAAATCAGTTGTTAAAAGTTATGCTGATGATTTAAATTATGATCATAGTTATCAAGTTCAAGTTAAAGTATCAAATACTGATTGTTATTTTGATAATAACAATAGTTCAAATTTTTTTGTTATTGTTGATAAATTGTTATTAAATCCAAACAATATTAATTCAAAATTAAATTTAAAAAATATTGTTAAATTATCAAGTGGTCAAAATCTATATAATCAAGTTTATTCAAGTTTAGTTAGTGAATATAACAATTATTTTAAAGGAAAAAGAAGCCCAATTATTGCTTCAATTTTAGAAAACGATCCTAATATAACAATAAACATTACAAATCAAACAACAAAAAATATTGTTTCAAAAAACGATACTGAAAATAATTTAACATTTAAAACAAATTATAATGTTGAAATAATTATTGCTCAAAATGATAAATATTTTCAAGCAACAACTCTAAATCGAATTGTAAATGTTAAAAAAGTTTCTTATATTGATCCTTCATATTTTAAAGAAATGATTCATCATACAAAATATAACTATTCAACAACAAGCGAACTTAAAAATCAAGTTTTACAACAATTAGCAAATTATTATAATTATAAGCTTGATAAAAACGCAACACATATTACTTTTTCAAATTTGCAAAATGATAAAAATTTAACAATAAAAATTGCAAATCCAAAAACTTCGCTTTTAAACAAACCAATTAATTATAATCAAAATTTAAGTGTTTATGTAACAACTAATAGCTCTGATTTATATTTTAGTGCTATAAATAATTTTTTATTATATCAATTTACATATCAAAAAATTAGTTTAAATTCTTTAGATGCTAAAAATTGATTTGCAAATACTTATTTAACAACTAAAGATAGTGTTAATATAAGTTCAAATGATGTTAAAAATTGACTTGTTCAATATGTTAATTCAACAAAAAAATTTCAATACCAATTATCTTGAAGTGATATTGCACCATTTGCTAATTCAATTTCAATTACAAATGATAAATTAATTAATGCTAAACAACACTTAAATAACATTTCAATTACAATTAATAATTCTCCTTATTTAACAAATGGAACATATCCTTTAGTTGTTAAAAATATTATTTATAATATAAGTTCAAATGCACCATTAGTTAATCAAACATGATGATTTTCTGATTTAAAATATTATACTAATCCTGAACCAACAATTGATAATGGTAGTTGATATATTGCAACTTTTGAATTAGCTCGATATTATAATGAACATTTTGCATCAGCTAATCTAAAACCAAATCCTATTAATCGAGCAAATGTTCAAGCTTTATTACAAGAAGGTGATATTCAATTCATATGATATTTAAATGGAAGATTTGCCCCAGGAAATGAATATATGGAAACTCATGATGAATCAAAACCTGCAATATACACAGTTTATGTTGAAGTAACAAAATATTCTCAGGATTTAAAAAATTATTTTGGAATTACTTCAAATAAAATTGAAATTTTAAATTTTAGATTAATTACCTAATTCTTAAAATAAAACAAGCAAAAAAACAATTTTTAAAAAAATTGTTTTTTTATTAAAAAAATATATATGTAATTTAATTAAATTTGATTTAAAAAATAATTAAAATTTTTAGTAGTATAATATAAATATATTTTGCATTTAAAATAAAAGATAAAATTTAAAAATTAAATAAAATGAAAAAAATTTTTTCCTTTTTAGTTTTATCAATTTTTACAATTAGCTCACCATTATTTTTATATTCATGTTCTAATAATAAAGAACCTAATATCGCAAATTTAAAAAAACCTAAAGAAAATATTAATGATATTTTAAAAGATAATTCATTTTCAAACATATCATATTTGAATTCAAATTTAAGAAATTCAATTGTTAATGATATTTCCTTATCTTTTGATGCATATAATCACATTAATTTTAAATTTAAAAATAATGATTTTAAAATTAAAAATTGAAATAACTCAAACAGTAATTCTAAGGATTCTTTAGCGTTCGTAATTTCGGAAACTAAAGACAACAAATATTTATATAATCAAAAACTTATTACTTTACATTTTAGTGCTCTTGATGTAAGAAATCTTATTAATTTTAATTGAAATCAAGCTTCAAATGCTTTTGATGCATATCAATTATTTTATGATAATTTAGCTCAAAATTTTAATAGCGCTTGCACTGTTCCGAATTTAAATTTAACTTCGCAAATTTTAGAAAATAGTAATTTTTTTGATTTAAAGTTATTTCAAATTGATAATAATTCACAATCTTCTTATTTTGCTCCACTAAAAAGTTTGAATTTAAATTTGGCCAAAGATAATTATTATTTTTTAATTAATGTTACAAAATCTAATCCTTATTTTCAATTATTAGAAAATTATTCTTTTAATTGGAAAAAAAGTAATTTTACTTTAGGGTTAAAAAATCTTCCTAAAGAAATGTTTGCCAATAATAAATTAGAGGAATTTAAAACAATTGGCGATCTTAAAAATTATGTTTATCAAGTAATTACAAATTACTATAATAATTTTTATAAGAATTCTTTTTCATCAACCCATCCAATGATTAATAATTTTTGATGATTAGAATTAAATTATCCAAATTTAGTAAAAATTTCACTTAAAAATAATTCCTTTCAAACCTTAGGTGATAGTGATAATTTACAACTTGGACAAAATTATTCAATTAGCATTCAAAATGATTTTAATATTTTCTTTAAAACTTTAACCACTCCATTAGTTTTTAATTTTTCAAAACAATCTTTAGATTTGAATTCAATTTCAAATTTCAAAACAAATTTTGCTCAAAAAACTGATGTTTTAAATTACAAATATGCTCAAGATATTATTAATTTTGGTTATCAAGAATTAGCTAAAGTTTATAATTCATATTCAATTTTAAAAAATTGCAATGTTGATTCTTTAAAAGCAGATCAAGCGATTAATTTTCAAGTTTTAAATCAAGATAAACAAGAAATTCAACCAAGTGAATTATTAAATGATTCTAATAGTTATAATTTGGAATTAAATATTAAAAACATAAAATTAACTTCTCAAAAAGTAAATTGATTCTTAGGTTATAATTCGATTTTATCAAATTTAAAAATGAATCAAAATGTTAATTTATCAAATTTTGATTCAAAAGATATTGATAATTTATTAATTACCAATAATGTTAAAAGTTTTAGTGATGTTAAAAACGCAATTGCTAATTTTTTAGTTTTAAAACACAATAATTATTATCATGTTTTACATTATCATAAAATTAATGTTCAAGACGTATTAAATGATCCTAAAATTTCAATTAATGTAAATTTAAGTTCTAAAGGAAATAATAATAAAATTAAAAATTGAAATGAAAATAGCGATTATAATTTAAATTTTGATCAAACATATATTGTTTCTTTATCAATTGCTAATAATGATTTAAATTTTAAAAGCGTTTTAAAAAATTGATTTTTTACCCAACAAAGAATTGTTTATGATCAAGGATTAAATGTTTTTTCTAATTTTGTTCAATTTTATTATGCACATCAAAATTTAAAACAAATTATTGCAAGCGCAACAACTCAATTAGTAAATTATTACAATAAAAATGTTGTTAATGAAAAATATTTAATTAATAATTCTGATTTAACAAATAATTTAAGTTTAAAATTTAATTTATATTCAATAATTAGCAATAAAAAAACATTAATTACAAATTTAAATAAACAACTTGATCCAACAAAAAAATATCAACTTGATTTTTCAATTGCTAATTCAAAATATTTTTATGATGCTAATAACCAAATAATTGGAACGTATGTTAATCGAATTGTTGATTTATCAGGAATATTTGATGATACATTAAAATTTCAAGATAAAACTGCAATTAGTTATTGATCTGATTTATATCAAACATTAGCAACATTTTATAATCAAAATTCTGATTTAAGTGTTAGAAAAATTAGTGCTCAAGATTTAAGAAACGATTTAAATTTAAAAATTAATGTTTTTGTTACTACAATGACATATCAAAATATTACACAAGGATTAAATTTTAAACCAATTGATCAAGATAATACTTTTGCAGGTAGATATGTAAAAATTCAATTTTCAATTTCTAAAAAAGATCAATATTTTAAAGCAACAAAATTAAAAGAATTTAAATATATTAATGGTTCTGTTTCATTAACAACATTAGCGTTTAATGAATTAATTAAACAACCAATGGTATATGATTTGGTAGCTACCAATTGTGAAACTGTTAACTATGTACAATCTACTATTCTTTCAGATTTAACACGATGATATAATGCTCAAATTTATGAACAAATTCGCTGAATTTATTATTGAGATTCAGTTCAAGAACTAAGTCTTTATAATCCTTATATTAGCTGAAGTTTTTTTGCTAATTTACTTGCTCAAAAACAACTTATATTTTATTATTGATCAGAATATTTTCAAAAAGAAGTTAAAGGAAACGATTTAATGTATGAAGGAAATACATATGATGTAAGCTATATATTCTTATCAAAAAGAAATTCTCATCTTACATATGCGCCTAAAAAAAATGCTTATCCATTTCAGAAATTGCTTTTTGATTAGATATTGTTTAATTTTAAATAAAACTTATTAAATATTTAAAAAATATATTTACATAATTTTTAAAAAAATAAATATGAAAAAAATAATTTTTTTAATTTCAACATTTATATTTGTTTCCTTAACATCACTTAAACTTGTTGGTTGTTCTAATAATTCAAATTCATCTTCTTTAACACCTTCAGGTCTTGATAATAACAAAATTTCACTTAATTATTTAGCTCAAAAAATAAATAATTCAAAAAACATTTATGGTGCTAAAAACAATAAAGTACAAGATTTTGTTGATGAAATTAAAACAAATTTTGTAACTTTTTATAATAAATTAGGTCAAAAAAATATTTTAACTCAAAACGAATTAAACAAAGATTTAGGTGTTGATGTTTATTTAAACTCAAAAAAATTAAAGTTAAATGATAATTCAATAAATTTTAAAAATTATAAAGTTTATTTAAAAACAAAAGCAGTTAATAATTTTTTTAATGGTAACGCAACTTTAGCAATAAATGTTAAATTAACTCAAGAAAATATTGCTAAATATAAAAAAGATTTAAATTTAGTTTTAAATTCCATAAATTTAAATGAAATTCCTTTTCATATTAAACAAAAATTAGGCCAAGATTATTTAAGGGATGAAAAAAGTAAAAGTTTAGATACCTTAATTAATATTGAAAAAGATAAAAACATTTCAATAAAGCAAATAAAAAATAATTCAAGCAAGAAATTACAATATTTAGTTAATATTTCTAAGAATGATCAATTCTTTTTTGCGACTTCAAATTTTAAAATTAATAATGTTGTTGATAATTTTAAAATGAATTTAAATAAGTTAAATTTAACAGATATTGTTTATGCTCAAAACGGCCAAGATTTATATCAAAGTGTTTTTGAATTGTTAAATAATCAATATGGAAAAAATGATTATATTAATGATCCTAATTTAATTGTTGGTATTTATTATTTTAAAAATAATAAAAAACAATTAATTGAAAATAATATTAATGCAAAAGTATATTATTATCAAAAATTACAATTAAATATTAAAGTTTTGCAAAATGATACTTATTTTTTAAAAACAAATTATTGTGAAAATTTTCAATTAACAAAAATAGATTTGAGTAAAATTAAGGTTTCTCAAAATAATCAATTTTCAAATTTTAAAACATTAAATGATGTTTTAAAAAATGTTGCTAAATGTATTGTTCAATATTTTAATAGCACAACAAATACAAAAACAATTCTTAGTGTTAATCAACTTTTAAATGATTTAAATATAAATTTTTCTTTTTATGATTTAACAAAAAAATTAACAATTACTAATTTTTCAAATTCAATCAATAAATTTGATAGTTATGATGTAAATATCAATATAAATTCAACAAATAAATATTTCATTAATAATTGAATAAATTATACTTTAACTAGTTTTTGTTTAAATAATCAAAAAAAAGCTTCATTTGATTTTAGTAATCTTAAATTTGCGTCAACTAAACAAGATTTAAAAACTAAAATTTATCAAGTTTTATTACAAGAATATAACGAAAACACACAAGCTATTTCTAATTATGTTTCAATTAAGCAATTAGAAAATGATGCAAATATTAAAATTGATTTATCTTCAATTAAAGATTCAAATTTAATAATTAATAAACAATATCAATTTAAATTAACAATTTTAGAAAACGATTCTTATTTTCAAGCAACAAAAAATCCACTTATTATAAAATTTATTATTCCGAAATTAAATAATTTAAATTTATCTAGTTTTGTTTATCCAAATCAAAAATCATTTGTTAATTTAAAAGATTTTTTAATTCCAACATATCAAATATTAGCAAATCAATATAACCAAAAAAGTTTAAATAAAATTAGTGCAAATAATCTTTTAAATGATTCAAATTTAAAAATATATTTTACTTATAATTCAAACTTACAACATTTAAATTTAGAAAGCAACATTGATAATAATAATGTTTTGCAAATTCATTTTAATGCAAATAAAAATGATAAATATTTTGCAAAACAAGATCTTATAATTAAAACAATAAATGTTAACAACCGAATTAAAACAAGAATTGTTCAAAATTATGTTAAAAGTTTACAAACTAATGACATTTCCTTTTTAAACAAAACAATTCTTCTTAATGATATTGTTAATTACTTAAATAATTTGCAAATTTTTAAATCTAACTTGACAATATCTACATTAACAAAAAACAATTCTTTTGTTTTGAATTTAAAAACTTTGTATCAAACAAAATGAAGAAAAGATTATCATGTTACTATTACAACTAAAAATAATTATTATTTCCTAGATCAAAATATTTCTTTTAATGTTTATTTGGCTAAAGCAAATTTAGCTAATTTTGAGATGATTCATAAAAATTTTTACCATGTTGATATTAATGATCGTGCTGGTCGCCCGGCAACAGCTGGTGATATGAGAGATATTTATGAAATACCAGCTTTAGTTGATTTTTATAATAAAACATTTCCAAATTTAAAAAGATCACGACAATTAACTTTTGATAAGATTAAAAAAGATAAAAATATTTCTTTTGGTTTCTATGTTTATTATTTTGATAAAACAAAGAATTCTCATAATTGAAATTGATTAATGAAAAATGATTATTATGACTTTTTTGTATATATTTCGCCAAATGATCCTTATTTTTATTCTTCTGGTTGCAGTCTAGTTATATATGGGGATATTTGAAAATAAAATTTTAAAATAAAATATCGCGATAATGGTAATCATTTTTAAAATATCATATATAAACTCCATATACGGAATAAAGGATATAAATAATATATAAAATGAAATAATTATAATCAATCCCATTACCATTTAATTCAACAAACAAAGCGATTTGAAAACAATCTAATATTCCTCAAAGGATTCAATTTATTTTAAAACAAAATACTGTTGCAACAACATCAACAATGTTTCCAGCACCACAAAAAGCATCTAAAAATCTTGGAACTTGAATTGGCCAAGCATGTTTTCATCCTGTTTGACCAATTTTTTTGTCGATAATATAAGGGTATTTATCTCCACAAACATAATATTCAAAATAAGGAACAATTTCATAAAAAAGTATAAATAATAAAGCAAGTGTTATTAAATATATGACACAGTGATATCATTTTAGCTTTGTCATAATAACATTATGTTCAGGGTATTTAATTTGTTTTGCACTTCATCAAAATGAACCAAAAATTTGAATTCAAATAACAAAAAATAATGATGACATTGCAACTGAACCAAACCCGAATGGAATTGCACTTAAACCAAAAAATAAATATCCAACTGCTCCTCAAAATCATCCTGATTGTTTACCATAAACAATTAAAACAACGTTAAATATTGAAACCGTTGTAAAAAAAATTTGAATTACAAATAATATTTTCATTACAATTCTTTGCGTTTGCGAAGAATGATCGATATTTACAAATATAAAATTTGGAAATTCAAAAGCTAAATTTTGAAAACTAAAGAAAGAAAAAAAAGCAGATATTAAACAACTTATGGCAAGAATAGGTCAAATTCATTTCGGTAGGCTCTTAATGTCAATTCAAACATTTTTATAAAATGCTTTTAAAATTTGAGCAAAATGATTTTTTAAAATAAAACCAAATTGTATTTCTTTGATATTATTATTGTTCATTTTTTTATTAATTTAAATTTAATAATTTAATTATTGTACTAAAATAAATATTTTTTTATGCAAAAATTATTATTACAATATCAAATATAAATACTATAAAGTGAATAAAAAACATAAATAATATTTAAAATAAATAAATTTCAATTTATACCTTGACCATTAATTTCGCAAAATAAAATTGCTTGTAAAACATTAACAATAATTCATAAAATTCAATTCATTCTAAGAATAAATGTTGTTGCAATTGCACAAATAACATTTCCAGCGCCACAAAACGCATCAATAAATCTTGGAAGTTGAATTGCTCAAGCATGTGTTCAACTTGTTATTCCAATATTTTTATCAATAATATAACCGTATTTATTTCCTAATACATAATAAGTAAAATAAGGAACCATTTCATAAAATAAAGCAAATAATAATGCAAATAATAAAAATAATAATACACAATAAGAAATTTTTAGTTTTGAAATTACCATTTCTTCTTGTGGGTATTTAAATTGTTTTGCACTTCATCAAAAAGAACCAAAAATTTCAATTCAAACAACAAAAAATAATGATCCCATTGCAATAGAACCATATCCAAACGGAATTGCACTTAAACCAAAAAATAAATATCCAACTGCGCCTCAAAATCACGCCGATTGTTTTCCAAACGAAAGTAAAACAACATTAAAAAAAGCAATCGTTGTAAAAGGAATTTGAAATGTATATAAAATTTTCATTGCTAACAATTGCTTTTGGGATTTAACTAAATCATTTAAAAATTTTGGAAATTGAAACGATAAAGTTGTAAAGTTAAAAAAAGAAAAAAATATTGTAAATAATAAAAAAAATGACATTAAAATTCAAATTCATTTTTGTAAACTTTTAATGTCAATTCAAACGTTGTTGTAAAAAGATTTTAAAATCTGTTTGTAATGATTTCTTCAAACAGTTTTAAAACTATCAAAATTATGATGTTTCTTTATAAGGTTCATGATTATTTTTGTAACACTTAAAGGGCAAAAAGTAAAATAACAAATATATTAACATGTTTATTGAAATATTTAATAAATTAAAAGTTAATATCAATGTAAATAAAACTTTTGGCGATTTTAAATATTGAATTTCCTTTTCCTTAATATTAAATAATTGTTTATATAAATTAAATATTATTAAATAATTAATAGCAACCATAAAAAATGCTGTTAATATCATAACAAAAAACAATATTAAAATTTCATTTAATATTTTTTTTTTAAAAAACTTGATTTTGTTTTTAAATAATAAATAAGTTGCAATTAAAAAAAAATTTAATAAAATGAGGGTAAGATTAGAAACTGGAAAAAAAGCACCAGCAAAAATCAAAAAACCAATTAAAGAATATATTATATTTGTAATAATAATTCATACAAAACTTAAATAATTAGTAAATATTAAACTTATCATAATACTAAATTCAAATTTTAAAATTGGCAAAAAAGGAAATCTAAGATTTTCACATATAAAATTTAAAAACAAAAAAACAGCAAAAAAAATTGCAATAATATTTATTTGAAAACTATTAATTAAAAAGTTTTGTTTAATTTTAGTTTTTACTTTGTAAACTCAGTAGTGTTTTGTTTTTTTTTGATGATTCACAAAAATAATGTTTAAAAATAAAGTATAATATTTATATATGATATTTTAAAAAATATTTATTATTAATAAATTATTCTAAAAATAATTAGGCAAAATGAAAAAACTTTTATCTCTTTTTGGTGTTGTTTCATTTTCGTTTGGTGGTGTTTTTAGTGTTGTAGGGTGTAATAATGCTTTAAGTGTTAATACTAACAATACAACTAATAAAGGTTTAAATAAAGAAGATCTTAATAAATTTTTAAATAAAAAAGATTTATTTATTGATATTAATAATTGTAACGAGTCAACAAGTGATATTATTAATGCCGCAAAAAATGATATTGATAATGCATATGATTTTTTTAACGCTTCAACCTATAAATTAAGTGATAATAATGATATATCCTTAAGTTTAAAGCCTTCAATTTCTAAAAATTCGTTTCAAGCAAGCGGAATTAAAAAATACCAACTTATTATAACAGCAAAAAAAACTTCTAAAAAAGTTTTTGGTTCAATAACAAAAAGTTTATCTTTAGGAGCAATAAATTTACAATTAAAAAATATTGTTTCAAATCAAGATGTTTATCAATGTAGAACAACTCAAAATTTAAAGGATTTGTTATATTCAAAATTAAGTAAATATTATAATTCGGAAACTTTGAGTAGTATTAGTGCACAAGATTTAGAAAACGATTCTAATATTCAATTTATTTTATATCAAAATGATAAGCAACAAATTTTTAGTTCAAATGTTTTAATACAAAAACTTACAAATTATAAAATTAGTATTACAGTTTTAAAAAACGATACTTATTTTCAAGCAACAAATAATTGAGTTTTAGGAAGTTTTAATTTAAAATATAATTTAAATGATATTTCAAGTTCTTTAATTCAAAAAATTAGAAACGTTTCAACTAATGCTAATTTTTATAATAGTGTTTATAAACTTATTTTTAATACATACAACCAATATGTAATAAACAATAATTTAGGAAAAGAAAATCTAATTTCTTCACTTTCTGATTTACAAAATTCAATGCCAAATTTAGTAAAAATTTATTCTTTAAAAAAATTAATTTTAAATGATAATAATTTATTAAATTTAAATCAAAAATATTGTGTTACATTACAAGTAACAAAAGAAAACAGATTCTTTTCAACTCTTTTTGATTCTAAAACAATTAATGGAATTAAATTTTATGGTATAAATATAAAACAAGTTCCAAATGTTGATACTTATTTTGTTCCTAAAAAAGATCTTTATAATTTTAAAACAGGTCAAGATATTTTAAATTTTATTTATTCTCAATTAGCAAATTTTTATAACAATTATGTTAATGTAATTTTAAAAGCTCATCCATTTACTATAAGTGCTAATGAATTAGTAAATGATCCTAATATAACAATTGTAATTAAAGATCATTTAAACAAAATTATAAATCCTAAAACAAATATTAATGATCAATTCCCATATAATGTTTATTTTAATGTTTCCGAAAATAATTTTAACTATGGCAACGTTCATTATTTTTTACCCATTAATAATTATGAATTAACTTCAATTGCTTTAAATAATAATGTTGAATTAAATAATATTTCAAACCAACAAATTGATTTTGTTGCAAATAATAGCACTAATTTAGATTCTTTTAAACAAAATTTAGAATTATATTTTGTTAACCTTCACAATAGTGATAAAAATGTTCATAATTTTCAATTAATGACATTAAATGATTTTATTAAAGATAAAAATATTTCGTTATCAATAACTCAAAACAATTCTTTAAATGATAAAAACGCTTTTGAATTTTTATACACTTATAAAATAGTTTTAAATATTAATGCTAATGATAATTATTTCAAACAAATTACAAATAAAACTTGAATTTATACAAATAAAAAATTAAATTACAACAATGATTTAGCAATTATAAATAAAGATAATGAATCCTTGTTTTTAAATAAACCAGCAAGTAAATTAATTAATTATGCATATTCACAATTAAGTAATTATTATAACAAGCATGTTACAAGCAAAATTTATGATATAACTTCAGCTGATTTACAAAATTCAAATCTTAAAATTAAAATTTTTGATTCTGATCATTTAAAATATCTTGATTCAAATCAAAATATTAATTCTGATTCAAATTATAAAATTATTTTTTATGCTAATAATAATTCTTATTTTGAAAATAATTTAAATGCAAATATTGGAGCAATAAATGCTCATGTTATTAGTTTAAATCAATTAACAAATACAAGATATTACCACATTAATGCATTCCAAGGTGATATTTTTTATGATCAACTTTATCAAGAATTAACAAATTTTTATAATTCAACTCAAGATTTTAATAACAAAATTAAAGATTCTTCAACTCTTGCAAAAGATTCAAATCTTAAAATTAACGCATCTTATATACTTAATTCTAAAACATACAAAATTACAAATAATCAATCAGTATTAATTCCAAAAAACGTTATTGTTTCAATTCAAATAAGTGCAACAAATGATAAGTATTTTACTAATTCTTCATTTAGCGCTCAATATTCTCATCATGCAATTTCAATTTATGATCTAACTTCTGATTTCACACATGAATGAAAAATTCAAAACGAAACAATAAATTATAAAAAGAATTCAACCCCAAATGATTCTTTTTCAACAATTGATAATTGAATTCTTGGTTTATACAATAAAAGAAGCACAACTTTTGGGCGTAAACTTTCATTAAGTGAACTTCAAAACGAAAGAAAAAATAATTTAATTAAATATTATTTTTCTTTAAAAACACCAACAAGTCAAGGTATTTCAATTTTACCTGATGATGCTAAATTAAATCCTAAAGAAAGTTATGTTATTTTAATTGTTGTTAAAACTCTAACAGCAAATATATTTTTAGGAGTTAATAATTTTTATCAATTTATAGTGACAAATAAACAAAAACTAAATAAAGGAATATAAGTTATGAAAAAATTTTTATCATTTTTAAGTAGTTTTGCACTTGTTTCATCTGCTTTGACTTCCTTAACAAGTTGTAATAACAATTCAATTAATCCGATTCCTCCAAAACCAGATGTAAATCCTTTTGAAAAATTAAATTTAGATGTTTTTAATAACAATTTATATAATTTAAAAAATATTATTGGTAATAAAACAGATACTATTAAAGGCTTAACTACTCAAATTAAATCTGATATTTTAAATTATTTTAAAAATAACAAAAGTGCAATTTATAATAAATATTCAAAAAAAGTTAATGATGCCATTAATAATGATTTAAGTATTTTAATATTTGATTCTTTAAAATCTTCACAACCACTTTCAAAAACAACAAAAACAAAACCATATACAAACTATTATGTTTCAATTAAAACAAAAAAATCAAATTATTTTTTTGAAAATTCCAACAACAAAAATAATGAAAGTGTTTTACTTAGTGAAATTGATTTTCATAGTATTGTAAACTCATTAACTAAAAACTTTAAAAATTCAACTCCAAATGCTATTATTTCTAATTTAAAAGATCAAATTCAAAATCAATATATAAAACAAACTGATTCTAAAACAAGTGTTGATATTGTTGATGATTCAAAAATTAAAATTACCCAAATAACAAGTAAAGAAAACACAAATTCAAAGTTAAATTTTAATGTTAATATTGATGCAAATGATAAATATTTTTTACCAACTAGCGTTAATATTGATAATGTTCAATTAGATAATGGTCAAGATTTAAATAATTTTAAGCTTTCAAAAATAGCAAGTGCTGATAATGGACAAAATCTTTATGATAAAATTTTTCAAGAATTAAATGATCAATTTAGTAATAAAATAAATTTTGCTGCTGATTCAAATTTAAGTGTTAATATCATCCAAGCAAATTCTAAAAAACCTATTACAAAAGAATCAAGTTTGCATGATATTTATCAGCCTTTAATTTTAAATATGACAACAAATGCTAAGGAAACATATTTTTTACCAAATCAAACATTTAGTCAAAAGTTTCAATTAACAACAATAAATATTAATGATTATCAAAAAGTTCATCAAAATTGAAATTTTAACAATGCAAATACTTGCTTAAATATTGCAAAAAATGTTGCAATTTCATTAGCAAAATATTATAATACTATAATAGATAAACAAATTTCTTATCAAGATATTTTAAATAATAATTATATTAATATATTAATTTATGATGTCAATACAAATTTGTATCTTAAAAAAGATTCTCAAATAAATTTTGATCATAAATATAAAATTTTTATAAATTTTTTAGATAATAATTCTTATTTTTCAAGCGAAAATCACTATTTATTTGATTCTTTTTTATTAGTAGATTCTAATTTAAATAATATTAATTTTAATAATATTAAATCATTATCATCAAGCTATCAACTTTATGAAGATGTTTATTCAAATCTTTTGCATTATTATCATTTAAATATTTCAAGAAAAACAAAATTAAATCCTAGCATAAATGATTTAATGAATGATAAAAAAATAAATGTTAAAATTTTTGATTCAAATCAAAAACTTCTTGTTTACAGTGATGAAACTAATAATTTGAAAATTAAAACAAATTATAGTGTTAAAATATCAGTTTCTAAAAACGATTTATATTTTCAAGCAACAAATCAACTAATTGTTAAAACAATAAATATTGCAAAACTTCAAAATATTGAATTAAATTTATTTACATATTTAAATTTTCCATTTAACAAAATTGATCAATCATTAATTACTCAAACTTACAAATATTTATTACAAGATTATAATAATTCTTCTTCAGTAAAAATTACAATTAATGATTTAATAAAAGATTCAAATTTAAAATTAAATTTTAAATATCAAAATGCAAGTAAATTTTTATTACCTGGAAATTCTATTGATTTTAATAAAATTTTAGTAATAAGTTTAAGTATTCAAAAACATGATCAATATTTTAGCGCTCAAAATATTGTTTTAAAAACTATTAATTTTAATAATTCAAGATATTTATTATCAGATCTTAATAGCGCATTTGCAAATTTAAGATATTCATTAAATGATCAATTAAATGCGTTTAGTATTCAAGATACAATTTTAAATTTTGTTAATCAATATAAAAGCAAAAAAATTAATTGAAATCAATTAATAAACAATAACCCAAGTTCTTTAAGTTTTACTTTTAAACAACTTCCTTCAACAACTTTTCCAAAATATAGCGTAACCTTAATTGTTAAAAATAATTTATATTTTAAAGATGGTAGCCAAACTTACAACGTTGTATTTACTCAATCATCAACTTATGATATTAACTCAAATTATATAGATTCGGTTTCAAGATTAACTACTTTAGATCATGATAAAACCCAAACTTTTGCTGATTTAAGAAACTTTTCAATTTATGCTGAGTTGGCATTTAAATATAATAATAAATTTCATGTTACATCTTATTTAGATCGTTTTCAAATTGCCAATGATTCAAAAATTAAAATTAGTATTCAAAATTCAACTGGAACAAAATCATATTCTGATAACATGGAAATTCCTCATGTAGAACAAGCATCATATTATGTTTATATTACTGTTGCAAAAAATGATCAATTTTTTACACCATTAAATAACGCACTTTTATTTCATATCACATTTTATTATATTATCTAATAAACTAAGATTATTAAATAATTAATTTAAAATTAATTAATTTCTTATTTATGAAAATTCTTCTTTCTTTAATTTCAATTTCTAGTATTTGTGAACCAACTATATCAACACTTTCTTATTTAAATTTAAATTCAAAACATAATTCAAATCTAGATAACAACAAAGTTTCCTTAAATCAATTAACCCTAAATATAACTTGCGCAAAAACTGCTTTTGATTTAGCTCAAAAAATAGCTAATAAAATTGTTTGCTTATATAACAATTATAATAAAACAACAAAATTAAGCGTTAATACATTGCTAAGTTTAAATATTTTTAGTATTTTTGATTCTCTAAGCGGTGAAAAACTTGATTTAAATGATAAAACTACAATTTTAAAATTAAATAATATTTATGAAGTTGATATTTTTGTTCAAAATGAAAATAGTTATTTTTCAATAATGAATCAACCGCATAAAATTAATTTAAATTTAACAAGTATTGATATTAATAATTTAACAATTTCATTTACAAAATCACAAAATTTTAAAACTGGTTTAAATTTAAAAAATTATATTTTGTTATGTTTAAAAAATTTTTATAATACTCAAACTATAAGTTTTGGATTATCAATTAAAGATATTATGGTTTTAGAAAATGATTCAAAATTAAATGTTGAAATTTATGATGTTAACAATAAAATTGTTGCTTTAAATGATCCTATTTATATGTCATCAAAATATAGCATTTCAATTTTTGTTGCCTTAAATGATTCTTATTTTCAAACAACTAATTTATATTATCAATTAGATTTAAATTCGCAATTTTTTAATATTAAAAACCTTAGTTTTCAAAATATAACTTATCAAGCAAGTGATGATGTAATTAGAAATCAAATTTATAACATTCTTTTAACAAACTATAACAATTTTGCTGTAAGTAATCATTTAAAAACAATTTCAATTGATAATTTAAAAATTGATCCTAATTTAGAAATCAATTTTAAAAAACAAAATTCTTTATTTTTGATTACAATTTTAGTTCATGAAAAAGATTTTTATTTTGTTGCAAACACATATTCTTATAGTTTTAGAATTAATTTAATTAATATTGAACAATTAGCATTTTCGCAACCATTAAAAAATGATTTTGATAATGTTTTTGATTGAAGAAATTTTATTTATCAAAAAATTGCTACTTCATACAACAATATCATTAAAAATAATGTTTTAACTTTAAGTTTACTTGAAAATGATTCAAATATTACCACAACAATTTTAGAAAATCAAAATTTAGTTAAGAATTTAAATAAACCAATTGATATAAGTAAAAATTATAGTTTAATTTTTGATATTAACAATAACGATTCATACTTTTATGAAATTCATCATTTTCAATTCATTGATTATAAAATGAATTATAAAGTTAATCTTAATACAATTGATTTATCAGGTATTGAAGCTAGTAATGGAAAAGCATTATGAAGCAAAATATATTCTTACATAGTTAATGAATATAACAAGGAAATAATACAATTTCCTTATAAATTACCACAATTAAGTAATAATTTACTTATAAATGATCCAAATTTAAAAATTAGTGTTTTTAAATACGATCCAATTTATCTTCAACCTCCTGTTCCAATTGCAAACGATGTAAATACATTAATTAAAAAATTTAATGAAAATATTGAAATTACAATTAGTGCTAATAAAAATGATCAATATTTTAATTACACTAAAAAAGGATATACACAATTTTTTTGAATCCGAAAATTTAATCTAACCGAATATAAAGTTCCTGCCATACCAGATACATTTGTATATCCGGTTTCAAAAGGTTTAACAACTACTGGTGAAGAAATTCTTTGTGAAGGTTTAAAAGCATTTACTCATTATATTGACAAAAAAGTTTATAAAAATGATGCAATTTATATTAATTATTTAGATTTAAGATCTGATCCTAATATATCTTTTAAAATTTTCAATAATTCAAAAGTTGTATCTTTAGATGAAAAGGTATCTAATTTTGAAAGTAATTTTGTTTTACGATTTAGTATAAATAATGTTTTTGATAAATATTTTGAGCAAACTAATAATTTTGAATTTTGTAATTTATTTTTAACAAGAAAATCAAATAAATAATAAAAATAATGTTTTAAATTAAAATAATGAGTTTAAAAAAATTTTTTAAATTTTTAATGTTAGGAATTTTTGTAACAACACCTTTAAGTTTTTTAACTACAAGTTGTAGTAGTAATCATCATGTAAATCCTCCAACACCAAATCCTCCAACACCAATTGTTTCAAGCAAGGAACCAATTCAATCAATTAATTTTAACGATTTTAAAACTAATTTAAAACCTCAAAAATTAACTTTATCTTCAATATCTGATATGGGTTATAATTTTTTGGCGCAAAACTATTTTAATTATCATAATTCTCAAAAAAATTTAACTAAAAAAAATCCTATTATTGATAATTTAACAAAAAAAATAGAAAATGATAAAAATATTATAATTAGCGTTACTAAAGAATCAAATAACGGTAATGATGAAAACATTAATAAAGCAACAATTGATTTTGATATTAAGGTAAATAATCATTTTTTTTCCGAAAAAAAAGAATTTAATTCAAATCCAATTGAAGTTGGATTTAAAATATTTGATTTAAGTAAATTAAATATTGATCCTAATTTATGAAATTGAGCAAATTCAAGTTTGAACCTACAAAATCGAATTTATAATTTTATTGATAATGAAATTAATTTAAATCTTAGCCCAACAATTTATTCATTAGATAAAATTAAAAAAGATATTAATGTTATTTTAAAAGATAAAAATAACAACGATAAGATAATTCCAATAAATACTAATTTGTTACAAACAAGTGAAATTGAAATTTCAATTACACCAAATTCTTCACAATCATATTTATTTAAAAATTTTTTAATTCAAGATATTAATTTAAGTAAATTCTCAATTCAAAAATTTGCTTATTTTTTACAACTAGAAAATATTAATTTTAGATCTTTTAGATCAATAAAAGAATTTGATGCATTTGTAAACAAAGAAATGCAAAGATTATATTTTTCTTGAAATCAAGATTGTAAAAAAAAGATAGATTTTTTAGCAAAAGATTTACTTGCTTGAAAAGCATATGATGGCGATGGTGATTTAATTCCAGCTTCAATTCCTTTGAATGTATTTAATAAACTTACCTTAAAATTAACCTTGTTAAAATCAAATCCTTATATATATGCTAAATTAAATCAACAAAAAACTTTGTTATCATTAAATAGTGTTAAAAATGTTTACGATCTTTCTAATTTAACATTTCCAAATTTACACGGATTTAGCAATGCTAAAGATTTTTATGATTATGTTAAAAACAAAATTGTTAAAACTTATAACAATGTAATTGTAAGTAAAAAACAACCTTTAAGTATAGCACTTTTAAATGAAGATAAAAATTTTAATCTTCAAATTGGTCTAGAAATGAACAAAAGTTTTTTTGTTTTTAAAGATTTATATTCACAAAGAATAAATACGATAAGAAACAAAAATATTCAAATCAAAATTAGTGTTAGCGGAAATGATTTATATTTTAGTCCTGTTAATAAAACATTTAAAATTGATGTAAGTAATTGAAGCTCAGTTTTATTAAGAGAAAAAATGTTTAATCCAACTGAATTTTCATTATCTAAAAATGTTAATGATTTAATAAATACAACATATGAACAATTACTTAATTATTATCATTTGTTTGGAAGTATTCCAAACGTTAAACTCTCAGATTTTGAAAATGATAGAAATATTTTAGTTTTTGTTAGTGATGATTCATCTCAATATTTAAATAAAAATACAATTTTAGGTCCTAATAATAATTATTATATTAATGTTAACATCAATGTTTTTACCGATTTATATTTTATTCATGGTTATAATATTGTTTGTATTTATACAACTTAATATAATATAGGGGTATAACTCAAATTGAAAGAGTGTCAAGCTCCAAACTTGAAAGTTGCGGGTTAAAGTCCTGTTACCCCTGCCAATAAATTTATAAAAAGTGTTTTAAATAAACACTTTTTTTTGTTATAATTTTTTTAATAGCTTAAAAAATTATAGAAATATAAAAATATTGTGAATAATTTAAAAGGCACTTTTTCTAATTTTAATTTTTTATTAATCGTAGCTATAATTTTGTTTGCTATTCTTATTTTATTATTGCTTATTTTTTTAATTGTATTTATCTATAAAAAAAAGTTTAAAAAAACAAGTGATTATGTTATTTCAAATCAAGTTAAAACAAAATCTAAAAAAATATCTGCGCAAGATTTAAATAAAAATGCAAAGAATAATTTTTTTAAACAAAAAATAGTGCAAAATTATTCCAACGAAAAACAAAATAATAATAAAAAAAGTTCTATGGATGCTAAATCTCCAATAAAATCAATTTCAAAAAAAGGATATATTAGCGTTTATTCAGAATTAAAAAAATTAAAAAACAAATTAAAAAAAAGTAAATAAATTTATGGATACTAACAATAAATTATTAAAAAAAGACTATATTGTTTTAAATTCATCCGCAAAAAACCAAATTGATGCGTTTAAAGAAATTTCAACATTAGCTTTTGAAAAAAATTTAACTAGTAATGTTGATGAAGTTACAAAAGCATTTATAAAAAGAGAAGAAATTTCAACAACAGGATTTGAAAAAGGAATTGCAATTCCGCATGCTCAAAGTGAATTTATTAAACATCCAGCAGTTTTTGTTTATAAATTTAATAATCCAATTGAATGAAAATCAGTTGATAATACAAAAGTAAAAGTTGCAATTGCAATTATTTTACCAAAAGATAAAATTGTTGATTTTCAAATTGATATTTTAAAACAAATTTCATTAAAACTATTAGATGCTGATTTTGTTAAAAAAATTAAATCAGCTCAATGTGATAAAAATTGAATTATTGAAAATTTATTATTTAAAAAAATTGATTCAAAATTAAATAATAAAACTGAAAACTTAACAAAAACATTAGTTGCAGTTACAGGTTGTGCATCTGGAGTTGCTCACACTTACATGTGTAAGGAACTATTAGAAAAAGTTGGACCACAATTAGGATATAAAGTTCATGTTGAATGTCAAGGACAAAGAGGAAAAGAATTTGATTTATCTCAAGAAGAAATTGATAAAGCTGATTTAATTATTTTTGCTCTTGATATCGGAATTGATGAATCAATGTATTATGGAAAAATTGTATATCGAGTTGGAACTCATAGTGTTGTAAATGATGCTAAAAAAGTAATTTTAGATGCTGAAAATTTTAAAAAAGCAACATTATGAAAACAAGAACATAAAAAAACTAAAAAAGGTTGAGGAAGAGGAAAAAAAGCTGAAAAAGAATCCTTAGGTGCTCAACCAGACTTTATTCAGGCTTCTGGTAAAGGAAAACCGCAAATTTTAAAACATTTACTTTCAGGTTGTTCATATTTGATTCCTTTTGTTATTTTTTCAGGAATTAGTTTTTCAATTATTATTGGAATTACAAAAGGAATTGGGGGAGCTACATTTACCTTTCAAGGAACTTGAACTGCAACTTTACAAGAAATTAATAAAATGGGTTTACAAGCACACACACAAGCTTTACATATTTTATTTTTGCTAAATAGTTTGGTGACTTTAGGATTTACCTTTATGATCCCAATTATGGGTGCTTATATTGGATTTTCAATTGCAGGTCGGGCTGCATTAGTATCAACTTTTGTAACAACTTGAGTTTTGGTTAACCCAACACTTTGATATGATTTTAATGGTTTGTTTGATTTAACAAATAAATCTACTACTATGGATGCAGGAGCAAGCTGAAGTTTGTTTGGTGCAATATACGCCGGATTTATGGGTGGATATATTACTAAAGGAATGTTAAAAATTAAGGTTCCAAAATGATTTGCTCCTCCTATGGCTATGATTGTTGTTCCTGTTGTAACAACACTTGCAACAATGATTCCAGTTACTTTCTTATTAGCTGCACCTTTTGGATGAGTAATGAGAAGAATGGATAAAGGGATAATTTGGCTTGGAAGCCATCCTCAATATGGATGAGCTGCTGGTGTTATTTGTGGATTAATGATTGGATTTGACTTAGGTGGTCCTGTTAATAAAATTGCTGTTTTAGTTGCCACAAGTTTAATTGCTCCTGGTGGAGATAATGGTCAACTAATGGGAGCATGCGGAGCTGCAATTCCAATTGCACCATTAGGTTCAGGATTAACAGCTTGTATTTTTGGTCGTAAAATGTTTAATAAAAATGAGCGAGCTGCTGGTTGAAATGCGCTTTTAATTGGTTCGATGGGAATAACAGAATCTTCAATTCCTTTCTTTGCTCGAGATTCATGAAGAAGTTTAATTCCAAATATGCTAGGTAGCGCTGTTGCTGGTTCATTAGCATATGTTTGACAAACAGCTGATTTAGTTGGAGCATGAGGATCATTTATTGTTGCGATATTTGGTGGTGTTCAAACAGTAAGACATGGTAGTTCTGGTGGTAGTTACATTGGAGTTATTTGGTATTGCTTAGCAATTATTATTGGTTCATTTGTTCATTGTGGAATATACACATCATTATTACTACAAAAAGATCATTTATTTAAAAAACATTTATTATTAACTATTAATCGATTTAAAAACTTTAAAAATAAATTTGTTAAATTAATTACTAGAAAAAATATTTAAATTTAAATTTAAGTTTTAAATAATAAAAAAAAAGAAAACATTTTGTTTTCTTTTTTTATTTATTGATATTTAAGATTTAATTAAAATTAATATCAATTATAATAAAATAATTATTTTTATTTAAAAAATTAAATATGTTAATTAAAATTTTACCCTACTTTCAAGAAAAAATTTGAGGATCACAACGTTTAAAAGAATTTAATTTTAAATTTGATTCAAAACTAAAAATTGGTGAAGCTTGAGTTGTTTCTGGATATAATTCAAAATCTAGTTTTGTACCTTTTTTTAATTTAAATTTAGATCAATTATGAATTAAAAATCCAAATTTTATTTTTGGAAAAATAAAAAAATATCAAGAATTTCCGCTTTTAATTAAGTTTTTAGATGCAAATGATGATTTATCAATTCAAGTTCACCCAGATGATAAAATAATTAATCAAAAATTAATATTTGGTAAACCAGAGTGTTGATATGTTTTAAAACCACCAATAAATCAAAAATTAATTTATGGGCATAACGCATTAAATAAAACAGAATTTTTAAATTTAACTAAACAAAAACAATGAAAAAAGTTATTTAAATATGTTAGTGTTAAAGAAAATGATTTTTTATATGTTCCACCAGGAAAAGTTCATGCGTTAACAACAAAAGCAATGGTTTTAGAAATTCAAAAAAGTTGTGATATTACATATCGAATTTATGATTATGATCGTTTAGGTTTAAATCAAAAAAAACGCCCTTTACATTTAAAACAAGCACTTGAAACAATTCAATTTCCTGATTCAAATAATAAAATAATCAATTTAAAAAATAATTTATTATTAAAAACAAATTTTTTTACAATTCATGTTTTTAATACTTTTGAAAATAAAAAAGAAATTTTATTTCCAATTGTAAATAATTGAGCAATAATTGTAATTTTAGAAGGCAAAGGATTTATTAATGATAATTTTGTTATTAAAGGTGAGAGTTATATTCTAAGTTATCAAAAAACTCAAAATTTAAAAATAAATCCTAATTTAAAAGTTATTATTTCAAATTTAACAAATTAGCTTTATTAAAACAATTAAATAATTTTGAAAACGAAATAAAAAGTTTTTGTAAACCTTGATCGGTGTAAGAATTAACAGTTCTTAATTTATATCCAAAGGGACGAAGTTGAAATTTTAAAAGAAAATATTTTTGCAACATTTCTAAATAATTCTTACTTAATATTGAACCAATATTTAATTTTACAATTCCGTTTGCAATTGCTTTTTTAACTTGAGCTTCATCAATTCCACTACCACCATGTAAAACTAAATTTTTATTTTTACAAATTTGATTAATTTTACTTAGTAATTCAAAATTTAATCCTTTTCAATTTTTAGGATATGTACCATGAATATTATTAATGCTTGCCGCAATTAAATCAACATTAATTTGATTCATTTTTGCAACATCTTCTAAATTACATAAAACGCCACTTCTTTTATTTAAAAAATCATCTTTTTTACCAGCTACATGCCCAATTTCTGTTTCTAAAAAAGCATTAATTTGATTATTTTTTTTGAATTGAATAATTTGTTTTGCAACTTTTATATTTTCAGCAATACTATTTTTTGAACCATCATACATTACTGAATCAAATCCAGCTTCTAACGCTTGAATAACTAATAAAAAATCTTCACCATGATCAAAATGTAAAAGAACAGGAATTTCAATATTTAAATTTTTAATTAAATTATTAATTATGGTGCGAATAATTTTAAAATCTAATTTTAAAAATAAATAAGTTTTTTGACTTATTGCTAACATTAACGGGGTATTTGTTTCATTAGCAATTTGAAGTAATGTTTTAACTTGATCAAAATTATTAAAGTTATAACATCCAATTGCAAATTTTTCTTTTTTAGCTTTTTTAAAAAGAATTTTAAATAAATGATAATTATTATTTTGTCTCATTAATTTTAAAAATATATTTTATAAATTTAATTATAATTAATATAATTATTAAATAGCAATTTAATTTTAATTATTTCATTTGTCTCTTTCCGAAACTATTTTGTTAATTAGTGCTATTTTTTCTTTTTTTATTGGAATTTTAATAGCAACTCTTCATTTTTATTTACAAAAAAAAAGAAAAAATAATTCATTTGTTCATGCTCAAAAAGCAGAAACAATTATTTTATATCTAAAAAAACATTATCTGTTTATGTTATCAATAATGTTTATCATAATTGGAATTGGATTGTTAATAAGTTTTTTTAAAAGCTTGTAGCAACCTTATTAACATATCAAAATATTAATAAATAATAAAAATTTAAAATATAAAAAAATGAAAAATAGAATTTTACAAAAAAACATTTCAAAGAAAAAAAATTCTAGATCGTTAAATTATTTAAAAGCGCTTCCTAACAAAACATTAGTAACGCTTTCAAAATTAGCAAAATCTTTTTTATTACCAATTTCCTTATTGCCAATTGCTGGTATTTTTATTGGAGTTGGAGCAGCAATTACAACTCAAGTTGCTAAAGGTTTTGGTGGGGATCCAACTTTATATCAAACAAATGGATTTTGAATTTTTGGAAACGTTTTAAATCAAATGGGTTCAATTTGTTTTGCAAATTTAGCGGTCTTGTTTTGTATTTCTTCAGTTATTGCATTTTCTAATGATATTGGAACAGCAACCATTTCTGGATTAATTGCTTTTTTAGTATTTAATGCCTTTATTGGAGGAATAAGTACATCACACACTAATGCAGATACTGGTGCTGTAACTTATAGTATTTTGTTTTATAAAAGTATTCCTAAGGATTTATACTCCAACGTGTTAGGAATAAATTCCTTAAATACTGGTGTATTTGCAGGAATTGTTGTTGGTTGTGTTACAAGTTATGTTTACAATCGAACATATAAAATTCAACTTCCTAAATTTATAAGTTTTTTTAGTGGAGTTAGATTTGTCCCAATTATTTTATTTATTGCAATTGTGCCTTTAGCATTGCTTTTTGCAATTTCTTGACCTGTTATTGGAATTGGCTTAAATAATATTGGTAAAGACACTGGTAAATTACCTTATGGACTAGATTCATTTATTTTTGAAATTTTTGAACGTAGTTTAGTTCCATTTGGACTTCACCACGTATTTTATGCTCCATTATGATGAACATCAGCTGGTGGTGGACCATTAGGACCAATTTTCCATAATATTGATAGCCTGGTTAATAAAAATTTTTCTAGCCCATTTGCTGTTCCAGGTCATAGTAGTGGAACTTTTACACCAGGAGCAGGTAAGTCATTCATTTTATGATTTTTTGGTGCTAAAAGTTATTCTGCTTTAGATCAAGGCCATTTAAATATTTTAACTACGGGTGGAGATCAAAAATTGCTTTATGCAATTTTAGCAAGTAATTATATTTCGTTTGCTAATTTGCACATATTACAAAACTTTATGAACAATCATCCTGGTATTTTTAAAGGTGCAAATTATGTTAATCTTGATAATTTAGGAAGGTTTCAAACTGGTAAATTTCCATTTATGATGTTTGGATTAACAGCAGCCGCGGTAGCAATGTATTTATCAGCTCCTAAACAAAATAGACGCCAATGTATGGGAATTTATTTTTCAGCTGCGGCAACTTGCTTTTTAACCGGAATTACTGAACCAATTGAATATACATTCTTATTTGTTGCACCTTGATTATTTTATGGTGTTCACATGCCTTTAGCTTCAATATCATTTTGATTAATGGGACTATTAAAAGTTCATGTTGGTCAAACGGTATCAGGAGGATTTATTGATTGTGTTATCTTTGGAATGCTTCCATTTAACAAAGGAACAAACTTTTATTGAATTTTCATTGTTGGTCCTGCCTTTAGTGTTGTATATTTCTTTTTATTCTACTTTTTGATTAAGAAATTTAATGTTCCGGTTCCAGGTCGTGAATCGCTTGCTACAGTTAAAAAAGGAACACCTAAACTTTACACAAAAATGGATTATCGAAAGAAAAAATATTCTCACACAAAAGAAGGTCGAGAAATCGAAAAATTAAAACGAGCAATGATAGTTTATGAAGCATTAGGAAAATCAGAAAATATTGAATTTGTTGATGCTTGTGCTTCAAGATTAAGAGTTACAGTAAAAAATATTAAAATTGTAGATGTTGAAAAAATAAAAACACTAGGTCCGAGCGCAGTTATTGTTAGAGGATCAGAGATTCAATCAATTTTTAGTGGTGAATCTGATATTTTAAAAACATTTATTAGAGAAATTATGAAAGATCCTCAAAGTGCCCATTCAAAAATTGAGCAATTTGATTTAGAGCTTAATAAAAAACTTAATGCTGTTTTAGGTAAAAAATAATTTTAATTTAAATATTAAATAATTAAAAATACTATACTTTTTAGGTATAGTATTTTTTTTATTCTTAAAATTAAATAAATGAAAAGGAAAACAATAATTAATATTTTTATATATTTAATTTTTTTATGATTATTTTTTCTAATTATTAATTTATTAATTTATTTTTTTGCTAATGTTTTATTTAATTATTGTTTAAATATTTTAACAATTCTAAGTAATTGAATTGTAATTTTAATAACATTTTTAAGTTTTAATTTTATTTATTTTGTTTCGATATTAATTTGTTTTAAATTTAAAAACAATCATTCCAATTTAAAACAATATCCACTAAGTGATTTAAATAGTTTTAAAGGTGGTTTTATTTTAAATTTACATTTAAATTTTAAAAAAAATAATTTTAAATTTCATTTATTAGGTCAGAATCATTTTTTAGTTGTTGGATCAACCGGTTCTGGAAAAACTCAAAGTCTTGTTTTACCAAATATTTTAATTAATTTATTAAGTAAAGCAAAACCAAACCTAATTATTGTTGATTTAAAAGGAGAAATTTTTAATACAATTAAAGGCTATTTAAAATATTTCAATTATCAATATTATTTATTTGATTTTGTTAACTTTAATTTTAATCACTGAAATCCTTTATTATTACTAAATAAATATTGAAAAATCAAAGATTTCAATCATTTTGAAATATGTCTTGATAATTTTTTAACAATTTTAATTAAACAAGTTCAATCAAAATCAGATCCAATTTGACATTTTAGTGCAAAAATATTTTTAAAAGTTCATTTTTGTTATTTGCTTTTCAATTTAAAAGAAACACTAACATTAAAAATTTTTGTTGAAAGCTTTAGTATTGGCTATTTAAAATTAATTAAACAATATAAAAAATATTTAAAAAATCAATTAAATGATGATGGTTTTAAAATATTTAAATATAATTTAGCAATTTTATTAGATAATTCAAATCGAATGCTTCCTTCAATTTATTTAATTTCTTTAGGAGCGCTGCAAAAAATTGCAACATTAAAATTTTTAAAAATGAGTTTAACAAATGATTTAAAATTAAATGTTGTTAAAAATTTTATTGTATTTTTAAAAATTGATCCTTTTATTCAAACTTATTGAATTTTAGCAACATTATTTTTAGATTTTACAATTATGGAATTGATAAATTTAAAACAAAAAAAGTTAACATTATTTTTTTTAGATGAATTTGGAAATTTGCCACCAATTAATAATTTTTCATCATTAATTTCATTAGGGAGAGGATTAAATATTTATTTTTTTGTTATTTTGCAATCATATGATCAATTAATTCAAAAATATAAAAATTACATCAATATTTTAGCCAATATTGATCATCATGTATTTTTACATTCTAATGATTTAAAAACAAGCGCAACATTTTCAAAAAAATTAGGTTTTAAAAATAAAAAACAAATTAGTGTTTCTAAATCTAAAAATAATACGAGTTATAATTATTCAAATAAAAAAGAATTAAAGTTAAATGAATATGATTTAACAATGTTAAAAAAAAATCAAGCAATTATTAAAAGCAGATTCAAAAAAACATCGTTTTTTAAAATGAAATATTTTTATAAAATAAATAATAAAATAATAACAACAATAATTACAAAACAAAAAAGGTAAAAACAAAATGATTGATTTAAAAATTTTTGATGATAAGAATTTCAACCAAGAATACTATAAAAAACAACTTCAAGAAATTGAATTAATAGCAAAAAAAATAAAAGCTAAAAATATTGTTGGTTGTGAATTTTTAGGATGAGAAAACATTAAAGAAAATATCAAAGAAAACGAATTAAAACAAATGCAACAAATTGCAAAATTATGACAAAAAAAATTAAGTTATGTTGTTGTTGTTGGAATTGGAGGTTCATATCTTGGACCTAGAATGGTTATTGAAGCAATTAATGGTTTATATCCAAATAAAGAAAAACAAAATTTAAAATTTATTTATGCTGGTATTAATTTAAGCGAAAATTATTTAAAACAAATTTTAAATCTTTTAAAGGATAAAGAATTTGGAGTGTGTTTAATATCTAAATCAGGAACAACTTTAGAACCAAATGTTGCATTTCATTTTTTAGAAGAATTATTATTACAACAACATGATTCAAAAGCTAACGAATATATTGTAACAATTTGTGGAAGTCAAAAAAATTTATTAAGAACAAGAGCAACAATTAAAAATTATCCGATCTTTTCAATTCCTGAAAATGTTGGTGGGCGCTATAGTGTTTTAACCCCAGTTGGAATATTTATTTTTTTATTAGCTAATATAAATGTTGATGCTTTATTAAATGGAGCAATTCAAGCTAAAAAAGATGCCGATGAAAATTTTAATTTTTCGGCATATAAATACGCTATATATCGATATTATAATTTTAGCCAATTAAAAAAAGTTAATGAAATTTTTATTACTTATGAACCAGATTTTAATATGTTTACTGGTTGAATTCAACAATTATTTGGTGAATCAGAAGGAAAAAATAATGTTGGTTTATTTCCAGTTTGTGCTAATTTTTCAACTGATTTACACTCACTTGGACAATTTATTCAAGAAGGAAAAAATTCTTTTTTTGAAACAACAATAAGTTTTAAACGAAATAATTCTAATTTAGTTCTTAAACCAACAAAACAAAATTTAGATAATTTAAATATTTTAAGTAAATTTACATTTGATGATTTAAATAACATTGCAATGCAAGGAGTTTTAAAAGCTCACTATAAAAACGCTAAAATAAATAATGTTTTAATAACAATTAATGAATTATCAGAATTTTCATTAGGTTATTTAATTTATTGATTTTTTATTGCATGTACATATAGTGCTTATTTATTAAAAATAAACCCTTTTAATCAACCAGGTGTTGAAGTGTATAAAAAATATATGAAAAACTTATTAAACGCTTAATTAACTCAAATTAATTGTTATTTTTTTGCTAAAAGAGTTACTAACGCTACTAATTGCATTAAAATATTGATTATCATCTTTTATTGTTAAAATCAAATAAACATTGTTTGATGATGCATTTTTAAAATATTCAGAAAAATTCATCTCTAATTGTTTTTTTGTTAATATATCACTTTTACTTGGAGCTGCAAGTTTAATAATATCTTCTTTATTAAACGCTTTATAATCTATTTTTTGAGCAGCGTTGTTTTTGATTGCTTTTTTAATTTTAGAATCATGATTATAAATATATGCTAATTGCAATTGAGCGTTCACTATAATATCATTAAATTTCATAGTGGTATATTGCGAAAATAAATTTTTTGATGTAAAAAATTGATTAAAATCATGACTATTTATTGTTGCTTTAATTTGTTTTTGTTTTTGGCAACTAATAGTATTAAAAGAGATATTTGAAGATAAAAACAATGTAATTGATAAGAAACTTAAAATTTTTTTCATTTAATTTAAATAATATTTTAAAATAAGTAAAATTTATTATAATAAATTTTTTTCTATTTTCTATGATATTACAAAATAAGAATTTAATTGTTAATTTTTCTTTAAATCCGTTTGAAATAAAATCAATTGTTGCTCAAAAAAGCAAGCATCAACTTTTATATCAACAAGATTGTAGTTGAAAAAAAACCTGACCAACCTTATTTCCAATCACAGGATGCTTAATGCATGATACATATTGTTATCATCATAAAAATTATCATATGAATAAGCATGGTTTTTTTCAAGATATAAAAAATTGAAAAGTTAAACACAAAACAAATAATTGTGCAATTTTATATTTTAAACACAATCAAGAGTTTTATGATATTTTTCCATTTTTATTCACGATTGAAATTACTTTAAGATTAATAAAATTTAAATTAAGTTATCAAGTTAAAATTATTAATAATGATTTAAAAAAAATTTATTTTTCATTTGGATTTCATCCAGCGTTTAAATTAAATAATTTTAAACAAAGTTATATCAAAACAAATTTAAAATCATTTCTTTTTGAAGTTGTTGCTAATAATAAAATTGTGCAATTTTCAAAGCAAAAATATAAAAAAATTAATCTTAAAAATTTAAATTTTGAATCAGGTCAAACTTATTTAATTAAAAATAAAATTAAAAAAATTACATTTATAAATCAAGATTATAAATTAAAGTTATCTTGAATAACATGTCAATATTTTTTAATTTGAACCAAGTCAAAAAAAGACCACTTCTTATGTTTAGAACCTTGAAGTGGTTTTTTAGATAATAAGCAATGTGAAAATTTAAATATCGATCAAAAGCCAGGAATAATTACTTTAGAGCCAAATCGAATTAAAAACTTTTCTTTAACTCTTAAATGATACGATTATACAATTCAATAATTAATGCTTCATTTATTTCTTGATTTAGTTCGCTTCGAAGCGGATTTCTTAAATAAGTTCCTAAAAAATTTGTTTTATTAAAACGAACAAATTTTAAGGTTGTGTAATGATTTTTAATTGAATCGGTAACAACTTTTAATTTTTTACTTTTTTCTTTTAAAGTAATTTCATCGTTAACTTTACAAATGTATGAAGGAATATTAATACATTTTTTATTAACTAAAATGTGTTTATGATTTACAAGTTGTCTTGCACCTCTTCTTGTGTTTGAAAGGCCTAATCGATATACGATATTATCTAATCTAGATTCAAGCATGATTAAAAAGTTAACACCTAAAATATTTGTTTTAATTAATTTACTTTTTTTAAAGGTGTTAATCATTTGACGTTCATTTAATCCATACATGAATTTAACTTTTTGCTTTTCACGAAGTTGTAATCCGTATTCTGAAAGTTTAACTCTTTTAGCACCATGTTGTCCTGGAGGGTTAACCTTTTTTTTATTTCTTTCAAATTCTTTATTATTTTCAAGAATTGAAAAATTATAACGACGTGATTTTTTATTTACAGGTCCTGTATATCTTGACATATATAATTTTTTAATATTTAATAAATAATTTACTTCTTAGTATTATAATATATAAATAACATTTTTTCCAACATTATTTATGTATGGCACAAATTAAAATATACATCTTTTTATTTATTGCATTATTTTGTTTGTTGTTTTTTTTAATTTTTACTTATTCATTTTTATATTTTTATTTTTTTAAAAAAATTTATTACTATTTAATTGTAATTAACAAGAAACAAAAATCATCACCTTTTTTAGTGATTATTTTAAATTTCGAAAAAAACAAAAATTTTCAATTTAAAAATAAAAATTTATTTTTTTTGAACAAAATGAATTGTTGGAAAAAATTTTTTATTTCTTTTTATTGTAAAAAAATTTTTAATATTTCAAAAGAATTAGAAAAATTAAGCAAAAAAAAAATTTGAAACATTTTAAATCTTTTTAAATCAATTCGTTTATATATCTTGATTAAAAAATATTATCAAGAATATGTAAAAGTTGAAGCAAATATTTTGTTAAATTTAAAATTTAATCGTGATATTAATTCTTTTTACACAGTTCAATATTTTCATTTTCAAAAAATTAAAGAAATTTATGATTTATATTTTCAAAAAATTGAAAAATATAATTTAAATTCAAAAGTAATTGAAAATAATTTAAAAAAAATTATTGCTAAAAAAGAAATTGATTTTAATAAAATAAATTTAAAACTTCGTTTTTTTCTTGAAAACAAAAAACACAAAATTTATTTTTTAAACGAAAATTTAAATTTTAATAATTTTGTCAAGTTTGTTGATCTTTTTACACTTTATACAAATTTTTTTGAATATGATTTAAATCAAAAAATTTTAAAAATCAATGAAATATTATTTGAGTTTAAAAAAAATAATCATTTTATTGAAAAAGACTTTGAAGTAAGATTTCAAAATTTACTTAAAAAATTTTTAAATTTTTCTGATCATAAAGTTGTTCAAGAAAAAAAGAAAATTATTAATTCTTTAATTGAATATAAATTTCAGAAAGCAACATTTGAATTTAATGAGTTCAAGCAATTCTTAACAAAATGATTTGATGATTTTTTTAATGTTGAATTTAATGCTTTTATATGTTTTTATTTTGCAAAAAAATTTTTAAGTATTTATAAATTATTTTTTAATTGTTATCAAAACCATTTAACAAATTGTTTAAATTTTAAAAAAGTTATTTTTAAAAACAGTATTTTAAAAGAACAAATCAAAAATATTAAAGATATTTTTAAAAACAAAGTAATTTTTTATAATCATGTTTTAGAAAACATAACATTTGAAAATACTAAATTTAATGAAAAAAAAATTTATTCTAAATTATTTGAAATTTTTATATTCATTAAAAAAGAATACAACAACATTTTGTTTTTAAATTCTTTTTCAATAACAAACAAAGAAATTAATTTAATTTCACCAATTAATTTTAAAAACTCTTTAATTTTAAATAATTTAAATAACGCAATTATTTTAGTTGAAAAGTTTAAATTTTTAAATTTAAGAAAATATTTTTATAAAAAATTAATTCAAAATTTTTATCATTGTAATTACCTTATAAGTTTAAATACAAAAGAATTAACTTTTCAAGAAAATTATAAATATTTAAATTGGATAAATAATTGTTCAAAAATTTTAAAAAATTTTAAAAATTGTTTAATTTTTTATGAAATTTTATATATTGTTGCTTCAAAAAATTTAGAATTTGTTAATAATAATGAAATGTTATATCAACATTTTTTACAAGCGCAAAATTATTATCATGCTAATAATTTTGAAATGTTTTTAAATTCAATGATTTTAGTGGCAAGAACTAAAAATGAAATCTAATTTTATTACTTTATTAAATGTTAGAAGTGAATATAGTTTTTTTAATTCGTTAATTAAAATTGATGATTATATTGAATTTGCTAAAAAAAATCATTTAAAAGCGTTAACAATGATTGATGATGGTAACATTTTTGGTGCAATTGAATTTTATTTTTCATGTGAAAAAAATAATATTAAACCCATAATTGGAATTAATACTAATTTAGAATTTGAAGATGTTATTTATAATTTAAATTTAATTATTCAAAATCAAAATGGTTTTTATTCATTAATGAAATTAATTGCTTTAATTGAAAAACAACAAAATCTTTTAAATTTAAAAAAAATAAAAACAAATTATTTTTCTAATCTTTTTGTTATTTTTAACATTCACGAAAAAATTCAAATTAAAAAAATTAAAAAATTTTGTAATTTATATCAATTAAATTTTGATGAACAAATTTTTTATGGAATTAAAAAGTGTTTTGAAAACGATTTTTTCAAAAACATAAATTTAAAAAAAATTATTTTTAACTATGAAATTAATTATTTATTTAGAAATCAAATTGATATTTTTAAAAATTTAATCGCCATAAAAAATAAAGAAAAATTTAAAAATAACAAAATATCTTTATTAAATCATTTTCATTATTTGAAATTTAATGAAATAAAAAAACTTTTAAATAATGAAATAATTTTTAATGCTAGTTTAAAAAATCTAAACTATTTAATTTCAAAAATTAACTTTAAATGATTTCCGGTTTTAAAACCAGATATTTTTAATTATCAAGATTTTCTTGAGCAAAATACAACTAATTTAGAATTAATTACTAAAATTTGTAAGCAAAGATTAAAAAAATTAAAATTGGATAATGATTTAAAATATCAAAAAAGATTCATTTTTGAACTCGAACAAATTAAAAAATTTAATTTTTTAAATTATTTTTTAATTGTTTATGATTTTGTTAATTATAGTAATAAGAATAATATAATGATTGGACCTGGGCGAGGTAGCGCTGCAGCTTCTTTAATTTCTTATTTACTTGATATTACAAAAATTGATCCTTTAAAATATAATTTAATTTTTTCACGATTTTTAAATAAATATCGCTCTAATTATGCTGATATTGATATTGATGTTGAAGATGAAAAAAGAGTTGAGTTATTAAAATATTTACAAAATAAATATCAAAATCATTTTTGTTTAATTTTAACTTTTCAAAATTTTAAATTTAATTCGCTTTGTTTAGAACTTTTTAGTTTATATGAATTTATTGAAAGTGAAAAAAAAATTATTTTAGAAAATGATGATTTCAAAAAATTTTTAATAAAAAATGATTTTAAAAGCTTTCAAGAATTTTTAACTCAAAACAAATTATTTCGCTATTTAGATCAAAAATATGAAAATTTATTTAGGACATTTTTTTGTTTATATAATTTTAAGAAAAACACCTCAACACATGCTTCAGGTTTTCTTGTTTCAAAAACAAATTTAAATAATTATATTTACAATGAAAAAAATTCTAACAATTTTTTTATTTCTCATTTCAATGCTAAAAGTTTAGCAAAACTTAATCTTGTTAAATTTGATTTATTAGGGCTTAAACATTTAAGTATTTTAAAAAAAATGTTAAATTTATCAAATTTAAAACAATTACCGTTTAAAAGAGTTGGAAATGATCCAAAAACATTTACGCTTTTAAACAATGGTGATAATATTGGTATTTTTCAACTCAACTCCCAATATTTTAAAAATACTTTAAAATCTTTTCAAGTGCAAAATTTTAATGATTTAATCATATTAAATGCTTTATTGAGACCTGGTCCAAAACAACAAATAAATGAATATATTTATTTAAAAAAACATAATAAAACAAAAGTTTATGATCCAATAATTACTAATTGTTTAAAATCAACAAATGGAATTATTGTTTTTCAAGAACAAATTCTTAAAATTGTTAAAATATTTGCAAACTTATCATATCAAGATTGTGAAAAAATAAGAATTGCTATTTCAAAAAAAAATTCAAAACTAATAAATAAAACAAAAGAATTTTTTTTCCAGAATGCGACAAAATTAAATCGAAACGAAAAAATTATTATTAAAATATGAAATTTAATTTTAGAATTTAGCAATTACGCATTTAATAAAGCACATTCTTGCACTTATAGTTTGATTTCATATTTTTTTGCTTATTTTAAAGCTCATAATCCTGAAATTTTTTTTAGCGTTTATTTAAATGAAAAATCATTCTTAGAAACTAATACTTTAAAATTACTTCAAAATATAAATAATCATGATTTAAAACTTCAATTTCCAAGTTTAAAAAATAATCTTTTAAAATTTGAATTTAATTCAAACAACATTTTTATTCCTTTAAAAGCTTTTCATAATATTTCATTAAGTTTTTTTAATGCTTTTAAAATAAATCAATTAAAAATTTTAAAAATATTAAAGCTAAAAAATATCAATATCTTTTTATTTGTTTTTATTTTAAAAACAAAATGTTTTTTAAGTAAAAATGATTTAAAAATCTTAATTGTTATTAATTATTTTAAAATGTTCAATATTGATAAAAATTTACTTTTAAATAATATTGATTTAATTTACAATTGAAATAATAATAAAAAAATAAATTCAAAATATATTATGGAATTTCCAATTTTGATTAAATCAAATCCATGTTTTGTTGAAATAATTAATTTGGAATATCAAAATTTAGGATTTATTTTAACAAATTTTAAAAAATTATTAAACAAAATTGCCCCAAATATTGTTTTAAAATTAAATAGTAATAATAAAAAAACTAATATTTTTTTTGAATTTGGGTTGGTTATAAAAACAACATTAATTAAAAAAAATAATTTAAAAAATAGTTTCTTTTTTATCGATTTTATAAATAATTTTCATATATTTAATTGTGTTTATTTTTCAAATCAAATAAATTTTAAGGCTAATGATTTAATTTTTGTGCAATTACAAAAAAAAATAAATTTAAAAAAACGGTTTTTTATTTTAAAAATTATAAAAATATATTATAATAAAAAAAATTTTTTAATACAATAAAAAAACATGAAAAATCTTAAAAAAATATTTATTTCTTTTTCTGCGTTTTCTTTATTTTTCTTTTCATTATCACTAACAAGTTGTACTTTTAATAACGGAATTGAAAAAGTAATAAATTCAGAAATTAAAAATTTTGTTGATGATTCTAGTGTTGTTGTTAGACCAGGTGTGTTAAATGAACATGATAATTTAAATCCAAATTATTCATGAGATCAAATTTTTAATGAATCTAGCAATTTTTTCTTAAATAATTCAAATAATAAATTGTTTTCATTTTCATCTAAAAACACATTAGATCTTAATAATTTAAAGAATCAAGCAGATCTTAATATTTTTGATCAAACTAATTCTAATAACTCAACTTTTTATCAAAAGTTTATTAATTTAGATACCAAAGTAAATTCTAATGATAAATTACCTTTAGAATTTAAAAATATTGCAAAAACATTAAATTTAATAAATGTTGCTTTAAAATTAATTTTTCCATTTAATAGCTCAGTTATTAATTATTTAAGTGGTATTAGTAATAAAATTAGTAGTGTTTTAAATTCATTTATAAGTAATTCTAATTTTCACAATTTTTTATATACAGATAAAATGAGTGATAATTATTATCATTTTAAAGGTGTTTTAGATGCATTTGCAGCAGCAACAACACCAATAAACACTAATCTTAATTATAATGATGCAATAACTATTGCTTTCTATAATATTTCTAAGTCAATAGCAAATTTAAGTGATGATAGCAAAGGATTAAGTGCTTTAAGAAATCTAGATCCTTACACTACAAAAGAAAATTCTTTTAATTATTTTAGTTACTCAAACGTTAATGAATCAACAATTGCAAGTATTCAAAATGGAATTTATAATTATTGTGTTCCTGGTCTTTTTTCGTATAAACCACCAGAAATATTTCCAGATTTTAAAAAAGCTATTAGTAAAGCTGCAAATTCATTTTCATATTCTAATTGAATTAGTATTATTTTGTTATTTCAAAGTTTATTGATTTTAATAAATTATTTTTCTCAATATCATTTTCAAAATTTAGATCCTTTAAATCCAGATTACAATCGTTTATTTTTAAGTTCACACTTACCAAAAAATACTGATAATACCAACAAAAATGTTAAAACAAGTATATTAACCTCAAAATATCAAAATTCCATTAATTTTAGCAATATCTTAAATAATGTTGCCAATATAATTGATAATAAAGAAAATGGTCTTTTAATTGTTCAAATCGCTAATATTTTTTTAAATCCTTTATCTTATAAGGAATCAAATACATTAAAAATTTATTCTGATTTTGGAGCAATTTTTATAAACATTTTTTTTATTACAGCTTTGCCAATGCCTAAAATAACAGGAGGAATTGCTTACCCTGAAATTATTCAAAAATTAATGCCTTTAATTGCTGGTAACGGTGCTCCTGGTAGTGCAAAAACTAAAAGTGGTGTTTGAAAATTTTTCGATTATCTTAAAAATGCAATTGATAGCATACCATCTTACGTGCTGCCTGCTAAATATAAAGCTCTTATAAAACAAATAAAAACAACTTTAACTTCAATTCAAACTTCAATTGTTCCTAATTTAAATCAAGAACATTGATTAACTGGTTTATTTGTTAATAATAAAAACAATACTACGATATATAAAGATATTATAAATATTTTAAACACTTTTAAAATTAAAATCCCATCATGATTGCAAGTAAAACAAAGTGATATTACATCAAATAATATTTCGATTCGTTATTTTTTTGATAATCTTTTATTTGATAAAACAAGTTACTTTTTTTCAAACCGAGAATTTTTAGATATGTTTTCACAAACAATAACTAAATATTTAAAATCAGTTTCAACTCAAAGTCCAATTACATTAAACATTTCTGTTTTAAACAATTTATTTACTTCTATGTCAAATAAAAAAATTGATATTCCAACTCAAATTCATTTTAATAAATTAGGATATATTTTACATTTATTATCAACTAATAATTTTGCTGATCAAAATAAAGCTTATGCGTTTTTAGGATATGTTAATAATAAATTTGAACCCAATAGTTTTTTTGATGATATTCAAAATTTATTAAATAATAATGTTTGTTTTAAAGCAATTCTTAATATTTATAAAAATTATTCAAACATGCTAATTAAAAAATATAATCCAGATAAATGAAATAATTTTATGGGTTATAAGAATTGAAAAGTAAGTAATATTTCATATAATTCTATTCAAAAAGAAGTTAGCAAAAATAATATAAAATATGTTTTACCAAAAAATATTAAATATAATTTAATTTATACCGATCCAATAACACACAAAATTTATACATATATTGTAACATTAAAAAAACATATCAATGAATTTGTATATTATCATATTTGTGATGTTGTAGAATTAACAAGTTAAAAAAAAATAAAAATGTTAAATTTAGATAAATCAAAACAAGAAATTATTCTTGCTGTTTCAAAATCAAGTAAGAATCCTGGAACTTCTGAAGTTCAAATCGCTTTATTAACAAAAGAAATTAAATATTTAACTGCTCATTTAATAAAAAATAAAAAAGATTTTGTTGCTAAAACTTCACTTTTAAAAAAAGTATCACGTCGCAAAAAATTGTTAAAATATTTAAATAAAAATCAAGCTAAAACTTATAAAAATATAATAGCAGATTTAAATTTAAGAAAATAATTTAATTAAAATGTTGGCAATTAAAAATAAATATGATTTCCGGTTTTTTTATAAACTATTTTCATTAGTTTTAATTTTAAGTAATTTTATTTTATCTATTGCTTTCATATTCATTGATTGTTTTAATAATGGTTATGCAATTGCTTTTACAAAAAATCATCCAATTTTAACACATGATGTTTTAGATTCACTTATTAGTTATTTTTTTTATTTTACAATTCAGTCAAATTTTTTGATTTTAATATGATTTATTTTTGTTATTTTTTTTCCAAAACAAGAAGGTAAACAAAAATACTTTTTTATTTCTCCAATTGTAACTTTGTTTTTAACAATTTATATTTTTGATACAATGAGTGTTTTTTTAACTGTTTTACTACCTTCTGATTATCTTAGATTGAGTGCTGTTGGTTGAGTTAAAACAATGATATTTCATGTTATTTCGCCATTGTTATTTATTATTTATGTTCTTTGTTTTTATAAATTTGAACATTATAATATTGAATCTACTTGATTAATTGATACTAAATTGTTTTGTAAAAGAAAACTTTGAAAAGTATATATATTTCCAATTTTTTATCTTTTGATCAATGCTGTAAGATCAATAATTAGATTAGATTATTATAGTTTTTTTCCTCATAATAAAACAATTTTAATTAATAATCCATATTGAATTAAATACGAATCCGCCTTTATATATCCTTTTTTAAATTGGAATAAAACATTATTTAATATTCCAGGGCTTTATTATGCATTGGTTGTATTTCTTATCTTTTTTATTTCAACTTTTATATTATTGTTGTTTTATAAAATTTTTCAAATCAAGCAAAAAAAATATAATATGTCATTAAATAATAGCAATGTAAATATTAATGATATTCAATAATTTATTATTTCTGGTTAACAAAAATAAACAAAATTCTTATGATTTAGAAAATATTTTTATCATTATTGCGTGTTTGTTTTTAAGTGTTTGTTTTGGAATAATTTTTTATGCTGTTTTTACTTTTCTTAATTGAAAATATAAAAAAAAATATTTTATTTTTTTAAATAAAATAATAATTAAAAAATTTTTGTT
>Ga0210059_1000197_pt1 | contig 64631 bp, 39 predicted proteins | sample Ectturendosymbi2_FD_188042 | JGI IMG/M metagenome (GOLD analysis project Ga0210059, IMG submission 188042) | Ecteinascidia turbinata endosymbiont from Florida, USA - Sample 2 (SPAdes) (version 2) | ecosystem: Host-associated > Tunicates > Ascidians > Unclassified | place: Key West, Florida... | reverse complement strand
ATTTTTCGCTCCAGTTGATAGGACATTGTTTCTGAACTTGTCATGCAATAATAAAACCTGATGAAGTCCGGTCTCCACGGCGCGCTATTCAATAATTTACGGAAAAATCGTAACCGAACAAACGAATCACACGTCACGCCATTCCGAAAAACTTAAAATTACTTGATTTCCTTTTAAAAAATGTCACGTTTTATGGAGATGCATAACGAATAAAAGTTCAGCTGTACATTCCAATTATAAAGTCATTTCCTGGCCATCCTTGCAAGATCGCTGTTGCGGTCGCAGTTTGTGCGGACGTCGGCGAAACGCACGCAGCTGTTACTGGGGCAAAACGACTGTTGGTTTAATTAAACAACAGCACGAGTGAGAATCTCACCTCAACCTCAGCCTCCTCCTGCTTCAGCATCTTCTTGATGGTTTCGACTTTCTCTTCGTGGACTTCGATGCTGTGCGCAAATTAAATTAAAGCATGATACACACAAACAAGCGTTCAATAACAGACAGGTCGACGGTGCAGCATCAACATTCTGACTGGTGTGGAAACTGAGTAGCAAATGTCCAGGAGACCCTTAAATTTTACATTTTGGTCTACTCTCTCTCCCCACCATTCGTTAAGGGGAAGCTACGTAAGCGAACCCATGCGATAGTTACCACAAATCAAACAGAAGACTCATGAACTTTTGAAAAAAAACGAGATTACCAAGCTTTTGAACTCGTGTCGCCAGCTCACAAATGCCCATGTCTTTTAGGTTTCATTGCTTCAAAGCTCAGTGCATCTTAGGTGTCCTAGACGGAATGCAAACAACTTCGGCTTTATGGGCCACTTCATAATGAAATGACGCTCCGGTTAACGAGGGTGCGAGCGTTTAATTCAAAACACCTTCGGTCGTCACGTGAAGAAGTGGCGTTTTGCATAGCACGCAGTCTTTTTGCTGTTAGCGAACTAAATGCAAGTCTGCCTGGCAAGCCATTTTGGTACCGTGGTTTTCTGGAAGGCCGCCCTGGGCGGCCGTTAATAGGAAAATAGACACATTGGGAAAATAAGACGTGGACCAAATAACCGCCCGGGCTGTTGTACGGCAGTTGCATATTGCCTGTGTCTGAACAACTACACATGCACACAAAATCCATACACAACAGATGTATGTATAATTATCCATATTTATGTATAAACCATATTTATATAATCCATATAGCGTGGGCATAAATACCTAAATAGTTTTCAAACTCAGTATAACGTTGGGCGTACCGTGTAAAAGAACAGGTACAAATGGTATTCAACTGAAATCTTAGCACTAGGACTGAAGATGTGTAACACACGAAACTAGTTTCCTTACGCAATAAATTGCGATCGATTCGCTTGGTGTGGGTCACTGTTGTGGCTTTACAAATAATGCTTAGCACTATATAAACGCCCACCTAAAATAAGCGCCCACGGGCGGACTAAAGACTGGGCGGCCTTCCGGAAAACCCCGGTACAGGCAAAACTTACAACAAAACAACATTAAAGATAATCTTCCAGGATTCTTAATCGGATGAAACATGGCGAAATATTGTTTACCGCTAACATGGACGTATATAGCGTGTGTCAGCAGCAACGTTGCCAATACACCATGCTGCTATGAAAGTCATCGTGAACATGACCTAAGGCTGAAACCGGTGGAACATTCGTTAGAGTCACAACCTCAAGTGGGACCAAAAATCAAATTATTAGGAAAGACTGACGATAGCCAAGCTGCAACCTTCGACACAACGTTCGAATTTTTTTTAATTTCAAAATCTAAACATTAGATCAGATCTCGCGACGTAATAAATACAGCCGAGCTAAATTTTTTTCATGAAGAAAAAGGATTAACACGTCCAAAGTGGAAAAAATAGGGCTTAGAAAACGAAACAGCAAGCTTTTCTTGAAGAAGATTCAATGTTTTTTAACTGCGTATCTAAGAAAAATGGTTCAGTTTTATATTTTAGGTCACAATTTACTTAACACAAATTACACCTGCATTGCTAAAACCAGCATACTGTTAATAGAATGTCAAGTCTCAGATAGATTTTAAAACAAAACAACACGATAATTTACGGCGCCTGGAACATCGCGATGATGGCGCGTGAATGGCCAAAAAGTGCAAGTTACTTGCGAATGGAATCTTGAGGCAGTCTCTTTCTACTAAAGAATATTTTTTGAAGCTTCAAAAGACAATATGACAATTTGTTTTGTTTAGAAACTCATGCCACACAGTAACGACAGAAGCAATAAGAAATCCACACATGACCATCTCAGCATCAGACGCAATACTATCTCGGGTATGATGACAGCAACATGTTTTTGTTGCATTAAATATGGCAAAGCCATTCATCCATGACGAGTAGGAGCGCCTGAGAGAAAAAGTTGGATGCCGTTAAATGTATAAAACACCGTGCATTGTTACTGGGTGGCGAAACGAAATCGCTACGGGTAAGAGTCACAGTACCACACCCATCCCTGTGGTGCTATGCGGTCGAAAAAAGTTGAGGAAATAGCCATGTCAAGAAGACGTTTTCGAAAGTAATAGCACCCAACCATTAAATGAATGCATATGATCTCAAATCCAGTGTTCACTCCAAGAAAATTTTACACTGAGCAAATGTTTGCTTTAGTGCGCATGCAATTGCGCAACCATGCACACACACAGACAATGAATCGTTTCAAGCGTAACAAGGGCTGTGCGATATATAAACGATATTAAATTTGGAATGTTGCAAATGCGCGAGAATGTGATTTCACTGCGCAAATGGTCTGGCGGTAGTACTGCGCAGCTGCGCACCATGAAAAAACATTGCTCAAATCATCAGGAAAGTTAAAAATCAGAACTTATAACACTGGAAAAAATACTTGCGCGTTTCAAAGCCGTGTTGGACCGTCGTGACCAGAGTGCAACTAACATTGGACATTAAGATTTCGCGCTACAACGACAACGATTATAGTCAGGAGGCTGCTGGGGTTTTAAACGTTCAGACTGAACTGCAACAGCAGATCTCAATTTTTATCCAATCAGCGGACTCCGGACCAACGCGAAGACAATGAAATAGACTTTATTTTTTTTAATATGTAAAAATCGTTGAAACCCGTAGTTCTTAAGACTGACCCTGTCCACTCGCCCTGGGTTAGGTATATACGAAAGAACAGGGGGACGGTAAATTTTCTGCACATCAGATCGCACCACTCACGCGACATTACCACGAAAAGGTGCAGCAGTTTAGCGCCAAACACCAGGTCATGAAACTGCTGCACCCAACCAACAGTAAACTTGGCGGTCGCCTGCCGGACGACGCAACCAACGAGCGTTTCGCGGCATGCACGTTCAGGCGACTGCAGAAAAGAACCACCCTATTTATTCGATTGTAAGTCGCGGCTTTTAAAGTTTTTTTCATCATTTCGTGCAACTTCTTATCAAGGGCGGCTAACGTTTTTTCTTTATCGTATTGAAAGGTCTCGATGACGTTCAGCCTTTCCTTGACTATGTTTTGCCGACAAAACCTTTTTCGCATTCTCTACCTTCGCTTCAGCATCACGTGCAAACGTGCACGCTCCGTCACATGAGGGATTATGATGAACAGAAGGCAGTTCTAGTGGTGTGAGCATCATTGCCAGGGTTGCCAGAAACGCGAAACGTGCTAGTATGCGAAAGTATGTCAGAGGCCTAGTTCACCTATGTTTAAGTGCGGCTTGCAACGAAGGGCGGCTTACATTACATTCTTGACACCATTTCGTGCTGCTTACAATCGAATAAATACGGTAAGCGCATTCGCTTCGCCGAACGCCATGTTCCCTGTCGAGCAATAAGTTGAGCGCAGGTTGTAGGTACAGGTCCCGGTGTCGCAATGTGCTGGCACTGCTCGGAAGACAGCTTGAGAGCAGACAACACCGCTGAGGTAGAACAAGTGCAAAAACCGAAGGCAGGCACAACCGCCAAGACAACAATGCAAGTCTGCCTGAATATCTTCAAAACAACGAGATTCATTCGGAAATGCGGCCGCCACCGACGCGCACGCCGTTACACAAGCAAACGCGAGCATACCGAAGAGACGTTGCTTGGCCCGGTGATAAACTCGTTCGGTTGATGGTGCTGGCTGGAAGCGGAATCGCCGCTCGACGCGTTTGTACCGGAAGAGTCCGGAACCCGAAGCAGGGTGAGGGTGACGCAGCTGGAGGCTGCAGCAAAAATCAATGGTCTCAACGAGTGCAGCACCCGTTGGTTGTACCTCTCTACGCGGCTCAGCGAGAAAGGGCCACGCACTTGTCAGTCTTCTTTTCAGCAAAAATTAAGCAAATCGTTAGGTGCGACTTACACAAAGAAAACTGCTGCAGGGAAAATTTCGCCACGCTACAAAACCAAAACTGCACAGTAATTTCCAATGGCCCGTATACCTTAATTTTAACTGAAAGTGGCCAGCACGTCATCAGAGAAACATACATACCTTTTATCATCCGCACCACCTCGAGATGGTTGCACTCCGTGACGCTGTCACCATCAACCTGAGGAAAAAATGCCGCCGTAACAAAACTGCAGCATCCATTCAAATTTTACTATAGTTTCCAAAGTAAACAGCAAAAGAAACATGAAGCGAGCAACGCGCGGAAGTTTCCAGACAGATAATAATAACCTGCTCGCACTGTGCTTATAGTCAACTATAACACGGACTTTTGACTGCGTCATCCAGAAAATCTTTCTTGATTCCACCTGAGCAACAGAACTCTTCCGAATAAAAGTTATTGAATAACAGCCTTCACTCTTAATCAATCTGCGAATAGGCTACGCACGAATACAAATGTTTCCTTCTGAAAAATACCACTCGGTCGGATTCGTTGTTGAGGAGGCCGAGAAATTGGTCTTGCACACAAGACACTTTGTCGGAAAACCATGTACTTGCACCGTCAGCAGATTGAAGCTGTTGTCTGTTAATCGCACCTCTGCAGTCTACAATGCTTTTCGCCCATTACGATTCAGTTGCCGACATGTTACACGGCCAAGCAGGTGTTCCTCGTACGGCGGTAACTGCTGACGTCTCCCGAAGTAATTTGAAAACTTTTCGACTGAATTCGATTTAGATTTAAACCGCTCGAACAAGTGTTCGGTCGTCGAAGAATTGCGAATGAACTCTGCCTTTTCGGTCCAGCAGAATTCCATCGGATTTGGTTTGCTAACTGAATGTTTTTGCCAAATCCAAAAAAAGAGTTTTTTGATACGATTTTTCGCTAAATGTGAATTAGATCTGAAGATGCTTCCTCAGTAGGCGAAATACGTATATACTCGGTAAACGCCATAGTATCCGATTCTTTGCTGCGGAAGGATTTCTTCGATACGTTGGTGATCTCGATTTGCGACCATCACAAACCAGAACCGTTAAATCCGACATCCACACGTGTTTCACCTGCACACCTCGCATCCAGGTTGCGTAAAAATCAAGCGCTGAACGCGTGAAGTTGGCTCATCTTATTCGCGTGCTTCCCAATACGCCAGGAAAGTTTTCAGCAGCAAGTCCTATTTCAACATCCATTTGCTTTGGCTTCAGGCGTGACCATCTTGTTTATCATGCTTCATTTCACGTCAAAAAACAATTGAATACATAAATGCGTTCGTTACGCTTTTCTCTGTGAAATGCGCTTGGAACTCGATCAAGCATATTTTAAAAGCGATTTTCAATTTGCAAACGCTGCCTAAGCAATACCTTGACAACTGAAAGAAGCATAAACGCAGCATAAACGCAGCGATGAAAACTAGACAATGGAACCACCTTTCTTTGAATCGTAGTCTTTCTTGCTTCCTTGCATCGCTGGAGCGACAACACGCAACTACGACATATACCACTAAAAACACTTTTTTGCCAGTGAAGTTCTTGCGCTTGGACATCATCGCTCAAAGCAACAGTAAACCTCATTTAAGCAACTCTACTTGCTTTGTTGACATCAGATTACCGCTCTACTTTAAACCACACTTATTTTTTTCCACCACAGACCATGGTAATCAACAGGTGAGAACGCTCGACGATTTCGAGGCTTGCGAATGTGGCAGAAGATCGATTGAAGAAAACAGCTGATGTGCGGCTCGTAGCACTTTTCACGATTGTCCGCCCAGCGGCATTCCGCAACTTACGCAATGTGCAATAAAGGTCCAAGTGCAAAGACACGCATGAAGATCGCGCACCACGACATTTATCTCTATGATTACATGCAGCCAAGCGCCACATCCCAAACTTACTTTTATTATTCGGTCGCCTTGAACAACTCCTGCTTTTTGCGCTGCTCCATCTGAAAAAGAGCAACAAAAGGTCTGAAAAAGAGCAAGAAAAGGTGAAAACATGAAATTAAAGTGACAGCGATATGATACGCTTTCAGTTCTTATTGAAAAAAGCAGCTTTCTAAAACATGACATTGTACACATTCCATACAAGCTGGAGTAGAAAATTACCTGTGCCAGATGGTCTGATTGGAATAGCTGCCCTCAGTAAGCTGGCAGTAGCAATGTTTGCAAGCTTTGTTGGTAGCTCACCAGTACAGTCATTGCACTGCCAGCACGAAACACTCATAAGAACATACATCACACATGGTCTGACAAAAATAGTGATTTCCAACATTAGTATGCCTGATCTGATGCAAACCCCTAAAACTAGATTTAAAATTTATATTAACTGGTTTTTGTGTGTTTTTTTCCTAAACAACTTTAACAGACTGAAGTTTCAATCTGTTCAGTATCTTTTATACTCTTTTCAACTGTCTGTTGTTCAACTTCAAACTTCAAGATGACAAGGTAACTGTGAGCTATTTTATGCAATCACTGCAACAAACGGCCTGAGCATACGCTAGCACAAAAGTAGCACCAACTGAAATCCTACATCACAAATGAAAAAGTTTGCAAATGTAATGAGGCATAACCAATGTGGTAACTTTGACAATAAAATTTTCAGCTTTCTTTCAGTTCAAGGCAAACGAAAGCCACACAAAACATCATACAGGTAAACTAGAAGTTTAACCATACACAAATGCTGGAAGTGGCTACACCATGCTATCAAGCACACAAGGTAACGGAATTGAGTAGAAGTAGAAATGAAATGTGGATATTCATGTGCAACATCCACAAAATTCTTCATATTTAGGCAGACTAACCTCTTATGTAGTGATACTTTTGAGTAAACCATTGTGCATACTATTTTCATTAGAAATTAACTTTCTGCAACACTGGTAAAGTATGACAGGAATATTTCAGTTTCAATGTCTGGCTACATTTTAATGCCAAAGCAGCAATTTTCATATGAACTTAGCACTTTCTGGTCTTGACCATATCACTGTTAACACGATTGGTGTGCCATCTTAACATGATGTAGCACACAATCGAACTTTAAATCTGCTTACATTGGCAAGGTTGTTCTATTCCAGTGATTCTTAACCTGGGGTAAATTTATCCAATGGGTAAATTTCATCTTTCTAGGGGGTAAATTTACTGAATCATAAATTATAGCAAATGCAAATTTTTATAAATTTTTGCAAAATGTAATAACCTAGATTATTAGGCTCATTAGTACAAGACAAAACACAAAAGTACATCTGGCATTGTTTTGCTCGTGGATTAAGGAGAGCCTCCCCATCAGGCATCACAGAGTATTATTTTCGTTACCAACAGGGTTGCGGAGTCGGAGGTAAAATACCCAACTCCGACTCCTTAACATTAAGGGAATGATGTTTAGCTGTTAAAATCAATGGAAATCATGGTGCACAGCAAGAAATCTTTGTTTCAACAAAAGTTTTAAAACAAATTGTGCCATTTCAACAGGAATTCCAACTTAGGAGTGTCATGTCAAAAATGATCCAATTACACATTCGAAGGTGGACAAAAAAATCTGACTCCAACTCCTAGTGTTGTTAGGAATCTGACTCCAACTCCACCCAAAAACCTCCTACTCCTTCGCCTCCACAACTCTGGTTACCAAATATATTTACGGCTATATCACACAAACTGGAGATGTTGCACCTTGGATTAGGATTCAGATAAGTTTTCTCTTTTTAGTTTATCTTTGCACATGCAGGCTACGAGATTAATTTGAGCACCTCATGCATGCAACACTGTTCCTGTTCATGACTTCATTTAGATTTTGCATGTAAAGGGAGATTGTCACTGTCAGAATTGCAAATTCCTCTGTTGTGCAATAAATTTCATTGTTATTACAAGGGTCAGACACTAGCACCATTTTTCTCTTTTTTTTCACAACACGCTACAGACTGCATAGCGGACAGCCAGCATGGTGGAGGTCTTTTCAGTGAATGAGTTATTCATGAGTTAACAAATGCAGGTTTCAACATTCTCGGTTACTACTTCAAAGAATATGACTTATCAAGAATCATACATGGACTTCCAGGTCGACTTCATCATAACAAATGATGCCTGGGAATGGTTCGATGAAGCAATCAATTTCATAAGCTTGCTTGACTCCATCCCACATATGTACATGACAACCACATGTCTCTGCAGATCAACTGCACTTAATTTCATGCTACAGGAACTCTGCCAATTTTTAGGGTTCGTTTCTGAAGACACATTAGGATTGGAAGCATCCTATCATGTTGTATTTACAACAGCAAAGAAAATAAACTGCATATTATACATTATGATGATTTTATAATCATTATTCCATGACAGCTGCACACAATTTCAGAGCATTAGCCAAACTCAAATAAAAAAACCTAAAGTGGATCTGAGAAAGCACCACTTTCCAATTCAATGACAAGTTCTACAGAAAAATTTGTTTTAAACATGTGATAAAATAAAATTTGCTCCCCTAAAAATGTATCCCCCCCACCAAACCGTCACATGCTGGCTTAAACAAACCATTAGCTACCATCTCTTATGCTTATTTTCACTGGCAATGCTTCTTTCTACAGTAGATGTATGTTCTAGCTCAGTCATTTTTGTTTGGTCATATAAAGTCATATTTTCTGAAAAATAAAGTCATATTATCAAGTTTTTAGGCCACAAAAATGGTCCTCATAATGTACATCACATATTTGCAAATATCTGCTAGATGATGTCTTAATAACATGGAAATTAGTCAAGAAGATTAGCTAAAAACAGAACTCAGTGGGCCATCTGCCAGTAAACGAATATGGATCTGCTAGCATTTGAACTTAATTAAACCAGTTATTAATGCATCATCCATTTAGTCCCACTAATAGTGTTAGTGTTTCTTGAAAAAATTTCTCATGACAACAAATAGTAACACTTTTGTTACTGCTTGGTCCTGCCAGAAAAAATCTGCTGGTCAACTGCAGTTGCCTCAAATTGTCACAAAACTTGTGGACACATTAAAGGCAGCCACCACATTGTCACACTTGTGGCCACAGTTATAGTGCAAAGTCATCAGTAACATCAAACATGGCTGCCGATCAACACGAACACATCAAAAGCAGCTGTGGTTTATGTTGTCACATCAATCAAATTGGCAACTGTCATGATTGAAACGCCAAACTACTTCATGCAGTATTTTTGTTTGGTTTTGCTAAACCTGTAGATCTGCATGGCCTGGTAACAGGAGTGTTATGTGCAGATGGGGTATTGGGGTGTGCAAAGAATCTGCTTATTAATAGAAAAAATCTACAATCAAGTTTTAGCAAAAAATGAGAGTAATGTGCATTTTATCACTACGAATAATTTTGCGCATGTTAATTTCTGACAATGATGTTTAGGCAATAAATTTTATTCTGCCTAATATTTCTTCATACTGCATGATTTCTGAGAACACCTCTTTCCTTTTTTAAGCAAATGTTCTTATATTCAAACTACTATGATCATTCATTTCCAGTTTAAATTCACTTCATAGTGTGAAACATCAAAATTTAATAAAAAGGTTTGACAAAAAAATTGTACAATAGAGTTTCAAATCAAAGTACCATATGTCAGTAATTAATCTTGGCCATCAAAACCCAAAGAATTTTCATTACACTATAAGAAACCATATCACCCATGCTGCAAAACCCAAGCTATTTTTAACAAGAGATCGACCGATATGGCTTTTTTGGGACCGATGCTGATATATCAGCCAGTCATGGACCGATAGCTGATAACCGATATTTCCAAAATTTTAGAATCTTGCATTTAAATCTTTTTTTTTTCAGTATCAAAAATATAATGTATTCTATGCCTTAATTTTTTTCAAAAACTTAAAAAATCAGGATTTATGAGCTAAAATTTATCAAATTGCAGCAGTTTTAATATTTTGCTATGATTTTTGATTAATTTGATTACTGATGATGCTTTTGTTTCGGCTGCGACGGCCAATGTGTGCTTCATGGTTTATCTTGTCTGCTTGTTTATTAAAATGCAGTCTGCTAGCATTGCTGCAAGATAACTGTCTTGACTTGGTTTTTTGTGCTTTCTTGTGCAAGTTGTCTGGATGCGCAAAGAATACAACAGCGCTTTGTCAATACCTACCGAGGCTGATTTTGATAAAACTGGCCGTTTTGGCCGATAAACATATATCAGTGAAAGCCAAATATCAGCACAATATATCAGTCTATCTCTATTTTTTAAATACTCAGCACCAGCGTATGCACCTCTATGGAATGTTCTTTTTATAAATCAGATGTGGTGCTGTGTACAAATATGGATTTGGCTTCTATTGGATACAGGCTATAATATTTTCCTCTTGAAAGTTGGTTTATTTACATAATAAAACTATGAAGAAAAATAGCAGAATTAACAACTGAAGCACCTGTTTGAGCTTTATTTAAAATATTTTTTGTGAAACTATCCAACATATCGTAAACAACTTTTCTGGTGCACGGCTCCTTTTCCTGGGGAAAACTCTCAGTACTCAATGTAGTAAATACTGATTCACAAACTTTGTGGAATAGTCACCTTAGATGAAAATGAACTACCTTGGCACAGCTTTTTTAGCACATGAATCACAGAAACCACCTAAGACTGCACTGAACATGCAATTACAAGAATTTGACTATAACACTTTACAAAACAAGTTTACGTGCTGTTACTGAAAGATAGAAAACTTGGATTTCTACCAAGACTGTTCTTGAAACTAACCTTGAGTGTTTGAAGTCATGTTCCTGATCCTTAACTATACCAGGACCCCACAAGCCCTTACCACACTTATTAAATTTCAATAAAGATGGAGTCACAGCTCATTATGACCTCAGTATACAGAATTATCTTAACAATGTGAGTATTTTTCACATATAGATAGGCCATGGTTCTGTAACATCACCAGCACCCATGAAAATGCTCACAAGTGTGGACTTTGAAAATGTGGTAATTCTCATAACTAGGGCAAGTTGTTGCAACTTTTGCAACTCTTTTCACAGCTTCCGAAGCACTCAGAATCTATGTAGCATGATGTTTCAAGCCGGTTCCATTAAGTTCATATTGCAACTTTTTGTAACATTTTTCTTTCTTACACGCAAGTTTTTACTGCAACTTTTATCAAGTATTGTAAAAAAAGTAAAAGTGCAATTTGAAAATCATGCTTTAAAATTATTTCAATACAGTTCTGTTCTCTTTGATGACCGATTCGAACTGAATAGTAACCTAAAAGCAATTGTAGCAATGACCCAGCTAAACATCACTCCAGAACCGCACACCAAGTTGTTAAATTGCCAAGCAACTTCACACAGTGTGGAGCGAAGTTTTAGCATGCTACGTAAACTGTTGGCAAAAAATCTCTATTTCTGGCCAGATAATGTCTGGAAATATTTAGCATTATTTGTTTATAAATCGCTTGGGTAAACAACTGCCATTTAAAATGCTTGTGCATAATTGCAACTTTTACTGCATCTTTTGTTAAAAATAAATGCAAATTTCTCACGATTTTATTGCAACAAAAAACTTGCCCTGCTCAAAACGGATACTGTGTCTAAACAACGTTGTCATTCTAATGGAGTTGAAAGCAGCTGTTACCACTTTTGTAGCAATTTGGACAGCATTTGGAACAATAACCCTGCTATGTTGAGAAACTGTCTCACAGAACATGGTGTCACATAGAATTACACAGACGGAATGAGTAACAGCATACATATACACTGGAAATATAAAATATATGGATGGGTAGAGACTTATGGTCTACCTGTCAAAAAAAACTTTTCCAAAAGTTTTGAAATTCCTGATGTCCTAAACATCTAACACTTTCGTGCTCACTGCATGTAAATCTATCTATTGACAAACCAGGCTGGTTCTTGACTAGCGTAAATTTATGTTTTTGCTGAAAATCGTGTTTTGGGATCGACTTGTTTTTCACCTGGATACGGTCTAAAATTACGGTCCTAGACTGAGTTTAAAACTAATAAGTCTTGGAATGAGAGTCCAAATTCTCTGAGGTTCATAGGCTGTTTGAAAGCCTGGTTGTTTTGAGTTGGTCCACTTAGGCAGGCCAGGATCCTGCAGCAGTGAATGTGATTTTGTGTGATGGAAGTGCTTTGATGTGCTGCCAAATGCTAGGAAAGCATGAAGGATTGTATTAGGCATGTTGTAGGCACATATAGGCATGTTGGTAAAGTTTAATTGATCAATGCCAGTGCTAGCTGCTTTTATGGCATCAAAAACGCTTCCAATGAAGTGTAACTTTTGCAAAAATAATGGTGCTAGTAGGCCCAGACTTGCTGCAGACTTGTTGCATGTAGCCTAAACTGTTTTGAAAATGCTCTATTATGCTGGCAACTGACATGTGTAAAGGCAAGAAAACGTGTAGCATGTTTAGTGCTTTAGCCTACAGGTGGAAAATGCCTAGCACTATCTGATATGAATTTCCTGCCAACACGACCCAGTAACAATGGATATTGCCTTGGTATTCCACCCAGTAAAGAAAGTGTTACGAACCAAAATAAAGAATTGCAAATATAAGAGTAGATGTACTTGATAAGGTTGTCTTTAAATACTCTAAAAAATCAAACATACATGTGTCTATTAGCTATAAGTCAATCTTATCCTATTAAGCCCAGACAAATTGCACTGAGTACCTTAGAGCAAAAACTGCTACTGACAAGAAGCTTGCTTGTTCAAGCCATTATCTACAATAGTGAAAACAAAAATTCTCAAAGTGGGATGACCTTCTATGAAAATAAAATTGATTGAATGGTAGCACTTTAGTGAAATTACCATCATCTGTAAAATGCAATTAGAAGCAATTATAGATATGCAATGAAAGATAGACTGAGTTTTCGGCCGATATTTGGGTTTTACCAATATATCAGTATCGGGCAAAATGACCAATTTTATCGGCCTTATTAGGTGCTGACAAAACACTGTTATATTCCTCTTGCATAAAGACAACTTGTGCAAGAAAGCACAGCAAACCAAGTCAAGCCAGTTATCTTCCAGCAACGCTAGCAGCGTTTTCATAAACAAGCAGACAAAATGAACCACGGAGCACGTGTTGGCTGTCGCAGCCAAAACAAAAGCACTATCATTAATCAGATTAATCAAAAATCATAGCAAAATATCAAAATTGCTGTAATTTAAAAAAATTTAGCTTTTTAGTCCTGATTTTTAAAGTTTTTTTAAAAAAAGGTAAGGCATAGAACACATTATATTTTTTACAAAGAAGCAAAAAACAAGATTTAAAAATTTTAGAAATATTGGTTATCAGTATCGGCCCTAAAAAAGCCGTACCAGTCAATCCCTAGTAATGATAGCAGTTATACAATAGCACATGTGGAAAGCATTTTGAGCCATAGTACAAAGATTCAAATTTCCTTAGAACTAATATACCTTCCGATACAGAAGCTCATGCACAGGCTTCACCATGATAAAATTTCCACACAAATTTGGTAAGTTATTCGGTACTGTAGGTAAAGTTATGTAACATAAGGTGCCATTCTGGTTCCGTTTCATTGTAGTTACTTTGGTACTCCCTTTGGAGTGTCACCAGTGTCATATGGTGCTTATCTCAACTTGCCTGTGATAGTGGCCATGCAACTACTTTTGTACTGAATGCTGCATTGGTGGCAAGTCGATGGCAGCACCATGCATGAATCATTCATTTGCACTTGCCTATCAACTCCAAAGAAGAGGCTGGGCAGACTGCAAGTCGTTTTTTTTCATGCAATTGATATGACCCAGCTGAGTATCAAATCCAGCCTACCGGTTTTAATGTGTGCCCATCTAATGTACTACTTACCCGGTATTCATGGTGAATAATATTGGCTGTGAATTTTACCAAGAAAAGAGAAAAAAGGAAAAATTTTTGGAACATCTTGGAACCCAACATATGAGATACTATTGGTCCTACTTAACCAGGGATGTCATCTGTCTTTATGAAGACTGTGTGTGTTGCTTCTGTATCCAAAGTTTTTTTGGTTATGGAAGAGTTGTGGAACTTGAGCCAAAGTTTCGTTTTGGCTTGGTTACACTTTTTAATCCACACTCAACCAGACATGGGGCAATTGTAATCATCAATCGTCATCAATTACAGTTTTTTGAGTAATTGTAATCGATTGAACTGACCAAAAATGAAATGCAATCGTGATTGATTACATTGCCAATTTTATCATAGTCGATGAGGAGAGGTGTTCGTTTTATTCATATATATATTCAGAGTGAACTTATAAATGTAAGAGCTGAAGTAGGCTATGTATACAATTAGTGCAGTAATTTATATACAGTAAATTAATTTTTTTTCAGAGGAGTAAAGTACTTTAATCCCAGTCAGAAGTACCTTTCCACAACACTGATAACTAGCATGTCAACCGTGATCCACCAGATACTGGTACAAAAACTCTGACTTTTGGTCCAATAGGCATATGTAGGCGTAACCCACAGTTAGAAGAAACAGTCAGCAATTTGGAATTACTAAAAAACTAATATGCAGCGTTGCTGGATGAATCTTCAATCCTGATATATGTCATTTGCTTGATAAAAGATTTGAAGCATTGAGAGCATCAACTGTAACAAAGATTTCAAACAAGGATTTACTTTCAATCAAAATTTAAAGTGTTTGTTGCAGTAGAATAATTGCATGACGGGAGGGAAGAGGGGCGATTGAACTCCCCTGGCCAGCTAACTGTAAAAACCAGGTCCCCACTTAGCTTATATTTTTTAGCATCCTTTTAATTGGTTTTTAGTAGGTTGTCATCTTTTTGCATTTTTCGGATTATTTTCTGTTGATTTAGGATTTTAGGAGCCATCCACATTTCATCACCCCTCAAGTTTTTTCCTGAGTGTTGACCAGTAGGTCCCTTACAGAAGCCAATAGGCCTCTTTCAACAAGCTTTCCCTCTAGCTCAAACCTCTAATTACTCCACTGGTTTGTTGACTGCACGTACATATCAGTAAACAATCAATGTGTTTTTTCTTTTTCCCCTCAATACTTGATCGTTACAGATTAGTAATTTTGTTTATTGCATTGATCCATTACATATGTTGTCTGAAAATGTACTTACATCAAACCCTGCAAATGGGATTTGTTTTCGTTCTTAAGATGTTTCAAAACAAATGTAATCGCGATTGTAATCGTGATTACTTTCAATGGAATTGTAATCATAATCAAAAACATAATGAAAAAGTAGCCCCAGCAAAAAGTTGACGAATGGTTCAAAACTCCAAATTCCATTGAAATTTTTCAGTTGCTCCTTCTGGTGGTGGACCAACACAAGGCTAAAGGTCACACAGGGGTCAAATTTAGTGAAAATGCTTACTTGGTAATGGATTGCACTAGAGACCATAAATTGGTGTCAAAAGAAGCAGAATCATAAAGTTTCTATCTGTCCTAAAATAACTTTTGCCCTATTTTGTCTAGAAATGAAGATATTATCAAAAAATGGTATGTTAAGAGTTACGATGAGTGAAATTTTGGAAAAAACACATTGCAATTAGCAAGCCTTTCTGTTTAAAAAATAAGTAATGATGAATGATCTCCAAGTACGTTGATGTCAACTTGTTATCAATGCATCACAATTCACAAACTAGATAGTTGATACACATTCAAAGTGAGCAAACCTCTGCCAAGTTCTCCCAATAGTAGCAGCAAACTGCACCAAAATATATACTCTCTGCAAATAATGTGCAGCTGTTCATCTATTTGTAAACTCCTCAAATAATGTAACAAAAAGTCATTTGGATTTATGTTAGATCAGTGCTTGGCTGAGTTCACTTACATCTGTTTACTTACAGCATGACATTGAGAAAAAACTTTCTCACACCAAAAAGGTCGAATCATGCGCTTGTCTATGAAGGAAATTGTGGTTACATAATTATGCCACTAATGCACTTCTAATGTAAGCCATGTGTGTTATCTCAAAAAGAGCACAAAACAGCTGCAGTAGAAACATGTCTGAGTATATTTGTTGGGAACTTTGCTAAGCTTTACTTTTGAAAATTACAGAACATTTTATGTTAAACACAATATGTCGGGTTAACATATAATAACATACTAAATTTGCTGTTTAAATGTTGACACAGACATGTCACAAGAAGTGCATACATACTTGTGTGCAACAAAAATGCAAAACTAAAAACAAAATTTTGCACACAACGCGTAAATCATATGTATTGAATGGCCACTTTACATATTTTAAAGAACCATATCTGACAACGATATACTTTATTTAAAAATGAAAGCAAATACCTGGTTTCACAGACTGTACATATACTGGTTTATCACCACTGACAGTTAATCCATATCCATTGTCATCTTTTTGTACCACAACTAACTTCATAACCATGCTAGGACCTCCTGAATAATAAAACAGTAAAACCTCAAACAGCAACAGCACTTATAATAGCAGAAAAACTACTTGCAGCAAGTACAGTAATAAAATCTGGCAGTAATAAACATTCTAGCATGTTCCATGCAAGGCAATCACTATGAAAATACAGTAGAATTATCTTATAACATCACTTCATGGGACCAGAGAAAAAGGATCACTATATTAGGCAAACTATCATTATAGCCGAGCTACAATAAACCATTCCTAAAATGATGTTTTAATTCAATGCCAGAGCCGAGCAAAGGTTAAAAGTGTTCTTTGATCAGGATTGCCACTAAATAGTGTTTTGCACATACTCTAATAAGAGTCAGAAATTATTTTGTTTTTATTTCTCAAAACTCTCATTCTTGGAATATCAAAATATCTCGCAAGTCATGCTACTTGGCACTTTCATACCATTTTCACTATTGACTGAAACAACAATGTCACACTTTTTTCCATAATGGGATATTGCTTCTTTTGTTAGACAATTTATACATGGTCCCACCAAGATCAGGGCCGGCCTTTAGCCAATTGAACCGATTGCTTCCAACCGGGCCCCACGTTGCGCCTACTAACTTACACAAATTTACACTTTCTATTGAAGCTGCATGTATAGAGTGTAATGCCAGCGTGGGGTTCACAGTGTTTTTTAAGCATGAGACCTATTTCCAATAAAAATTAAAGTGAACTATATGTTTTTAATGCCGTCCATCATCATAATTCATTCTGTAATTGCAATAGTGATCATTGTTTTTTGGCAATCTGTAGCCTAGTTTTTTTCAATAACAGCTATTTAAGCAGAGGATTAAGCGTCAAAGCATGTTTGTTTCAATTACAAGCGTCTCGTATTTGGCAGGTCAAGTTTCAACAGTTTCTGTAAGATACATTTCAATATAGTTATTGCTGTGTCAATAGTTACTCATCCTCTGAAGGCTAACTTTAGTTTGTAATTGCAACTGTGTGCTGAGGCAATCTGATTGGCCGAAATGCTTGAAATAAACCTAGTTTTAATAATGCGAACTGAAGATTATTACAGATGTGCAAAAAATAATGGTTCCTTAAAAAGTAACAGAACATTTATTTAATGATTATTAACAACTAAACCATTTGCAAAGTAACAGAAGTGTTGGGACCACCTTCGGCGAAAGAAAAGTGTCAATTAAGTTAAGCGAAGCAAGCCTCATGATGTTCTTGTGGTGAGAGTTGCATCATGAATATGGCATCATTCTCACACAGATTGGCATCGTAGTTTATGAGATATAGCCTAACAAATTAGAAGTGGCAGAAATCTTAAGAAGTACGTAGGCGCTATGGGTTTTGTGGAAATTTTGGAGACTACTACAATACTTGCCTGTTTTGAAAAATTTCTGAAAAGAAGGTTAATAGTTATTGCAACATTTGCAATTACTTTATATATTTCATGTTAGAAGTCAAAAGAGAAAATAATTGTTTTCAAAACCTGCTCTAATAAGCTGTTTGTGCTCTTAAGCAGTGCACTTAATTAAGAGGGTTGCATTGTCTGTAACCATTATCCAAGTGTAAAATTTATAGCGATAGGCAGGTGCAGGTGTCCTGGTGTTTTGTTTTATGGTTTTAATAGATGGATTTGGGCTATTCATTTAGGAATATATTTTTCTGTGACTAAGATAAATACCGTGAGTTCAAAGACCAGGAAACATAGGCCGAAAATATGAAGTGGCAGTCAAGAGGAGGCTAAAGCCAGGGTAAACAAAGGCCAAAGCAGAACAAGAGGAAGGTGCATTGGACAAGTATTTTAACAGAACAATCTCAGAAAATGCACAAAAAGCACAGGAGCCACGCCACAGCGAATATGGCGACAACCTAGACAGCCTGATGAAGTTATGCCAGATAATGAAGCCCACAAACAGAAAGGGACGACCGGCAATTGCCCCCTTTAAATTTTCAAAAACATTTCTAGTTTTTTGATACACAAGTCACTATCATTTACCCCTGAAAATACCACGATAGGTTACAATCATTTTTCTGCTCAAAAAGCAGCTGTTGGCAACCCTGCAGAGAGTCAAAGTGGAAGTTTATGTACAGGAAGTGAGGTAAGTCATTCGAAATTGTTGTGTCTCACAAAGCTGTTTCTGATGAAGCTTGCGAGAATGAAAATTCAAAATTTGTTGGAACTATTGCATTAACAAACAATTCTGCTACGTGGCCATTTGTCATGAGTTGGAATTTTTGGAACTATTCAGCCCAAAGAGACGAACCATGTACAGCAGTGGTTCTTAACCTTTACAAACACGCCGAACCCTTATGTAGTTTTCCAAGATTTTGTCAAACTCCATATTTGCCCAATATAACAGAAAGTAAAATTGGGTTACTACAAAGATGACAATGGTTGTTATCTTGCTGTGATATAACCATGCTTTCAGACATGTTTCAGATGACCTTCGTCGAACCATTGAAACTGCTCCGTTGAACCCTAGGGGTTTGATTGAATCCAGGTTAAGAACCACTGACTTACAGTCACATCACAACAGAAATTTTCCCTAGAAAAAAACGCAAGTGATGGGAATGTTTTTCTATGTTCCACTGAAAAAGAGTACTGTCAGATTGTGAAGCAGTAGATTGCCCATGGCCAATCCACTTGGCATCGAAAATCGAATCTGTTGCTATTACCACAAACTTTTTAGCTTTGGGTGTGGAGTCACATTACAAATACTTAATCTCCAAAAGCATTGAATAAAGCAACTAATGTATTTATTGGGTGTCACGGCGTTGTCTGGTGAAGTCTGTGCTGGAGAAGTGAAACTGGGGTCATGCCCCAGACCTCCCTTTCACATCAACGATTTCTATCGCTATAACGTGATGCACCCCTCAAAATTTCTGCCCATGCCACTGAGTGGAGCCCTGCAAAAGCGCTTCAAATCAGGCCCCACACTTGCTAAGACAGGCCCTGACCAACATATTATCAATCAAACTGACTACAGTATAACTCATGTACCGATTACTGCTGATGGCGCAATCCTAGTCTAGATGCTGTTTTTGTGTCACACACTGGCATGGCTCAACGATTGGCCACTTCTTTTAACTGTATTTTTATTCAGTCATGAACAAAGTGTAGTGGTTCCACATAGCTAAGCTTACACTTCAAACAGGAAAAAGCTTGCAACTGTTGTTATAAAAGAATATTTTGTGGGAACTGACACAAAACCCTCACTACAGGTGAAGTGACAATATAGCCAAGTCATTATTGCCACACTCAAATGCACGTAAAAGATAGACCGATGAAAAAGCATCATTATAGGTGAACTGTTGTAATAGCTGAAGTTATTATAGTCACTTGGGGGCGATCCGTGCAATTTGGGCTAGTGCAGTTTGTAATCTGGACCAAAGTCATCATTGGTTACATGGGCGCAATTTGGTGGGGGACACATGGGACGTGTCCCCCACTTTTTCAGGTGGGGGATATAATATGCCATGTCCCCCCACTTTTTTCTCTTAAGGGTTTGTATTTGGAGAGGTTTCAAAAACAAAAGTAATGTTTGTCATGTTTTGTGTAAAGAGCTTTTCAAGTTAGATGATAGCTGAGTTTGGTATGGTATCACTGATTCTGTTAGTTTTAGCTTCGATAAAATAATTTTTAGCATTTTTCAAGTTTCTAGTGACCGTGAAAGATGGTTAACTGCTTTTGTCCAACATTTTACCCTGTGTGGTATACTGTTAGAAAAGTTATTTTCTTGTAACAGTGAGAGTATTACAACTGCACATGTGAGAGACCACAGTACAGCCATTATTTGTTTTGCGCAGAAATGTAAATGGCTTTGCTGTAACGTTGGTTGTCACGTATTCAGAAACAGACAGCGTATAATTTAATGATGCTAGTGTATATATATTCCTGTAGAAGGTTAGATTTTCAGGCAAATCTCTGCGAAGCTTTTTCCGAAGACAAAAAGAAGCACTATTGTGGAGACTTAGTTTTGGGAAGAGCAGTTTTGCAAAAGACTGTCTTCAACTTATTAGTGAACAAGGTTTCAATCAAAACGCTGGAGAAGTAGCCTACAGTATTTACCTAGCTGTATATTGACCTATAGCTCAAAACGTAGGGACTTGAGTTAGAAATAAGGACAAAATATACATTTATCCTCACTTCTTATAATGTCGTGACAATGGTGACCAACAAATAAAAAATATTTATTTCCTTGACTCTTACACTTTGTGTTTGTGTTGAATGCATTGGTTCTTTGAGTTTAACCAAACCCACAATGCAGCAACGTTTTCATCCAAGTGCGAAACATTTGCTTTACAAGTACAACACACCTAGCTTTGTTGGACATTCTTTTCATGTTAAAGGTGAAACTTGTACGGTACTTTTTTGCCAATTCACCGTTGTGCATTTTGATTTAATCTCAAAAATATTTTCGTGTCGTCATGCAAGTACAGTAGAACTCTTAGAATGAAGAGTTGTATGTCAGGCCGGGCTTTTTGGATCAGGCCGGGCCCAGGCTTAAATTTGTCAAAATATTTCGGGATGATTTCGGGCCTGCATACAAAGCTTTTTTATGGCATTAGGAGTAAGGATTTTTTACTTTCGTGATGTTGTTGTGCTCACCGCAGTAACTTCTGTGAGTGAAGTGATTGTGATTTTCTTCAGCTAATTCTGTTTGCAAACACAGCTGCGTTCTTTTATTCTCTGCTCGGATTAGTCTCACACTCTTTTTGAAAAGGCGACAGCAGTGAAGAAATTAGCACGTGATGGCTTGGCCTCAAAGAGATCAATCATTCACGTGATTCTTGGCTTGTTTTAAGAAGCCTACAAGCCAGCTTTTCGTATCTATAGAGCTATCCTAGAAAGTTTCTTTATGTCCATAGCACCACCGTAGATAGTTTCGTGATAGTTTTTTTTTTTTCTTGAGAAACATTATATTCCACACTCTGCAGTATTATCGTTGACTAACATGCTATGTTTGTGCCAGATTATGCCAATGTTTTGGTCAAGGTGGTTGTTATTTTGGGTGTGATAAAGCGTGTACCTGCAACTACACCTGCAAACGTTTTTTATTACTCTGCAGTTGCGCATATCGTGACTCCCTTGGTTGGCTTTCAGGCCTAAACCGGGCTTCAAAAACAAATGTCGGACTCGAGCCAGATTTAGGCTTGTGATTTCGGGCTCAGGCCGGGTTCAGGTTTCAAAATGAAGCACTTTTACAACTCTGTGTGGGTTTGTAGGCAGGGGCCAACAAGCGGAAATTGAAAGGACGGTACATCCTCCACCCACCAACAGTAAAAATAGGTCTAAATCATTTTGTGACGTAAGCTACGCTAATTTTAGGCCAATGTTTTTGCTGCTGGTAAGAGGATATCAATGAAGATTTTGGTAGGGGTGGCGGTGCATGCATGATGCCCAGTAGCATTGAAAAGATTGAGCTTTTACAAAAACACAGAAATGTGCAAGAAAAATATTTATCGTCTTTGAAACATTAGGCGACTTGAACAAAACCTCAAATCGCGCTGTAACCCACACTTCTTTCAAAATGCATGAAGGTTGAAGAGTTCGACTGTAAGAATGATATGCATGTGCGAACAATGCGATTGTGCACTTTGTGCACTCTAGCTGAAAGCTCTGATAAAACCCAATTGATGTTTTCTACTATATTGCTGTGCTTCTTTGTACGCAAATACGATATTAATGGAAGCAGGCTGAACTACAGCACCATGTCCAGCAACAAATTTAAGTATATCAATATGTACATCATCTGCAAGGACAAAGCATGATTAGTGTGGCTCTCAAAACACCTCTACAAATAAGATTGGGAATCGGTATACATAAAATGTCACTTCTGCGCTTTCACACCCAGCTGTCCCCCTACATTTTACAACAAAATTGCGCCCATGATTGGTTATAGTGACTTTGATCTGGACCAAGCCCTCGTTTACTGTAAAAATTGGTTGGGGGATGCGGATTTTTTTGACTGACGTCATAAGTGAAGTAGTTTTAGGGTCATTTTGGCTGATGTTGCCTGGCCTAGGGCCTGACCGTTAGGCTAAAGTGTTTCGCTCAAGTTTTCATTGGAAACTAGACTTGAGTCCGAGTCTTTTGAGCCTTTGATTGACTTTCTAACGTTTCTGGTTCAAAAGTTATGATCTAAAATAAACAATTTAATTAATTATCTAATTAGTCAAATATTTTTACTAACTTACATCACAAATTTTGAACCTGAAACCCCAGCACGTCATCCAAAGTATCAAAAGACTTGGATTGTAGCCTAGTTTCCAGTAAAAACTTCAGCGAAATACTACCACCTAACGATTGGCACCCAGGGCCAGGCAATGTGGGCCAAGGTGGCCTAAAAGTCCTCCACTTATGACGTCACTCACAAAAAACCCGCAACCCCCAAGCAAACAATTTTTTTTCGAGTGCAGACTAGAAGACGTGCCGTGTCTTTTGACGCTTCAACCAGGTCCGTAAACCGAACAGGAGAGGAGATATTCCCACGGAAAGCTACGTGCGTTTAGGCATTTTTTTCCGAAAATTCCCGAAAGCAGCCGGACGCCAGAGTGTTAAACAATAGACAGTAGAATACACAATAACTATAGTTCAGTAAGCAAACAATGCATTCTTATGTACCATCACCAGAAACAGAATATAAAACAAAAACTAAAGTTGCAAACAAATCATGCAAAAACTTGCCTGTGTTTTCTTTATCTGCTGCATCATTTGACTTTTCAACTTTTTCAATTTTCATAGGTTGCCCAATACTTGCTTTACTAAGCCTATTAAATATTGTTCATAATTTTAATAAAATGCGAGCTGGTTAGCATGAACAATACTCAAGAACCTACAAGCTATTTTTGGTCACCCTATACCAAGGGTTTTTCAACCAAGGTCTACCAACTCATAAGGAGGCAATGGATTAGTTTTAATTCATAGAGATAAATTTAAAATTTTAATACGTAAGACATTTCTGGAGTTTCAGCCACTAGACAATGGTAACATCAAAGAGCTAAACTGAAATATTGATTGCCACTAGCTTAATAAACAGAAACTTTGCTTTCCGTGGTTTTGTCATAGATGATGTGACTTTGCAGTGCCTGGTATGGTTAACCTCATCAGAGGGACAGTTCAAGACAATCCAAAATGTCATTCAGATTAGAAAGAAAGCTTTACCAAACAAATTGGTTGCTAACTGTTCAATTTATTAAAAAATCTATTTTGTTCCACTAGTTGTTTTATTTTTTCACCATATTCACTTATTGTTTTGCTGCAAATAAGCTGTTTTCTGATGAAGCCTCTGTGCCAACGGTTCCCAACTGGGGGTTCAAAATGTGATGTGTGAGAGTTTATGTATTCTTGGATGCACTTGTTCCAAAAGAAGCAAGATTTGCGAAAGCTTGCAAGTGCAAGTACTTAAAACAAAGATATCCAGCCTAATTAGTCCAGGTAATGCTACTCATATAACATTTAAATTGCTAAATGCATGCACTGTTATTTCTACTTCACACTGCACATTGCTTGCTGAAAACATAAAACTGGCAAAAGCACACAAAAATAGAACGATACAACAAAAACAAATGTCTTTAAGGTTTCACTACCACTGACGTAAATCAACCAAAGACAGATCTTCTGTATGGTGAAACAACATAAACAGAAAATATGTAGATTTACAACATAACTCGTATGAATGTGATAATATTGGTATAGTAACAACTGAAAAGTAATAGAAATTCTTTACCTGTGATCTTTGCGATCTCTCTTGTTAAACCTGAAAAGCATATAGATACATATCATTATTTACAAGTAATGAAGGTAAAACCTTACAATCTCTTATACACTCACTATGCAGCTGCGTTGACCATATATAAATTGCAAGCAGTAAAGCTAAAAGCTATGATCTGTTACACATTCACTACTGTACTGATATAATCAAACAGACTTGACAGACCTCATTTAATTTTGACCAGATCTAACTCCAGAACAACTCCACATTCAAGTACATATTAGCCATTAGCTTTAAACCATAAGAAAATTGCTCAACTGTCAAGGAGTACACAGTGAGATAATTTGATCAACAGGTTTTTATGGACCTAGCTCTTTGATCCTAATTTGCATGAAACCCTTTGATGCTTCCACCAGTAAGCTCAACTCAACATAAGTGGATGAAAAGCAAAGAATAGTGTGGATGGAAAAGAGTGTGAATAGAATAAGAGCAAAGAATAGAGTGTGAAAGAATAGAATAAGAGAGCCACAACCAGCCTTGGCATCATGTCCTCAGATAAGCAATGCAAATCTACAGTTGCAGAAAATAAATCGGAATAATACATTGATGTAATGTACAACAAAATGCTGCCACTAACTAAGCTCCCACAAGCACAAACTTCTGTAAATCAAAACATTTATCTTCGTGGAAAGCTCCAAGGCTCTCTCCATGTGCAACAGAATTCAAAACAATGAGATTGGCGCAAGCATTTTTCAATGCTGTAATCAAGTATTACAAGCACTAACAGCAGGTTTACAGCAAAACAGGATTTTTAAAAAATGCCCCTGTGATGCAAAATACAACTGCCTGCATAAATGTCTATGGAAACAATTCGTCAATTGTGAGAACACTGTCTTAAACCAGTGGTTTTCAACCTTTTTTATGCTGTGACCCATTATAGCAATCCACTATAACTCAACAACTCATCTAAAACTTGAATAAAGCCAATGTAATGGAATGATGTACATAAATATATACTCGCCACCTTTGATAAATGGTTCACAACCTCTGAACCCAGTTGAAAACCACTGATTTAAACAAATATAATATTGCTAGTCAACATCTCTTACATGATCTCAATTTACTCGAAACATGAGCCCTAGACACATTTTAAGCCAAGATCACAGTTCATTTACCACAACAAGCTTGATAACATGGCTGAAAACACAGGGTATTTCAAGCAACAAATATCAATCCAACTTGGTTTCAACATGGGCAAGATTAAGTCTAAACTACAAAATTAAAAGCTTGTGAGTTTCCTGCAAACTCATGAGGAATCAACCGACTGGGCTTGGCTTTCATAACATTGCAATTATTCAGACTTCCACATATCTGTTTAAGCAATGAGTCTCCAGAAACATGACGTAAGTCAACAAGCAACTTTTTAACACTTCCGGTGTCAAGATACATTCCAGAATGTAAAATGTACTTTTTTTGTGTGCAGGGTGCCATGCTATGTTCCAGAATGTACTTCACTTTTTTCTCTCACCAAAAGCCAATCCCTTTTGCAAGCATGTTCTGCAATGCCCTAGTGCCTTGTTATTGTTGCACAATATGGTACATGTCTGAGAGTCTTTTCTTTTATCTCAACTTGATGTAACACTTCTGTGGAGCAATCCTTACTCTTGGCATGTGGTAGGCAAGACCACTAAAGTCAATATAATAACCTTGGCAATCAATCTTTGGTCTGATTCTCATGGTCTGGTTCTATTTGATTAAGACTGCAGGACTGACGATGCTGAGCATTACATGAAATCGATTTCTTAAAAAAAACTTACTGATTCAAACTTTTGACCTATGTGGAAATCAGCTATTTGTTTCGTTTCAAATTTCAATCATATCACTACAAGCAATTGTGCTAAAGAGTCACTTAGAGGCTCAAAATAAGGGTATTTTTGTCTAGCTTCTATGTAAAAGAGGGATAAGTGCTTAAAGGAATATGTGTGGATAAAAGCTAATCTGCACACCAAAACCAATGGAAATTGTGTTGTGACAATAAAACAATGATTGCAATCTTTCGTCCACTCATATATTGAAGAAAACCCGTTTTTTGGGTTTTTTAAAAAGAAACAAGATTTTGTTCTTTCTTCAAAGAAAACAGAGAAAACCCATTCTGAATTGTTTTTATTCCATCATGCAATATCCCTATTTTCAAAATTACACAATAATAACTTGTTATACCTATTATGACATTCAAAATTGAGGGTAAAGAAATGTACCCCATCTTTGTTTTCAGTGTGTTGTTGATCAGTTCACTCCTAAGTGGTAAGGCTTGGCATGCATGCACACAGCAATAAGAGAAGAACCACTCCCACACAACCTCTGCAGTTTCACGTCAAGTTTGTGTGCATGCCCTGCTAGTTCAGCATCTATAGAGTATTTTTTCAATATATGATTTGGTACGGTCCAAAATCAGAAAAAGTTTAGATATAGAGAAAGCAGAAAACTTGGTTAAAATATACCGATTGTGCAGCAGCTAAAGAAGATAATCATCAGAATTTACTCAAACCGTTCAACTTATTCTTCTCTTTTTATCAAGTCCTTTGAATTTCGTTGCTGTTCGTTTTGTTTGATTGAAAAAAAAATTATAGATAAATGTACAAGTGTCCTGCTTATTTTATTTTTTAAGTCTTAGTAGATTTTCAAAGGAAAAGCAAAGAGTGGGTTTTATTGGATTTTTTCAAGTGAGATTTTTTGAAAAACCTGGGTGGCTTGTTTTGGGTCAGGTTTTTTTACAACAACTCTGCCCATAATAGCATTAAAACTCACACTAACTATATTCATTAGTCTATAGTTTTGATCATTATGACCAAATTGACTAATTTTTATTGATCAATTTTTTTTAATTCAGTCCCATGACCAAAAAACTAGTTGCAGACAGCTGCTTTAACGCAATGATGGGCATGTCTCAATCACATCAAAATCATAGGCAGAATGTTGGTGGTTGATTAAAACATTTAACGGGAATATTGTCATGTATGTCACAGGTGTTATAGGTTAGTTATTTTTACAACAAAGAGCAAAAAAATATATGGTCAAATGAAACAAATTCTGTTGAATAGTAGTCATTGCGAGTTTTATAATTTTTATTTATAGACATGCAAATATTACATTTTATGATATAAACCCATCCTATACCATAAATATATTCTGTCCACACATATTTGGTAGCAATTAAATCAGGAATGATATAGCATTGAATTGAAAATACTTGTTTTTCAACAGGCAGAAATTATAGCAGAGGCATGTTTGATTAAGCAATGAATAAGTTTTGCATTCATTTATCTGCTTTAGAAATAGAACCAAAACATTAGCTTTAACCTGCTATTGCACTTTGCTCAGATACAGTGAGAAAACACACATGCTAATGATAGTCAAATCAAACCGGTTTCACAAACCTTTCTGTACGTGACCTTGTCAGACTTGGTTGGGTTTCCATTTTCTTAGGATTGGAATGTTTCACTTCTGCAGTACTTACAACATCATTATAGTATTTAATGATTTAAAACTGTAAAAAGACTTCAAAATATGTAATAATAATAGTTAAAAAATTTTAAGCATGGAAAATACCAATCACAAGCAAATCATGCTTACCATCATTCATCAAGGAAGCATGTTCAGGACAATTAAACCACAACATAATACCTGGTCATTCAGGATGCTTGTAGCTTAAACGACTTCCTCAATACTCCACCATAGCAAAGTTGCAACTATAAATGGTTTATGCAAGATTAGCACTTAGAATGTTTTTTCAGAATAAGTGAACTGTGTATTTGTATACACGTGTTGTATTTTCCACACCTACCATCTTCTAAGGCCGACTTTTGTGTTTTTGCATACATGGCAATTTTAGGCTTACATCGCCACTGTAAAACCAAACTGGGTTATGGCCAAAAACAAGGTTTTGAGGAAATGGCAAAACAATTATTTCAGCTAAAAGTTTTGCTGCCTTTTCACATTATATAGTTACTTCTTCATATTCTGACCAATTGTTGGTCATAGTGGTACTTATCAAATCAAACAAAGTTAAAACTCTTAGGGCCTCCCCCTTGTTTTTTCGACCGCTTTGTGGACATAGACCTCTTTAGAATTTTTACATTTTTGCTGACCCACTTTATAAATGGACATAAACCTCTATATAACTTTAAAGTTGCAAGCAAAAACCAAGCTTTATGGGCACAATAAACCGACATCATTAATACATTATTGATCACATTAGACTAAAAAAACATACATGCCATGTAAAGCAAGATTGGCAAAGGGCATTTCCATTCCAATAAATGAAGGTACTTGTAATCTGGGTTTTTTTTTCCTGAGACATTTTGGTCACTGAAACATATCGGTCATTTGTCTCACAGTTGTATTAAAACTCACCATAGCAGTGTTCATTAGCCTAACACTGACTTTTCTGTTTTTGCATACATGGCAATATTAGGCTTATATGTTGCTTTGAATATATTCTTAGGTCTTCTGAGGCATTGGCTTAAAATGTTATGTTTGATCTTAATGCATGTTTCTACAAGTAATTAAACTCTGTCTCTGGGTTTTTTTGTTGAGACACTTTAGTCACTGAGAAATTTTGGTCATTTGTATCACACTCATGGGCTCCAGAAGGAAGAGGCAGGGAGAGGCCTTGGTCCCCCTGGATTTTGAAAATGTTAGCAAGAAAAGGTTGTTTTCTACTTTCAAGTAAGAAAAAACTAATTTCACCACTTTTGGCCCCTTTGGAAAAATCCCCTAGTAGCCCTCCCTTGGAAAAATCTTTCCAAGACCCATACTCACAGTTGTATCAAAACACACCATAACAGTGTTCATTAGCCTATATTTTTAGACATTCTGATAGAAATGACCTAATTTTTTTTTTTGTTATTTCAAAAACATTTCCGTCTATGACCGAAAAATTACTGAATATAAACAGCTTTGTCTGAAATTTTGTTTTAACAAAGATTACTCATAAAATTTTGTTACTCAACCATGAGGATTCATTCAAAAGTGAATCCCTTTTATATTTGAGAAAAGTAAAGCATGAATCAAACAAATTCATACAAAATTTTTTACAAGCAAAAAACATAAAAGCAGATAGTATTGAAAGTTGATACTTCTTTTTAAACCTATCAATGAAAAACTTATACCTTCCGTAATGTTGCAAGTGGCGTGTTATTTTAAAGCCAATGAAATACTACAGCATTTTTATCACTGGCAGAGAAGAAATGAATATAATCATTACACACACCCTTCATCTACTTGCCCATTAGGCAAACAAAACCCATCTTTGTCAAGTAACTGACATTACTTTTTAACACGTTGGAAGCTAGTGCACAAGTATATCGTACTTTGAAATCACACACTAAGCTGGTAACTTTGCACCACTTTGCAACTTCGTGATTTGCCCGTCGATTGTGCTAGAGAGCTATCCAAACGCTCAAAAGACTCGGCAAGTCTTCCAGTTAGCAACAATAAAAAATGTTTATGTTTTGGGTTTCAGATTTTTTGTGGATGACATCATAAATGGGACAGGTTTAGGCCTTTTTGGCCGAGGTTATTGGGCCTAACCACAAGTGGAAGTATTTCACTCAAGTTTTTAGTAGAAACTAAGTTAAAATCTGATTCTTTTGAGCCTTTGATTAGCTTTATAGGGTCTCTGGTTCAAAAGTTAGGGAAAATTACCAATTTTTAGTAAATTTAACCATTTCTAGTAAAAAACCCAATCTTATCTTTTTTGGCCATAACCTTTTCACCAGCGCCAGCATACATCAGATAGTCTCTTCACCAGCTGACTCTTTCAGTTTCACCAAGCAAGGCACAATGACAACCAACTCATTTAAACATCTTGTATAACCATAATATGTACATGGTTCCATATAGCAAGCTAGCAAATTGCATGATGATTTTATTTTTCCTGCACACAGGCCAACTCTTGCTGCCAATAGGATTTCTAAATGACACACTTTGAGAGGCTGTATTAGAAACCGGCAGCCTATGTCCAACAATGGAATCCACATCTTTTGCCTCAGACGAACTGCTTTGGCAACTATTCCACTTAGAAGATCAGAGATTTTTTGTGTAGTGGGGATAAAACTCTTCTTAGAGAGAGTTAATATAGACAAACAACCAACCATTTAAATACAATTGCTCTTTACATGTTGGGTACTAGCCCACATATATGTAAGTTCCTACTAAAAATCCATCTTATCTTGCCCTGAGTACCAATCCAATGAACCATTTTTATGACTCAAGTTTTTTTGGAAACTAGGCTATCATCCGAGTCTTTAAAGCCTTTGATTGGCTTGCTGACATATCTGGGGCCAAAATCATGGCTCCAAAACCAAAAATTGGATGAAAATTCAAGTTCCACAAAAGATAACCTTGGCCATTTGAGGCCATAACTTGCCAGCCAACTGAGATAGAGAGCTGTTCAAATCCTCTAAACACTCAGAAAGTCTTGTAGTTTACGAAAAAAATTTGTGGGGGGATTGGGGTTTTTAGTCGATGACACATGATTGCAGAAGGCTTAGCAGATTTTATGACGTCATCAGCCAATCAAATGAGCCCATTTCATGGCTCAATAAGACTTGAAATTTACACAATTTTTGGTTTTCAAACATAATTTTGCTCTAGATATGCTAGCAAGCTAATCAAAGGCTCTAAAGACTTTGATGGTAACTTAGTTTCCAACAAAACTTGAGCTAAAAAATGGCTTGTTGGGTTGGCGCCCAGGGCCAGGAAAAATTTGCCAAAAAGGCAAAAATATGCCCACTTGATGATATCACCCACAATAAACCCAAACAAAAAAAAAATTTTCAATCAAAACAAGACTTCCCAAATCTGTTGAAAGTTTGAACAGCTCTCTAGCTCAATCAGATGGCGAGTTATGATATTGCACAGCTCTGCAGAAATGTGAATTAAAGGAAAACTGTGCAGAACCTATTTAGGTTCTTGTTGGTTTTGACGATTTTCACAAAAAAAAACAGCAGTTTTCGGTTGCCTTACCAACGCCCTAGCTCCTCCGCCGATTGCGCTAGAAAGCTGTTCAATGGCTCAAACGGATCGGCCAGTCTAGCAGATTGCACTCGAAAAAACTTTTTTGCCTGGGAGGATGCGGGTTTTTTGTGAGTGACGTCATAAGTGAAGGACTTTCAGGCCACCTTGGCCCACTTTGCCTGGCCCTGGGCGCCAACCGTTAGGTGGTAGTATTTCGATGAAGTTTTTACTGGAAACTAGACTACAATCCGAGTCTTTTGATACTTTGGATGACCCGCTGGGGTTTCGGGTTCAAAAGTTGTGATGTAAGTTAGTAAAAATATTTGACTAATTAGCTAATTAGATAATTAATTTGTCTATTTTAGATCATAACTTTTGAACCAGAAACGCTAGAAAGTCGATCAAAGGCTCAAAAGACTCGGACTCGAGTCTAGTTTCCAATGAAAACTTCAGCGAAACACTTTGGCCTAGCAGTTGGGCCCTAGGCCAGGAAACATGACCCAAAATGACCCTAAAACTACTTCACTTATGACGTCAGTCACAAAAAATCCACACCCCCAACCAAGAAAATTTTTTATGAGTGCAATCTACTAGACTGGCCGATCCATTTGAGCTGTTGAATAGCTCTCTAGCACAATCGGCGGAGGAGCTTGGGCGTTGGTAAGGCAACCGAAAACTGCTGTTTTTAGGCCGAAATCGAAGTACGAATATATCGTAGGCCGGCAGTCAACGAGTTAAAGTGTTTAAGTCTGCAAATATAAAAATGTACGCATGTCGCAACACAGAATATGCATGCACAAAGTAACAATCAAATATCAATATAAGCCACAAATAAAAGATTTCTGTGTTTTAAAGTGGTCAATTTTGACCACTAGTAATTGACAGTACCTGAAGGTTTTGTATTGCTCATAACACAAGGCAACCACGTTTCACTGTCAACGCTAGCTCCATGATATTGTTCATTTTCAATGTTTGACACAGAGTGAACTTCTTCTTCAATTTACCACTTAGTGCCATGAACCATTGATACTTTTTGACAACTAGTTTCTACACTTATGCATCAACTGTTTATATTCTGATGTAATACATTTCTGCTTCAATCTTTGTTGATGATGAAAACAGCCTGCTATGCAAAACATCCTCACTCAGTGAGGAAATTCGTACATTCCGTTTTGGATTTGCTTGCTATTCTTTGCATATTATTTGAATTCACTTGACTTGTAGCTGATTAATTTCCTGTGACCATGTACAATTTCCCAGGAAGCTCCTTTCCACATTTTTGCAGCCCTGGCTCCCACCTTCCTGAATTTGATGATAGATGATAGAATCCATTCCAGCCATCAGGGCCGGCCTTAAGCCGATGCAGCTGCATTGGGTCCGCGCCTCTGGGGGTCCTGCGCCATAGTGTTTAAGGTAGATTATTCACTTTTTCCAGATGGAGCAATCCATTTATAATCAAAGACCCCTTGTAACCACTAGTCATGGATTTTGCTAATTCTCACATATGTGAAAGACACTGAATAATTACGATGATAGCAAAAAAAATTTTAAAATCTTTTTACCGATGGCCGAGATACAGCATTTTGAATTTCTGGCCACTAGGTAGAGTTTTAGAGGTGAGCACAACCATATTTTTACTTCTCACACTCAATTTTTAGCAATAACTCTTTACCTTAAAGGATTTTTACAATGAAAACAACTATTTTATGATTTTTCGACTTACGGAATTTATTTTTAAGTTAAAATATTGATAAGATGAGGATTTCAACACAAAATTTAGGGTTGAAATTTTTCTTTGAATTTTTTTTATACCTAATCTTTGCGACAACATTTTGGCGCGTTGGCAAAAAGTTGCCAAAAAATTTTTTTGTCATTCAATAAAGCAATTATGGTGCTATAATTTCACCAATTTTGATTGATGTAAGTTTTGTCTTAAAGAAGATATCCAACTTTGAAGATCACAAGAAATTTACCTAAAATGACTTTTAACAGAATTCATAAGTTGCTGCAACATCTTTAGCTTGTTTTGCTTTTTTCAGATTCTGAACATTAATTAATCATTGTCTGAGCTACTACAACATGGAAAGTTTTGTAAACTGCTATAGCTAATGCTTTGGGGTAAGGATGGGCAAATTAATGGGTTGCATGAATTGTGGATTATCACTGGTGGGCCGCAAAAATAATCTTAAAATTCTGCCTTTATCTACCTAAGGAAAACAAAGAGGGAAAACTAGGTCTACGTCAAGGAGTGAGATACTTATCTTGACTTACTGTCTGAGTGTCTGCTTGTCACAGAATTTCGTTTTGTTATGATGCTGTGTTCTAACTTGAGTAATGAAAATTCGGATGCGGGCCATAATAAATTTTCATGCGGGCCACAGGTTCCCCACCCTTTCTTTAGGGGACAAAGGTATTAAACTTACCTGTACAAGAGTGAAGCAAGAAAATCTTGCTGAAATGGAGATCTGGGCTACAACACTTGGATACACTTGAAACTGTATGTATGCACCACTACAAATGATTCAATGTCATAGAATTTGAGGAAAAAAAAGGAAAAAAAATCTAAATGCTGTGATGTACTGAAAAAGCACAAGAAAAATTAAATGCAAGCCACAAGGTGACTGTTGCAATGGCTGGGAAATGCAATCAATCAAAGTTTTACCAGGTTGGAAACAATTATGTGCTATTTGTTACCAAGAAGTTGAAAAAAGTGATGTTAACAGACTCAGTGAAAGCACCTCTTAAATTAGAGGAGCTGCCAATACCACTAACAGTCATGAAGGAACTGCACAAACAATCTGCAAAACGCTACCTTGAATGCATACTGTGTGCTTGTCAAGTGTCTCCAATTGTTACCCGCAGTACACCAAAGAAGCAAAGGAAAGTTCATGCAAAGCAAACGATACAGAAAGTGGTTCAAACACTGGAGGATACTTTTAACACTTCCATTTGTAAAGAATTGTGTTGGAATCAAGATCAAACTGAACTTCCAACATCTTGGGTTGAATGCATAGAAAAAAGATTCAAGTGATATGCTTCATATGATGCTTGAATTTAAAGAAAAATTGCTATCAGCAAAATCATTCCAAAAAATAACAAACTGCTGACAATGAAACCAAGATCATAGAGGGTAAATAAAGCTGCTGATTTGTTTGAAGTACCAGAATATCTGGTGAGAGAATCACGAAACGAAGTTTGAGAAGTCAGAGGTGGTATATTAGGAAAACCAACTGCAAGAGTAGAAACAAGTTATCTCAATCAACACTTGAAGCTGTTGCTGCATTTTATACGAATGACGAATACACTTGGGTTATGCCTGGCAACGGTGATTGTGTAATGTTGCAGGAAACATGTAAAAGCAAAAACGGTTAATTCTTTGTAACTTGGAATTGTATTTTGCATTTTAAGAGAAACATCCTAACATCAAAAATCGCCTTTCGCAATTCTGTGGTTTGTGCCCTGAATGGTGCATTAATCTTTCACACAGTGGTACACACTCAGTGTGTGTGCACCCAACACCAAAACACCATCTTACTATGCAGTGCTGCAAACCTGAAGCAAGATTACAAAGATTTGGTGTTTGTGATTATGTGCAGAACAGAAAATAAAATGTGCATGATTCACAGATCTGGGAGTTGCCCTGGAAAAGATATTTTATATCAATTCTATAAAACAGAGAAGCTGACAGGTGATTGTACAGATACAGGACACATGCAATCGCAATGGCAATCCACTGACAAACAACATTGAAAACTTTAGTATCTGCTCCATCTTTTGTAGGTATGATTTTGCTGACAGCAAATTTTCTTTAACTACAAGCATCAAATTAAGCAAATCACTTGCCTTTTCCTATGCATTCATCTCAAGAAAGTTCAGTCCGACCTTGATTGCAACACAGTGCTTCACAAATGTGTTAAAAGCATTCTCCAGTCTTTCAACCACTGTCTGTATCTATTGCTTTGCATGATTTTTCCTTTGCTTCTTTGGTATGCCATGAGTAACAGCTGGCGACACTTGACATGCATCTAGTTTGTGTTTAAGGTAGAATTTTACAGGTTGTCTTTGTGTGGTTTCGGAAAAAAACGCCTAAACGCATGTGGCTTTGCGTGGGAATTTCTCCGGTCCGGTATGCTCTACAGACCCGGTAAAAGTCCCAAAGACACGGCAAGTCTTCTAGTCTGCACTTGAAAAGAATTTTTTTGCTTGGGGAGGATGCGGGTTTTTTGTGAGTGACGTCATAAGTGGAGGACTTTTAGGCCACCTTGGCCCACTTTGCCTGGCCCTGGAGGCCAACCGTTAGGTGGTAGTATTTCGATGAAGTTTTTACTGGAAACTAGGCCACAATCCGAGTCTTTTGATACTTTGGATGACCTGCTGGGGTTTCGGGTTCAAAAGTTGTGATGTAAGTTAGTAAAAATATTTGACTTATTAGCTAATTAGATAATTAATAAATTTGTTTATTTTCGATCATAACTTTTGAACCAGAAACGTTATAAAGTCAATCAAAGGCTCAAAGGACTCGGACTCGAGCCTAGTTTCCAATGAAAACTTCAGCGAAACACTTTGGCCTAGCAGTTGGGCCCTAGGCCAGGAAACATGACCCAAAATGACCCTAAAACTACTTCACTTATGGCGTCAGTCACAAAAAATCCACACCCCCAACCAACAAATTTTTTTTGAATGCAATCTACTAGACTGGCCTATCCGTTTGAGCCCTTGAACAGCTCTCTAGTGCAATCGATGGATGAGCTAAGGCGTTGGTAAGGCAACCGAAAACTGCTGTTTTTAGGTCGAAATCGAAGTACGAATATATCGTATACCAGCTCTCAAAGTGTTAAGACAAAACTTATATCAATCAAAATTGGTGAAATTATAGCACCATATTTGCTTTACTGAATGACAAAAAAATTTTTTTGGCAACTTTTGCCAACATGTTAAAATATTGTCTCAAAGATGAGGTATAAAAAAAAATTAAAGAAAATTTTCAACCCTAAATTTGTGTTGAAATCCTCATCTTATCAATATTTTCACTTCAAAAATGAATTCCCTAGGTTAAAAAATGGTAAAATAGATGTTTTCATTGTAAAAATCCTTCAAGGTAAAGAATTATTGCTAAAAACTTGAATGTGAGAAATGAAAAAATGGTTGTGCTCACCTCAAAATCCACCTAGTGGCCAAAAATTCAAAATGCTGTATCTTGTCAATTGGTAAAGATATTTCAAAAATTTTTTTTGCTATCAATATAATTTTTCAGTGTATATCACATATGTGAGAATTAGTAAAATCCATGACTAGTGGTTACAAAATATAAAAACATCTAATGATTATAAATGGATTGACCCCGATGCCACTTGCGCATGAGAATTCAGTTGAAATGGTTTATAAATCTCATTGTTAACAAAAACACTCTCGTTAGAACTAGCGATGACTTTCCTCTGTTATCTAATGTTAGCAAACGTGCTCAATCCTCGTGCTAAGGCTTTATATGTGCGCCCTACCATGGTCCTATAGCACGGTTGACTAAACACGATAACATCATAAAACCACTGCTCAGAGGGGCCCCGCACCTTGGTTTTGCATTAGGCCCTGCACCTGAAAGGGCCAGCCCTGCCAGCCATGTCAAATTGACTGGCTAAAGGTTACTGCCCAGCAAAAAGAAGATTACTACTATTAAAGCAAAAACTTACTTTATCAGTTGCAATTACCAATAAAGGCTATACACTGCCAAATTTGTGATTGTACAGATGAGAAATATCTGGAAGAAATAGAAAATTTGTATGCAGAGCTGACCTGTTCTTTGCTTGCTGCTACTTCCTCTCCATTTAAAACAACAGGTAAAAAGAAAGCAGGTAAATTTAACAATCCTGGCTAGAATTCAGTGGTCAAATCAAACATCAAATTGCCAAGGGAACCTGCTGGCTATGGGTAAACTACAATAGACCCAAGACAGAGGTGGCATATACAAGAACATGGTTAAGCAAACAAATAGTTCAAATATTCACTGCGGCAATGCGCAAAGATGTTGAAACACATAAGGCCTAGCTGCTGTACCGCAGGCTGTTAAAACCAATAAGACATTTTGGCAGAAGGTCAACAGCAAAAACAGATCTCCATCACTACTAACATTGGTGAATTGTGGTTGGGGTAAATGTTGGTTCAGATATTGTTAAAATATGGAGAGACTTTCAAGGGAATATTTAACTCTGGTAACTCTGCCAATGAGTCTGCAGAGTTTGTGGAACATAGAATAGACTGCAAGGAGAACTACCTGGGTACTGAATGCCCATGTCTTCTGTTGTTTCGCTGACATCACTTCTTCAAAAGCTGCCCTTGAACAAAGTACCAGGCCCTGTTTTTATTTCTGCAGAGCACTTGCTGCATGCAGATGAATCTGTTTTTTTTCTCAATATACTGTTTACATTGTGCATTGTTCACAGATTTGTACCCAATTCCTGCTTAAAAACAATAATAGTTCCCATATGCAAAAACAAGAATGGGTACAAGACTGACACATCAAATTACAGACTTGTAGCAGTTGCCACCTCGTTTCTTTTCAGAGACATTTCAGCCAGCTTGTTGCTAAGTCATTTTGGTCACTGAAACATTTTAGTCATTGATCTAATAGTTGTATTGTAACTCAATATAGCAGTGCTCATTAGCCTATATTTTCAGACATTCTGACCAAAATAATTAAAAATTTTTTTCTGTCAGTTCAAAAACGTTTTGGTCTATGACTGAAAAATGACGAAAAAAACAGGTTGCCACAATTGTATCACAGCTACTTGAACAATTCATATTATCTAACACCTCTCCTTTCCTTGGAACCAAAGACAACCAATTTGGTTTACAGGATGGTCATGGTACTGATTAATGTACATTTTTGTTAAAGCAAATGGCTTCATTCTTCGTAAACCACAGATCATCCGTGCATGCTGTTTTTTTAGATGCCTCAAAAGCATTTGATTGAATATTGCACATGAAATTATTTGAAAAATTAATTCAAAGAAAAGTGTCAAGGTGTTTTGTGCGGCTATTAAAATATTGGTACAAAGGGAATAAATGATGAAAATAAAATGGGGCAAGCATTTGTCTGAACCATTTCACGTTACTAATGGTGTTAGACAAGGGGGAGTATTGAGTCCATACTTGTTTGCTGTATATAGATGATTTATCCAGTGAACTAAACAATATTAAAGCAGGGTGTGTTGTTGGTGATGTCTTATTAAATCACTTGATGTCTGCTGATGATACATGTGTGTTTTGTCCAAGTGTATGAGGGTTGCAAAGTATACTTGATGTGTGTCAGGCTTATGCAGAATGGCATGGACAAGTGCAGCAAAACTGTTTGTATGACATTTAAGGCTAGGAGTACAAAAAGCACAGTCACTCTATTGACACTGGGTGATCAAGATGTAAAATCTGTTAACCATTGCAAATATTTGTCGATTATACTGGATACTGAGAGCTCAGATGACGAAGACATTCAGAGACAACTACAATATCAATACTGTGCAGCAAACAAGCTACAAGCCTCTTTTTCCCAATGTTCAAATGCAGCTGAAAATGTACCTTTTCGCTCCTTTTGTACACGCATGTGTGCATCACAAAATTTCAGAAAGTCATGCATGCAAAGATTGTGTGTGGCCTATAATTTTGGATGCAGAGCTCTATACAACCTGCCCTAGAGAGCAAGTGATAGTAGTCATCAAGTTCAATGTAACATTTCTACATTTGAGGCATTATTGCGACAAAAATATGCACTTGTTTCTTAAAAGATGCAGAAAGTCTGACAACAGATGGTTGCGTGCTTTGATGCAGTCAGATTCTTTGAACACTACAGCTGTATTTTACTATGTGACTGAGTGCTCAGACATTGCAGTGTTTGTTTATTTGAGGAGGTGTCATGCCACAATGCATTCGTATTTACCTGGCCTTGAACAGTTTAGAAATTAGCATCCTACTCTGCAGTAGTGTGGTATGAAGTGTTGCAGGTTAATAGCAAATAATACTGTGAAGAATTGTCTGTAACCCTGTGATTCAGCTTTCAATGCCATTGTAAACCAGTCTGTTATCAAGCTGCATTGTGGAGAAAATGTGTGTTTGTGCTATGGACTTCATGTCTTCTGGCAAAAATACATTCATTCATTTGGCGTTGGGTTTTTTATTATAAGTGTTTAATGTTTATCTGCAGCTTTCCAAGTGTTTGCTTGATGAGATGTCCAAACCAGCAAATCTTTCTTAGAAAATAAAAATAATTAATATGATGCATGCTAATGATTGTTTTATAGATTTGCCACACAACTCCTCCACATTTTCATTCACCTGGGAAATCAATTAATTATTGATTTTGATATATATCTTGCTAACTACAAACATTAAATGCCAATCAAGGGCTCCAATGATGTGAATTTTCACCTAATTTTGCTTAAAAAGAGAAACATGAAATTGCCTCTTGATTTTAAAGTCCAGGTCTCAATGAAATCATCCAAAAAACTCTGAAAACCTGTCCCAATTATGATATCACCCACAAAACAGTTCAATTCCTAACTTCCTAATTTTTTTATTGAAACTACAAGACTTTCCACATCTTTAGAGGGTTTGAATAGATATCTAGCTCAATCAGCTGTGGAGTTATGGCCAACAATGTTGATGCCAGTTGGCGCAAAAATTGTTGCGCAAACAAGACTTAAAAGGCTTCAAACACCTTTGAAAAAAGTGTTCCACGCTTTTTTGTTGTACTGTAGTTGCCATAAATTTGTTAAATTACACACTATACAACCACCATGACAGTTTCGTTATTTTGGTTTGTGAAATGTACAGATGAGCCTCACTATAAGAAAAAACTATTTTGCTCAGGTTACACCGAACTCTGGAATTGCCTTGTTTTTCATAACTGTGATGCATCTTTACATTCTTGGTATTTATGGGACCAATCATAATCTATGACTATATATCAAAATAGATCTGATATCAATTTGGATTCCAACTATATAACTTAACATAGTAACTATGAAACTTAACATAGTAACACAAGTTGTAGTACCACAAGTGTTAAAATACTACATATCAATTGTTTAATTGCTTGACAACTATTCATCTGCTTTTTATAACTTTTTTAATTATTGTAACTCAGACAGCATGGCTTTACAACTTAGTTAAACACAAGGAAAATCCAAGTCCCCATGGTTTCATGAACAGGTAAAATTTTAGATTTGCTCTAGGCCTATAGCAAGGTTTTTTAAAGTGTTTTAGGGACCCGATTCGGGTCTTTATAATTTCAAATCGGGTCCCTAGAATCAGAGCAATCGGGTCCCTACAGATCTATACCAGGTTCCTAACATTTTCCTTAAAAAAAACCTGCTCTATACTATAGTCAATAAAGAAAAGACGATAATTAAATAAACATAGAACAGAGTTTTGCTAATGCCATGTGCCTTTCAAAAGTTGGTCTGTATCATCATTAGATTAAGAGTCAGTTAGAATGCAGTACAAAAGTAGCATATCAAACTTTTTGACACACTCATTAAAGTTTCCTGAATGATACACACAGTTGCGCTAAAATGTTTTGTGCTTCAACTAGTTTTGAACGCAGGTGGGTTCAGAACCAAGGACCTAACAGCTTTAATAAAAAAAAAAAAGTCAGCTTAAATTAACATGAAAGCATTAGCAGACTGGGGTAAGTTTTTATCTTGCAAAGAAACTGTTGGTGTTTCACAGTTCAGTTTCTAGGATGAGTTTCTTTATTAGATAATCCCTTGTCTAAATTTTTTGTCACACTTGCATCTCTTATGTATTATAATTCCCAGATGTGTAGATGTGTCTAGTCAAGCCAGTGAAAATCTTTGACCCATGATGGTGAGAACTAAGTCTAGTTATAATAACATAGCCAGTTTAAAAATTATCAAAGCATAGAAATGTGGATCAAATTTATTACAGCTGCAAAGATGCTACTGTATTATTCCATTCAGGCAGAAAACTGATTGACACACAACATATGATAATGATAGTCATGACACAGATAACGATAAGCCACTCTAATTTTCTCTTGCCACTATAACAGGTTTTTTTTAATTAAGGTATTTAAGGGGCCTGATTCGGGTCCACAGAATTGAAAATCAGTTCTCTAGAATCAGAGAATCGGGTCTCTACAGGTCCATACCAGGTACCTAACATTTTCCTTTAAAAAAAACCCTGCTATAACAAATTATTTAACAGTTGAGAAGAATAGAGAAGCAGGGAGAAAGCCATGATGGACTTAAAATTACGGAAATGAGTGCCCTGCAAAAGGCGGAGCTCCGTAAATAGCAGAGCTTGGTTGCGGAGGTTTGATGATGTAACCAGCGTCGCTAAAACCAATGAGAAATAATAGCACGTTTAGCAATGAGAAAAGCAAAAATAATTGTACTGTAAAACATGAGGCCTATTGCACTACGTTAAAAAAAGTCTATTTTGAAGTTTGATAATTTTAGTTATGAGTTTCACAATGGTTTGGGGACAAAAATATAGGTTTCAACAGTTGTGAATGTGTCAAATTTTTAAACATCACAAACTTCCATGCATTCCATGTTTAGGGGAAACGCATATTAAGTTGCAATGATGCATCATTTTTCCTTCACTTTTTTCCTTTTTTGCTTATGCAACACAACTTTTTTCCACTCCGGTTACGTCATCAAACCTCCTCAACCAAGCTCCGCTATTTACGGAGCTCCGCCTTTTACAGGGCACCCGGAAATGAGTTTACTTCAGAAATATTCAAGATTCATTTGCAGGACACAATAAACAACCTACAGCTGGTAAAGTGAGCCCGATTTTTCCCAACGCACTTTTTTCAGTAGATGCGGGGTTCGGCGTAATGATAAGAGCGTATTTCAATGATGTACAATAGAGATGGCACGGGCCGCTCGCTGCCAGTCCAGTCTTCGGGCCCTCCGCTAAAGGTTTTGAAACAGTCCGCTAACAACTTTTTTAGCGGTGACGTCATTCCGGGCCGCTACGGGCCGCTGCAGTCTGCTCGCCAATAAGGCGAAATTTTTGTTTTTTGCAAAGTTTCAAAATCTAACAATGAAATTGTTTGTTGCTGCTGTTCTTTCTCTTTCACCGTTCTGCTCAAATTCCGTTTCACTTGTTTCCATGCAAATCAGTGAACCATGTTAAGAATCAACCAAAGCAACACTTTCATTTGTCGTCTGTGGCTGTTGCCCAGGTGTTTAGGACAGGTGCTCCCAAACTTTCTCACGCCATGTACCCTTCAGCATTTCGTTAGATAATGCACCCCTGAAATTGCTTATGACAAAAAGGCTGAGGAAAATAACAAAAATGTATTTATCAATAAACATGATTTTGAAAAAAATATTCACAGATGAATGTATATATATTAAGAAATGACATAGCCTATATGAAAACATATTTTCCCTTCAATTGCTAACCTTTAATGTACCCCTTCAGAGAGGAAAGGTAGCCCTAAGGGCACATGTATCCCAGTTTGGGAACCCCTACTTTAGGATTGCAGGCTGAGTTCAGGTGTGGCTTTAAGGTTTACATTTAGAGTTTAGGTTTAGTATGTTACTACTAGGAATTATAGTGCAGCCTAGTACACACTTGTGTGACACGTTACAGTCGGTGGAAGAATAAGTTTTCAAAAGTGCAGGTCCCATGGTCGACGTATAGCCACTGCCTTAAGACTACATGGTTTTAGTGTCCAAAGGACAATGAACTGAAAACTTAAGTGTTGTTACTTGGAAGTAGCTATGGAACCACCCATGGATCTTCCTATTTCAAAACTTATTCGACCATATTGCCTCGATTGACACAGTCCGAATAAAGCGGTCACTTTGTCACTCAACTGGCATTGATCTGGTAGCCTAACGGAAAGGTTCCGAGTCTGCCATGCCAATGCTTGAGGGTTGGCCTCTTGACTTGGCGCCTTACGTTTTCGTAAGTGAATGCTTGCACGTTTAAATTCGTGGGACCGTTTTTCTTTACTTTTTGAAAACTTTCCAAACTTTGCCTTTAGGGGATTCCAAACCTTAGTGTTAGCTTAGCATTAGCTTCATGTTAGGGTTAGGTCAGTGTTAGCTTAGGGTTGGGGTTAGGATGGTTAGGGTTGGCTTAGTTAGCTTAGTATTAGGTCAGAGCCACGATAAGGGTTCGGGTTAGGTTTAACCATTGTGTTTACCATGTTTCTACCATGCCTACTGCATTCTCCTCGTGCGTTACTGTCATGTTACAGGATATGGTTGAATAAGGCTTAGGTTTCAAATTTAAAGATCCATCGATGGTTCTGTAGCCACCGCCTTGTTACTTGGCTTTTGAGGTTACGTTATATTACGGGTCACGGGCTGGTCCGGCCTGGAAAATATTTTGTGGTTTGGCATGAACAGTCCGGTCCAGGCTGTTTCTTGTTACCTCCAGGCGGGCCGGGCTGCAAAAGTCCTGGCCCGTGCCATCTCTAGCAGTGATGTAGTCGAGACCGTAAACTCCGAGACCGAGACCTGGCTCAAATTTCGAGATGAGACCGAGACTTTGTCATAAAAGCCGAGACCGAGACCTGGAAGTTCGAGACGGAGACTCGAGACCTCACATTTCTCTGATGGAAATTAAAGATACCTCCTTGAATAATGCTGCAACAAAATATCTGGCACATTGCCAAATATCAAAATAATAAAGATCATCAAATTTGTGCAAACGGCCAATCACTGCAAACGTTCATTTTCACTTTCCTCTTTGGAATTTACAACCTCAAACCTGTGCTGTTATTTACAAATTCCATGAAGAAATGCATGGACCTTGAAAATGTTGGCAGTGTTTAGACGGTCTACACATTTTTCACTCGAATAATGTCAGTGAACCAATTGAATATTCGAGGTGTTTGCCGTTGCCATGCGTTGAGTTCGCGTTGCATTCTCAACATGAAACGTCTTGTGACTCTGAAATACAAACAAAGGAAGATTTCAAACGTAACTTCACAAAACAATTTGGAAGATTGTCAATAATCTCATTGAACAGCAAAGACAAAGAAGAAGCATTCGATGTGAATGTTAAAAGTCGCATCGACGAATGGATTGAATTCCAAGAGAATGAAGTGGAACAATGCAATAACCAACGACACTTGTTTTATAAAGACATTGTACTGTGTATTAATTGTATGTCCATGCTCTACTTATATTGCAAGTCACACCTAGGAAGAGAGTAACCCGCAATATTATAAAAATCATTTGCAATAATATTCCATACGAAATTATCAATAATATCTCCGATCTAAACGGATAAAACGATATTCGTTGAAGCGTAACCTTGATTTCGGATTTGACCTGATCACGCGTCGAGAGCGTGACCACTAGAGTCGCTAATGGACCGCGCACGGTACGATACGTAGTCACGTGACATGGCGCGACGCATTGTCTTTTCCTCAGGTCCAGAAAATCTCACTTGAATCAGTCTTGCTCACGGTGTTCTCGGATTAGCATCTAACCTACAGGTAGTCTGATAGGTTAGATCAAGACTAAATAGAAACAGTTGGCGAAAGAGCGGGGTCTGGCAAATTCGTGAACCAGGATACGCTTGTAGCCAACAAATACTCCAAAACGGTTAGACCCTGGACAAACCAAGGTTATAACCAATTTTCAGGCAGGCCGGCTCAGGACAGCCTAATAGGGAAGCTTACTCTCTTCCTCCATGAAAAGAATTGAACTCGTATTTAACCCCTGTTTTTCGCCGTAACTTCTGTTACGCGCTTTGACCTATGTTACTAGTATCAACCCCTGTTATTTTCGACTACCTTTCCTATTCATTTGAGATTAATAGTGCGGTGCTAAGTTACATTAATAAAACCATGAGTGAATACAAATTTGTCTGATAGTACAACTGAGCGTGAAGTCGAGCGATACCAGGCGGGTCTAAGTTTCTTAATTGTTAACTTGGGCGTGCCTTGGACACATTCCAAATAAATTAACCAGTGCTCTCGCGGAATTGCCCTAAAATACGTACATTCACGAAATCGGTACGTAACACATGCTTCAATAAATTTGTTTTGACTCAGAAAAATTTTAATTGTTTTGTTCTTTACAAAACAATGACAACCCTTCTGTGTAAGGACAAGAGGTAATGCTTTGACGAAGTTCCCATGTTCTGGTCTCTTACATAGTATTGAAGTAGGCCTATGTTGTTTGAGAAAGTGGAGAAGAGGCGAATCATTACTTTTTATTTTAGAACACGCACAGTCGACAAAACTTTGACATTTTTTGTAACGTTACCTACACTTTTCCTAATTACTTTTCTCTTCACACAACAAGTAATTGATTAAGAATTCTCCAAAGATTTAGAATTGAGAGGTGATCAATTCAGAGATTTAAAAAAAACGAAAGCACTGCTTTGAATTTCAAAAAGCAAAATTTTAACTAATGTTTCATCCATCCAAACTTGCTCACTATGTCCAAAACAAGTTTTAAAAATTTTGCTCGTGATTCTGCTGTTGACGCAAAGAAAAAAATATTTAGGCACATTAGAGTAATAGACTTTTTTGACACAAATTCGGTTTACACTTCGAACAAGCGAGGTAATATCCTACCGCATGCTCTACTGCAGTGGCGTAGCGACAGTAATGTCGCCTGAGGTCGACCATAAAAATGCTTTCTCTTTCCACTCCTCACATTTACTTACAACAATATAAAATGAGAGAAAATCATGTATCATGCTTAATTTAACAATAAGGAATAATAAAGCATCTTGAACATCACAATCAAATACTCGTAAACTGAAAGGGGTCTTGTTTTTAATTCTCGATTATGGATCTTGCTTTCTCTACTTGTTAGCCACCCTTCTCGTCATTACATTTCCTACTTTTCTGCCTTCTTTGCATATGCATGTATGTATGGCTAAATAAATAGCATAGCTGGCACATGCTAGGCTGTGGTTCAGCGGGAAAGTTTTATTTTTTGTCATTACTTGTGGTGAATTTGTTGGCACCGTGGATTCGACGTGTTTTCCAAGACAACAATAAAGTGCACAGGGCTAATGAAGCCCTGACGCAACTTGGGTTTGCTTTTTTGTCTTACTTGGAGCAAGGTGCTCGTAGTTTGTCAGTTTTTTTGCAACTGCGGCAGATCTTTTGCAGGTAACCATTGCCTTCGTATTGAAGATTTTGTCTGTCTCTGATAAAAAGCAAGCATTAGATGTTTTCGACAGGCAGTGTTGGGATGCAGCATGCTGCAGCAGAATGAGCGAAGTTCGGGATTTCTGGTGTAGTAGCCTGGCAGTGAAATGGTGTAGCGCCTTCCCGCTGAGTTTATGGCTCTATGTACAATTCCTAGATTTGCTATTTTTTATTGTCAAGTTTTTATATTTTCAAGTTTTTCATAATTTCCATATTTTTACGTTAAACTGATGTTCATAACTGTTCCAAATTTCCGTTTTTGCTGACACACTTAGAGTTTTCGCAACACCACATGTCGGTGAGAAAACGCACAAAGGCCATAAAGCCTATAGCAGTACGTCAAAGTAACTCGTCAGCCATGACGCATTATTTCCTCTCTGTATAAAACTCTTATAAGCAAAACTTTTCCTCAAGAGAGTTCCGGGGCATTTTTTAACAACAGTCTGCATTACGCAGAACAAGAAAAACTTCACCAGCGTGTTTAAAAAGAGTACTTTGAAAAGCACTTCGAAAAAAAGGCATGGTTATATTTGGCTTCTCAAAAAAGAAACTTTTTGGCACTCCCCCACCTCTTTTGAATAAACTTATTGGTTTCATAACAAAACATTTGGAAAAACAGTTCAAAGATAGTCCTTAGCAAAGTACTCCCAACCTTTTGTTGCAGAGATTGCGCGCTGCGGGTTCATTGGTACATGCACATTTTTTTATTGAATTCAATAAAATTTTGAACAAAGTGGAGGGAAAATTGTTTTCTCCAATCCGCAAACAATACAACAGCAAAGAAAGCTTAGCCACTGACCTTTTTGAACGGCTAAATTTTGAACAATCATTTTTAAAACCGTTTTGCAAGTAGCTCCTCTTTGCAAAACTTCATAAAAAATAACCTATGAAAATCCTCGAGACGAAGAGCTCGAGACCGAGATCGAAATCCTTCGAGACCGAGACGAGACCTGAGACCGAGACTTCAAAAAACGGGTCTCGAGACACGTCTCGAGACCGAGACCAATCTCGAGACTCCATCACTGATCTCTAGGCACAGGCCGCTAAGAGTCCAGTCTTCGGGCCGTTGTCAAGCGAAATTTCTGACCTCTGCGAAATTTCTCACCTGTTGCTGTTTGTCAGTTTTTTGCTTTTCAGAATGAGAAAATAAAGTTTGGAAACAACATTTTTGATGTGTGTTGTGTAAATCTAACAAATTTGGTTAGATGTCGCTTACCCACAGTAAGCTATAGTACGGGAAGAAGTTGAACCACAGAAAAATTTTGAACTTGGTGTTAGACCTCAATTCCTTTTCTTTTTCTCACCTTAACCCAAACCCCAAACCGACACACTTACTTAAACACCAATCCCTAAGCCCTAATCATCAATTTTATAAGCGTATTCGATATGTAGAATATTACTTTGTACGTGGGCACATGGCACGAAGTCAGAAATTTCGCTTGACACCGTCCGCTAAGGCTTTTGAAACAACCCGCTAAGAATTGTTTTAGCGGTGATGTCATTCCGGGCCGCTGCAGTCTGCTCGTCGAAAATTTTTGTTTTTTGCAAAGTTTTAAAACCAAACAACGTAGTTTTTTGCTGCTGTTCTGTCTATTTTACCGTTATGCCAACGTTCCGTTTCACTTTCACTTGTTTCCACGCAAATCAGTGAACCATGTTATGAATCAATCAAAGCAACAGACACTTTCAATTTATACTGTGTCGCAGAGGTTTAGGTTTAGGACAAGTTTTTCCAAACATTCTCTGGCCATGTACCCCTTCAGCATTTCGTTGTATGAACATGTATCACTAAAATTTCTTATGACAAAAAAGACTGAGGCAAATAAACAAACTATATTTACCAATATAAGCATATATTGATTTTGAAAATTTTTACGGATGTAGACCTATGTATAAATTCGAGTATTTCGAAATGAATAATATGTAACCATAATTTTTCCCCTCTATTGCTAACCTCAAATGTACGGTTTCAGCTAGGAAAATCTATCCCTAGGGGAACATGTATCCCAGTTTGTAAACCCTTGGTTTAGGATTAGGGTTTAGGCTTTGGTTAGGTTTCAGGGCAGGGGTCACTAAACGTTTTAACTCTCAGAGCTATTTCTTGGTATAGATCAGGCGCGTAGCCAGAAATTTTGATAGGGGAGGGCAAACAACATCAAAGTCTCAACATTGAAATATTTAATGCCCCTTGTTTTCAAAGCATTATCCATAAAACTTGCATTTTTCTGGCGCGTTTTTCTGAATAATTATGTTCAGATTTAAGCCGGCAGATACAAAGTCTACTTTCGTGTAATTGACAAGTTTTAAAAGTTTTTTTAGAAAAGTTCCAAGCTTCTACGTTGGATGAAACCCACCATGTCTCGTAATACTTTCTCACAAAAACCCTTGTGAAAATCTCGATGCTATAAATGCAAGATCAGCAGTAGCAGCCAATATTGAAATTGAGAGAGAAGTCATCGTGGCCGCCATTGAGATTTCGCTTTTTGTGTTTACACGGTTCTGCTGTACGAGTACACCAACACAAGTTCAATCGAAGCCTAGCAGCAAGTTTGCTCTGAGACACCGACTCCCGAAGTATGTCAATAAAACTTGCGCGCAAATAATATGTGGATTGGCTGTAGAGTCCCTCCAGGCGTTTGAAAAATATTTGTTTTTTATGTCAATGAACCTATGAAATGCAACGGTTGTAGCATATTTGTACACTACTTGCACAAAACGTGCTTCCCAAAAACGATTAGGTTATTAGCTATAGCTATTTGGAGTTAACAATGCAATTCACAAATATGGTATAGGCAATATTTCAAATTGGGGTAAGATGCACATCTCCTTCAAACGAACGTGCATATGCTGTTCTTTTTGCTACTCATGTTGTTATTTCGTAGCGTTTGCCACCAGGTTTCAAATCAAGCAGATAAATTAGATCTTCTGGCGATTTTTTTTATTATTATTAGCCGACGTTTTGCCCACCTATTCAAGTGGGCTTCCCTGAGGAAGCCCACTTGAATATCACGGCTTTCCCTGAGGAAAATCAGGGCTTTCCCTGAAGTCAGGGCTTTCCCTGATTTCAAAATCAGGGCTTTCCCTCAGGGCTTTCCCTGATCAGGGCTCTCCCTCAGGGAAAAAAAATCAGGGCTTTCCCTGAGGAAGCCCACATTGCCCTGAGGAAGCCCACTTGAATAAGTGGGCGAAACGTCGGCGAATAATAAAAAAATCGACAGAAGATCTAATTTATCTGCTTGAACTTGCTTATGTTTGACCCGGAGGTGTACAGGAGCCGGAGTGTCGGAGTAGACTCCAGCCGGAGTCTTAACGAATTTCGAAAATAGGAGTGGAGCCGGAGTTGATTTTTCTAAGGAAGAACCGGAGCCGGAGTGCAGCAGGAGTCAGTTTTTTAATAATAGGTTACTTGTTTATTATTGAATATCATGATTGCAGATTGTTTTTTTACAAAACATGTCATAACAGAACCTTCAAATGTGCGAAACTAATTCACAACAAGTCTTAAAATTTTAATACAACTTGATTGTAAGTCAGATTAGGTTGGTGAGTGTCATGTGTGTAAAGATTTGGACAATTTCTTGTTCATGGTGACACGTTAAAAATCTGTTGGCCAATGAAATTTAGCTCACATAAAAAGTTTAGGTATGGTGGCTTGTTAGGCAGCATATCCAGTTTTCTGTTTCGAAGGACAAAAAGTACCGTATCCCGTGTCCAGTTTTCTGCCAGATATAAAATTGACTTAGAGAAATCTCACTACTGTCAGCATGGTCGACTGGCAAATGACTAGACCAGTGGTTCCCAACCGGGGTGCCGCGGCACCCTGGGGTGCCATTTACAGTGCCCAGGGGTGTCGCAGGCTAACACGTTTTTTTACCATATCATTAAAAATACATTTTCAAACTGTCATCAAACCTCAAAGCAAATTGCTATGGTGCCGTAAATTATTATTCTTTTCTTTAGTGTGTCGCAAGCCTAAAAAGGTTGGGAAACACTGGACTAGACAATCGTCAGTTCGAGTGACTCCTTTGTTGTATTTGGTTTTTCTTTTGATGTACTTAAACAAGATTGTAAGTCAAAAATTTTGGACCCCTTGTGATGTACATTTCGACAAGCAGACAAGAGTTTTTGGACTAGGATTAGGTTAGCATTTAATTAGGATTAGGGTTTTGTGTTAATGTTTAAGGTTATGGTTTAGGGCTAGCGTTTAGTGTTGGGGTTCAGTGTTAGCGTCAAAGGTTATGGTTTATTAGTGTAGATGGGTTTGCGATTAAGGTAAATGGTTAGGCTTTAAGGTAGGCTGTAGGGTAAAAAAATGTATGGCCACCTTAATTCTTTATCTGAGAAGCAACTGGCATGTATGTATTGCAGTGATCAGCAGATTCGTTTGATACGTTTTTTAGTCTTTTTAATGTGTAAACCGGATACGGTCGTTTAGACATTGCCAACAGTTTAGATAAAGAAGTGACTACGGACACGCCTGGCCTGACGCAATTCAAATAAAACGGTCAGTTTGTCATTCATACGGCGTGGGTCTCCTGGTGTAGTGGTTAGGCGTTATGGCTGCTATGACAATGGACTGGTTTTCTGTTTGACTCTTACCTTGACGACTTTACTTTTTTGTTTGCTTTTTTCAGGCTTGCTTGTTACCTTTATGGGTAAGTGTTAGGTTAGCATTAGGTCAGGGTTAGGTTAGCGTTAGCTTAGGGTTAGGGATAGGTTGGCATTAGGTTAGGTTAGCCTTAACTTTGGGTTAGGTCAGGGTTAGTTTTGCATTAGGTTGGGGTTAGAGCTACGATTAGGGTTAAGGTAAGGGTTAGGGTTTATCTTTTACGTTTACTTCGTTTCTGCCAGGCCTACTGCACTCTCGTTGTGCGTTACTGTTATGTCACAGGTGGCGTATGAACAGTGGTTGGTTTAGGGTTGGGGGGCCCGAGGCAAGACTAAAAAGGGTGGCCCTCTGATGACGTCATCATAATCAGCCAACCGTGATAATCACGTTTGATTTGCCTAAGATACAGTCACCCAAGGATATGTTCCTCAGACTATGGAAAAACTGAAATAGCAGGAGAAAACGCAAAAGGGTGTTCATGATGCACAACTTTGAAAGCACTGAAAGTTGGGAAGACATGGCTAAAAGCAGGCAATTAGCAAGTTGGCATCGCCCCCACTTTGTTTTCACGCCCCTTTTCTCTGCATTCACCATCAATAAACTACACAGTTTACCCCTTTGAAAGTTTCACACTTTCCCCATTTGAAAAAATGCTTGGTAGTTGGTATCCTGAATTTGTTCACATTCATGTCGTTGTGGGAATCCATGAAACTAAAAACAAAACCAAGAAGATTCATAACACCCAAGTTGTTTTAAATTTCATCCTTTTAACTGCAAAAACATTGCATACAAAAGCATCCAATTTGAGACTTGTTTTGGCAAGCTTTGAGGCTGGATGAGTCAAGGCTGCCCTCATTTTGCATTGACGCTAGTTGTTTGAAAAATGTGCAGTAGTAGGAAATAATTCATCATGTACTTTATCGAAAACATTTCTACTGCAGCAAGTAGCCTACACAATTGATTAAATCTGTGCTAAGAAAAAGCGGTTCAAGTTATACTGGCTAAGAGCTGGCAAAAGAGCTTAAACATCACCTACCAAGTCTACATTTTACTAGTCAAGCTTCAAATACCTGAAATATCTGTAGAAAAAATGAGTATTCATAATACTCAAAAATTGCCATTTCTGCTACGTGATAAGAAGCATGGATGTAGCCTTGCTTATTAACAGTTTTTTCAGCACTACAGCAATAATACAAAATTACTTTGTAAACTGAGAAAAAAATGTCCTATAAATTAAAAGATGTAGTGTGGTGTGTTCCCTGCTATAACAATTGCATGTTGTCTTATTTTCTGATTTGTCTAACCTTTTCAACTCAGAGATATAAAAAAGACTACTTTTTGTTCATTTGTGGCATTTTCAAAAAATTGCCAATATACCAAATACTCCAATCTCTAAAAATCATCATTTGGTATAAAAAGTTATCATTTGGTATAAGTAGGCTTATTTGCTCTTATTTGGTAGGGTCTTCTCAGAACTTTTTGGAAGAAATTTTAACCCGCAATTTTTTAGGTATAGAAGTTGTTTTTGAAGCTTTCTTTATTTGCTCATTGGAGATGGTGGTGGGTCGCTTTGAAAGGACAGTAGCCTACTTACACATTACAGTTGCTGTTGGGGGCCTCTTTGACAGCATAGTACATGAACATTACAATTGCTGTTGCTGGCCACTCTGAAAGCAAGGTACTTTCACATTACAGTTGCTGCTGGGTGCCCCTTTGAAAGCAAGGTCCTTATACATTACAATTGCTGTTGGTGGCCTCTTTGAAAGCAAGGTACTTAAGCAATACAATTGCTGTTAGGGGTTCCTTTGAAAGTAAGGTACTTACATATTACATTTGCTGTTGGGGCCTCTTTAAAAGCATGAAATTTTACATTATAATTGCTGTTGTGGTCCCTTTGAAAGCAAGATGCTTACATATTATAATGGCTGTTGGGGGGGCCTCTCAAAGCAGAGCACTTACACATAACAATTTCTTTTAGGGGCCCCTTCAATGAAGTTTAAATGCAGAGTACTTACACATTTCAGTGGCTGTTGAGGGCCCCTTTGAAAGCAGAGTACTTACTTATGATCTGCTTTGTAGTACATTATATGTGTGAATAATAAGTTTTTCATCAAAACTAAGGAATATTTATGCGCGTAACACCTCAAGGGGGGGCCCCCAAAAGGGGGGTCCGACGCAAGTGCCTCGCTCGCCTCCTCTTAAACACACCACTGACTATGGCGTTTATGAGCGCCATACTGCCATCGCACATTACAAGACGAGGATAAAACCTCGATGAACCATGCTTGCTTTGTGCGTGCCGAACCCGTTGTAAAAAGTGGTCAATTAAAGGAATATCGTGCGCCCACGTGATCATGCTGGCTACAACCAGTGGCGGGTTTCTTTCCATAGGATTACGAACCACCACTTCATACACATAGCAATGAGATTTCCTAGCAGAACGCTGCCGGTAGCATCGATGTACATTACGTCCTCTTTACAAATGCTACGCAGCACCCTGATGCTTTCCATGCTGCAAAACATCAACGTCGGTGGCTCCATCATGATGACCTGCAGCGTTGCGCTGGAAGGCGAGGCTTGATGTTGGTCCGTTTTGATTTTATGTAGTGCTAACCATATATTCTCATCCGGGGTTTCAATTCGCCTGCTTTCGCACCGAATCTGCTTTAATACATCCTTGGATGGGCAACCATCTCTGCAGCCACTTGCGAGGGCCTCAAAGTCCAATTTCTTCATTTGTTCAAGGTAATGCAACTGTGGTAGTTTGTGTTTTAAAACCTTTTTCATGGCTTCACGATCACTTTCACGGATGTAACGGCAAGCCTTCTCCGTTTTTGCATGGCGAACCGTTCCTTTAAATTTGATATGCAATTGTAGGTTTTTGTCAACATGGCTGGTGAATGTTACTTTGCAACCTTTGAATATGCAACGCCTTTGACACGTGAAAAGAACCTCTTTCCCACTGTCGTCATTGTTAAGGGAAGCCCAGTGGCTTCGGAAAGCAAAGGTACAAACAGAATTCGCTCTTCTCAAGCCTCGGATCACTTCATTTCTTCAACTTTTGTCGGAGAATTGACTATATTTCTATGCAGCTCTACACTTTTTCCACACCAACGGATCAAAGGCAACTTTAACTTCCATTGTAATCCGTGCAGTAAAAAAGCTCGTGTTCCATTCTTCAGCTGTGTTGAAAACCTCGTCTTTGAGCACAGTGGTTTCCTCTTCGTCTTCATACACGGCCGCCTCATCATCGTGCTCCGCGGCTTCATTAACGAAAGTACCAGGATCAACTAAAAATGTTGATTTCGCAGTCTCTTCAGGATTTCCTAATATGTGTAACACCTACAGTCGGTCATGTTTATGCATGATTTTGGTAACTTTAATAAAAAGTGTAGAGGATGAAAATGGTTTTATTGGATAGCTGATGATATTGGCAAGTGATGTTCGTTTAGAAATCTTTGCTGACACCTTTAGTTTATGAGAAAACCGTTGTTGTTTAAGCGCGTTCGAAATTCGAAAAGACTTGCCGAAAATTGTCTCCCAGCGCTAAAGTCGGTCATGTTTATGCATGATTTTGATAACTTTAATAAAAAGTGTGGAGGATGAAAACGGTTTCATTGGATAGCTGATGATATTGGCAAGTGATGTTCGTTTAGAAATCTTTGCTGACGCCTTTAGTTTATGAGAAAACCATTGTCTAAGCGCGTTTGAAATTCGAAAAATCTTGCCGAAAATTGTCGCGCAGCGCTAAAGTCGGTCATGTTTATAAATGATTTTGATAACTTTAATAAAAAGTGTAGAGGATGAAAACGGTTTTCTTGGATAGCTGATGATATTGGCAAGTGATGTTCGTTTAGAAATCTTTGCTGACGCCTTTAGTTTATGAGAAAACCATTGTCTAAGCGCGTTGGAAATTCGAAAAATCTTGCCAAAAATTGTCGCGCAGCGCTAAAGTCGGTCATGTTTATGCATGATTTTGATAACTTTAATAAAAAGTGTAGAGGATGAAAACGGTTTTATTGAATAGCTGATGATATTGGCAAGTGATGTTCGTTTAGAAATCTTTGCTGACGCCTTTAGTTTACGAGATAACCGTTTTGTTTAAGCGCGTTCGAAATTCGAAAAAACTTGCCGAAAGGTTTACAGTTACCTTAAAAGTCGTTTGAAATAATTCGTCTGAATTGTTTGTATTATGATTTTGCCATAATATGTTTTTTTGATTATTTTTTTACCTTATCTGCTCGTTTTTGTGTTGGCGGTTTTTACGCCAAGTCGCGAAAATGACGGCTGGACGAAAGTGACGACCAGCTTTACTCTGGTCGTGAAGTCCCAGCCTGTCAACATGCTTCCCACAGCGGCATTCCGTGCTTTCGAAAATATTGGCACCAGTTCGCACGGCAATTGCGATTCGGAGCTCATCAGGGCTCAGCAGGTTTCCGACGCTAGCAATTGGGAAGGCTTCTGACCAGGAAGCGGTGTGGCTTAAGCTTGAATCATTGCAAGAAAGCGGGAGCAGAACCAGGCAGCAGGTTCCTCAAACAACCTGCTACAAAAAGCTGGAGGCTGTGATATTGTTGTCTTTTCAAACTTACTGTATAGCATTTTTGGCATGTTCTAGCTTCTTTGGCGTTTATTAAAGCTGTAATTTGCCTAACGATTTGACCTATTTGGTCCATTTCAACAATGGCAAGCCTGCTTAGTTTCATTTCTGTGGATGCTCAGCATTTCATAATTGATAGTTTGTGGAATTGTGGCCATATCATTATCAATAAACGCTGGTGTGCCAGATTCAATTGATCAGAAACCATGGCTTGGTGCATGTTTGCTTTTTCATAACCTGTATTTTATTGTTTTAGGCATTTGTAAGATTTTTCTGTTGGACATTTTCTATAAAAGGAAATGTTACCATATTTTGAAATTTGTTCTGGATAGGCTATGCTTCTTTCTGGAGAAATGCTTTTATATCAAAGGTTAGGTTTTCTGATTTAATCCTGTGTGCACTTCTGGAGTACAGCAGTTCTGCATTCATCATGTAATTTGTATGCAATATTTCCAGGCTAGGTTCTGTATAAAAAATTGTCAAAAGTTTAAATATAAATATGTTATTAGTTAGCCCTACAGTTAAATTAAATAGTCTTCACAAAGGTGATGGGTTTGAATCCACTGGCAATTTTTTGAAATAGGAAAGCGATTTCACATACACTATCACTATGCACCTACAGTCCTAAAATCTGCAAGTTGTGTTTACTGTTTATGTTATAAGCAACCATAAGTTACAGGAGAAACATTGAAAGGCTAAAGCAAGAGTAGAGAAAGTGAAGAAACTCAAGACTAAAATGAATAATTCAAAATATAAGTAAAAACTTGAAAATAAATCTTTCGCAAATAATTGCTTCTGCTTAAAGCTTAAAACTATCTGACACCAATTTGCAAGCAATGCAACAAATTACCCATTTAAAAATTTGCTAATAGATTCAAACCTGTTGCTTTTTTTAGTGACTAGCAAGTTGAATGCAGATATGTGCAAGTTGGAATCATCACAAAAGAAGAAAGCAGAGCCTTGTTGGCTGATTCCTTGAAAGCTTACAAACCTAGAGCTTTTAATTGTGTTACTAATAATTTAATACTTAAAATGAATTTTGCTTCAGGACAAATTTCTTCAGTACAGATATTTCCTCTTTAAATTAAACTCTTAGTTTCTAAAGTTTAAAATCTTTTGCCACTAGCAATCAACAGACGTAATAAAAATATTATTTTGACTGAAATGGTTAATTTTATCAAAGGTAGTGTCTGTTTTGCCTCATGAGGTGTAGGGTTAGAGTAGGATTGGGGTTAAACCTATGTTTCACGCAACACAGATAAGAAGCCATTAACAGCTTGCCGTCAATGAAACCACACAACAATTGTCCATTGGACTGAGCCATAACAGATGTCATAATAAACTGAGTAAGTAATGCATTCCAACCTTGTCATTTGACCACTTCAACCAATCACGTTCGATTAAAGGCAAAATGGCTCCAGCAGTGACTTTGCCTCATGAGTTGGGCAACCAAGTTTTTGACTTAAAAACTTTAAATTTTGACCTATAAATTTCCTGCGTTTGCAACTGCAAAATAATTCAGCCTTAGGTGTTGAGGTTAACTCAGAATCACATTCATGCACTGTACAAATTTTTAGAATCGCATTCATGCACTGTTCAAAATTTTAGAAAAGTTTGGTTGTTTTTTGGAATGGTATGTTGATAAGTACCTTGATAACTATAGTAGAGTCAAACCTGAGAATATCATAAAGTTAAAACACTCTGCATAATAGATTGAGCATTTATCAATCCAAGTACTGTGAAACAATGTTTCTTGTCTAACCACACATAGCCATAATATTAAATTGGCAAAACAACATTATTATTACAACAGAAGTTGCAACAAACCCACTATGATTACAGACCTAATAACTTGGAAGTTGCTCATGGCATGAGTGCAAAATTTGGTTTTTGGACGTTTCATAAACTTAAGAAAAAGCGGAAAAATTTTGACTTAATTGATTTTTGGTTGCCCTGCTCATGAAGCAAAATAGACACTCCTTTATCCACCATTGAGCTGATTTAATTGCACTTGTCCACAATGTGGATTTTTATTAAACAGTATTTGTCAAACACTTTTGAGGAAAAATTCCTATCCCTGCTTAGCTATCAGCTTGAAAGCATCTCATGCAAATTACATGTGTCTTCATATGTGAACTGCTCAAGCTTTTTTTGTTTTCACTGTAATCCTGACATAAATTCACAAAAATTTATATTTGGAAATCCTTTTTAGCCTCTGTGCCTCATTCACCAACAGTGGCCCTGATTTGGCTAATGCAGAGATTTTCACTGAAAATTCTTTAATTATTATTGGATTTTACTTGACTTGTACAGTAGCTGATTAATTTCCTGTGAGCATGTATGATTTCTCAGGAAGGTCCTTCTGATTTCCACCCTTTTTTCAGCCTTGATTTTCAGTTTAAAGAAGTTGGAACTTACATTATTCCACTATGTTAAAGAACTTACAGTACAGAGTCTCAGGCATGATGCTAAACTACAACCAGTGATAGGGCTGCAGATTTAGAGAAGCTTGAAAACCTTTTATTTATCATCGTTATTCTCAGGTATGGTCTAACCCAAAATGATGATGCGTGACAAGGCTCTAGCTATGAATCAAATAGTCTCCCTCAAGGGTAGTCTCAGCTCTTCAGCCATGGAAGGTAATCACTTTTGGTATGGATAACTGGTTGGCAGATGAGAAAGATTTTTTCAGACTGAAAGTCTCCACAGCTACACATGTCTCCAATGTTCTAACTACACCATTTCTTGGGACTCTCTGTATGTCATGTGCAGTCTTATGATGAGTGGACAACTCAGTAACTGCAATCCTTGCCCAGGCTGACTTTTAAATTTTCTCAAAAAAACTCTCTCGTGGAGGTTCTGCCACCACACAAACAAAACAGCAATTAATTGCTGCATTGTACATATGGATGCATTTAAATTAAATTAATGTGATGAACTCTTTACCATTACTGTGATTCTGCAATGAAGGCTCATATATATATGTGGGCAAAAACCTGAAAACCAACTAGGGTTGCCATATATAAAATATCGATATGTCCAAACATTTGGTCCAATTTTTTTCACAAAAGTCCAAATTTTAATTACTAGCAATAATTCAGCAACTGATTAAAAATTATCTCTTTTGAGTTCAACTTTTATGCAACTTGAAGGAGCACATTGTTTGAAGTTAATTCATTACCTGTAAAATGGCTGTGTAAATGTGATTGGTAAATCAGTGAAAACAAAGCTTACAGACATCTAAACCCAGCATCAGGGTCATGCATCCAGGTTGCTTGTAAATAAATGAAGTTGATACAATAAATGACAGGAAGGGTTGTTTTCATTCCATCGCAATCAACAAGCGGAGCCATTCTGTTTGCCATCATTGCAATCTGCTTCAACCATTCAACAATGCAGCATTAGGCTAGATCAAGGTTCAGCAAATGCCGGCGTTTAGGTCAGATATGGCTCAACTAACATTTCAGTCCAACCTCACACCCTTCTTGTTATTTGCATTCAGCCTAATCGTACTTCTGAAATTTCAGATGCTGTACTTCCAAGTTTCTTTTTGAAATCTGGCCAAGCTTTATTTCAACATGGATACATTACTTATTGTTTTCATATTGCAATCAGGAACAAACAGCAAACGTATGGTCATCTTTGATTGCACAACGTACCATGTGGCAAATAGCAGCTTGTTGGAATTAAACTGTTGGTGGTGATTTTAGAAGATTAAATGCTCGAAAAATCACTCAGGAAATAACAACACATAAGTTAAGTTTTGTCGAGTGCAAAATCGACAGCTTTAAGCTACAATGATTTCCGCAAAAATTTCGCCCAAGAAAACGCTGGTTTTGCAAGAGATGTAGCGTAATTACCAAACGTTTTCTCATAGGTTTGTGGAAAACGCAAGAAAAACGTTAGAATTATATTGGACAATAGTTTGCGCAGCCTGTGCGTAATATGTGCTGACGTTGCACTGTTTACCTACAGCCTTAGAAACATATTAACTAGACTAACTCATCGTGGTTTTTGCGAGTTGCCGTCGCTCAATCAGTCAGCGTTTTGGTATTTGTACTTAGCGCTCATTCGCTATGGCAAGTGTGAGAGGAAGAATCAAAGCAGTGCTTTTCGATGTGGGTGGCGTTTTAGTGCCCCAACCGCAAAAAGCAATTGCTCGATATGAGAATGAGCTGGGATTACGCAAACGATTTCTGTCCGAACTGTTTTTAGAAGGTGAATCCTACAGCGCATTCTGCAGATTAGAGCGAGGCTTGCTCACTGTCTCGGAATTCTGCAAAGAGTTCGATGTTGCGGTGAGATCCAAGGCGCATCTGGAAAACGCTCCTTTGCCTGTGAATTTTAGTACTTTGCGCCTTATGCAAGCATTTCAGGCTCATACTACTGGCAAGAAGGCTGATTTCGCTCTTCTTTTTCAACAAAGTGTGAACAAGCAAATGTTAAATGCTGCTAAACGGCTGCGGAAGCAAAACATTCGCACATGTGTTCTAACCAACAACTGGATTGATGATATTGAGAGTTCAAAAGGCAGAAATTGTCGTTTCATGGCTACATTGGGGTTGTTCTTTGACGAGGTTGTTCAATCAGCGCTTACTGGCATGCGCAAGCCGTCACCAGAAATTTACACGTACGCCTGTCGCAAGCTTGGCGTCGCTCCCCACGAAACGGCGTTTTTGGACGACTTAGGCGTAAATCTGAAATCAGCGAGCCAGCTCGGAATAAAATGCATTAAAGTGGATGACACCGCTCGCAGCGTGAAAGAGTTGGAGAAGCTCTGTGGCGTCGACCTGCTTTTTCCTGCAGAGGACATGGTATTTCCACCCCCTGCTACGCCTGATAAGGTTTGTCATTCCTATGCGCAGGTGAACGAAAAAATGAGGTTGCACTTTGTTGATGTTGGTGAAGGACCCGTTGTTTTGTTATTGCATGGCTTTCCCGACTGCTGGTATGGCTGGAGGTATCAAATAGCTGCTCTGGCATTCGCCGGGTACCGCGTCATCGCGCTTGACATGCCAGGGTATGGCGAAAGCAGTGCACCTGCTGCCATAGACGAATACTCGCATAAGAAAGTCAGCGAAGATATTCTTAGCTTGCTGGATATGTTGTGCATCCCTCAAGCGGTCGTGGTGGGGCATGACTGGGGAGGATCGCTGGCCTGGTACCTGGCGCTTGTCTATCCGCACCGTTTTAAAGGAGTCTGTGGAGTCAACACCCCCTTTTTTCCAATCAACCCCAATAAAAACCCATTAGAAAGTATGTACAAGAGACCAGGCGTGTTTGATTACCAACTCTACTTTCAAGAACCTGGGGTAGCTGAAAAAGAACTCGAAAAAAATATGAAAAAAACTTTCTCCGTAATCCTGCAAGGTGTTCCTAAAGAAAATGAAAAAAGGGTGTGGAACGCCTTAGCATCTACGTCTAATGTCCGGAAACGTGGAGGATTTCTTGCTGGAATTCCGGACGACATTCCGATCAGCTCATATCTTTCTGAAGCGGATATTGCGTACTACATCGAGCAATTCAAGAAAAATGGTTTTCGAGGCCCTTTGAATTGGTATCGTAACTACGAAGCCAACTGGAAGTGGTTGTCACCTTTTTCAGAAAGAAAGATCACCATTCCTGCTTTGATGGTAACGGCCTCCCATGACTCTGTTTTGAAACCTGAATATTCGTATGGCATGGAAAAGACAGTTACCAACCTGACGCGGCTGCATATAAATCGTTGCAGTCACTGGACACCTCAAGAAAAACCAGACGAACTCAGCAGAGGAATTGTAAATTGGCTTGAAACGATCTCTGCCGCACCGCAAGCAAAACTGTAACGCGCAGTGTCTCGTGCAAAATACACGGTTTTTGCATTCGTAAACTTATTGGTGGCGATATCGTCTCACTACGCAAACATAAGATTCGGGCGAGATTGGCGTGATGAATAGGTAATTAAAAGTGTTGCTTCTGTGTTTTGTAGTTGATTTGTTTTGCTTGACATTTACTTGTCGTACTTAGCTTTTATCTGAAACAAAACAGGTGCAACTCTGATGAATTTTCGTAAAGTTTTTCTTGTACGTTAGGCAACCCTGCTCAGGAAACCTTAAAACGCTGTAGTGTCAACAAAAGAAGGGTGTAATGCCACCCAAGATTTAATTACATTTTCCTGGGACCTGTGCCATCCGTTATTTCCGGGCCAAGTTATGAGTTCCCGACGTCCATCTTTGATAACTTTCACAACAAAATCGTGCCTGCGCAGCCAAAAAGCATAGCATATAAATTTTGTGTACTGTTCCCCCCAAAAGGGGATTATTTAGAGAGTTTTTGTTCGTGCGTAGAATACTTAATGCGCGATTTAGATCCTTTTTTTCTTCATATCAAGTCATGGTGTAGGAAGACTCTTCACATCTAAGATTTCCGAGGTCATATTTGGCCAAACACGTTTTGCACTTACAATTGCATTGAAATGCTAAGGTATTATGGTGCCAAAAATTTGTTACACATCAGGTGGCCCTGGGTAAGATAGTACCCCAATTTTGTATATTTAGACTTTCAGGAATATTTTTGTAAAATAACTTTGGCAACATTCCGCTTGTCTCTAAAAATCAGGAAAAGCCATGGAAACACAGGTTTCTAACATTTTCTAAGTACATTATATAAAATCAACAAAAAAAGAAGCCCCTGGGGGTTGGACCATCCTGGATTTCTGAGCAGATTAATTATGTCAATGCAAATTTGAGTTTTTATTGATGTGTCAGCCTAACTCAGTGTTTTTTCTATCTGTATATGCGTTTATTACTTCGGTAGTCACATGAGCGTTGCTTGTTTGCAGTTTTACCCTTTTGTGATTTTACCGGTCGCAGGATGATCTTTGTTGGAGAATAATGTTATCATCGAAGCCAAATAATTTCTATGCAAAATACTTTGTATTGTTGTTCCTATTTGCAGAATAACAATAGACTATAATTGTCTCTTTGTCTTAATTGTTTCTTCCCAGTTGTGCTGGTTTCTTTGAAATAGGACTTCAAGGATGATCCAGCTCTGTTCTTACTGATTATTTGTATGATATGTAAAGAACTGTCGTGTTGAAATACAATTCTTTGGCTGTAGAGATTTTTTTAAGTTCAAGAATAATCTTTTCTTTTCATGAACATGGTTCCAGGTCCGTAGCTTTTGTTGTTTTTTTTTGAGTGTATCTCCGGCAACAGAGCTCTCTTTTTATTAACAAGGCTCTAGCTCCGGCTTCTGATCCTTTTCCACACACAAATATGTTCAACTGTGTTGGTCATGGGCGTCATAAGGATTTTTTCCAGGGGGGGCAATAGCGGATTTTTCTATAAATAGCCATACAGATTTTCCCAAGGAGGACCAAAAGCAGTGAAATTTCATTTTTTCCTCACGAAACTAAGAAAATAAACTTTTTTCCTAAAAGCGTTATAGGAAAATGTCACATTTGAAAATGTAGGGGCAATCCCCCCTGCTCCTTCCGACGCCCATGGTCTTGATGTGCCTCAAGTTGACTGGAAAATGAAATATATCTAGGGCACAAAACTAAAAGATAATACTAAACTTATTTGAGTAGGTTAATCTGCTAGTTTTTTTTACACGCAGCGCACTTACCATGTCAAAATCGACGAAAAAACAATAACAGGTTTAGATTATTCAGAGAACAGTTACTAGCAGAAACGTTACACAACACAATCATTTTCACATTTTGTGTAGACTGAATGAGTCAGACATATTCAAGTTCTTTAGAGGATATGTGAAACTTTACCCTAGTTGCAATATTGTCTTTGTTTAGAATTAACTCTAGAGTTTTAGCTCTAAATAGCTAGCTAAACACCTAATCGTTTTTGGGAAGCAAGTAGTGTACAAAAAATGCTACCGAAGTCGCATTTCATAGCGTTTAATGACATAAAATCCAAACTTTTTACAAACGTGTTGAGAGACATAATAGCGTTTACGTGTATCAGCTGCATACATCAATGAGTCGCTCAAGAATTGAAGGACAACAGAATCCACGTCTTATATGCGCGCAAGTTTTGTAGGCCGTTATTTCAGAATCGGTGTCTTAGAGTAAAGTCCTACTCGGCTTCGATTTAATGTGTGTTGGTGTACATCAGGGGAAGCCAACTTGTCTTCGACTGGGATCGACCAGGAAAAATTTTGATAACTCGCGATCGACCGGTCGGTAATAAAGTCACAAATACAAAATGTCATAAAATGCAACATTGTTCCTGGAAATGAATTTGTATTTACCGCACAGTTACCATCGAAAGCCGTATTTTCATGTTTCGGTTAATCAAGTACTGTACTTCACAATAGTACACGAAAGGAACGTTCAACAGTTTTCTTTTACATTATCAAATGAGTCAGTGAGTAGTGGCGATTCTAAGGGGGGGGGGGCCTGGGTGGGCCTTGACCCCCCAGATTTTTCTTAATTTTAAGATCGTTTGGTTGACATATGCAGGGTTGCCAAATGCGTATTGTAAAAATACCGGCCATTTTGTCAACCGCGCCAGGTCTAAGCTGTGTCGCAATTCGTAAGCGGCACAAGAAAAACAGAGACAATCAGTATTGTTAAGCGACAATTAATGATTTGCCTGTATTTTGGCTGAATCGTTACATTTCGGTGTGTGTTTGACCAAGGGCGTACGCAAGGGGGGGGGTTGGGGTTAACCCCCCCTTGAGCTTGATATTTTGCAAAATCTATCACCTGCGCAAAGGAAATTGAATGATTTCGCATACTTTTTGCTTGTTATTTTGTTGACTTAATGCAAATACCACGGAATAACTTTGCATGCAAATTTCAAGGAACATTGTAAATGGGCCAAAAAGTAATAATTAGGTTT
>Ga0210059_1000196_pt1 | contig 64761 bp, 32 predicted proteins | sample Ectturendosymbi2_FD_188042 | JGI IMG/M metagenome (GOLD analysis project Ga0210059, IMG submission 188042) | Ecteinascidia turbinata endosymbiont from Florida, USA - Sample 2 (SPAdes) (version 2) | ecosystem: Host-associated > Tunicates > Ascidians > Unclassified | place: Key West, Florida... | reverse complement strand
TTGCACTGAGAGGACAATATCTGGAAAGAGTGAAGTGCTAAAATTAACTTTCACTTTTTCACGAGCCACATATCAACTCATTTCTTTCTCGAATGAGTTCAAGAAAACAGCTGTGAGGATTTGTTAAAGAACTCTAATTAGATTTTACTGTTTACAAATGCAAAATTTTGAGTATTAGACTCAAGGTTGTGGATCCGGAGGCCAAGCATTTCTGGATGGCTGGAGCCTGAAAAAATTTTGGATAGTGGAGCCGAAGCCTGAAATTGGGGTTCCGGTTCCACAGAAATAATTTGTTGGGCAAACGAATTGCACAAATATGACGATGGTTTTCAGCCTTCAATGGACCAAATGGATCTGAAGCTGAAGGCAGAAATTTAGATGCCTGGAGCTGGAGCCTGAATACTGAGTTTCAGCTGTACAGCCCTGATCAGAACCAACAACATTTTAACTTGTGACATCAGATGTGATTGCATAAAACTTGATAGCGGTCCACCCCAATGCAGATAGAAGACTGTCAAGTTTTCATTCCAAACAACACACCTTTCATATTTTAGGCTGTCCTGTCCTGCTTTTTTCCAGAGTCCATTTGTCTGTAAGATACAAGTAAGTTAAAAGAAAATTACATCTTCGTTGTCACGTTGAGTTTTAGGTTGATTAAATGTCGCCAACATGCGGTGTTCAGCATATTATGATAACATTACGAAGTTTTTGCATCGTTATATTTTCGTTACTTCAAAATTTACAAATGGTTGAAAGCTGTGCGCAATTGCAGTTATGAGATCGGAATTGAGCAAGCTACATGCGATACAATAAATAATGAAACGATGGTGGAACAACAGGAAGGCAAGGGAAACTCACAATTACAAGAAATTATGAAAGATGACCTCGCCGAGGAAGTTGTCATGTGCAAAAATAGCAATTCGGTGAAATGTGATTGGTCGACGCGCGAGTCATGTTCACTCGTGTCAGCACTGAAAGGAAATGGTAGCGTGAGAAGCTCTTGTTTCAATCTGCGATTATTCGAGAAGCTTCGCTTAATTTACATTTGTTTTAACGAGTCGCAAACCACATGAGACCAAAGATGCTGTAAATCGATGTGCATAACAACGTCAGCAAAGTACCTCACTTCAGATGCGTGTCCAACAGGATGTGCGTTAAACGAAATCCATCCAAGAGTCATCAATCATCTGAACTTCCATCTGAGCCAAGTTTGGCTCCATGTTGATGTCTGCAGCAGTCAGCAAAGTTAAGCGAACATGATGAAGTCCCAAGTGCTTGACATTTGCTGCAGTGAAGGAGAGAAAAACTTGTCATGATCATTTTATCTCGAATTTTGCAGATGAACAAGGCATAAATGTTATCGGCAAATAATTTTCCACGGATTAAAACGCGAAATCGTGAAGTGATTAACACGCTGCTAAAATATATTTTCGCAGAATTTATGGAGCAGTGGCGTATGGTGGTCATTGTTGCTGGGTGTTCGCTGTTTGTGACATCACAATACGACGCCATATTCACGTTTATCAATCGCCGTTTTGGCTAAGAATGTTGACACAATATGCATATTACACTACACGCACTGCCCCTATTCGTTGCTGCACAATTTTATGTGTCATTGTATTGACCATAAACTGTCAGCACTCGGAGTTAGGAAAACGGATCAAACTAAACTGAACGTTTCAACTGAAGACTTCAAAAAAGTGGTAAACGGGCTAGGTTGACTATAAGACCGACATGATCCTTCACACAAGGGTACTGAGGGGGGGGCACTTTGCCATGATCCCCATTCAGACCCCAAAAGTAAAAAAATTATAAACAGCATTCGGCAGTGTATACTGTCAGTATTCGGCAGTGTATACCAAAATGTTTAATTTTAGGCGAATAACACTATTTTGTTTAGAAAAACGCTTCTCAAAGCACAAAATAACTATATTTTCTAGAAATCTGGGGGGGGCATGGATCTATTGGCTCAGCCGCACCTCTCGGAAATTTTCTGCGTACGCCACTGATCCCTCACCAATCCTATATGACACAGTGCCTCATATTCTTTGCACTGATCAGCTATTATCCCATTGTGTTTGGTCTAATGTTCACTGGCAGTTGGTTTACTTATTGCGCAATGGCTTTTTGTATCGCTTCTCTTTGTTAGCAAAGTCATGAAACAATGAACCGATGGAACAGTTCACAACTGCTGAAATATCAGTTAGCACGTTGAAATAGGAGGGTGGGCCTACAACACATTTACACACAGGCCTACCTCAGCGCAGTCATAACTGCAAAGTGTGAAGCTGCGCGTTGAAACATGGAAGTTAACACACTCAGCCCTACGACAGAGTAGTTCACAACCTCACAAACATCAGGCTGCGCGAATGTCGCATCAAATACGAGCAGTTGAGCGCAGAAGGTGATCATACTAACAAAAGTAAGGTGATTATATGGTGATAATACTGACTTTCATTTCATGCGAGTGGAATGGCGCAGACCAAGGTGACTAGATCGAAATTTGCTAAAGTCCCGACCAAGTGAGAATGCACGTGAAGTGCGCAGGAAATCCTTCATTTTTTATTTCTGGCCCTCAAACATAAACTACTGGGGAACGGAACAGATACGGGCTTGTTATGAACATTTCCGCTGAACTGCCCATTACTGACGAAGCTCAAATGTGCCCTGGTAAATGTGATGTCTTTACATAAGCAAAGTTGTGCGGCTGTACCAGACCACACCCACGGTTACCAGTGCCACATCAAAAAAGGAAACGGGAAACTAGTGATGAATGAAAAAGTCAGCTAAATGAAACAATTTGAAATGAGACAATTTTGAAATTTCGCCCAGAAAATCGTTGAGACATCCAAAATTATCTTTCGGTTTTTTTGTGATTTTCTTTTGATCGTGTGCAGGATCTGGAAAAAGTAACGTCACAGTCAGTGCAGACCAAGCACACCTGAAGTACATCCCCATGATAAGCAGCGAAACCGATACGCTTTGTTTATTAATGGTTGTGTACGCACGTTTCTAACGCCTATGTTTTGGTACATGTATTCCATTTTGCGCTGTCAATATCGCAAAAATAGAAGCTTTCTTTAATTAATCGCTAGAAAGCTTTTTGGAGATGTTCAAACAAACGATACACGTTGTAATGTCAGTTTTTGACGAATGAAGACCTTGATGTAAGCCCATTGATTTATAATTGAATACTAGCTGGGCTAGATCAGATTTCTCGTTAAAATTTAACTCTTTCCACATACGCGCAGTTCTATGTTGTTTTTTAAAATACTTGATGCTTGTGATAGTTCGAGGCGTTCCATACACTCTGTGCATTCACTGGGTATAGGTTTAGGGCTGAGGTTTAGAGTTTAGGTTTAGGCTCAGGGAAAACAAACATCCTGACGAAACCTCACAACAACACTGACCGTTAAGCCACCGCTTAAGTTGGGTTTAATTCGCTGAAACACGACATCTAAACAAATAAGAACACAAAGCAAAGCGACATGTGGCAAACACATTGGGACCAACTGACAGACAAAATGCTCACTGTAAGCGAGAAGACTGGAGTGCTAATCACTTCGTACGCCGCAGTCTAACGAACACTTGCAATACAGATGGCCGGCAGCATCAAACCAACCACGATACCATGACACATCCCTTGTATTCTAGCCTTTTCAAGTATTTCAAGAACAGTTTTTTTCGCATAAAACATTTGCGACCACTATCGTCGAAACGTCCTGTCGCCTAAATGTCCCGTAGCCGAACTGTCCTAGACTCGTATAATAAGTACAGCACAATGTGCAGTGTTGTGCAACTCTCGCCTAAAACTTTATTCTAAAATTGTAGCAAATTTATTCTTGTGTTTTTGGCAGGGTATTAACGAACTGCAAAAAACGCTGTGGCAGCAATTCCTGCTTAACACTGAAAGCACAGACAATTTTAGGCGAGAAACAGTTTGAAAGCACAAAATCAGAGTTCAAAAAACACCTTAAAAGGTACCAACAAATACAGTTTAAGAAGTTAGTAACGCATTCTTCAACAAGTTATGTTGAGTGCCAACAGCATAATTTTCCACATGATAAAAAGAATTGGGAAGCAGTTGGGCAAGCACTCTTCATACCTTTTCATACTCGCGCACCACTGTTGCTTGTATAAGCTGGAGCAGCATTGTGATGAGACTGATCCCGAATGTTGCGGTGAAAGGAAAACGTCTGGAATAAAATTATTCACTAAAAACTTTCTTCAATCAGTTTTGCAATCCAGCTGTGAAAAAAAATGTATACTAGTTTCACTCAAACGCAGATGTATTATCTTCTTGTAGTGAAGCATTTTGAGTTGGAGACCCTGTTCTTGTGTATTGTTAAAAGAGTGTAGAAGTTTGCAATAGAGCAGACCTGCACAACACACGGCCCGCTTGCGGCCCCTATGAGATTTCGCAATTGCAGAAAATGTTGCAACAGACCGACTTCGGACATATCATTAATTGTGGTTCCAGAATTTCTTTGAAACTACAACAAAATGAATAAGGTTTTGCGGCTTATTTTGGTCAATTTGGCCTTTCAACTTTCTGAGTTGGGCAGACCTGCAATAGAGTAGTACTTCAAATAAAGCCTTTATTGAATTTGAAGCTTAGCTCGAGAAACGTGATGCAGTATCTTCATTTTTGCTTTTAATGTATAATATCAAAATTAACAAGAAGGTATCAGCGGTTGTGAAGCCAGTAAGTTAAGAGATTAATCTACTGTCCTGTTCTTTGTCATAGACAACATTCAGAAACAGCAAATAAAGTAAATTTATATAATTACAAATACAAGAAATGTAGCACAGTATTTATTAAAGAGATGATGTAGCGATTTATACGATTTTAAACCGCTGCGTATTATGTTTCTTTCATATTTTCGTACGGATTAAATTGTAGGATGGCTTACGTTCTTTTTTCTTTATCTTATTGAAAACTCCCGATGACGCTCAGCTTTTACTTGGCTACCTTTTGCTGACCCAACTCTCTTTTCGCATTCTATTTCTATTCAGCATCACATGCACATCCATCACAGGAGGGGCTGTGATGAACGGAAGACGGTTGTGGTGGTGTAAACATCATTACCAGGGTTGCCAAAAACGCAAAACATGCTAATACGCAAAAGCATGTCAGAGGCTCAGGTAACCTGTATTAAGTGCGGTTTGCAATCAAGGGCGCGGTTTATATTCACTTTTTAAAATCATTTTGTATAACTTATAATCGAGGGCGACTACAATCGGATAAATACGTTATTGAGTAAAGAATCCTCTATACTGTAGGGGATGGTGGTACCGTTGACGGTGACCGCAAGCTTACGGCTGTATTCCCTAGGGAGGTAAGTCGTACGGGCTACATCACGGGAAAGTGACGCAGAGGTCTTGTAAGGACTAGGTGGAGTTGCTACGTTTCCGACCTTGCTTGGTCTCGTCTTGATGTGGAGCCACCAGAACTATTAGAGGTCGCTGAAAACCGCGAGGTGTTTCACGTCCTCCTTGGGCTGTTTCCCCCGCGACCCTCCTCAGAGGAAAACCGGAAATGAAAATGAATGAATTTTCAACATTTATTCTTTTTGGTCTTGAAGTGATTTTATAGACATCTGGCATGAGTGGCTGTATTTTAGGGCTGTACTGCACGTACATCAGTTGATTTTTTTCATTTATAAATTTAATCTTTTCGCAATTATCCAAATACGTTCATTTATGTGCCAGTCAGTGCTGTTGGGTGCTCTGCAATTAGATTGCTGTCTGTTGGTACAAGATGACACATTTATCAAATTTTTGATTGAATAATTTCTTTACGCGTCCAACTGATCATTACGCATTAGCCCATTGGTTTGGCACTGGAAGGGTCAAATGAATTCATTATTTCCTGCGGGACTTCTGGTAATTCCGATTCCGCTTACAGCATTTCTGATTGGGTCTATGGTTGTGAAGTCCGTTTATCAGATTTTGATGGAAGTGCGATTCGTTGAGAAGATGCAGGACTGTCTTTCAGTGATACTGCAAAAGCAGTTTCAGCAACATGTCTCCACAAGTGTGACGCATCTAAATCTGATCGCAAAGTATTTTACTAGGAAATTGATTTCACGTACGCATCTTCATGACCGTAAATTGCCAGCAAAAGTTTCGGGTAAAAATATGAAAATCTACAGCAAGTCTTAGAGAAAACACGCTATGATCATCGTGCTGTTGTCATCCAAGGCAAAGCGAAAACTGAAGCCAACCATGGGGCGGCTAGCTTCAAGCAACCACTGCTACGAATCACACAGTCATTGCTCGGTGCTTGTGGCCTGTTCAGCTATGAACTGCTGACAACCGCTATTGGGCTGTAAAATAGAATGGAGTTGATTTTATTTGGCGATAATTGCTTTACTGCAAGAAAAGCAAATTAGTGCAAGGACGCCAGGGCATTGAAAGAACTGGAAGGTTGTCGAGTTGATGCCCTTTAACTGTTGAGTAAGCTTTGTTTCGCTGCAGTTTCAACTGGTGGTGCTTTATATACCTGGGAAAGAGCCGTCAGATGATGAACACGGTTGAGCAGGTAGTGCTGGGTCGCAACCGGTATCTCTCGGTGGAACAGGTGCTCAGATCTGCAAGGATCTGGGCGTGGCAGAGAATGTATGAACCCAGCCAACATGAAACTCTGTCCGTGTTGTCACAACCCTTTCGCACCTGACAAGCTCTACAAACGTTTCCGGCTTTTGTAGAATGGGGATAACGGCTGGAAACTCCTTGGATCAGGTATGCTGAGATGCAGCTTGCGAATTTGATTGTTCACCTGAAGTGGTCTTCGAGATATATTGCGCTGCACCTGCAAAATAAAAGAATAACAGCAACAAGAACACCAAATTGCATGATACGTAACCTGTTTCATCCTTTAAGCGTTACGTAGCCTGTCTCACCTTTAAGAATTTTCCTTGTTCAACCAATTATGTTTCAAGTTTCTCTGTTGCTTCACTACATTTGAAACATTTCTTGAAAGCTGGGTTAGCAGGGATGTCTTCTCCGTGTCGCCTAGTATTGACGGCTCTAGTTTTACTGTTGAGCTTGCATGGAATCAGTCTGTCATGCTCTCTTTGCTATCCTTTCAAAACTTTGCGATGATTCTGGCTGCACATATTCACATTTCAGCAAAAAGTTCCCACAGGGGGGGCCAATCTTAAATCTGATCGCAAAATATTTAACTACGAAATCAATTTCACATTATTTACGTATCACCAGTCCTGTAAACTGTCGTCATTTACGCATTATCGTCATTTTCGCGTCAACAACGTCATTTACGCATAATCAATGTCACTTATGTCATCAACGTCAAGTACGCATCATCAGCGTCATTTACGAGTCTTCAATCCCATCCTCAGTCTTGTAAACAGTAGAAGCAGGACAGAAAAATATATGGCGACCACATCAACATGAAAATTTTGTTTTATACAGTTGACACAGGAAGTAGATGCACAGTTTGAAAACTTCTTAAAGTAAATTTGGCACTGTTGAAATTTGACACTGTTGACTTTGGCAAGTACATGGAGTAGTGTGGCTGAGGTTGCAAAAGCATGAATAAAACCTCTCAGGTCTTGGGAAACATCACAGCAAAGCGTGGGCAATTTGTTTGACATGTTATTCCCAATCACTTTCAGAGAGTGTTCTATACCCCTTAATAACTGGCTGGAGTTGGCGTACTTTTGTCCTGGAGATTATCTTGTCTAGGGCATTCCTTTATCCCGTTACTCCAATGTTGATGGGTCGGCGAAGCGGTGAAGAACTTTTCCAAGAACTTTTGACTTAAAACCTTCAGCAGCAATGCTGATGACGGTGAAGCTACGTCCAAATTGTCCTTTACCTAATAACTCACTGTATAACTCTTCATGAGCAACGTTGGGATTGCTGAGAACTATCTCATCTTTCAGGGATGACAGCCATTTGTGCCTACAAACGTTTTTATAAAAATGATTTTTCTAAATATATATAAAAAAAATCGCCCAACATTCATCCTCAGCATTACCTCAAAAAGTTTATTATTGGTTCACTACGAAAATCAGCAACGTCTTTTTTGCTACATTGTGCACTGCACATCCATCAAACGTGATCTCACATGCTTGCCTTGAATACTCTTTCTTTACATTCTGGTTATTTCGGTGACAGCAATAAAATGCAGTATATTCCGTTCTCTTCATATATTCTGAAAATTAAATCAAAATCACTGCCACAACGAAATAATGCCATGAGATTTTATGAGGTAACTGCACAACGTTTCAGAAAGTGCAACGTTTTAATTGGTTGTCCAAGAAACAGAACTTTTTAAACTGTTTTCTATTAGTTATACCAGGGTGGTCCAAATCTGCGAGCATGAAGGGCCACATTACGGTTTGAGGAAAATTTGCAGGCCGCAAAGAGAGGATTTTCATTGCAATTAAAAGACTCGTTTGCTGTTCTGACATAACTAAATTTTGCTGCACGCCTAATGCAATTTTCGATTTTAGGGTAATTTTTAATTTTTCTGTTTGTTTGTTTGCGACTCAAAATAGAGATTTTCTGCTAGAAAAATGATTCACAACACATCAAAAAATGAACAAAGCAATTTTTTTCTTGGTTGTGACTATAAAGTCAATGTCCGCTTTAATTTCGGTAGTCGGCAGACGCAAGCAGGCATGCAGGTTTCATCAGCCATTCTATTTTGTGTGTCGCTTTTCAATCGCTTCACAATTGAGATCTCCCTTTCGCAACTAACAAATATGGGGAGCACATTTTCAGTGCACAGTCTCTTAAGCGGGGACAATTGCCCGGTTGTCCCCCCTGGTTCCGGGCTTGGTTACCCTTCAATTATTTCAAAATCACTTCCCTAGAATTTCCGTGGTATTTCCCATACGTTTTCTCGTGTTTGGTGCTGTAATGCCTTTTTTGACTCTTTCCTTTCGGAATGGATATTACTTGCAACCTCACAAGGCATGTTATTGACGAAGAAATACCTTTCCTCCTAGCTAGAATTGAACTTTCTGTTTTCCTCTGACACCTCTCTTTTGGCACTCATTTTTTGTTAAGTTGCTACACTTGACTAAAAATTACTTCATTGCTTTCACAATGCACATCTTCTCATCTAACTCGAAAATTAATTAGACTCTATGGCGTGCGACAAAGATGAAAATGAACGCATGTTTTGGGGCCACAGAGTACTGCAGCGTTAGCCTAGCGTAGAGGTTAGCTAGTGTTACGTCATAAATTGAAAAAATATATTGTTACGCCCTAATAGTCACATATTGACCTGCACTTCACTAATGGGCGACTTGCAAAGGTTGTGTGGCTATACAATGCATGTATGACTTTGTGTAACACATGGCACACAGAAAGCGTTTTTGGCAGCACAAAAATGTCGGCGGGCCGCGTCCGCCCCGCGTGCCGGCCTTTGTTTGGACCACGCTGAGTTATACTTTTTTGATTATTGAGTTTGCGTTATAGATTTTCACTCCTTAACATCTGCCCGTCAATGGCCACAAAACAGATACTAATTTTCATTTCTGTTTTATCATATAATTTATTTGCTTAGTATAAAGACGATGAGGCATGAACCTTCTCCGAGGGTTTTTGTGTGTCCAGGGTTTCATTTCCAAATGGTAGACAACTGTTAAATGCAGGGGAGAACAATGCCGTTTCCAATCTTCATGTACAATCCAATCTTCATGTGCCTCGTACAACAAAGGAAAATTCACGGGAAGAAACTGTAAACAATGTATCTGTTTATGAACAATTGTAATACAATAGTTGTTTCCGCAGTATACTTCAGTCAAACGATACAAATTCGACGTGGAGTTACAGTTAACTCATGCAGTGTAAAATGCTAGTGCGATGAGTGGCATAACTATCAGAGGTAATGTTAATGGTTTATTTTATGCAATATCATCAAAGGTCTAAAGTTTTGAGCTTTTATTAGCACTTATCGCTTAAAACGAGAGATGCACTTGATCTTAAGATGTTAGTATTGTAAAATTGATTTTGTCAAGTTATCGTTTGCTGTTCTGACTATTCAAGAGGTGTAACGTTTCAGGCATAGAACATTTTGAATGGAAAGGTTACAGATTCCGATAATTAACCTTTTTTTAAGAATTTGCAAGAAATGTGCTGAGAACGTTTTCTCATTTTACTCATAACACCAACGCATACAGTGGCCGAAACCTGAGCAGAGCAACCTATGTGGTACTTTCAGATCCAACCAAAATTGTGTATCGAATAATAACGTTTAGTAATCCAGGGATGTCGGTTTGGGTAAAATGGTTCATGAAGCGAGTTTTACCTTTGTGATGTCAAAACCGTCGAAGTCACAAGTAAATTCAAACGAATCCTACGGTTTATCCAAAAAAACATGAGTCTTTTTCCATCCCTCTGTATCATCCTTTTGTTTTTGTAACACTTCCACATCCAATTTTAAGGTCGAACAACAAGTAAATGGTATCATTTTGAGATGGTTTCGCTTATACAATGGCCTGTCTGTAATCACTTAACGTTTTTCATGTGGCCTTCTGTAGCCTATATTTTTTAAAGATAACAACGTTAGAACCTACACCCCATTGAAACATGAACGCGACGAGCCAAAAATCGTAGAATGTGTGCTTGGATTACGATCAGAATCACCCAAATAATCAACGTTTTCACCACTGGACAAAACTACATTCAGCATGAATCACACTAATTGTTTGTTAATTGAAACTGGAAAAACCGTAAACATGTTGTAGTTTTTTTCCGGCTTACCCGGTATCGAACGTGTGCAATATTATGGGTGGATTATGTTCTGGTATCTATGTCCGGTGGTTTTTGTTACTGACAAGATGTGTATAGCACAATGCTTGAAACATTTTCTATTGTAATCAAGTGTCTTTTTTTCAGCTCACCTTCATTTTTATTGAAATGATTGAGAGACGTTCTCAGTGCATATAAACAGTAATCCACTTTTGGTTACAATCGGATCCTCAAGAGCTGATTCAAAACTATTAAACACCAATAAAGACGTTAAAACAACATTTCTGTTACGTCTCGTCAGATGTCTTTCACAGTTGTTTATAACCAGAATTTTATATTTTCTTGATGCTGGTGTGGCTTGATTACATCAAGTGAACATAACTCAACACTCATTTAAGCTTCGCTGAAAATAAGCAGCTGAAACATTCATTACAAAAGTGCATCTTGCATCCCAATTCACTAATCAAACTTCAATTTTTTAATTCTTTCGTATAAAAATGTCAGGTTGTGCGATCTCTTCCGCAGCATCAAACCTGTTTAAAATCCAAAATATAATACGCTCTCATGACACTTGATTTTCGTGAGAGCAACAATCTTCTTGTATGAATAATAAAGAAAGATTTTGAAGAGGGTCTTGGTACGGTAACGATTTCTTATTCCGAAATATTGTTCACTCTTTTGTTTCCCAATTGATGCTGTATCAGAAAAATAGCATGAAATTGGCATTTTTTCGTTGTATCTTATCTCATCAGCTGCAATCCTAAAAGACAACTATTTTCTTGTATGGCAAACTCTTTGCTGTTAATTTATGAAAAACAGTTTCAGGTACGTTCTTGTAAAGCAAAATAAATATTACAAAATTTGATTTTGCCATAATATCAATGTTGAAGTAAACTTACTTTTTGGAGTGTTGAAAATTCCACCAAACCAAATTTAAATTTTTTTTTTAATTAGGCAAAGCTCTAGCATAAATTTGAGCTAAACAAAAATGTTGGATCTTGTTTCATCAGTCCCCAGCACTTAGGACCAGTGAGAACGTCTTAGGGCAGATGCGCGAGAGGCATAAAACATAAGATGCTTGGCGGCAGAATTAATTTTTGCTTCATGTTAACGACGTTTATTTTCAGAATTGAACCATTAAAAAGTATTCAAACAAACTAAAGAGGGATAACATGCGGTGCAAAATGAGGATCCCAATATCACACTGCTTTTGGAAGGGATGGGACAGTATTGTCTCATTCTTCCCATTGGCAATTGCTATTGCAGCATTTGTCCTGTTTCCAATGACGATGATAGCTTCGTTAAGTTAGCATTCGAAATTGGTAGCGAAAGACCACACTTCAATAAGTTGACTTAGTTCATTCAATTCCATGAAATTATGTAGTTCCAGTCTTTAAATATTTATTTTGGGGCGTAAAAAATGTCATCAGGTTTCACTCGTCACCGATGGCATAAATCACACATTATAGAAGGAAAAAACGTACAAACCAAGCTAACCGGTTAGTCTCAAAACAGGAATTTTATCTCTTTAAGGTGTTGAATAATGTCAATGTCTCATCGGTTCCTTGCCTCATCGATGCCACAATTGCTGTACATGTATTTTGACTGATTTGTAGTACATTCGTGAGACAGAGTTCACCGGCTAAAGATCAAACACGAACGTGCAAATCGTTTGCAGAAAGCTAAGATGCGAAACGAAAGGTTTACTCACTTTTGCATTTGTCCAGAGATTCAAAAGTGCAAATCTCTGTGAACCTTTCCTTAACTGACATAGTTTATGATTGCTTTCCAAAAAAACACTGAAAGAAACAAATAATATAATAAACAACTTCTTATATTCCATGATACATTCAAAAGCTATAGATGTGACTTTTGAAAAGGGAAGTAATGCACAAGGTAGTTTTCAAAATGCATGGAGTTTTAAGGACGACGTGCATCTTAATCAGCAGATATGAATGCTTGCAGCTACTTTTTGGTTCCCACACTTCATGTTTCATGCCGAAAAGAAATATCGTATGCACATAACAAGCAGCGCTTGCACATTTATTTGCAGAGAGAATTTTTTGTAAACCAAAAACAGATTCAACCAACTTTTTTGAATGCAACAGAAAAACGAGTTTACATCTGTCTTACCTGGACATGATGGATCCATGTTCATCTTCTGTCAAGGAGGTGGACCAACCACAGCCAGAAACTACTGCAGGTAGCTTTTTCAAAACATTTCGAATACATCAACATTTAAATCTGTATTAACTGCTGCTAACTACAGAAAAAAGCTGGCAGATGAAGTTAGTTTTAAAAATTGTAATAGCCAATCTCACCTGCGATGCTTAGCTTACTTGTTATTTCGAAATATTTTAAATTGGTCCAATTTGCCAGATACAACTTCCGAGCATGGAAATAATTCTCTAACGTCAAGTTCACTTCCGATTCTGAATTCAATAAGCGTTCCTTACTTTTCTGTATGGGCGTCTAAATCCTGGTTGTGTGTGTCGAAAAGTGTGAGTTAGCTCATTAACCAATTTTTCAACAAAATGTGTTTTGTTCTCTTGCAAAGATATTTAGCCGGATGTAAGTGTCAGCCACGCATGTACTTTGTTACAGTGCGTGCATACCAGTTGTCTTACAAAGTTATGAGAGCTTAATATAAAAATATTTTGTTTAACCATTTTTGATTTCATTAATTGATATGAATAAGCTTCGAAAAAGTCCAAAGTTCAAAAAAATTTATATCTTATAAAAACGCTTTGTCTTTTCCATTTCACAGCATTTCCAAAATATATTATTTCAACTGAAAGCGTAAATAAATTGGGAAATCATTCATGCAAGACATTTATTTGGAAAGTGTACCCGTATGTACGAAGAAAGTCTGTAATTTTATTTACAGATAAGAGACGTTTAGCAACTGATGTTCCCGCCAAAGAACTCTCACCTGAAACCCTAATCCACGCAAAAGTAGTGAATATGTACACTACTACAAGAGAAATGGAGGTGAGATTAGTAAAAACGATGGAAAACCTTAGAAGGTTTTTACATTTCAAAAAAGCAAGTTTTTGAATCTTGTTTTGAACCTAGTGAGGAATCACAATTGGTCATTTCCACTTATTCTAGACCGTGCGTCACGAAATTACGTTCATTGTGATTGCAACGGTGGCGAAAAATCATAAACGTTGATTGCAATAGGGCTGATAATGAGACTGGAAATGTGCAAGTATCATTAGTCAAGGTTACGGTATTACCAAACCTCGCATCGAACCCAGTCTGTCAGCTCATTCTGGTTGCATGAAGTGTAACTGTCCGATGTACTTACATCCTAAGGATAAAAGTGGCATGATTCCAATCGTAGAACTCCAACTCCAAAAATTGTTTAACTATTTGTGGAATGTTAGCACAGTGGCAAGACAGAATACTTGGTTGAAAAGTGCTGTTTCATCCAGTATTTAACATCTAAACAGATTGCACAATGTATCGAGAGACCCAAATTCTTCAAGACCGAGACGCAAGGCCATATCCAGGGGCAGGGGCAACCGGGAAATTGCCCTAAAACATTTAAAAAACGCCCAAACTTCTTAGTTGTTAGGTGAAACAACAACAAGCTGCAATCATTTTGCCACCTCCACCAGAAAATATCAGCTGGCTGCAGCCCTTCCAAGACGAGCCCGAGACGACGGCGGACAAAACGAGTCGTTAGACACGTCTCGAGGCCGAGACCAAGATTCGAGATTGTATCTATGTAGTCCGGTGGCAGGGACCGATAAGAGTGCAATATCGTCCGCACAAAGTTTTTTTTGCAGTTTCCATACCTCGAAGCTGTGCTCTTTAAGAATCTGAATGATGCCACTCTGTCATCCTCGGGCAACACCCCAATATGCAAATTAAGGCCGCCATTACGGAAAATCCTTCTTTCGTCAATATCTCAGTCACTATGCCTGGTATCAAAATAATTTTGGTGTCTATCCCCATGTTTTGAGGGGTAAATAATAATATTAAGCCATTTCAGTAAAGATTCCACCTTTATTTTTTGCTGAATACGCATATTGAGACAGTCATTACTGAAAATAACGTTTTGGCCCATATCTCAATCACTGCACATTGTATCATAATAGTCGTTGAGTCTAAACGTGTTTAATGAGTAAACAATCACATTAAACCATTGAAGTATTGATAACTGCAATAGTGTGTGCAAAAATATTTAAATAAGGACCGCCGTTTTTTAAAGGATCAGCAACGGCGGCCTGGCAAAAACGACTCATCAAATGATTTCGCAAAAGGGAATCCCCAAAGCCGTAGATAAAGTTTTGAGAAAAATGCTGATGCAATAAACGTGTTCTCAGCAAATAAAAGTATTCTTATCATTGAAAGTGAGAATGAGTTGATCGAATGTGATTTAGAATTAATTTTTAGCAAGACGCAGAAGCTTCTGCATACAGATAAGCTTGATTGAATAGGCTTTTAGCCGAAAACAGAGGTAATTCTCATTTTTAGAGCGCAATAAACATTTATCAGGGAAGGAATCCATTTTAGTCCCCTCCCGATCCACCTCTTTTTATAGCTTGTAGGCTGGTAAGACATTTATATTTACACTACTGTAAAACATTTTCAGAAGATAAATATTTATAGGCCTATTTTAATATCAAAACGCATTGAAAATATCCCCTCCTCAAGTGTATAACAGCCGAAAGGTTGGTGGTGGTGGATCTCGGTAGTCATGTTCATTGCTTGTTTTTTCTTGGAGTCTGACATCTGCATAGAGACAACCTTCATGCGTTACGGAAATGGCTCAAACGGAATCATAGGCATAACCCTGAAGCCTAAAACCATGAAACGATGGGCATACAGTACGGACACCTGCAGCAGGATCGTTCAAGATATCGCGAACATGTCCGATCACAGTGGAAAGCTGGAGGTGACGAATCATGAAAAAAAGACGCCATCACGCATCACTTTGGACGCAAAAGATAGGGATAAGATAAGAAAACGTCTGACTTGTATCGCTCCCTTGGATCCATATAACTACGAAATCCACGTTGAAGACTAAGCTGCAGGTGGCTGTGTCCCAGCGATTGGTTAAAAATCAGAGGTAGAAATACTGAATGGCTGTGTTATCCTTTGGCTGAACCAAGGAACTGAAGAAGATTTCGTCAACGGGTTCACGAGGAACGTGATGAAAAGGGTGGTAAGCCAGGATACTCGTCAGACGATTGCGTCCATTTGAATATTTCAATGCGGGAAGGGGTCGTTTTTAAAAGTTTGGTGATGATGCTCCACGCCTTGCGGCTAGAGTGCGAGAAGTCAGTGGAATTGACAGCTTCTTCCCATCGCTCCCACTTCTTATCGTCGAACCGTAAAAGTAGGGACCAGGCGGCTCTATGAGAGTCAGTCCCCACTGGGGCTCGGAGAAAGGAGCTATAAAAAGTCTCGCACACTTTGTCCCAACATGGCACATAATTCTTGCGACGGCCAAGGGGGATACATTATTCAGCCGCAAATAGCGGGCTCTCACATAGTTCCTGGCATGCCTTCTATATGTTTGTTGTTTCCGCAGGTGGCAATCTCTCAAGGGATTTTCTTGTAAGAAAGCAAAAACGCTTCCAATCATCCTTGCGAAAGTTGCAACATTTCAGCGGATGGCTGTAGGCAGCAACTTTGAACTTCGGTGGCATTATGAGAAAGGTTCGGTGTTGTGACCGCGGGAATTTCCTATAACACGTCTGCCAAGCAGTCGGTTGTCCTAGCCGACACTCCCTAAGGCCAGGTCAGGGTTTGTGCCGACGTTCCATCAATGAGCGGAGAAATGAGCTACTTCCTTTGGGTCTTGCAGCAGCGCAAGGTTGTTGGCTGTTGCCCAGGAGACCGGGTTCTCACCGTCAGGAGATGTTTTGCTGTATCCCCAGTTGACATGTTGGCCGTTGAAGTAGCCAGCATACAGACTGGTAATGTCGGGACGGCCGTTGGTGTGAGACACGACGGTGGAGGTTTGTAGACATTTATGATCTTATATCCTGCGACATCTACGTATGACAACTCAGTCTGTGATTGCTCTGGAGACTGATCAACCAGTGTCCATTCCAACCGCTCGTGAACAAACGTGGCAAGGCCGTGATTCCTGCTAAGGACTGACCCAGCTAGTGCAAAGTTGGGAATCAATAGCTTGTCAAAAGCTTGGTGACATTGAATATGTCCCAGGTCCGTGTTGAAGTGTGGTCGAGAAGGATGATAGAAAAAGGTGACGAACACTCCAGAGGTTCTAAAGGGGCATTCGAAAAGAACGCAAAGCGAGCGCACATTCACACGGCCATTTGGAAGGCAACCGGACTAATGTGGCAATGGTGGGTAATCGCCGCCTCGCCGACATATTTTGTGTGGCTCTTCTAGGTGAATAAAAATTTTTTCATGTTATTGCAATTTGCAAAAATATGAATTGCTAGATAATTTTTACTGCATATTTAAAGTTTGTTTCATTTGTCAGTGCACTTCTTTGTGGTAAAACCAGCATACCCTATTAACCTATGTTACCCATTGTGATTCAGCCTTGCAGTGTGCGCACTGTCAAGAAGCAAATCAAAAATATTTTTCGGGAGTTACACATGCCTCAACGACTTGACTTCATATGAGCGTAGCTTTATAGATACTAAAGTGGGCATCAAAACGTGTTCATGTGATGCTGTTCATAAAAAACAATCACTTTATATCGGATACATTTAGCATACTGTTAAAAACTGCTAAAACATACAGGTTAAGCTAAACCGGATCGGACAGATAAATAGTGATGATGAGTGTCGGCCCTGACAAATAACTAGTTCACTGTGCCGGATATCCTGACATCTATCAGATTTAGCTAAATCTGTCCGATTTATCAGTTATTTGTGCTAAATGTATCTGATATAATTTTTACGAAGGGGACCCCATAGGTGTTCCTGTTACCAAGGAGTTTAGCGAGTTCACAAGATCAGTTAGCAGAGAGTCTACTCGAGTTCATAAAAAAGACAGTTAATGTAAAATGCAAGTTAGTTTCCTCAAATATACTGCTATACAAAAACGATGACATCGACAACTAGTAAGGAACGAAAATATGAAGATGAAAACAGAGGTTTAACCCTGAATGGGAAGAAAATTTTGTATTTGCTATTCAGGAAAATAAAACTTTTTGTTTAAACTGCCATAAACCGTAAGTCAGAATTAACCCTGAATGGGAAGAAAACTTTGTATTTGCTATTCAGGAAAATAAAACTTTTTGTTTAAACTGCCATAAACTGCTAAGTCAGAACAAAGATAATAAGTCAAACCACAAAGCAATGTGAAACGTCACCATGAAACAAATCACAGCAATGTTTCAAGGAATTCTAGATGATAAGTAAGAAAAGGCAAGTTAACTGAGTTGAAATCTGCGGTGAAAGATCATCTGAATTTTGTGAAAGTGTTCGCAGCATGGAATATGATGAAACGACTAAAGCTTCTTTTACTATATCTTGAAATATTGCTCGTGCTAAACATATAGACTATGAATTTGTGAAAAAGGTATAGCTGATGTTGTAACCGAACATTAAAAGGTTCAGCGGCTAATAGAAAAAAATCCATTTTTGCACGCCGAACTGCACAAAGGGGCATGTCCCAGATCAGTGCAGATGTTGAAGTTACTATGCAAAATGATTTAAAAATTCTATTGCATTTTGTTTTGCTCTTGATGAATCAACCGATTTTCATGATGATCCACAACTAGCAGTATTTGTTTGATACTGTATATTTCACCTGGCATGACCATTAAAGAAGAATTGTTGGACTTGGTGGCACAGAGAAACGACCCGTGGAACTAATATTGAAAGCACTTGCCATGTTCCACTTAATAAACTCGTCCGTGTTGCAACAGATGGTGCGCCAGCAATGGTGGATAAACATAACGGAATAATTGGTCTTATAAAATCTGATTTCAAATTTCCAGAGTTCTTTCCTGTGCAATGAATTATGTCCATAGTGAACATGTTGTATCCGAACACTTCAACTACGAAAATTTCATGAAAGCTGTTCTCGAAATTGAAAATTTCTTACACGTAAATGTGAAAAACTGTCGACATTTTTGCAAGTTTGTGGAAGACTGGAGTTGAAAGATACAACACTTGACGTCCCTGTATTGTGTTTTAAGGTGTCTATCAAACAGTAATCTGCTGTGTAGATTTGTTGAACCTAATCAATTATGTTCTTGACTACAAGGGCAAAGTTATCCTCAGTTAAAAAATGATGAATGGACGCAATACCTAATGTCCCTCATGGATATAATGAAACATCTACAGGCTATCAATTTGGAACAACAGAGTATTCGAAAAGTTATATCCGACCTAACACAAACTATTCTAAATTTCCAGAACCATATTCGAATTTTTCAAAGAGACATATTTTCAAAAACATTGTCATTTTCCCAATGTCAGAAAGAGACCGAATCTTTCTTCTGAAGAGGCTATTGCAAACCACAAAATGGAAGAATACAAAAATAAATTGCGAGGACTACTCGAAGAATTCCAAGATTTGACGATTTTCAGGAGCTAAAGCCATGCTTTGCAATTCTTGTAAATCCAATAATCGTTAATGTATTCAGTGATGGCTGTCCAGTTGGCCAAACGCTTGTCACAAACGTATCTACTGTAGAAATAAAAGAAGATCTGACACTAATAATTTCAGTCAAGGTTACTCTACAACTGAGTTCTGGCGTAAAGGTCCAGAAAGTAAGTACCCAGAATTAAAACGACCAGTGTACGACTCATATGTAGCACGAAATATTTCTGTGGATCTTTATTCTAGGCAATGAAGTTCGTAAACCAAATATTGTGCAATCCTAACAAATTAATCATTGGGAAAATACATTTGCAAAGCTTCAAGAACATACTGTGCAGATTTTCAGAGATTATAGCGAATCCAAAAAAGACCTAATTATGACAAATACTGTGTCTGCTGCGTTGCGTTTCAATTAGTGTATGTTAGTGTATATGAATTATATATTTTTAACGAATTTGTATTGACCCTACAAATTAATTTTGCTGATTAATGGTGTTTGTTGTTTTCTGAGAATGGCTTTTCCACTGAATAGGTTTGCTCACTTCTGATCTATGGTATCAACTATGCACGATCGCTAAAGGTTTTTTGAAGAATCAAACCAGCGCCCATTCAATCAATGGTAGAACTCAAAGGCAATTTTGATTTTTCAACCAGCGCAACCTACACGAACGGTATTTGAGCTGCCTATTTATCATAATATAGTGGAACAATTCTCAACAACCACTCCCAATTGCGTGAACATCCCGCTATCCCGACGACTTTAACGCGATTTCAAACGCTTTCCTAAGGTAATGCATTACTTTTTGTTTCACTAATTCGACCAACCCCATATCCACGCCACGACCACAGTGTTGCGGAACAGCTAATTGAACGCTGCTTAAGACAACCACTAAGAAAACTGGTAACGTTTCAGTAAAAACTGCTTAGCTGCGCATTGGTTCATAGTAGGGTTACCGTATTTTCAGGATTTATGTATATACATAAGAACATGAACCGTCTGTTTATTTAAATAAACATGAACTGTCTGTCGGTCATCACCAAAAACGAGAACAGATTTTTGATAAAAATTATCAACATATGCACATCACAAAGGTCATTAGGTTTTGCCATATGGTGCTATAAAATCGACGTATATATCTTCAAGAATCAAGTGGCATGAGTGTACATTTTATATTAACTGTTCCAAATGCAAAAAGGAAGAATTTGGGAATTTTCAAACGTTTTCGGATGATTAAGAAAGTGAAAAGGAGGACGTGTCCTCCAAAAAGAGAACGCATGGCAGCCCTATACCTTCTAGTTGATGTGGGGAACCTGTTTACTATAGCGGGCCGCATGAAATGTGGAGTTACGCTAAAAAATACTGATGGTGGCTAAAAATTGATTATCTGCTAAAAATCTACTTTTATCTTCCTAAGGAGAACTAGGAGAGAAAACTACGAAAAGTAAGAGAGCCTATTCTTGGCTTACTGGTTAATATCTACTTATCATGAAGTTTCGTTGTGTTCTATCTTGGGAAACGACTATTCTTATGCAGGCCATTTTAAATGTTGACAAGAACCGTATTTGGCCCGCTTGCCGCAGGTTCCACACCCCTGTCCCATCGAGACCTACATACAGGGGTTTCGACTTGGAAAATTTGTGTGAAATAAAGCCTGTTTTCTGTATTCACTCCAGTCCAACCGCTTTAACAGAAACGAAGTAATCGTGATAGCACGAAAAACTCTAAGCAATACAAGCATGATTAAATCCACTAACGCAAAAATCCTGCTAACACTACCATTTGAGGGCCATCCGATGGGTGTTCGTGTTATCAGGATACCACTGCATAAGGTTTCTTTCAGAGAAGAGCACTAACTTGCTGACAAAAAAACTCGAGTTCATTCCTTATTTGCGAACGTTGGAATTTGCACTTAAAGCGTTTTGTGAACTTGTGAACTTTCGTGGTATCAAACATTTTAACATTCTCTATGTTTCTTAAAATTTTCTGTGGTATCACACATTTGCTCTGGTATCAAGCATATTCAACAGGTGAAATTTGTGGAATCAAACATTCATTGAAGGAAACTTTGATAATACTTTAGCCAGAGAGAAAGAATTCATTGATCGGCAGCAATATTGCTGCAAATCCTTAAACGAGCTATTCGTTTGCGGAAGATTGAAAAAAACAATATGTATTTTGATGATTTCTCGAATAGACAGTTTGTTGAGCATTTGAAGATCTTACTCAAGCAAGAAAATAAAAAATCATGCTTTCCAGTTAATTTCTTGAATGTTTTACACCAAAAAAAGCAATGGTTATTTAAAGGTGTTTTTGTTTAACATGTCTTGTTTGTTCCAATAATGGACAGATTGTTATCGATTTTAACATTTTCTAGGAAAAATCCTCACCCACGGAAAAGTCTTGCGAGGTCAAGTCAATTAGCAACTTTCGGCAACCTGTGAAAGACTTCGTTGAATCCGAAACTTTTACCATTATCAAACAAGAGTTGCGTAAGAAAAATTCTATGGTTTTACACCTGCATGGTCTTCCAGGCTCAGGCAAATCTGCTACTGTCCGAAAACTTGCAGCTGAGTTTCCTTTCGACAATGACAAACAGTTTTTTATCAATTACTTGGTTGAATGCAGTGACAGCAGCGAGGATATGGAAGACTGTTTGAACCAACTTTTACGAGAAATGATGGACTGTGGCTTGGTTCATAACAAAACTGCCTGTGACCGTGCCAGCGAGCTACTTAAAAAGAAACGAAGTCAAAGCTTTGTGGAAATTTTAAGCGAAGCTTCCATTCCAATGCTTATAGTCATTGAAGACCCACACGAGAAAGACATGGACCTGCTGAACGATTTGATTTTTACGATTAACTACAAGACCTTTAGTAGCCAAATGTACTTTTGCGTCACATCACAGTCAAAGGGAACGTGCGATTTTCTTGATTTTGATGCATTCAAAAAGTTTGAAATAACCGGTCTCACAGGGGAAGAAGGTCTTAAGTTGTTGGGTATATCTATAGAAGCCTCAGATGCAGATAGAAAAGCTGCCTTAACAATTGTCTCCAATCTTGGAGGTTCTCCCCTTGGCTTAATAGCTGTGAGAGCAACTTGCAAAAAGTCTCGCCTAACTTTCGAAGAATACAGTCGTTTAGGACCGTACAGTTTAAACAAAGAAATACAGCATTTGAAAGAACTGCATGGCGTACACACGAAGCACTTGTACCAAGCCTTGGTGACATTGTTGCATGAAAAAGGACTTTGGGATACAATAGAAATTCTTTCATTCTTTCATCACGGATGCATTCCTCAAAGGTTGATCGGTAATGCCAAACTACGACAAAGACGAATGAGCATGCAATGCAACTACAATACATTTCTGATGAATAAGCAGGAATCAGGTGAATTCATATCACGTCTTGAAGACTTTGCTATTGGTCAGGTGAGCGGAGAAAGTTACAGTGATACCGTAATAACACTTCACCAAGTTGTATTTATGGCTGTGCAAGCCCGCATTCACGACAAAGAATCGGCACTTCGCGAGGCTATCTTCTGCTTAGCTTCTGTGGTTCACAAGGATAGTCGGACGCATATCTATTACAAGTTTATGAGCAGCATGATTCCACACATGCTGTCAATTTTTCAATTTGTGGACATGCACCCTGAGGTTCTGGAAGACTTTATTGTTTCAATGGCTGTGGTCCATCTGAGGGAGGTCTACGGCAACATTGCCAAAAAATCAAACTCTAAAGGTGGGCAAAAAAGTCTTCTCAGTAGCGCACGCGCAATTTGGCAAGAAATTTCTAAGGTAGTCGAAATTCAGATCAATTTTGAAGTTTTGATAAATAAGCAAGTGGAATCACTTGATCGACTCGCCATAACCATAGCTGAAGCATGTCTTACTGCTGGTGAAAAATTGCAGAAGAAGGCACACCTTCTTGATGAATACATTTCGTTAGTGATGCAATTTAAGCCAAGTGAAGTGAATCATCTCTGCAAAATTTCTACGAATGAAACTGTGACAGATTGGCTGCAGTTGGCTTCCAAACACTCACTGCAGATTGCACCTGATCAACTGCGGGAATTCCGAGTTTTAGATCAAGGAGAGTTGTTTTTAGACATAAAAACACATTGCAGGGTTTTCTATTTTGACCGACTAGTTTCAGTTCTTTACTCACTGGGCAAAGTTATCCTCCATGACAGCAATGTCACCAGGGAAAAGCGAGAAAGGTTTGTGTGGATATCGGACATGGCCCATGCACTGTGCGAACTGTGCAGTGAACAAACAGGCGTGAGCCTTTTGTTTCATCGCCTTTCAGCTGTGAGCAGAGTCAACGTCAGACTTAAGAGGTTTTCGGTTGTCGATGACAATGTGAAAAAAACTGTGTTGGAAGATGTGAGAAACGTAGTCGAAAGCAATTTGAATGCTACCCGTGGAAAAGAAAGCGTAGTTTACTACGAGAATGGGTTGAGGAAGACGGTGGAAGATGATGTTTTTGTAGAAATGACTAACTTGATTTTGATGGTTCGTATTCATACAAAGATGGTGAAAATTTCAGGTAGTCTTGAAGAAACAAGTCACCTGAAGCAGAGTGGTGACGCGTATTACACTCAACTCTTCACAAAAGCCAAAGAACATATGGAAAAGTGGATCATGTGTTCGGAGTGTTTGATTTACTGCGGTATCTATGCTGCAGCAGTAGGCAGTTACGAAAAGGCAACAGAGCACTTTCAAGAAGCTTTGTCTCGTAAAGCTGTTGCTGGTGAAATAGATGAATTGTTCCCTAAAGCTTGTTATTGTTACGCAAAAGCTACCGTCGCTGGCGAGATACACAACAACAAACACGAAGCTTTGAAAAAATGCAACGAAGCGCTGCGGCGAGAAGACGACATTGTTAAGAAAAATCTTGTGGAAAAACTGAAATATCAAAGAGACCTTTTGATATTGCTTTGAAAGTACTATTTCATGTAAGACCAGTCTTGGAAACACCTTTCTGGGCATTCAGTGGAGTAATGGCCTATGGAGCAGTCGCCGGAGATCCTACCTGTGCACAAATGGTGCTTGTGATCATGAATGGAACTTGGCATTGTCATTTTTCCCGTTTATTAATCAATGTCGGGTTGGTGAAGAAATTGAGCTGCGTTCGGCGAAAATATTTTTTTTATATTTGGAAATCTGAAGAGCTTCCTCCAACTTGTTTTACTGGTTGTCTTGAAAAAGACGATACAACAGAACTACAGGCATGCTGTGAGCGACAAAGAACACAACTATGCTTATTTCAAACGTTTGAAACATTCGCCCTATTCCTTACGTTTCTTATTGGACTTCTGGACGGGTTTGCTAAGCGATGAAGAATATCTGATGTACAACTTGGTGCTAATGGAGTTTTCTTCCACATCAAATGGTTCTGTTCTTGACATATTTCACCATCTCAAATGTCGCTTTAGAGCTGCATTCCAAAACCTGGCGAGATTTTTTTTTAAACAAGGCCTGTAATTGAAAACGAGAGGTGAGCCAATGTAAACATCATTGCATTGTGTAACGCGCTTGAGCAAAAAGAGAACCAGATTAAATAACAATGCGGCGAAACACAAACCCACAGGTGGACAAAGCGGTTACAAGATACTCAAGGACATTCTCACCGGCAGCCACATGCCTGATGTTTCTACTTGCAGATTGTGAAATCAGGTTTTTTTAAACCTATGGATTGGATCATGCGACATTACGAAAAATGTTACAATTTTTGCAAATGATACTTAATGATTCATATATAGTACATAGAGGTTTTCAATATTCAATTCCATGCATTGACGTTTGTAGACTAGGATAGCAATGTTTCAGACAAAATGTTCGCGTTCAACAATTCGATATTATATTATCTGTGAAAAGACTGTATTTTGTTCAAATATCCTAAAATTGGATTTTATAAAAAGTTGACCAAGCACTATATCTGCGTACAATATGACAAGGCATTTTGTACAAGCAACAGTGTTTTCAACAAACTACAATCAGTTCCAATCTTTTTGATATTTTGTAAATCTGCAGTTGTTTCTGCATACGGTGTTGTTTTATTTTAACCCTGTTGTTAATTTAAGTTTCTTGTGTTTTTTGCTTTTTCCCAGCAAAGCATGACCATCATGTTTTCCAAAGCGTTTTGGTTTTGTTTCGCCAGCACGAGTCTGCATTAACACAACATAGGCATAAATATGCCTTAGCACTGTTTTCGCGTTTTGCTTTGCAGAAATTAGTGTGTTCATCATCAAGCAATACCTTTTCTAATCAGTCATTTTTTGCTTTGCGCGTGCATGTGGTAATAGAGCAAATGTCGTCTTTACATTTTAGTGATTCAGTAATGCAAATAGAAAAGCCCTTAGAAAATGGTAGGTACGTTTATTATTGTGTGTTTTTATTAACGTCATTAACAGCGATAGGACTGTTCGATACTTGAAATTCGCAGTTTTTGCGCAATCGAGCTGTGTTTTCTGGTTATTCATTTATTGGTATTTTTCAAGGCTCTTTTACAGTCGTGCATTCTCTAGCAGCCGTTTGTGACGTCTTACTTCCCTCAGGCAGTATTTTTGTGTTACACGTTAGTACTCAGATACAGAAACATTTCTCAACTTACGAAAATGCTCATACAACAACTACGACCCGCATTCACCATCAGATAAAGCAACGCACACGTTAATGCCCAGAATCCCGGGATTTGCCCAAGTTCGGCAAGTCATAACTCCAGCATGCGCACCCGACTAGCAGTCCCCTGGGCCACACATCATTTGCAGCATCGAGATGGACCAGCATAAAAACGCAATCTCACCCAGGTATTTGGCGTAATGCAGGCTTTGGCGACCTCATGCAACAAAATCTGAAACGAAAGGAAAGTTGCGGCCCATGTGAAATGTTTCTGTATGCCGCTCATTGTACACTCCTGAATAAAACTTTGTGCAGTGAAGGAAATCCTCTAACTGGTGTGTTTCAAGTGGTCCGGCGATCTGGAAAGGCACCAAAGCATTGGCAAAACCAGGTTGATCTACCCTACAAGCAAGAAGGGAGACATGAGGGAATCCATTCTCTACTGCTGCGATTTGATAGTCCGAGCGGCAAGGGCGCAAAGCTTCATACAATGGCAGCAAGCAACAATAGAGACCACGTGCCCCGATATATCTATTATTAATTACCTATTCGCGCCACAAATATATGGGTGTTATTTTCGCGCACATCCTGTTCGTGGTCTATAGCGCATTCAATACCACACCAGGGGTGGATCCAGCCAGTAAGGTTAGTGGGGCGATTTCAGTGATATTTAGTAGTTAAGTCTCATTGCAGTTTCACTATTGCAAGAGGGAAGAAGTATACTTCACAACACTGTTGTGACAAAACCATGGACGGTACAATGACCTTATATCGCGAATGCTGTTTTCCGAATTGTCCAAAATCATGGCGAATAAAGTTACTTTCGTAGGTTTTAGGAGGGGCGATTGCCGCACTCGTACTCCTGAATCTGCTCCTACACCACACCGACCAATAAGAGGCTGCAACAATACCTGCTATGTGGCATTGTCAATGAATTTGAGTATACCATTGCCAGGATTACTGCTTACTGAACTGAATTATAACCAGCATTCAGAGACTGGATAAAATTTATGAAGGCCTACGCAAGCTACGATTGCAACTTTTGATGTTATAATCGGGTATAACTCGCAAACGTATTGCGCTAGGATGTGCGTGAAGATATCCTCGGATTCGGAAGGCAGCAATCGTTTCGATGAGTTTATTAAAACGGTACCTTGAAAAATACAAATGTTTAACTTTTACGGAAGCGATTTTTTGACAATTTTCGGAAAATTCGAAATATTCCATTCGCGTTTACCTTTCACCTTTTTCGAAACGTTTTTTTGGCCTGAACTGCGTCTAAGGACCCTAACTCACAAAAAATGAATCGAGTCACGTTGAGAAGCGATGTTTGGGGAAAGGGTTTAGGTGAAAACCCAATTTTGCTAAATCTGAAAAATTTCAGTTATTTTGTTATTACGCTTTACCCTTTGAAAATAGCGTTTTTTGAAATGCATCATTAAAAAGAACGCAAAAAATCCAACAAGAAAAACTGGGATATTTTTGACAAAATTGTTTCAAATATTTGTCACAATTTTGTCCATTTTGGAAAAATTTTGTCGATTTTTTGGATAAACAATTCCGTAACTTATTTTTCCTCTCAATATTTTCACTTGAAATATAGCAGGATGTCGTAAGGCAATAAAAGAAACCTGTTCTGCAATTTTCAGATGTTTAGTATGTTTTGATTGGGTACAGTTGAACCATCAAAGACCCGATGAGGGTAAAAACAACCCAAACACTTTGGGTTTTGCGCCCTTTTACTCCTCCAAAAAGAACGTTTACCTTTTTTCAATTAGTTTCGCAAACTTATGGTTATAACTGACATTTTTTGTGTGGACACATTATTTCCAATGTGTTTTGTTTTCGTTTCACAGCTTTTTGAATAAAAAACAAGAATTTTTTTGGCTACGCGAAAAACTGGTTTTCCCCTAAAAATATGTTACAATTACGTCACAAATGCGCGGAACATACCTCAAAAAATGCGTTGCATCCGAGGATGTCTTCATTGATTCTTAGCGCAACCCGTTCGCGAGTTATGGCCGATTGTAACTTTAAAATCCACGATCGTGGCTTGCGCGGGCTGTGAAGAGTTTGAACGATCTTGAGAGAGCACCACTCAGGGCTGAACGAAACTACGTTAAGGACAATATATATAACATTCGTCACGCCGAGTCGTTGCCATGCATGTAAGTCGTTGCCATGAATGTGACCCTGTGTTGACTGATTGGATTTACATGGTATTTTGTTTATGGCGCTTTATGATTGCAGTGGTCTTGCAGCGCCACAACTGAGTATTTACAATGTCTGCTTTCATTCCGCTGGGTTTATTTTGTGTTTTGGGCGTGTTTCCTGCAACTCTTCCGCACACCGTGCGCCTGGTAAGAAGGCTGCAGTACCAATTTACTGTACAGTGTCTTGGTAAGACTCGTCCAATCGAACTCTCTACCTTCCAGCACCGAGGCGGACGTACTTACCACTAGACTAGAGATAGCACGGGCCGCTAATGATACGGTTTTTGGGCGAGCCGCTGAGGTTGAACGAGCGGGCCGCTGACAATATTTTCAGCGGTTGGATTTTGCCGAGCCGCTACGAGCCGCCCGCTAATGTTGAAAAAACTACAATTTTTTGAGTTAAAAGAACCACTCAGTGGCAATAAAAGTGAGTGAAACCACTTGGCATCTGCTTGGCATATTTTTTCGATGCTGCATTTTCAGGCAAATTTACTTTTCCCATATGTGAGCATTCCGTCAGGCGCGACTGGCAGGTACACTTCGAGAAACTTTTCGTGTGTAGTGACAACTTCTTGCAAGAGCGTGGCGGTCAGCGATTCTGGTGCTGAGCAATGTTGCCACTGCTACTTTTTTTCACGAGATCTGGGGTTTTTCTGTTTTATCTGGGATACTGGGGTTTTTATTGAAAATCTGGGATGTTTTTGACTCCACTCAAATTTTGGAAATGTATGTTGTATTACTGTATTTTCCATTCAAGAATACAGTAGTTTCACAGATGTAATGTGCAAAGTCAGCAGACAGTACAGTTGAGTAGGGCTAGTCTTAACCAAATTGTTTGAAATATAATGGTTTACAGATTAAGCACTGACTAGGCATAGGTCAGCACTCTAATCTATCGCTGATATGTTAAGGGCTGCTTGTGCATGCTAATATAACGCTTTTTTTGCTTTTGAAGATGCTGTGGTTGAGAATCTGCTCATTGTTTTACAGCCTGCAGGCGCATTTTGATTGGTATGAATGTTAAATTTTGAATGTTAAATTAGTAGTCAAATACTGAAATGAATGCAATGATTATGGTGAAAGGAAAACTGTAAGACCTTGAATGTATCATGTACATGTTTCAATTTGTACGTTTAAGTGAAAGTAAAAGAAAACATTATACGTATTTTATAAAAGATCTAACTAACTTTTTATGTTAGCCTACTTCATACATTTGCTGCTAGCCTACTTGTAAATTGTCAGTATGTTTAAAAATAGACTTAAGGTTGTTAAACATTTGAATCAAATAATGCACATTACCTTAATTTTTTTTGTACAAGAAGTACCGGTGGCGTCCATTTCATGTTTAGTTTTGACTTTGTTTTCACATTTTGTTTGTCTGGGGTTTTTATAGTTTTCTGTCTTTTTTTTTTTCAAGGTAAATTCTGGTATTTTTTTCATAACAAAGTGGCAACACTGGTACTGAGTTGCTTCTTGGAGGGAACCTGTTATGCAACGTTTTGATGGTGTGCTATGGGTGTATTTTTTGTATGAACCAAATCAAAATCACTTTATTAGTAAGGTCAAGAGTTTTAGGTTTAACCCAGAGTTTTAGGTTTACAGGTAGGGTTTTAGCTAGGTTTAGGGATTTAGGTTTAGGGATTTAGGTTTAGGGATTTAGGTTTAGGGATTTAGGTTAAGGTTTGTAGGTTGAGGATTTTAGGTTAAGGTTTGTAGGTTGAGAGTTTTAGGTTGAGAGCAGATCCGTCGCCAGAAAGTCTTCAATAGGGGATCGTTACGTTTCCGATGGGATCATGACATTCTAAAAGTGATAAAAACTCTACTGAGCTGTAAAGTAGTGTTTCATATTTCAGTTTGGGGTGGCTTGGAGATTTGTTTGGGGGCTAAAGCCAGCAAAGCTACACTGTGGCGATAGGACTGGTTAAGGGTTTTATTTTTAGGTTTGGGATTTTGGTTTAGGGTCTAAGTTTGGGGTTTTAGGCGTACACACTAACCTAAACATGTAACTTTGCATATTGTGCTTGTCACATGACATGCCCACTGCAACCTATCATGTTCCACACAAGGCAAAATAGTTTCAGCAGATATTTTGCCTCGGAAAGGCAAAATAGCCATAGAAGATATTTTGCCTCAGAAGACTAAAATAGACAAGTCAACCAATTGTTTAGCGGGTCATGGGCAAGACGGTTTGAAAAATAATAAATAATAAATGCTCTAGGTCCACGGGCGGTTATGGGCTGCATGTAGCGGGCTATGGGCGGTCCGGTCCTGAAAAATCTTGGACCGTGCCATCTCTACACTAGACCACGAGCTGGCTCACCACTAGACCACGGTTTTATGACAGTGTTTGCAAGCAATAGCGTAGCCAGGCCAAAATGTTGGGGAGCCGAATACTATGATCTTTAGCGAGCAACAGTATTTTGTTCGGGACGCGCCCTGTCAAAGCACAAAATGACAAGATATGCTAGAAAGTAGGAGCCGGCGAAAGCTCGCAACAACGCAAGGCCGCCAGACACAGCAGAAATCCGATGAAGAGCAATTTTGTTAGTATTGGATGCTACGTTCGGTTGTTACCAACTAGATTACCCGTAAACAGAGATTGCTCGGTGAATCTCTATATGTTAGTAAAATCAACTAGAACAGTTACATGGAAAAATGTGTCTACATTGGGCTTAGTTCATATCTGGTTAGCTGAGGGTGTTGCGACAATACTTTGCTGCTGTGCAAAACTTGTCTTCATGCTGTTTACCAACGGCCTATAGCATGGACGATTAAATCATTTTTTGTATTGCTTGAAAAATGACAACAAAACGGCATAAATAAACCCTGTGTCCACTAAATGGATTGTGCTTGTTTGTTCCATAAAATATGGGGTTACTAAAGACACGAGTTTACGTTCAGCTCATCAGATCTACAAATGGACGATATTTTCGGGAACAGCAACACGGTCTCGCATGAAAATGTATGTATCCGAAAAATACACCTACACAAAAAGCTAGAATCCGCGGAAATTTAACGAAAAGAACTTTTGAACTACACGAAACAGCTATAAATTCCAAGAAAAGATCCCATTGCAAATTGTTTGTGGTAAGAATCAGGGCCGGCCCTAACAAGTGCGGCGCCCAATGCAAAACCTAGGCGCAGGGCCCCTCTGGGCAGTGGTGCTAAGACGTCATTGTTCTCAGTCAACCGTACTGCGACCTTTTTGAAAAAAATGTTTTAGCAAAAAATTATGTGAATATCAAAAAGAGGGTTGATCTGTATGTACAGAATAACACAACAGTTTCTTTATTTGAATGGGCGTGGGCATATCTCATGTGTCCTTACATCCTTGTTTCTGACTAACAATATGCTACTGTGGTGGGCAATAGACAGTGTGCCGCTACCAATACCACTCGTAATTAAGCCGAAAATTGCACAGTGGTGATCCGGGCCGAGAGTGCAAGTGCAAAGTTGTGTCAATCAAACCGAACTGACAAGCGAATTGAACTTGCAACGCAATTACTTCTTAAACGTTAAACGGCACTTTTGTGCGAAGAGCAACTGACTTGGAGAAAACTGCTAACATGAACTGATTCACTTTCTCATTTCTCACTATTGGTAACCACAAGCGCAGACGCGTTTTTGGTAGGGTTTGGACGCACGATCCACTATCTGCTTCATGACGCAATATATGAAAAGAACCAGATTTCACAAGAGAGGCACTCGCCCAAAGTTCCCCAAAAGCCCAATTTTATAGTTACTCTTAATGTATGGACTTGGAATGCAAACTGTTCTTCATGAAGTAGAAATAAAATTTACAAAGATTTGCAACTGCCACGTCACAGATGTAGCAACATTTATCAAACGCAGTATACAAAGCGCATAGTTGAATTGATGAAATAGAAGCCTGTAGCCAATAAATATAATGATAAACAGAAACGAGTGTGCTGGATGACATTGACAAAGTTTGCCTTGCGTAGTCAAGCTGCAGGGCAACTTTAAGTGTCCTTTACGCTCATGAACCTAGTTTTGAAGTGGTGGTTTTTCTATCTACTGTATTTACGCTCTCAAATAGGCAAAACAATAAAAATTGGTGGGGCGGCAAATAATAAAAGCACTTGCACAACCGGCAAACAACGCGGAAGAATTTTGTGGAAAAAGGAAAGAAAGAAATTTTAACTGCGAACACTTCACACAATTTGCGCTGGTTTGCATGAGATTGTCGCCTTCCGCTGGTTCAATCTCTCATCTTCTGTGATTTGCTTCAATGCCGTGGAGTTCATTTTATTTTGACAAAATATTAAAATACGCAATAATGAAGCAAAGCTGCACTTTTTCAAAAAGCAGGTGACCGGCAACCCATAGTTGTAAACGGGCCTCATTTTGAAGCCTGAACCTGGCCCGAGCCCGACATCACAAGTCCGAACCTGACATTTATGTTTAAAGCCTGATTTAGGCCCAAAAGCCAAATTTACCGAGTGAGGCAATATTTGCGCAGCTGCGAGGTATCGGTAGTGGGGTACAGTAAACATGACTAAACAATTAACAATTAATCAATTTTAATCAAGTTTTAATCAACTTGATTGCTTCAAAAGTAACTCGAGACAAAAGTGTCCGTCGTTGCAAAAACATTTTGTATGCAAGCCCAATATCGGCCCTAAACATTTTGACAAACTTAATACCGAACCCGGCCCGACCCGAAAAGCCCGACCGACTTACAACTTTGCCGCATGCAATCAACCAAAATTTTTCCGAAACAGAAAGATCTTTCGAGAACTGAACAACGTTAAGTTGGCAGAACTGCCATCAAAAAGGATTGCCAGATGACAATGTCTATAAAAAGTGAAACAATGTTAAAAACAGGACAGAAAAAGGCCAAACCCAGGGTCTCAAACATGCGGCCCGTGATGCTTTTTGGGAATTTTCAAATAATTACCATTTACATTGCCAAGTGCCTTGAAAAAAGATGCCGCGAAATAATTTAATCAAACCTGAGTGATGCCCAATGCGGTTTTCGTCCCGCCGTAGCACTACAGAGCAAATAATTTCACTCTCCAGCAAATTTTTGAGAAATCTTGGGAGTATGCCTATAAGATGTCTTCGCATGTTTTGTCGACCTCAAGAAAGCATACGACCGGATTCCTCGTGAAAAGCTTTGGGGAGTGTTGCGTGAGTACGATGTTGACCGCCGCCAGTTACTGCCGTCAAGTTACTGTATTCTTGATCAGAAGTTTGTTTCGGTGTAAGGAGAGTTAAATCACGACCGTTCACCGTTGCTACTGGACTCCGACAAGGGTGTGTTCTGTTACCGCTCTTTTTCATAGTCTACATGAGGCCTGCACAATTCAGAAAGCTCGAAAGGCCAACTTATCAACATTAATTTGCCGCGGGCGGCAAATGTCTGTTTCATTTCGATGTGGTGATTTCATTGTAGTATGGACAAAATTCTGGAACGACAATTGCTTATTCGAGGTCGAGCTTTTGCAACATTTTCTACGATTGAGAAAGCTCTCGAGGCCCGCAAGGAAAATTTTCGCGGGCCGTATATTGTGCAGGTGGGGTCTACATGAGTTGGATAGACAGTCACAGCCGAGTCAACGAAGGTGCCGCGGGCGAAAGTTGCAGGACCAACCGTTTGCTTTATGCGGACGAATTGGTATTGCTAGCATCTTCTCAACAGAGTCTTCAGCATGCACTCGATCGGTTTTCAGCTGCGTTCGACCGAGCCGGAATGGAAATCAACACTAAAAATACCGAAGTATTATGAATCTCTACAAACCCAAGGCAGTGTATGCTGCAAGTGAGCGGCAATACACTGCAGCAGGTGAAGAAGTTCAAGCACCTAGGAGTGGTATTTGCGAGTGACGGAAGGTGGAGCGAGGAGATTGATACACGGTTGGTAACGCTAACGCAGTTCTGCGTGAGCTTTATCGCTGGGTGGTCACAAAACGGGAGCTTTCAAACACCACAAAGCTGTCAGTTTTCAAATCGGTCTTTGTTCCGATCCTTACCTATGGTCCCGAATCTTGGGTAATGACCGAAAGAATATTAACTCAGGTGCAAGCGCCAGAGATGGGATTTTTGCGAACAGTCCACGGTGTGACAAGGACGTACCGAGGTTAGATGCCGCGCGGGGCAAGAAACAATTTTGGCGCCGCATGTTCGAACCTAAGGTGTTTTGGGAGTAAATGTACTGTATTGAAGAAAAAACTTGCGACATTGGTGGGACTTTTCGGCGCCGCTCAGTGATTCGGCGCTCGGGGCATTGTGCCCCCTCGTTACGCCCCTGGTGTGACACTTCGCAACAAAGTGCGCCGCTGTGAAATTCGCAGAGCCCTGAATGTCGGACCACTTCTCCGAATTCAGAGACCACAACTACGTTAGTTCGACCATGTATCCAGAATGCTCACAAAAGACTGGTGAGGCAAGTCCTGCTGGCTAAATCCACGGGAAAGCAGCCCAGAAGTCGTCCAAAGCCTAGGTGGAGTGTCTGCACCTCCGACCTTGCTTGGTCTCGTCTTGGTGTGGAGCCAGCAGAACTATCTGAAATTGCTGTTGACCGTGAGGTATTTTGGGCCCTCCTAGGGCTGGTGCCCTTGTGACCCTCCCTAGACGAAAAACGAGCATGAAAATGAATGAAATGAATAACATTTACCTTATTTAGTTTATTCACCGGTGTTTAAGCGCTCGCCTAGCGCGTGAACAAATTCCTTAGACGGCTAGACCTGATTAATACGAATGTGAAAGGCGGCTAGAAATGATTTGCCTGAAATTAATGACACCTTTCGCAGGAAATAAGATGTAAAAGCTGTTACTAGTAAGTTCAGGTACTGCTACTGCTGTGTCAGCGTCATAATGCGGCCCGCAGGTTACCTTATAAGTCCTCATGTGGCCCACGAAGCAATTTGAGTTTGAGACCCGTGGCCAAAGCGATTGTAGGCCAGAAAAAAAGCCAAACTGTATTTGCGGTGTTACCATGCCTTTGTCACAAAAATCGTTTCAATTACAAGAATAAGAAAAGCAATATTTGAAATCAAGGTTAAATCTTGCTTGTCATTGTACTGGAGCTCATTACTGATGCTTCTCGGACTTTTCAGGGTTTTTGAGATTGCACACTTTGGGTAAAACAGTGCGACAGTTTGAATACTGATCCATCGGTAGATTTCTGCACCCATACGAAAGTCATCTCCCATTCACGACCAGAATCATGACAGCCCTTCCACTCTCGGCATCATTGTCGCACTTCTATCGCGGAGACGCAGCCCTGTTTGCAATCGTTGAGCTTGTTTAGTTCCTACAACACAATACACACTGCACAGTGCAGTGAGTGCATGCATTTCCAGGGATTACGCAAAATATTACAGAACGCGGGCGTAGGTCTAATATAGCATTTATCACAAAAATTTTGCAACTATGTTGCCGAAAAAATGGAGTAGTATTATTTTCCTTCATAGGAACCTATTTCAGCAAAAAAGGCCAAAAAAGAGCCAAGAGGCCAAACGAGTTTTTTAAGACAAACCAACTTGAAACGAGGCCAAATTTCTGAGCGAATCTGGCAATCCTGCCGTCAAAGTTAATACGACAGACACATGTCTTGACCTGCTCATTGCGAGTTGAATCACTACATACTTTGTTTGCAATAGCTGTAGGCAGGTCCCTAACGAGCTTGAGACACCAGAGGGGGCGAAGATTTTTCTGGGAGGGGCCCAAGAGCTTTCTGGGAGGGACCCAAGAGCTTTCTGGGAGGGGCCCAAAGGCACTGGGCCCCAACCACAAACGCTATATAACCAATCAAGGACTCTAAAATGCAGATATGTGCCTAGTTTTGTTTAAAAGAAAGAAACAAAAATTGCCTTTTGGGGTTGGGGCCCAGTGCCTGGTGACGTGGGTCAAAAAATATCTAAACCTGACCCTATTGTGACGTCACCCAGAAAAAAGCTCAAATCCAATACTTCCCAGTTTAAAAAAATCGAAACTACAATACGTTCCGCATCTTTAGAGGGTTGGAACAGCTCTCTAACTCCAGCCGCTGGTGCGTTATGGCTAAACATGTCTCTGCCACTATCGTGGCTTCTGTGGACCTTCAAGGGATTTAAATATACTTCAAGGTAGTGTAATGTGATACTATTTTCATGGGGACGAAGCCAGTGTCAAAAGCCTGTAGTTGTCTAAAACAGTAGTCTAGTTATTTTATCGCGCCGCAAATACCATGTTCTTTTATAAAATTTGTGGGAATTTTCAATGTATGATCTACGGAAGGACTGAGAAAATGGCCGCGTGGATACTTGCAAACTTCATATAAGAACAGAGGGCATTAGCTGTCAACAATGCACGAGAAATGTTCAGCTGCCCCAATTCATCGACACAGGTCACGAGACCTGAACTTAGCGTAATAGTTATCGTATTCACAACCATTACAATAAAGCATTCGGTAACTCGTATATTTTTACAAATATTTAGACTTTCATGAATAGCTGCACAAGCAAGATACGAGATTGAAGATCATTATTGAAAGCCTTTCCGTGACATTATGAGTTGTGTGAATGTAAATTCTATAATCTGTGGACCAGTTTTTCTTTTGTAGTAACACAAGCAGACCTAAAGTATTTCCAGCGTAACAGAGTGAGTGCAAATTCTTTTTCGAAAAATTCACTGTTTGCTATCATTCCGGTACTTCGTTCTCGAGATCACTCTCAGATTAGCAACTGCAACAAATGGAGTTAGTTATTCCAGACATGTCATTCAACATCCGTTTTGCTGAGAACAGGTTTTCGGAATTTTTGTTGATGATTACTGTCTGCGCAATGGCTTGTGTTGTTCTTTTGCGCTTTTGTCCTAGATTTGCTTTTCACTATCAATTAGTGGTTTGATCAACTGCAGCACAAGGTAATCATTGCGCTTTTGCGTCTCAGAGTACATTTGTGGCAATTGTCTCTGTGTAATTTCTACTCGAGGCAGGAACAAGTGCCTATGAATTACTGGTGATTTTCCACAAATTGCTCTATGGTAACATTCTCAAGAAGAGAGAGATAAAAGGCAACCTTTTAAACACGTTGTAGCTAGTGTTTGAAATGTCTTTCATGTAAGTGTACAATAGAAACCAAGCTTCAACATACGAAAAATAGTTAAAAAGGAGATGGATGCCATTCGACCACAAAAACGTCAACTGTAAAAATGAATAGATTTCGCTCTGATTATTTTATCTTATTTTAAATATCCCTATCTTGACTGAGGTACCTTCAAATCTGTGAACAAAACTGTAACTTTTAATTTTTCTTTTCTTTTCCAGTGTATGCAAGTAGCGTTTGTGCATGAAATTTTGCATCAATCTCTTGAACACCTTTGTAACATGTATTGCGATACACATATGCATTGCGACACAACGTTTGCTGAGGCCAAATCAAGAACCTCGCACAATCCAGTGTTTCAGGAAATTGGTTCGGTTTTTTAAAATTGTGGCTGTTGTTTTTAATTTTTTTTGTAATCCACTCTATATATTCAAACATCAGAGCCGTTTACCGGATTTGTTTCAGTAACAACGGGTGCGCTTCAAATTTTTTCTTTGTATCCGAAAAGACTTGTTTGTAGAAGGACACAAATTTATCAACGAAATGTTGAACCTTTCTTTACACCAACATTAAATCCAGTTGGTTCAGTACTTGTGAAACGCCCGTTGAAATCAAGATAAGACTGTTCAACCTTAGCTTTAAGTGTATTCATTCTTGCGTTCACTCACTTCTGCTAGCTAGAAATTTATGTCTGGTGGTAATACTTTATGAAATATTGTGAGCTCCACCGTACTTGGATTTTCACAATTTACAATCAAATTAGTTTGCACGGCAAAGTCCTTGTGTTTCGAATTACATTGCAGCGCCGTGTATCAGTCCAACATTATCGCAAAACCTTGTTTCATAAAATCTAAAAACACTTTGACGTTACTAGAAAAACTAAGTGGGAGGAGAGGTTTAGTCTTATTTGACCAGGGTTACCTGACCCAGGGCTCCAACCGCCTAGGGGTAATTCTTTGTTTATTTTTTATAATGAAACTAGGTTGAAATCCGCATCTTTTGATCTTTGATTGGTTTTCTAGCGTTTGTGATTAGGATAGTATGGCCTTAAAACAACAAACAAAGAAAATGATGCCCTAGGAATTTCCATTAATTGATTAAAGAGATATTTTGTCATAACTTGTGAACCACAAACGCTAGAAAGCCAATCAAGGCTCAAAAGATGAATTTTAGCCTAGTTTCATTTATAAAAACAAAGAATTATCCCTAGGCGGTGGGAGCCCGGGGTCAGGTAGCCTTGGCCAAACAGCTATCCTCCAACTTAATATGTCCCCCCAAACAACCTCAATTACAAAACCTCAAATTTTTGTTTGAATCAAAAGTACTAGTCTAACCGGATTTCTTGAGGCATTCCACAGCTCTCTAGCTCAACCGGCTGGCGATTTATAGTTGAAAGTGTTGGGGAAAATCCTTGTGCCAAACTTTAGGCAGGTTCGGGAGTCAAAGGTTAAAAACTTGCTGATGGATTCAAACCCTTCACGGTTGTGGTCAGTACTTACTTGAAAGCAGATACGTGCAGGTTTGAATCATCGCACAAGATGAAAGCAGAGCCATATAAAGCTTTATTTATCATACCACAATACAAAAGATTTTCCAAGAAACACAGCAAAACAACATTTATTATTATTCTTTGCGTTCATAAACAGCCTTGATGTGTTAGGTTCGTTATAGCGCCTATAGTGTAAATGCTTCTACTGCTGATGTGTTTGTGATGATCTCAATAAATCAATGTCTCTATTCGACATTTGACAATATTAATGAAATCAGTAAATTTTCTACACTGTCAACTAAAATTTATTGTGGATTTCTCAGTTTTGATGGCATGCTTTTCTGCTATTTCCCTATATATATGCTTACAAATTATGTGCAAATTTCTGATTCACACCTAAATATATGGTTAATTATATGCAAACTGCTGATTTACACTAAGAGCAATGTTTCTAAGCTAGAATATTTCGTGAAGCACTCGGTCCAATCCTCGTCCACGCATTTGTTCTGAGACCACAAGTTACCTTATCTTTGTGACATCTCAGAAACGTAGAAATCCTAAAATTTAAAGTAGTTTAATGAAATTATTACTTTACACTATGATTGCTGCAATTAGCAGGTTGGGCGTTGATGGTCGTCTCTGGCACACTTAAATGGTATTATATAACTTGTGCTCAGTAAGGATGTTTTTTCAAAAGAGAGTTTTCCTCTGCTTCTTCTTGAAACCACATCAGTGCGCACAATTTGTAGAGTCTCACTGTTCAGTAACGTGAAATTTGCCGAAAGTTTTCAATAAGTATTGCTGGTGACCCAACAAACGTTGATAGTTAGTGCGGTTGTAGGCAACAAAGCTTAGAATTACATGTAAGCAATATTGTTAAACACAAATTTGAAGAACAAATCTTTCAAATTAGCAAAGCAAATTACTTTGCAAAAATAAGATGATACGAGTTTGCTTTCCTGCACCTGCTATGATTCACTTTTTATGACAAAATTTTATGAAATTGGCCTGCCTACACAGTATGGGCCTATCTTGAAAACTGATCACGCGAGATTCAAAAGGCAAAATTGCATTTATTAATAAGTGATACGAAATAACAATTGCGAAATTCAAAAATATTCACAGCAACAAACGTAAATTGCGACAAGTCACATATGAAAAACAGCAGTGAGGAAACACTTTATTCAGCCGAAAAAAGAGCCAAAGCAGTTATAAAATGTGGTGCAAGGGATAAACAAACACAAGAGAAACCTACTTCTTATGACACGTTTTTAACTCACGACAGCGAACCACAAACCTCAAGTAACAATCGACACACATTGGCACACGTACTCAGCTGCCGGTGCTTTCCCAATTTCAGTTACTAAGAAGATCAACATCGGTAAGTAAAAATTAATGATACTTGCAAAAATTATCCAAATATTCATCTTCCGAACGATAAATCATGTCCGACGTCAATATGGTAGAAAGCATAAATAGAATGGATGTGAAACCAGACTATACCAACGGCATTGTAAGTTCAGAAAATGCCTATATTTTCAAAAAGTCCAAAAGAAAATATTGAATCTTTTATCTTGGCAAAAAATCTATCGGCAAACTGCTCCGGCAGGTATTTCGTTCTTATCACCTCCTGCATTGTTGCAACTGCAAACGACTGAACCCTCACAACTCGTCTCCCAATACCCGATGAAGTTGTCAGGTCGTGGACAGGATATGACGCAGTGTCCAGTACACCTTGGAGCTTGAAAGATGCTGTTTCGTTGATCACAACTGCATTGAGATTGAAATTCATTTCCTTGACAAACACCAGCTCGAAATTTTTGATTGCATCCAGCTGTTGGAGAAAGCGGTGGTTAATTCCAATTCATGCTTTGCAAAGTGGCATAAACAACAATAAAGCAGTTCAAATATTAATTTTTAACAGGTTTTTGCAGAAGAAGTTTGTTAATTAGTTTCGAAGTAGTGCAAATTTGTATCAACACAGGAAACGTTACCAGAAAATCATAAACAATCAGAAAATCACAATGCATATCAAAAACATAGTACTGGTTTAACATAAACACAAGTGTGCATTGCCTTCCTGAATGAAGAGTGTACACTCGTCATTGGACAAGGGCAATGAAGTGAGAAAATAAGATTTGCTTACTTTTAACTGGCATTTCTACGTTGGTCATGAAGAACCCTGGATGCTTTCCTTTTCTGAGGTAATGAACAACAACATAATATTCATCCTTCTTCTTGCGCATAGAGCAACCAATGCTTGTTGTGTCTTCCCAGATCACTTGAGTGAAAGCATCTGAGATCGATACATTGTTCTTTGCAGAACGTTTGTATCTACTGGAAATCATGAAATCAACTGCATATTCAGCCAACTGTTTACAAATATCATATATTCGTATTTTTCCAATTTAAGATAGCTCATTTATATGACGAAAACGTTCTTTGTCAATGAACTTTTGTGTTTGTGCAAACAAGGCAAATCACAATCCAAGACAGATTCATGTTCATTGTCAAGGTGTTCTTCACCTGTCGCTGGGTTAGTTTGTTCATCGGTATAGTCATATTCCAATCCTTGGGTGTACTAAGAAGCAACAGCTTGTTTAAAACCGAACATCCGTAGTTGCTAGCAGAAACCATTGCGAGGTTTTCCCCAATTATATTTGGTCTATCAACACCTGCATGATTGAAATGCATTCGTCACGCGAAGGTTATGAAAAACAAGTATTGCCAAATGTAACATTTTCATTTTTAGCTTGTTAAACCTTGAGAAATCACAAAGAGTGACATTTTTGAATCAAAATTTTAGCCTATCAAGATTTTGCAAACTGAGACAACAATTCAGCTTTCAACGTTTTTAAACTTTTGTTGACATTACTCATTTATGACGCTCAACGTACGTCACTTGCAATGATTCGCAAATTCCCGAAAACGAAAAAATAAAGATACTTATAAAATGAAGACCAATCACAAACATGCATTGTTTCTTAGTCGTTTAGCAAAAAACACAGAATACGTCACATTCAAATAAAATCAAGGAAACCAAATGCATTTACGAAACGTGCTGACAAGAAATTTGCAACGAAATTTGATGCTTTTGTCCGGTGCTTATTGTGCCGATCATATTTGCATCAACCGTTGTTCGGCAAGTAATCAGTTATGCCCCTCTTACCAACAGCGGAAGGTTGCAAAACTCCATTTTGCGCCAGGTTTTCTGCGTATCTCTCAGCTCTTTTCTCCAGCCTGGCACCATAGGTCAGTGGAGTAGCTCCATGCAAGCACCCATAATAGTTGTGTGATTCGTCTACAGATTGTTTGCGAATGCACTTCATCGTTTCCATTGGATCTGCGCAAAAAAACATTTATTTTGAGATATTGTATCCCAAACATCTTTTATCGATTTGCACTAATGCTACTTGCTGCCAACACAGTAGCAAACGTTTTACCTTTCTTTGGGGATAAAGCAATAACTTCTGTTGATTTTTCCATTGTAGTACTTATCGGCGTAGTGATTAGATCTGCTTTTGTTGGGAGAATTCGAAGAACAGGTCTGTCAGTGGGAGATTGTGGAAGGCGGACGCTTCTTGTCGAGCAGCTTTTGCAAACATTGCAACTCATGGGGCAATGACTTTGCATCCATTTGTAACTCAGTGAAGATATTTTGCAGTGATTTTTCTTTGTCCAGTAAGTGCACTCGATTCTGTATTTCTCATCGTCTTTGCAATCTGAGCGAAAAATGTATGATAAAAGATCTTTTTCGATCCCTCGGTGCATTGAACTTAACTGAAATGATGTTGTTAACCAAAAAATAATACAGAGTTTTTGATAACCAGATGCATTTGCAATTTGGTTACATGTATATTCGTTTTCTGAAAGCGACGCTTCCAAAATCAAAAGTTATCTTCGCAACATGCCACAAATCTTGAAATATTTGAAAATGATGTTTGTATTGTCACAACGCATTCAGTCAAAACTTGAAAAAGTTATTACTAAATAGAAAAGAAACCTCATGCTGCATGTCTCGATATCATTCAACAGATGAAAGAACAAACTGTAATTACCAATGTTGTTGAGTAACAACTTCTTGAACAAGTTTCAGTTACAAATAACTCACTTTGATCGCACTTTGAACGAGGTGCGATGTCCGGTAAAGAGCAAGGTCTGCAAACGCGACAGGACAGAGGACACATGTGCTTGATGATGAAGCCATACGACTTGTGGTTGCAAAATCTTGGTGCATAGAACGAGGGACAGAGTGCGTTTCTGTCAACGCACTTGTCGCTTTCTGTTAGAGATGAAAAATATTTTCATGCAAATGCCCTTTTAAAAATATGGCGCAATTCGATGAAAATCATTCAAGCATTAAATTTTGATGTACTTTTGCATCTGACGAATAAAAATTAGCCAAATCATGTTCCTTTAAGTGTAGGAGCAAAGTAGGTTTCTGTAAATATATCAAAATCCAGTGCCACTGCTGCTACTGCGTTGCATTTCTCGATAGGGAGTAACTTCATGTTTACTGAAGTTTCAATATTGATTTATAACAGTGGAAAATCATACGACTTTGAAAACGTCTCTCTTGTAAGCAAACGTAACAAACATTAATGAAACATTTCATCACATTGTGAGATGACTTTTGCGAAACGCTATGAATTTTTAATGTGATTAGCAATAAAACATAATCTGCATGGTTGTTCAAGAAGAAAAACAAATGTTAAAAAATGCCATCAAAAAAATTCAATACATCACAAACAACGTGCTCCAAATTTCAACAGGATTTGGTGCACTGAAAAGATCATTCATTCCATGTGTTGCTTTCAATGCTTGGTTTCGTTTCAAGGAAAAAAAGGAAATTAACACGTTTTTACAAATTCAAGCTAAACACCAGTTTAGTTCGTTTTTGCAAGAAACAGTTTACCAGAATGAGTTGGAAACAAGTAAACTTTCATGGCTACTTGGATTTCAAATCCTTGGAGATATTTCTTCTCATTTCTTGCAAACATTGCATGTAAGTGGACACATCGCTCTGATGTAATATCCCAGCAATCCACTTGCTCCGCACTTGCTTTTCAAGAGTGGAATGAGGACAAATGAACCGTCTGTCTTGACAATTATTGCCTGTGAAATGTGCAACATTTAGTTAATTATTAAAAATGCAAGCGTTTCATGAAAACAAACTTCTTGGGCACAAACTAGTTTCTATTGAAGAAACAGCTTTGAAGCGAAATGGCGTTGCATTTGATATTTCAATAATGTTTTGCTCATCAGCATGCAATTGCAAGACAAGGACTGTTATGAAAAATGCTGTACTTTACACACTTACTGCATTTACCGTTCATGGTTCTGTTGATATCGATGAAGCTCATGGCCTTGCAGCAAGTGACGACAAAACAAATACAAAGGACAAAGAGCTTCATTGCGGAAGAATCTTGATTGCTTTCGGTTCAAAATGTATAAAAACTTTGCAAACTGAACAATCCTTTCAGATGAAGTGCTGTAGTTTGCACTGATACTTTTCAACTGATGATGCCAACTCAAACTCCGACTGATTTTTATACTCATGAAACACTGTCATGATGGATTTGAAAGTTTGTTTTAAAGGAAAATGTGTCGTACTATCACCCATGCCACATCCAGCCAATTCAAGCAGACAGCGTAAGAATGTGTATTTAATTCCATCCCTTGACCGAGATCTTGTATCATCTCTTGTTAACAATTGTGATGGGATATTTCCCTACTTGTCGTCTGCAATTATCTTTTCACTTCCGAATCACCGAACAGTGACGACACAACTATAAACCAGTCATTAGACCAGATAATGTCATTTCTGCGAAAAAGGAATTGTTCGTTTCAGCAATCCATTTGTTGTTACCCAACTTTGCAAATCTTGTGTTTTATGTCAAGTGCCACCGTAACAGAACCAGGTTTCCTGCGATAGGTTTCTATCTTCGCGCCATTGTCATCAACCAAATAACAAACCCAGAATATTGCTAAAGATTTTATCAGACCAGGAATACAATGACATGAAGGCCATATGCATGTGGACGTGTCCACATCATCACCGTACTCCTGCATAACTCTCCGAAGCCTTTCTTGAGGAAACCGATCGTAGGTTTCTTCGAGGTCAACAAAACATGCCCATGAGTTTTCTTACACTGCCAAGATTTGACAAAAATTTTCGGAGACCGAATATTTGATGTGTACTGCTACGACCAGGACGAAGAACGGTCTGCGTATCATTAAAGGTAAACTTCAATTACCCTGCATAATTTCTTTCAAGGCATTTAACATACACATATCAAGGGAAGGTAAGAACAGAAATGTCCTAGCAGATGATGCATTACCTGCTGTTTCTCTTTTTTCGTAAAGGGATGTTAAACCTCTGTTTGCAAATTTTGGTGTTTTTCCAGATGGCCTATCTACTCGCCACTCAGTAGTTGGGGAGTTTCCTTCTCTGCTCAAACCTTTAATTCAGATTTGTACAAAGTGCGTCAGACTACGTAAACATTTCACATGGCCCGCGGATTTGGTTTGAGATTGTGTTGTATTGTCCCGTCAAAGTCTTGATTACACTACTGTGTCGGTAAGGTGACGGTTTCTTGCTTATTGAGACGTTTTCATTTGTGGTTTCTTTTGTGGTCTCCCATGCATTAATATTGATGGAATTTAATAATTTGCACGAATTGTTTGAAGCATCAATGCAACAATTTACATATCGTTATCTCTAACATGTTTAATGTGCTGTCAAATCGCCAATTTCCAGTGCAATTGTTTGGATGTGAACAGAATGCTGAGCTCAGCAGTCTGCAAATTTCAGTCTTCGGACTTGAAATGATATTTTAAGAAACGTTAAAAAAACCCTTGCCAAAATGAAAAATGCTTTCAGATATTTCTTCGCATTTCTTACAAACATTGCATGTCAGCGGACACATCGCTCTGATGCAGTATGCGAGCAATCCACTTGCTCCACAAAATATGTTCGCCTTTCATGCTCATTGAGAAAGTTCCGACACGAATTTGCGACTGTGTTTACATTCGAATGTGTTGTATCAACGATGACATTTTCTGAAGATTTTTAATTCCACACTATTCGTTCCTGTGTTTCAAACTCTTGGTAGGCGCGGTGTTGAATGCGCTACGCACCACGAACTGGATGGGCTTAAAGAAAAGCACCCATATGTAGGCACACAAGGCGTGAACAAGCAGGAATAGGATAGATGATTAAAGGATGTCGATTTTCAACATTTGATGTAAGGTAACCTCTCGCGATGAAAACGCTGGAAACACTGCTCGTTTCTGCGTGAAGGTAGTAACTACGGACCGCCTGGCATGACGCGGCTCGGATAAAACGCTGAGTTTATCAATCAGACGACAGCGACCTCGTAGCCTAACAGATATGTTTAAGGGCTCGTATGCCAATGTTTTTCAGTTCGGCTCTCAGCTTTATGACTTTCGTTTTGGTAGTAGTTGTTGCACAAGCATCCAGACTTTTCATATTTTTCGTTTTGCTTTACGTTCGGGCTTGGGGTTTAGCGGTTAGGTATGGGGGTTAGATTTAAGGTTGAAAACTTTAGGTTTATAACGGAATCAGTCGAGTACAGCAAAAACTTCCCTCCGACCCTACCTTGTCGCAGAAACGAGCAGTGTTTCCAGCGTTTTCGTCGCGCGAGGTTACCTTAGGTCAAATGCGCAAAATCGGCATCCATTTCATCATCTAACCAGGAACAGAGCAGAGGTAACCACGGCGCAAGTGTCTTCGGTAAGAACCGACCAGGAATAAAATCCAGTTTACCTGTAGTGGCGCGTGTTTAACGAACTAGGCCAGCTATACTGAAAGACTGAAGATCAATTAAGCAAATCATCCGATAATTCTCGTGTGAGAAGTGGTTTCTGAAGGTGTGGTTAGCGTAATGAGCACTTATCCACGGCGTTACTCAATGCTTTCACCAACGTGTGATTGACCTTTTCGTAGGCCTCAAAGAATGCTGCGTTAGTGATAAGTGACGCTATTTGAGACATTTGGAAGCTGAGACCGCCTATGTCGTAGATTCCCAAACCAGGGTCGGCGACCCTAAGCAGGCTCGCAGCGGCTTTCGCTTAGGGCCGCAAGAGCTTTCAAGGGTCGCCAGGGTCGCGAAGTGTTCGTCTTTGCCACCAGCGTGACTTTCTTCTTGAATCAAATTTTCTAAAGCGGTCCGAACTGCACTCTTCTTCCTGTAATCTAGAATGATTATGTCGTCATAATCTGTTTCACGAAAGTACATTGCTCCTGCTGTAGAGCCTGGTTGCAGTGGTTGAGGATAGGAATCCTCTGTCGCCTTACGTGGCTCACCTGACAGCGCAGTTCAGTGCAGCAGCAGAGTGCAACAAATTTAGATTTGATTTTTACTCACACTTTCATTGCTACTCAAACAAGCGATCTATACAGCATCTTTAACAGTAGCCTACTTAAGTTTTTTCATCGAATCGTTGTTTGAAAACGTTGCGTATATCAGGTGTGGGTGACATTAAGAAGCAGGTAATTCCGCGTGTTTTCACATGAAAGAGGGCAGTTATACACTTTTCCAGGTTTTCTTAAAGCGTTTTAAGGACCCGATTCTGGTCCCTAGAATTGAAAATCGGGTCCCTAGAATCAGAGAAAATCGGGTCCCTACAGATCCATACCGGGTACCTAACATTTTCCTTGAAAAAAACCTGCACTTTTCTGAGATGTAGGAGTTGCTGTTAAGTTTGCCTGTGGTCTTCGCTTATTTTTGGAAGGCATTCAGCTTTAAGCTTTTTTGTACCAGGTGCACAGCCGGTAGAAATATAGAAATGTGCTTTGTTGTTTTGCACTATAGATAGTTCGATTCAAGCGGGACCGAGTTGTACGACAAAGAAACATCAGTGGATGGGTCTTTTTTGGGGAGATTTGGAGTTGCGGACATATTTGGAAAGGCAGTTTGTGTAATGTGCTCAAAAGAAATCGCCGAAGAACCACTGAAACCGAACAAATTGTTGAGACACATGAATACTCACAAAGATGTGGCTTCACGAACAGCTGAGGGAAGGAAGCAAGTTTTAAACCAGCGCTTTGAACAACCAACAAAATGCCAAGCGTTCATGAGACAATCTCTCACAAAGTAACGACTTGGGTTATTTTCATACAAGGCAGCTTATATTGTTGCTAGAGAAAAGCGAACATACGTGGAGGGTGAGGTCGTAATGAAGCCTGTGCATGAGAGTTTCGTTGAGATATTTGAAGGTGAGGTCTTTCAGAAGACAGTCAGAGATGCCATTACTGGATTTGCTCTTAGTAACAATATGATAACTCGCAGAATCGAAAGTATGGGGAAGGATTTGAGAGAACAGATTTACGAAGGCTTTTGTTCTTTACCTTACACAGCATTGGCCAAAGACAAGTCCACTGATATTACGTTAGAAGCACAGTTGTTAGTGTATGGCAAACTTGCATGTGGGTGTCGCATAGAAGAGGAGCTTCTTTGTTGTTTGACGTTGCATTCGACAACAGGGCACGATGTTTTTAGCGCTGTGAATACTTTTTTCACGGAGAATCAGTTTGATTGGGGTCGTGTCGTAGAGTATTGCATCGACGGCGCTCCATCGATGATGGGAAGAAATAATGGATTTCGAGGTATCCTTCAAAGAAAATTTCCTCACATCCACGTCAGACACTCCATCGTTCACCGGGAAGCTTTGGCTTCCAAAGAGCTTTCTTCTGTGTTCAATGAAGTGATGCAGGTAGTAATCAAAGTGGTTCATTTTGTGAAGTCCAGAGATTTCAACTGCAGACTCTTCAAAGGATCTTTGCACCACTGAAAATGCAGAGCACAGCACTTTATTACTTTACACGACTGTGAGGTGGCTTTCACGCGATAGTACACTGAACAGAGTTTTTATCCTCAGGAGTGAAGTAAAAGATTTCCTGCGCAACCGGAAAAATGAAAATGCAAATTTTTTTTCAGATGATCTGTTCATTTCTCGCCTTGCGCTCTTGACTGACGTTTTTGAGAAACTGAATGAGCTGAATATTTCACTGCAAGGTCGAGGCAAATGGGTGTTAGAACTGCAAACTCCTTTCGTGCTTTTGTTACCAAGCTGGCTATTTTCGTCACGCGAGCAAAAACTGGTGATTTTGATTTCTTTCCGCATTACACGGAATTTCTTGCAACAACGGATAGTGAGATGTCATTTCCAAGTGTAAAGCAAGACCTCGTTCAATACATGACGAATTTGCAAGCAAATTTCAAAGAACGCTTCCCTGAACTAGAAGAGGTGTCGTGTCGACGTGTTCAGTTTCCATTTCGAGTTCATGCCGAGGCTTGTGGTAACTTGGCGTTAGAGGTGGCAGAGTTGCAGGCAGATGAAAACCAAAAATTCACTTTGAGGATTCCGATTTAGCTAGTTTTTGGTTAAATGCACCAAAGAAGTATGCATGTTTGAAAAATGAAGCTACAAAAGGTCTTGCTCAGTTTAGGTCCACGTATGTGTGTGAAGCAACATTTTCATGCGTGGTGTGCATCAAGTCAAAGTATAGAAACCGACTCACTGACGCTCATTTGCAAGACAACCTCATTATTGCAACTACCACGTAAGAGCCACGCTTCAGAAAGCTTGCTTTGTGAGCCATCCACGCACCCTTTTTGCCAGACTGACTTGGGTGTAGACTGGGTTTATCATTTCGTTACGCTTCTTTCCAATTATTTCGGTACTTCTGTGTTTCATTTTCGCGTCTGGTCTCAAGTTTCAACGTTTAAGTGAGATTCATTCACACCTGCGTATTTTGCAGCCTAGATATGCTTGGAAAGAGAAAATATCAACATGAAATAGCAGACTGTAAATGGCAGTGAATAAAAAAATATTTCGTAATGGACCTGGCAGAGAACGTACTCTATAACGATACTTTCGTCCATAAAGCCATCAACCATAGCGTTGAACTTCGTTGTTGCGCTTTACAGAGAAACGATTTCACAGTGAATAAACGGAATAGCAGGTCTTTGTAAAATTCCTTCTTGCTTTAAGATATAGCCTACGTTATGCAAAAGATAGACAAGAAAATCGATTGCATAGCGTCGCGTAAAGCGTGCAGATGTTGGAAAAGGATCGCAAGAAATAAAACGTGGGAATCTCTGGCCTATGTGATGGTTGGCGTCATAAATTAATAAGCGATACATCTTCATTTCTTGCGTGGTGTGCTATAGATGGAAATTATTGTATGTGATACTGATAATTTCTCTGAAATGTTCGCACAATCAAAAAATGAAATGTGTGAAGTTGCCACAGTTTGGTATGAACATGCATCAGTTTTGGATGTACACTCTTCAGATTGAACATTTTCTTGCATAAACTGACTCACTCCATTTCACTGAAACAATCATGAAAAGTAAAAATATATAAGAATTAGCTTGGTTAGTAAAATAATTTGCTGTGTAAGCAATCTGAGACACTGATTAGGAAAAAACTATTAAAACCCAAAGGTTTCACTGAATCTTGCCTCAATTATTGCTGCTTGAATGAAATGTAGGACAAGTTTGTTCTTTATGACTTCAAGAAACCAATGAAACTTGTGAAATTGTGTGAGACATTTCAAAGTTTGTGAGTGGTAATACTTGATATTTTTTGTGGTGACAAGTGGTCAGAACCTGTTTGTTTGAAGTTAGGATTAAATTCATATTGTTGTGTCTGACATTTCTCAAAATTAGCCGGTTGCACAGCACTGAATTAAATTTCTTATGAAGGAAGTGTTGCAAATTGTTGACTAAACTTTACATGTTGCTTACATTCAAGGGAATAAATGTGGGTTTAAAAATGAATGAGTGAAATTTTTTACGTTTGTTACGAATATTCCTCGAAAATTGGAAAGACTGAAATCAAATGTTTCATAACGACGCGTTTGACGTCGATGACTAACTTCCTTTTTATTCTAAATGTCCGAACAGAAGATTTTACAATCAATTTTTGTAACTTGCACTGTTAGACATCGACCGTTGTCTTTGTCTTCAGAACATCAGCGGCATTAGGATAATGAGTTTTCTGTAATGAAATTTATTAATATTTTGGATGCTTTGCTATTCTCCCACTACAAATTTTAATGAATTAATTCAGATTTTCTAGGGGTCAGAACATTTTTCTCGCGGCAATTAACTGTGAAAATAGTTATTTTAACACAGCATTTGTACGAATAAAATACATAAAAACAACCTTCATTTGTCCGTTGCCTAACAGCACCTACCGTATAAGGACATTTTGAGTTTTCCTCATTTTAAGCTTTTTCAGTTTTTCTAATTCAAAGGACCTATCATGAAACCGACACTCTACGGTTTTTTTTCACGAAAACACGTTTTAAAAAAAAGTGAAAAGCGAAGGTGTTGTTTTCAATTGCATAATGGGAAATCTTTACTGATGTGCTAACGTAACTTGATGGCCAATTGGTGGAAACACCGCTTTTACTTTTCGCTTTGATTTTCCGAACCACAGCTCTAAGTGCTGCAGTGGTAGAGCAAGCACCTCCCAATTCAGTAAGGTGAATTCTGTTTCTGGTCGCGTAATAATGGAAACTTAAAAAGTTGTACACGGCGCTTTAGAATCGCTGCAAATAGGGCAGTCAAATACTCACCACAAACACAGCACTCACTATGATGGTAGCTTCACGAACTACGGTGTAAGATGAGCGGAGAGGGACGCCATTTTAATGCCTTATAGGTACGAAGGGAGTACATAGAAACATTCGTTTTTTCCAGGACTGAGACGTGCTGAGTTTTTGAAACAGTTACATAGCAAAATATGAAGAACCAGAAGGCATTGCAGGCTCACACACAATATAATAACGTTTTTTGGAAAGCAGTGATTATTAATTTTGCAAAGTACCAGCATTTTCCGAAACCAAACGTTCGTAGCACTAAAAATCTAGAAAGGCTGAAAGAACCGTTGATGCGGCAACATAATCAAAACTTCTATTTTCTTCATCCAAGAAATATGCCTCTTTTCACAAAGCATAATACAGGAAGCGTTGCTTTTTTCGTGGATCATTACAATCGTTAAGAAGTTTCATTATTATTATCGTTAATAATGAAACTTCTTAAAGATAAGTTTCATTATTGAACCATCACTCCATCCTACTTTCAATCGATTCCAGACAAACTGCCTATGGAAACAATTCAAAAGGTGATAGCTTAATTCTTGATGTTCAAATTATGCCAAGCTTTCGAGAAACATCAGTTTTGTTTCAAGCAAAAAATTTTCACTCTTCTTTAGGTTTTCTAGAAATACAGAGGAAACTTTAGGTTTTCTTCAACCATCTTTCGGTTTTCTTGAACTATTGTGCAAGACAGACTTCTTTAGGTTTGCCAGAACTACTGAGTCAGTTTGACATCTATTCTGCTTTCGACACAACATATTTCGATGAATTATGTTTTCACCTGCATGCACAAAACATTGTTTATTAACGACTCCGCTGCCCTATGCCTGCTTCTTTGTTTTAAGTCCTTGTCAAGAAGTTGCTTCATCAAAAAGCAATCTTACAAACAACACAGTAATCTAAACACCTTCACTAATCGGAAGAGCAATTGAAACTCCTTTTTTTCTTTTCAGAACACAAATTTTTATCATTGTTGAACCAAATCATGGCAGAAATTACTTTGCGCACTTACTTTATGAGTTTTCTTTGTCGAATATACACCATGGATCATAGTTAATATCAGACTTGGAATTTGGAAATCTCTAGAATGTGTTTCACAGAAATAAGAATAGTGAATATTTCCGGTGCATGGATTGCATGGTTGTCTATGGGAATGGGACTCCCATACGAATCACATAAGATGTGACAGCGGACTTGAAGTTTGGCCCATGTCCAATTGTCGGTAATTATACGTCATATAGCCGAAATGTTCTGATCTTGAATTGCATTATGATATGCTCACAACGCAGTATGGTACAGCGCCATAGCGTGGAGATATGAGATTTCCGAAAACAAGTTGGGAATTTCCGATGCTGCAACGAAACAAAGGGCTTTCCAATTTTCATTAGAACCCCTAACGAGACAATTTGCGGTGATTTAGCCGCGGTCCTGTAGAGGCCAAACATCTGATGTAATCTACATCGTATTGGTAGTTTAATAGACATCTTATGCGATGGGAAAGTCCTGATTGCAAGAGTTTCTGTGCAAGTTTTTACTGGATACCTAGTTCTTGAATTAGTTTTTGTGGGATCTATAGTGCAAATGCTTGCTCAATGAACCACTGCGCTTAGCGAAGTGAAGCGTTGTGACGATGAACACTCATTTCACTGAGAATGCTTAAAAAATATTTCCAATTTTTGTTTTTGAGACTAACCATTTTTATCATTTTTGTCAAAGACATCGCATCCCTGAATATTCACCACTTCAACACAAACCCTTTCTCAGAACTACGAAAAAATGACTAGTCCTTCGGAAAAAATATTCAGATTTGTCAAAACTTGCACACATAACGTTATAGCTATATAAAAGTTGACGCTTAAGATGTAAGTTGTTTTTTTTCTGTTGTTTTCCATTGTTCAATTCAATATTCATTATGCTAGTTTAAACTTTTGTTCACATGTGTGTGGAACAAAAAGCAAGCATTTCGGAATTAACAAAAATAGTTTTCCACTGAAACCAGTAGTATCTTTTTACACAAAGTGCATTACATCAAAGCGTGACAGCATTCTGTAATTGTGAGACACATTCTAGCAGTGGTTCTCACTCGTTTCTGAAGTGGCCCTAATTTGAAAAATAAAATTCCTTGAAATTTATCCTAAACACAAAACATAGCAAAACAACAAAAGCTTCCCAAACTCCAAAGATTCATCTGTGACTTAAAGCAGGGAAAACACTTTTGATAAGCATACCATGATTTTATTTCACTTCACTGTTCACATAAGCTGCTTATGTCGATAAACAGTAGAGAAAAATAAAAGGCAACATTTCATCTTAAAATACGCCCAACAAAAACTGGATTGATTCTTCATGAAGCGTCAGAGAGTAATCGTCAGGAAATGAACATTTCCAAATACTAGAGTGGAGGAAAAACGAAAAAACAAATAAAAGCAAAGTGCATAGCAGCAGGGGACTCCACGAACACGTTTGGTAACACCATTTAAAATATTCGTTTCCGATTAAACGTCACACCCAGATACAGACCAATTTCTTTGGGAAACCTAGTGAGAGATGGAGCACATATCAACTGTAATGAAGAAAACGATTCTCACATGACGCGGAGAAAATTAGAAATACAGTATTTATACGAAATGCATTTAGATTACGACTGAACAACCCGCTTTGAAAAGAAGTGTTCATAATAATCATCAAATAAAAAATTTTAAATAAAATGGATCTAGCGCTTCAAGAAAATGTGTCAAGATTTCGAAAGTATCAACCTGCAGAGACAACGTCAGATATCAGAAGCAATATAAAAAAATCACGGAAATAAATATCGTGTTAAGCATCGTTTATCTACAAACAGCTCCTGCAGGTATTCCGTTTTTATCACTTCCTGCATTGTTGCAAGTGCAAACGACTGAACCCTCACAACTCGTCTCCCAATCCCCAATGAAGTTGTCAGGTCGTGGACAGGATATGACGCAGTGTCGAGTACATCTTGGAGCTTGAAAGATACTGTTTCGTTGATCACAACTGCATTGAGATTGGAGTTCATTTCCTTGACAAACACCAGCTCGACATTTTTGATTGCATCCAGCTGTTGGAAAACGCAGTGGTTAATTCAAATTCATTCTTTTAAAACTGGCATCAAGAGAAATAAAACAGATCAATAATAAATGTTTTTGACAGGTTTTTGCGGAAGATGATTTTTTGATTAGTTTTGAAGTACTGTATTTTCGTATGAACCCCTCAAACATACTCCAGAAATCGCAAATGCGATTGTATGCCAAAAACGAATTACTGGCTCAGTATGAACACAAATGTGCATTGCACTCTGCGATGAAGAGTTTACACAGATTATTGCATAAAAAAATGAAGCGATGAAATAACAGTTGCTCACTTTTGACAGGCATTTCTACGTTGGTCATGAAGAAACCTGGTTGGTTTCCTTTACTGAGGTAATGAACGACAACATAATATTCGTTCTTCTTCTTGAGCATAGAACAACCTATGCGTGTAGTGTCTTTCCAGATCATTTGAGTGAAAGCATCTGAGATAAAAATGTTGCTTTTCCAGAATGGCTCTACTTAATCCAATCATGAAACACGCTGCATATTCAGCCAAAATATTACAAACATCAAATATTCTTCTATTTTCAATTTGAAAACGTGATTTACTTAACGGAAACCTTCTTATCGATGAACTGTTGTGCTTATGGAACAAAGAAAATAGCAATCAAATATTGATTTATATTCATCATAACAAGCTGTTCTTCACCTGTCACTGGGTTTGTTTGTTCATTGGTATAGTCATATTCCAATCCTTGTGCATACCAAAAGGCAACAGCTTGTTTAGCAGAATATCCGTTGTTCATAGCAGTACCCATTGCGAGGTTTTCACCAATTATATTTGGTCTATCAACACCTGCATCAATGAAATGTATTTGTCACATGATAGTTTGCGAAAAGCAAGTATTGCAAAAAGGGAAATGTTCAATTTCACCTTGAAATTCACAAAAAGACAATTTTTATATCAAAATGTAAGCCTATCAAGATTTTGCAAACTGAGACAACCATTCAGTATTAAATGTTTTCAAATGTCTGTGGGCATTACTCATTCAAGACGCTAAAAAATTACGTTACTTGCAATGTTTTCAAATTCTTTCTCGAAAACGAAGAAATAAAGGTGCTAATCAAATTAAGAGCAACCATAATATGCATTGTTTCGTAGTCCTTGGGCATCAAACACAAAACACGTCACATTTAAATAAAATCAAGGAAACCAAATGCATTTACGAAACGTGCTGACCAGAAATTTACAACGTAATTCAATGCTGTTTGACCGTTGGTTGTTGAGTAGATCATATTTGCATAAACCGCATTGGGGCAAATAATTGCTTATGTTCCTCTTACCAACAGCGGAAGGTTGCAAAACTCCATTTTTTGCCAGTTTTCTTGCGTATCTCTCAGCTGTTTTCTCCAGCCTGACATCATAGGTGAGTGGAGTAACTCCATGTAAGCACCGATAATAGTTGTGAGCGTTCAAACACTGGTCAGCCAATGATTCGTCGACAGATTGTTTGCGAATGCACTTCATCGTTTCCATTGGATCTGCGCAAAGCAACAGTTACTTTGTGATATCACGCCCCAAAAATCTGACGGCGATTTACACTAATTCTTCTTGGTGCCAACACAGCAGCAAAGGTTTACCATTGTTTGAGGTTAAGGTGGTAACTTCTATTGATGTTTCCATTGTGGTACTTGTGGCCGAAGTGATTATATCAGCTTTTGTTGGACGAATTGGAAGAACAGATCTGTCAGTGGGAGGTTGTGGAAGGCGGACGCTTCTTATCGAGCAGCTCTTGCAGAGATTACAACTCATGGGGCAATGAGTTTGCATCCATTTGTAACTCAGTGAAGATCTTTTGCAGTGATTTTCCTTTGCCCAGTACGCACACTCGATTCTGTATTTCTCATCATCCTTGCAATCTGAGAGAAAATGTATCACAAAACATCTGATTCGATTCTTCGATGCATTGAACTTAACACTAATGATGTTGTTAACCAAAAAATGATCGAAAGTTCTTTTTAGAAAATAGATGCAGCTGCAATTTGGTTCCATGTGTGTTTGTTTCTGGAAGCGATGCTTCCAAAATCAGAAGTTATCTTTGCAACATTGCATAATTCTTCTTGAAATATTTGAATATAATCTTTGTATTGGTACAACGCATTGACTCTGTGCATGATGCAGAAAGCAATTACTTCTCAGAAAAGAAACCTCATGCTGCATGTCTCGATATTATTCAATAGATGAAAGAACAAACAGTAATGAGCAATTTTGCTATGTAACGACTTCTTGAACTAGTTTCAGTTACAAATAACTCACTTTGATCGCACATTGAACGAGGTGCGATGTCCGGTAAAGAGCAAGGTCTGCAAACACGACAGGACAGAGGACACATGTGCTTGATGATGAAGCCATACGACTTGTGGTTGCAAAATTTTGGTGCATAGAACGTGGGACAGAGTGCATTTCTATCAACGCACTTGTCGCTTTCTGTTAGAGATAAAAACTTTTTCTTTCAAAGCCAACTTCAAACCATGGCCAAATAGACAAAAAACATTTTCTTGCTGAATTCCTTTTCAAAGTATGGCGAAATGCGATTTATCGAATTTCGACATGCATGGTTTCACCTGTCTCGAAATTTTAATCATTTAAACAATAAGTTTTGACGCACGCCTTTCGTCAACATAGGATCGGTGAAACCATGTTCCAGTAAGAGTAAGAGCAAAATATATTTCGGTGAATAGATCAAACAATAATGCTCAATGCAACTGCTGCTACATATGTTTCCTTTCTCCACTGGAATTAAGTTCAAGTTCACTGTAGTTTTAATAATGATTTACAACAGTGGAAAAACAAACGATTTTGAAAACGTCTGTCCAGTTTCCCAAATTCGATTACTTTTCATAAAAATTTAAGAGGACCTTTTCCGCAATATTTTGATTTGTTAATGTGATTTGCAATGAAACAATATCCACACGATTCATCCTGGCAAAAATAATTGTTTAGAAATACAGTCAAAAATTTCTCACAAATTAATTGCTGAAATTTTTCAAAAAATTTTGGTATATTGAAGATATCATTCATTGAATGTGTTGCTCTCAACACTTTGTTTCATTTCAAGCAAAAAAAGGAAATTAACGCGTGTATTCAAATTTCAACTAAACATCAATTTAGTTTGTTTTTAAATAAAGCAGTTTACTGGAATGAGTGTAAAACAGGCTACAGTACATGTCTACCTGGATTGCAAATCCTTGGAGATATTTCTTCACATTTCTTACAAACATTGCATGTAAGTGGACACATCGCTCTGATGTAATATCCCAGCAATCCACTTGCTCCGCACTTGCTTTTCAAGAGTGAATGAGGACAAATAAACCGTCTGTCCTGGCAATTATTGCCTGTGAATTGTGTAAAATTCAGTAAATAATTTAAGATATAAGGGTTTCATCAAAACGTACTTCTACGTCACAAACTAATTTCTATTGAAGAAACAGCTTTGAAACTAAAATAACGTTGCGATTTATGATTCAAGTATATTTTCTTCATCAGCATGCATTTCCAAGACAAGGTCTGTTATGAAAAATGCTGTACTTTACACTACACACTTACTGCATTTGCCATTCATGGTTCTGTAGATATCAATGAAGCTCATGGCCTTGCAGCAGGTGACGAGAAAACAAATACAAATGACAAATAGCTTCATTGCGGAAGAATCTTGATTGATTTTGGTTCAAAAATTTATAAAAACTTAAAACTGAACAAATGTTTCAGATGAAATACTGTAATTTGCGCTAATCCTTTTCAAATGATGATGCCAATTCAAAATCCGACTGGCTTTTATACTCATGAAACACTGTCATGACGATTTGAAACACATTAATGACGCATTGGAAAGTTTTTGTTTAGGCGAAAATATGTCGTATTATCACCCTTGGCACATCATGCAAGTTCAATCAGACAGCGTAAGAATGCGTATTTAATTTCAACCCTTGACCGAGATCTTGTATCACCTCTTGTTAACGTCTGTGATGGGATAATTATCCTACTTGTCATCTACAATTATCTTTTCACTTCCGAATCATCAAGCAGTGACGACACAACTATAAACCAGTTATTACTCCAGATTATGTCATAATATTCGATGAGCTTGAGCAGCAATTGTTTTGAGGAAGTTATACTTTACGTGTTTGTTTGCGTGTTTGTGAAACCCACGCGTTGAAAAGGATTTTTGATAATGACGTGAACATTATGCCATTTCCGCGACAAAAGAAATCGTTCGTTTTAGTAATCGATTAGTTTTCATCAAAACGTATAAACTTAATATTGATTTTCTACCTTCTGAACTTTTCCTTCTTTTTAAATCCTGTGATTTCCGAAACAATTTTGCAACGAATAGATTCCTTGTGAAAGCTGTGAAAGCTGTATTTCTCTTTGTATAGGATTTCGCAAAATCTTGTTTATGCAACGCCCACTATTTAATGAAACAAACTATTTCTGTACTGGTCTTTCACGTGCGAAATTCCAGGCGGCAAAATTTTGTGCGAAATGTCGGCAAAGACAACGTTTACAACTGACACGGAATTGTGATCCCTTCCAAAATCTTGAAACAACTTACGAAAAGATTGCTGGGGTCACATTAGTTGACGTGATTTATCGTATCTGTGCAATTTCGTAATTGTGTTGCCTTATTGCGTTCGATAGTTCAAGAACTGGAAAAAGTTTCGTGGTTTTACCGATTCTTTTTGTGAGATTGATAAAAGTTTGAGATAAGCAAAGTTGAGATATCAGTTTCGGATAAAGCGTTTTACGCGAGACTCTCTTTGTGATTGTTCAAATGTTCCGCAGGTTCACTTGTGCTCATATCACCGGTGAAATATAAATGTTGTTACAATTAATAAGTGCACCCGGTGGAAGGATGTTACCGATGCACTACCAATAGTTCCCCTCGATACGTTTTGAGTAGGAAACGTCTTCAACAAGGTAATTATTTGCAGCACCTCCTTCAAATATTTTGCTCAAGGTTTGTTTCTTTGCAACTTTGAATTTCAATCCCAGCGGCAGCTAATCATGCAAACTGGCGGTGCTTCGTTAAATCTTCTCTGTTTCATTTGACAATCTTGGTATTTTTTGAGTTTGGCGAAACTGCCTTATCACAAAGAACACAAATGAAAATCTGCAAAGTTTGTTATTCGTTTTTCTTTCTTGCTTGCTTCTGCGTTTTTACACTTTTGTCAAATTGTCGGCGTATGATTTTATAGGCAAATAGTGTGAGTACACATGCCTCTACTTTTAATAGTTATCTGTAAGTTTGCTATCACTTAGAATAGTTCCATGATCTTGCCAGCTGGATCCTTGTGTCGAAATATTCGAGAAAAATAAATTCATGCCAGTTCATTGTTTGAGGTTTTGTAAATGCAAACGCCGTTCAAAAATTTATTGTTATGCATGAAAGCAAATGTTTCAGTTGAAAATCCAACATAACAACATAACACAGGGCATCTAATTATGAGTTGACAAGAGTTGGCAACTGTACGATACTTTGCAAATCATGTGTTTTGTGTCAAGTGCCACCGCAACGGGACGAGATTGCCTGCGACAGATTGATATCCTCGCGCCATTGTCATAAACAAAATAACAAACGCAGAATATTGCTAAAGATTTTATCAGACCAGGAATACAATGACATGATAGCCAGAAGAACGTGGACGTGTTCATATAAACACCGTACTCCTGCATAACTCTCCGAAGCCTTTCTCGAGGAAACCGATGGTAGGTTTCTTTGAGGTCAACAAAACATGCCCATGAGTTTAAAAATTTTTTGGAGATTGAACATTTGATGTGGAGTGCTGCGACCAGGACGAAGAACGCACTGCGCATCATTAAAGGTAATCTTCAATTACCCTGCGTAATTGCTTTCAAGGCAATTGACATACGCATATCAAGGGAAGGTAAGAACAGAAATGTCCTGGCAGATGATGCATTCCCTGCTGTTTCTCATCTGGCTTGAAGGGATGTTAAACCTCAATTTGCAAATCCTTTGGTGTTTTTCCAGATCGCCTATCTACTCGCCACTCAGCAGTCAGAGAATTTCCTTCTCTGCTCAGACCTTTAATTAAGGAATGTACAAAGTGCGTCAGACTCCCGGGGATTTGGTTTGAAATTGTGTTGTATTCCACGTCAAAGACAGGATCACGGTACTGTGTCGGTAAGATTGCAGTTTCTTGCTTATTGAGACGTTTTCGTTTGTGGTTTCGTTTGTGGTCTCCCATGCATTAATACTGACGGAATTTTAATAATTTGCACGAATTGTTTGAAGCATCAATGCAATAATTTACATATCGTTATCTCATCACATGTTTAATGTGCTGTCAAATTGCCAATCTCCTGTGAAATTATTTGGATGTGAAGAGAATGCTGAGCACAGCAGTCAGCAAAATTCAGTCTTCGGACTTGAAATGATATAATAACAAACGTTAAAAAAAAACTTGCCAAAAAATGAAAAATGCTTGCAAATATTTCTTCGCATTTCTTACAAACATTGCATGTAAGCGGACACATCACTCTGGTGCAGTATGCGAGCAATCCACTTGCTCCACAAAATATGTTCGCCTTTCATGCTCATTGAGAAAGTTCTGACATAAATTTGCGACTGTGTTCACATTTGAATGTGTTGTATCAACGATGACATTTGCTGAAGATTGTAATTCCACACTTTTCGTTTCTGTGTTTCAAACTCTTGGTAGGCGCGGTGTTGAATGCACGATGCACCACAAACGGGATGGGCACAAAGAACAGCACGAATATGTAGGCACACAAGGCGTGAAGAAACAGGAATAGAGCAGAGGTAGCCACGGCGGAGGTGTCTTCGGCAAGACCCGACCAGGAATCAAACCCAGTCTACCTTTAGTGGCGCGTGCGTAACGAAATAGGCCATCCACACTGAAAGACTGAAGATCAATTTACCAAATTATCCAATGACGATCGCGTGTGAAGTGGTTTCTGAAGGTGTGGTTAGCATAATGAGCACTCATCCACGGCGTTACTCAATGCGTTCACAAACGTGTGACTGACGTTTTCGTATGCCTCAAACAATGCTGCGTCAGTGACAAGCGATGCTACTTGAGACATTGAGAAGCTAAGACCGCCTATGTGATGGTTGGCGTCATAAATTAAAAAGCGATGCACCTTCATTTCTTGCGTGGTGTGTTACGGATGGAAATTATTGTACGTGATACTGATAATTTATCTGAAATGTTCGTGTTAAGAGTGGTGTTTTCTAGAACTTTCCTTGGTGTAAGTTTGCCACGATCTCCACGGCGCTGATTGCTGCACTGTTTCTGCCGGCAAATGATTTATTCCACGCCGCACGTTGATTTGTTTTGCGCTCTCTGTACCTCTTGGTCGGTCGCTAAATACTGTTGCCTTTGCTGGTAACTCATTCTATTCGATACGCGCTCTGCAGCTCTACATTACTGTACTCGAGCCGTAAGCGGCACTGTCTGCCTTGTTTGCCGTTTGCCGTTATCTTCTCCGAATAAAGTACAGTGCATTTGGTACAAGGCGCTCTGAGTTTTGAAACTCTGTCAGGGTAAAACACAACATCAGAAAATGAAATGTGTGAAGTTGCCACAGTTTGGTATGAACATGCATCAGTTTTGGATATACACTCTTCAGATTGAACATTTTCGTATGCACACTGATTCACTCCGTATCATAAAACAATATTGAAAAGTATAAAAATTCAACCACTAGCCTGGTTAGTACAATAATTTGCTAAACATGCAATCTGAGACACTGATTAGGAAAAAACTATTAAAACCCAAAGGTTTCACTGAATCTTGCCTCAATTATTGCTGCTTGAATGAAATGTAGGACAAGTTTGTTCTTTATGACTTCAAGAGACCAATGAAACTTGTGAAATTGTGTGAGACATTTCAAAGTTTGTAAGTGGTAATACTTGATGTTTTTATGGTGACAAGTGGTCAGAACCTGTTTTTTGAAGTTAGGATTAAAGTCGTATTGTTGTGTCTGACATTTCTCAAATATAGCCAGCTGCACAGCATTGAATTAAATTTCTCATGAAAGAAGTGTTGCAAATTGTTGACTAAACGTTTTGTGTTGCTTGCATTCAAGGGAATTAATGTGGGTTTGAAAATGAATGGGTGAAGTTTTTTATGTTTGTTACGAATATTCCTCAAATTGGAAAGACTGAAATCAAATGTTTTATAACGACGCGTTTGACGTCGTTGACTAATTTCCTTTTTATTCTAAATGTCCGAACAAAAGATTTTACAATCAATTTTGCAACTTGCACTGTCAGACATCGACCGTTGTCTTTGTCTTCAGAACATCAGCGGAATTATGATAATGAGTTTTCTGTAATGAAATTTATTAATATTTTGGATGCTTTGCTGTTCTCCCACTACACAATTTAATGAATTAATTTTGATTTGTTTGGGGTCAGAAGATTTTGTTCGAGGCAATTAACTGTGAAAGTAGTTATTTTAACACAGCATTTGTACGAATAAAATACATGAAAACAACCTTCATTTGTCCGTTGCCTAACAGCACGTACGGTAGAAAGGACGTTTTGTGTTTTCCTCATTTTATTCTTTTTCAGTTTTTCTCATTCACAGGACCTATCGTCAAACCGTCACTCTACGTTTTTTTTTCACGAAAACACGTTTTCAAAAAAAAATAAAAATGAAGGTGTTGTTTTTGATTGTATAATGCGAAATGTATCTTGATGGCCAATTGGTTGAAACGTCGCTTTTACTTTTCTCTTTGATTTTCCGAACCACAGCTCTAAGTGCTGCAGTGGTAGAGCAAGCGCCTCCCAATTCAGTGAGGTGAATTCTGTTCCTGGTCGTGTAATATTGGAAACTTGAAAAGTTGTACATGGCGCTTTAGAATCGCTGCAAATAGCGCAGTCAAATATTCACCACAAACACAGCACTCACTACGATGGTTAACACAGCACTCACTACGATAGTAGCTTCACCAACTACGGTGCAAGATGTGCGGAGAGGGACGCCATTTTCATGCCTTATAAGTACGAAGGGAGTATATACTGTAAAAACCAGGGATGTGGAAGCGGCTATTTCGTCAACCGCTTCCGCTTCTTCTTCCACACCTATCGCTTCCGCTTCCACCGCTTCCGCTTCCAACAGAGCTTGGACTCTATCTCATCTATAAACTTGCTGACAAGCATGACTATCAAAATCAGCAGCTTAAGATTTACAAGGGCACATTTCTAGTTAAAATGATCGCAAAATCTAGTATCTGTCAATACGGTAGTGCTACTCTGCTCAATGGCGTAGCCAGCCCAAAACTGTAGGTGGGGACAAAAAATTTTGGGGTGGCCAAAGTGTATGATTTTAGGCGAATAACGCTGCTTTGTTTGGAAAAACGCCTCTCAAAGCACAAAATGACTATATGTTCCAAAAATGGGGGGCATGGCCCCTTTGACCCCCTGGATACGCCTATGTCTCTGCTCTTTCAAAAAACACAACCTAAAAAACTGTCTTCAATACATATCAATACAAACAGCACTTACAACAACCTGACCTTAGCCCAGTGGTTCTTAACCTTTCTACCCACTCGTGCCCCTGAACTTTCGTTAAATTTTCCCGTACCCCTTGTCTGAAATCAAATAGTAATTGATTCTAAAACAATTTCATTGCAACGATATAACAATACAATGAATTTACAGTAAAGTACACCAACAATCAGACATGGCTCTTTTGTTGTTTTTTTCAATGATCATGCTGCAGTGAGGCTCTTTGTTTGAGGTCGCCGCTCTCATGTCTTCATTATTTGTTGCAAATGGCAAAAGCACTTTCAAAGCTGCCTTTGCTAACTGCGGAGAAGCGTTGAGTTGCATGCACCAGGAAGTATCTAACTGCATTTAATGGAAATTAATTTTAATTTTTCTACTGGCTTTTATTTCAACTGGATCTTCCATCATTCTACCATTGTCATCCGCAGAATTTAGGTTAAAAATAAATGGGTCTTGCATCCAACCGTGTGAAACAGAAATCCTGGCTGAAAGTACCTGTGAAAGCACTGCCGTATAACACTTGCAAATGCTTTTATATTTTAATGACAATGGGTTAAGATATTTTTTCATTGAAAACTACATCAAGTTGTAGAAAATTAGCATAGTTGCCTGATCAAATGAGACAAATACAGCTTGAAAGTTTATCAGTGAAGGCAGTGATATTTTCCCTAGTTTTGATCATGTTCATTGCCGTTCCCTGAATGGTGGTGTTAAGTCGTTCAGGTGACTGAATATATCTGCATGGAAGCCTATGCCAGAGACATAATGAACTCATTTTCAAGGTGCTCTGCTGTGCCACTACCTCCGTGTCTCAGAAACTGCTCGATTTCTTTGCGCAGCTCACGAACACGAATAAGCACTCGAACACAGGAT